>Ga0209581_1000083_pt1 | contig 320732 bp, 264 predicted proteins | sample Coa_R2_FD_187160 | JGI IMG/M metagenome (GOLD analysis project Ga0209581, IMG submission 187160) | Surface soil microbial communities from Centralia Pennsylvania, which are recovering from an underground coalmine fire - Coalmine... | ecosystem: Environmental > Terrestrial > Soil > Unclassified...
ATTGGGTTGGCGACGATTATGATCCCGATGCTTTCTCCATCGACGAAATCAATCGGATGCTCGCGCCTCGGCGTGGGCGTCGGGGCAAAACTTCACGTGGTTGGGCACCAGCCCGGTAAACAAATACTTCCAATCGACGCCGACCCACAGGTAGTGGGCGTCCGAGCCGGCACGCCAGACACCGGCGTACTTAGTGGCGCCGCCTTCGTTGTAGACCTGGATATCAATGAGGCGGAGATTCTGTTTGCTCAATTCCTGCCACTTCGCCTGGAAATTGTTCCAGTCCACGCCAACCCAGAGGTAATGGGCGTCGCTTCCGGCGCGCCACACGCCTCCAAACATAGTGGTGCCGCCGGACGGGTAGACTTTCAGATCCACCAGCCGGAGGTTTTGATTACTGAGCTGTTGCCACTTGGACTGGAAACTGTTCCAATCCGACACCCAGAAGTAATAAGGGTCGGTCCCGTGACGCCATACGCCCGCGTACAGATCGGCTGTCGCCATATTGCCTCCTCGCTCAGCCGGGCTGCGGCCCGGTCCGGGGCAGTATACACCAGGCGCGGGCAAATTCACGCGTCAAACAGAGTCCGGGAGTCGAAATTCGGGAGAATTCCGGATGCGAATGTGGAATCAGGCACAAAAGAAGTCAGGTAATTTCCTTGCGGGTGGACGGACGATGTGAGGGCCAGGGCTGATCCCCACTCAACTCAGTTCGTCCCCGGGCGCGGGGGGGGGTACCGCGGCCGACGCGTTTCAGGATTCGCTTCGCCCTCTTCACATCGGCGCGCCGTCCACGCTCCCGAAAATACTCTTCGGTCCGAAGGGCCGATAACTTCTCCGCTACTGCGACATTGATGAACTGGTTGAGAGCTACGCCTTCGCTTTCGGAAACCCGCCGAGCCTCTTCCAATAATGACTCCTGGAGACGCAATGCAGAGCATTTTTAGCTCGGCGGCGCGGCAGCACTCGGCGGGAGAGCGAGAAGAAACATGGGGCCGCGACGGTGAGCTAAAAGTGGATTGGACTAAACCGCAGCACAGAGTCCGCCCTATGGGTATTGAATGGTTTGCGGACTGGCTGTTGAAGGCAAATGAGGAGTGGAGGACGTACGGAAGGAGGGTCTGACAATGAAGGTATGATGATTCCGGTCGCCGGAAAGCGCGCCGAAGATGGTTCGTCTCCACTTCAGTTCTGCAGGCTACCGACCCGCGCTTGCGACTGGTTTTGTAGTCTGGGTGAGCCAGTCTTCGAAGCGCGTCTCGCTGAGTCGCGCGTCATTGTCAGGAACGAGCGACCTCTCGCTCACGCGGATGCCGTAGTAGCGCGCGTTCGGGTCCGAGATCACCGTGCGGGGATCGTGAGACGCGGCCAGAGCCCGTCGGGCGAGTTCATCCAAGTGAAACTTTTCCGGTCCCCCGATCTCAATGGTGCGATTCAGGGGTGAGCTCGTTACGATTTTGCCCAGTGCACTGGCTACATCATCGGCGGCTATCGGCTGGATGAACGCGGAAGGCAGGCGGACCTGGTTGCCGTCGGTGGAATAGTCGGCGATCGCCTTCACGAACTCGAAGAACTGCGTCGTGCGAACGATTGTGTAGCGCATCGAGGAGGCCTTGATCAAGTTTTCCTGAGCGAGCTTTGCGCGGAAGAAGCCGCTTTCCAGCAGACGTTCCGTTCCGACCACCGACAACGCAAGGTGATGTCCGACGCCCGCAGCCTCTCCATAGGCGAGGAGGTTACGGGTGGACGTCTCGAAGAAGTTCAGCACGGCCGCGTCCTCCCATGAAGGGGAGTTCGTTACATCGACCACCGCCGAGGCGCCCTTCAACGCATCCGCGAGTCCCTCGCCGGTAATGCTGTTGACGCCCGTACTGGGCGACGCGGCTACGGCTTCGTGCCCATGCTCGCGAAGCTTTTTGACAAGCCTCGTTCCAATGAGTCCAGTACCGCCAATTACTACGATTTTCATGGTTGTCCTTTCCTTTCGGCCGAGACATTATTTAGCTGCGGATCTCGCTCGCGAGGTGCGAAGAGCCAAAGGCCCTTCCCTCGTCGACCACGAGTGCGTTCTGTGTAACCTTCCAAGTTGATCATGTCCGATACTGCGACGGATTCCATCACGAGATGTAGTATTTTGAGGATACACCTAACAGGGTGAACGGCCATGCCACGGGCGTGGTGTTCGGAAACGGCCTTTACTGGGCGAGGAGCTTATGAACGAGTTGACCCGCCGCTTTCCCGGCCAACCGGGCAAACACAGGCGAAAGGCCGCGCGCGCGACGGTCAAAATCGGTGGGAGCACCGCCCACGAACACCATTTTCAACGGAAGATTGACACTGTGGAGTCGCTCCGCGGATTATGAACACTTTCGTGGGAGTCGACCTTGGCTGGTATGGGAAGCCCAGCGGCCTGGCATCTCTTGTTCTGGATGGTCCCGAGCTGCGCCTGCGAGCCTTAGAGCGGCTGCAAGCCGTGGACGACATCGTGGGATGGATTCTAGGCGAGGCCGGAAGGGGAAGTGGGATCATAGCGGTCGATGCTCCCCTGGTGATTCGCAATGAAACGGGCATCAGGGATGCAGAACGTCAACTGAACGCGGACTTCCGTCGTTTTCACGCCGGCTGCCACGCCGCCAATCTCGGTCGTCCATTCGCACAGAACGTGATTTCCTTCAGCCGGCGACTGGAATCGCTGGGCTTTAGGCACGGCGCCTCAATTCAGCCACGCCAGGAGGGACGGTTTCAGATCGAAATCCACCCGCACGCTGCCACCGTGAGCATGTTCGGACTCGATCGGATCGTAAAGTACAAGCGCGGCTCGCGGGCGGAGAGAGCCGGAGGACTGCGCCGGCTCCGCAAACTGGCCCTGTCACGTTTACCAATCCTCAATCCGCCTTTACGTTTGAGCCTCCCGCGCGTGCCGGAAACAGGCCCGACCAAGTCCGTCGAAGACAGGATCGACGCCGTCATGTGCGCCTACATCGGCGCCCATTGGTGGTTCTGGGGAACCGGGCGCAACTGGCTGTATGGCACTAAGAGGGACGGGTACATCATCGTGCCTAAACCCCCTGCGTCCTCGTGACGAGGTCGAATGCCGGTCACGTCCTGTTCCAAGGGCGGGAATCCCAGCGAACTGGCAGGGGGCGGCTCGCTCGAATCCGACTGAATTCCGTGTGCTCCTGGTTGATCAGTATATTCCGTTCGACCAAAGTGACAACCGAGGGGGCGAGCAATACAGCGGTGTGCCTCTCGTCGTACCATTGATCGCCGAACCGGCGCGCCGAATCGAAGGAATTTGAATGCCACTCGGGCAGGGCATCCGGATTGAACTCTTCGATGGGCACGTTTCCTGGAATTTCAATTTCGATGTAGCCTGGTTGCGCGGCACGCTTCCAGAGGCATGGACCAGGATCTCGAGCAGCGCGCCAGCATACGTTTCAGAGGCATAGATCACCCGCCGGCCGGGAGAATTCCACCGCGCGCCGTGGAGCATGGATCCGGTCCCGTCGAAGATCGGATGCCGTATGACGGCGATGCGGAACGCTCTTAGCGGGCCTCTACGCCGCGAGGCCATACAGGATGAGCGCCATGACCTCCTCGGCCTGGCGGGCCCCCAATTCGGTCAGAGCGGCATCCAGAGGGGTTTTGCCTCCGATCTCCGGATGAGGGGTGGTGAGGAATCGTCTCGCTTGATCTTGATCCTGCCAGACATTTTCCGCCATGGCGACGACTCTCGCCAAGCGCTCCGTGCGTTCGCTCTCAGCGGGACTCAGGCGCTCGCGCCGGTGTTTGTACGTCGCTTCTGGAACGATGCGGCGCATAATTGCGCGTTGCTCGGCAGCATCCACAGAGACGTGCCGCGCCCCGTTCCGAAGCGTCGATTTCGGCAAGCCGCGTTCGACAACCGGGTTCAATTCGAGGAGAGAGCGAACGGGAGCCCCCAAAATGCGCGCCCCCCCCCAAGAACATCTCCGACATGCCGTGGTTCCAAATATCGGTATCATTATACCCCAAATTCATAGATCAGCTGATACCGCTCTTGGGATACTCCTTGCGGCGCCACTTTTGACGCCGCGGCGAACAGATGGCGCACTCGTCGTGTGTTGAGAGAGTGTTTCGGACAAAACCGCGGCTCATTGGGTGCGGCAGGTTGATGGGACACCGAGTCGGAGGTACAACGAGTGACCTGAGTCCAAAAGCAAGCGCTCAGCAAGTGCTCCAGTCGGTCTCGAAACCGTGCTAAAAAATGTGCGAAAAATCGGCCTAAACACCATCTGCGGAGAGCGGAATCAGATGCCCCGATTTGACGTAAGCCGTTGGAATTATGGCAACGCCATGTAGTGGTTGGAGGCCCTTGACCTGCTTGGGGTGCAAGAGGTCCCGGGTTCAAATCCCGGCGGCCCGACCAAATCCTTCTAATTCAGTAGGTCGCAACCTTTGAAAACAATCGAAATAGTCGCCAAACACCTTGCTCCGCTTGCAGGTGGTATTTCCATCCGGGAGGAACGTAAGCCTTTCATTTTTAAGACATCACAGAAGCGAATACGGGCGACCGTGTGAGAAATCCGGCGTGGGGGAGCGCGTCCAGCGTAGCAGAAGTTGAACCCAACGAGGTGACTGCCAGGACGCACTTGCACAACTGGGTGGGTACTTGGGTTGGCGGATTTCGCGCTCCTTGCCGGCGCTGTTCGCTAACCGGTACATTTTCGAGGCAGGATCCGTCTCGTGCTTTTGAATCACCATGGCCGCCTGGTCGACACACAGGCTGCGCCTGTCCTGCGCTGTCGAGCTTCCCGGTAATCCCCATTTGTAAAAGGCTCGAAGAGCCGAAGAGCATCTTCCTTGACTAAATCGGTCTTGGAGGTTCATAATCAGATTGACCGACTGGTCGGTCATTTATGGCTGCGAGGATCGTCGACCGGGCCGCAAGGACCGGTGCCATTCTAAGAGCGGCGGCCCAGATTTTTGCCGAACATGGATACCAAGCCGCGACAATGGACAGCATCGCCGAACGTGCCGGCATCGGCAAGGGAACGGTCTACGAGTACTTCCGCAACAAACAGGAGTTGTTCTTTGGTGTCTTCGACGACTACATAGCTTCCATGGAACGCCAAGCGAGGCAGAGCCTCGAACTGCCTGCGGATACGGCTGCCGGTCACATCCAGCAAGCAATCCACACGGTGCTGGCCATGAGCTGCGAAGCGCGCGATCTGTTCCCCCTCGTCTTCGAGTTTTGGTCAGCCTCCGCATCTCAGGATCGGCAAAAACCAATCGCTACCATGTTCCGCGATGCATACGCAAAATTCCGGGGACTCATCGCGGATCAGATTCGAAGGGGACAGCAGGCCGGCGAATTCGACCAAACCGCGGACGCCACACGGATCGCGGCGGTTCTGGTCGGGGCACTGGATGGACTCTTTCTTCAGGCCTGGTTCGATCCCGCGCTCGATCCAGTCTCGATGGGCGACGATTTCGTGGCCGTGTTGTTGCGAGGCTTGGTCGCACCCTCCAAAGCTTTCCGAAAACGAGAGAGGCCAGGAAATGAAGAGTGAGGCTATCTTCATTGCGTTCCTACTGTGTTCGCCGGTCGCCACGTTTGCGCAACAACCGGATGCGCTCAGTATTGCCAGGAAGTGCGACGAGGCGCTGAAAGGAAAAACGGAACACGGCTCTGCTGCGATGAGGGTTCACACAGCCGAGTGGCAACGAACGATGGAACTGACTTTTTGGTATGACTACCCTCAGAAGACCTTCATACGCATCACGTCGCCGGCGAAAGATGCGGGAACCGGCACACTGCGTGTCGGCAGCAACATGTGGACCTATCTGCCGTCGGTCGAACGCGTCATCAAGATTCCGCCGTCCCTCATGCTCCAGTCCTGGATGGGCAGCGACTTCACGAATGACGATCTGGTGAAGGAGAGCAGCCTGCCGACCGACTACGTGCACCGGATCGATGCAGAGACCACTGAAGACGGCGACGCCTGTTACCGCTTAGTCGCCACTCCGAAGCCGAACGCTCCCGTGGTCTGGGGCAAGCTCGTTCTGCTGATCCGCAAGTCGGATTTTCTGCCTCGGCGCGAGGAGTTTTACGACGATGGCGGCGCTCTCGTGAAGACTCTTTATTTCGATCAGATCCGCAAAATCGGCTCTCGAAGTTACCCGATGCACTGGCGCATGGTCTCTCACAACAAGCCCGGCCATGAGACGACGCTGACGTTCTCATCTCTGGAATTCGACAAGGCGGTCTCCGCCGACATATTCACGCACCAGAACCTCAAACGGCACTTCTGATGCTCTTCTGGCAAATGGCGTGGCGCAATGTCTGGAGATACCGGCGGCGGTCTTTGTTGACCGTGCTAACCATCGCGCTGGGACTGGCATTCAACATCCTGATGCGCGGCATCGGCGATGGATTCCACGAACAGATGGTTGACAACTCCGTGCGGGCCGGAATCGGCCATATCGCAATTCACCGGTCCGGGTATCAGCGCGATCCAGCTTTGCTCAAGACGCTGCCGGATCTCTCTTTGCTCGAGCATGTCGTGCCGCAGACGCCGCACCTTCGCGGCTGCTCATTCCGTGTCCTGGGGGATGGACTCGCGAGCACGGCCGGAAACTCCACCGGCGTGAGAATTGTCGGTATTGTTCCTGAGTCGGAGCGGAGCGTCAGCACGATCGATCGGGCCGTGATTGCCGGCGAGTTTCTCAATGAGCGTATGAGCCGTCCCGCGCTGATCGGCGAACGCCTCTCTCAGTCTCTCGGCGCCCGCTTGCATGACAAAATTGTGCTATTGGTGCAGGCGGCCGATGGATCGATGGGCGCACAGTTGTTTCGAGTGGCTGGCATCTTCCGCTCCGGGTCTTCCGATCTTGACCGCGGGGTCGTGTACCTTCTTCGCAATGACGCCCAATCGCTGTTCTCACTCGAAGGCGGCGTAAGTGAGGCAGCGCTGCTGCTCCATTCGTCCCAATCTGTCGCAGTGGCCCAGCAGTTCCTCGACCAGCAACTTCGCGGCATACCGGCCGAGATCCTGCCGTGGTATGTCGTGGAGCCGTTCCTGCGACAGTTCATCCAGTTGGACGACGCCTTCTTCTATATCATTGTGCTTATCCTGTTTTTCGTGATTTCGGTGGGCATCCTGAACACGGTCATGATGTCGGTGCTGGAGCGCGTGCGCGAATTCGGCGTGATGATGGCGCTGGGTACAAAACCTGGACAGATCGTAAGGCTGGTGATGCAGGAGTCTGTCGCGCTCGCCCTGGTCGGGGTCGCCATGGGGGCCGCCTTGGGAAGCGCCGCCACGATTCTGTTCGCGTACCAGGGAATCGACCTCTCCCACTATGCCGCCGGCGCCGCGGCCTTGGGGATCACCACCACCGTGATCCATCCGGAACTGACACTGCGAAATTTGATTGTCTCGGACGTATCGGTGGTGCTCGTCGTCCTAGTCGTAGCCTTCTATCCCGCGATCAAGGCGGCAAGATTCCGTCCTGTAAACGCAATTCGCCACATTTGAAACACGCAATGGCTCAGATCGAACTCACCAACGTATCGAAAACCTACCACGATCACGTCGCGGTGCATGCGCTGGCCAACATCAACCTGGCAATCGAGAAGGGCGAATTCGCCGCGGCCGTCGGTCCATCCGGTTCCGGCAAGACGACGCTACTTAATCTCATCGGTGCGCTCGACACGCCCGACAGTGGCGCCATCCGTATCGGCGAACTCGAAATCACCTCCACACCCGCCGCCAAGCTCGCTGACTTCCGCTTGCGGCATCTGGGCTTCGTCTTTCAGTCCTTCAATCTTTTTCCTGTATTGAGCGTTCTTGAGAACCTGGAGTTCGTGCCGGCGCTTCGCGGATTGCCGAAGCCCGACCGCGTCCATCGCGCGGAACAGCTTCTGGAGGCAGTGGGCATGATCGATCTGCGCGATAAACGCCCGGACGAATTGAGCGGCGGGCAACAGCAACGCGTCGCCGTACTCCGCGCGATCCTGCCAGAGCCCGATCTGGTTCTCGCCGACGAACCCACGGCGAATCTCGACTCAGAGAACGCAGCGCTGCTGCTCGATATGATGGAGCGCCTCAATCATGAGCGCGCAGTCACGTTTCTTTTCTCGACCCACGACCCTGCGGTGATGAGTCGCGCGCGGCGGCTTATTCGCCTGAAAGACGGCCGAATCGTGGAAGATCAAGTGCCAAAGCGGTGAAACGAGCGGCCTGCCTGTTAATTGTTTCACTCGCGGTGCTTGCTCAATCCCCGTGCCCCCAAGATACACAACCAGCATGGACCCAACAATTCGGCGGCTACTTCAAGGACCTGGCCAGCACATCGCGCTCCTACTTCACGCAAGGCGCCTGGGGCGACAATCTGGATCGCCTGCGGCTCACTTACGATGCCAAGTATAGTGACTGGTTCGCTTTGCACGTGGATTACGACAATGAAATACACGAAGGCAATCTCATCGGTCTTCCCGATTTCGCCACGGTGCGCGATCGGCAAAACGCCGCCTGGCTTGATCTGCTGCATGGTTTCGTAAACGAGCCGAACGCCTATTGGGATACTTCCCTCTACCGCGGATACGTTTCTTTCCGCAGCAACTCCGCGGCGTTTACCGTGGGGCGCCAGCGGATCGGCTGGGGAACGGCTCATTTCTTTAGCCCCATGGACATGTTCAATCCGATCAGCCCTCTTCAGGTCGAATCCGACGAACGCCAGGGCGTCGATGCCATGCTCGGCGAATTTCGTTCTTCCGGAGGGCTTCGGTGGAACGCACTCTATGCTCCCCAGAACGGCTTTCGCCGTTCCACATCCGCGGTCCGCCTCAGCCGGACGATTCACAATTACGATTTCGATGTGGTGGCGGCACGTTTCGGCCAGGATTGGACCACCGGGCTTGACTTCGCCGGCCAAGCGAAAGGAGCAGGCGTGCGGGGAGAGTTGACCTTTCGGTGGCGCCATCCCACCCCTGGTGTTGTGAATATCTCGACTCGCGATGCATTGCGGTTAGTGATCGGCAGCGACTACGCGTTTGCCAATGGTCTGTACGTAGTGGGCGAGTATTTCTATAATCAGGGCCAACCGGATCTTTCGCCAAGCCATTCGTTTGATCCCACTGTGCTGCTGCAATTCTCGAACGAGATCTTTACCCTCCATCGCCATTTCCTGTCGGCAGGCGCAAGTTATCCGTTGACGCCATTATGGAAGCTGGAAACCTATGTGGTTGGCGATGTGGCGGGCGAATCGGCGGTTTTCCTGCCGCGCTTGAGTCATAGCCTGTCGGCCAACACCGACCTGAACTTCGGCGCCCAATTGTTCGCTTCCTCACAAACGGGGGAATTCCACGGCCTGTCGGACTTGGCCTATATCGAATTCGTGTTTCATTTCCGTTGATTTTTCCGCAGGCGACACGCCATGACCTCCTCGAGAGGCCCGCTCCGATTACGAATGGTGCGGTCCAGACGGGTCTGGGTTTATATCCTGGCGTGGTCGAAAAGAATGGTGTGCAAAAAGAACCCCCGAAGGAGCTCAGCTATTGCCGAAGCTGAATGTTGATGGCGATCCGAAGTGGAGCACACGGTACGTGACCGTGGTGGATCTCAACGGTGATGGCTATCCGGACATCGTGGCTGCCAACCGCGGCGACATCCGGACTTGGTGGACGGAAAGCCCGGCAGATTTCGTCGGCGATGCGCGCTCGACCTGTTCTTGCCTCATCGCGACGGCGGCCAGAGCATCCTGCTTTGGAACGATGGCAAGGGGCACTTCCCGACCTCGACCAAGGCAGGGGCAGCTAACGCCTGGATTCGCAGGGTGCGGCCGGTAACCTCGACGTCGACTGGCGGCCCGATCTGGTGTTCAGACATCGTCGCCAGGCTCACGCCGTTACGGCGATCTGGCCTGGCCGCGACTGCGAGCCAGGGTCCAAAGGTCCAAAAGCCTCCAATTGCGACCCGCCACAACAGAATTCCCGTACACTTAAGATAGGAAGAACATGTTCACCTGGATCTGCCCGCAGTGCGGCCGGGAAGTCCCGCCGTCTTACAGCGAGTGTCCGAACTGCGCCCCGGCACAACCAGCGGCGCCGGTGCAGGCTCCGCCGCCTCCGCAGGTGGTGCCGCAATATCCGCAGCCTGTCCCCCCGCCTCAGCAGGCGCCTCCGCCGCAGGCCGCGCCACCACCACTTCCGCCCCCGCAGCCTCCTTATGCACCTCCTCCGCCCCCGCAGCCTGCCTACGCCCCGCCGCCGCAGGCCGGGCCGCCGCAGGCCGCGCCGCCGCAGGCATATGCGCCTCCTCCACCGCAGCCCCCGCAAGCGTATTACCCCCAGCCTGCCGCGCCGCCGCCGTTCGCGTCCTCGCCGCTGTTCGGCGCTCCGGCGCCCGCCGAGCCTGTGCCCGCCGCACGAGTGGGGTTACCCACCTGGCTGATGAGCCTGATCTTCGCCCTGGCCTTCCTGGGAGCGGGCGCCTGCATCTATTGGGTCGTGCAGCACCTCCAGGGCGGGGGATCATCCGCCTCGACGACCGCTCCCGCCTCCCAGGCTGCCCCGAAACTCGAGAACGTGCCCGCCCAGGGACAGGCCGCCGCGCAGGAAAATCCCTTGCAGAAGTACGTCGAAGTGACCGGCGTACGCTTCCTGCAGAATGCGAAAAAGCAGACTGAGGCGCGCTTCGTGGTGGTGAACCATTCCGGCGCGGACGCCGCGGACCTTTCCGCCACCGTCAAGATCCTGGGCCGCACCCAGAAGGAGGGCGAAGAGCCCGTGGGCCAGTTTACCTTCCAGGGCGTCTCGCTGGGACCTTACGAATCCAAGGAACTCTCGGCGCCGCTCCAGACCAAGCTGCGTGTGTACGAACTGCCGGACTGGCAGATGACCGACACCCGCGTGCAGCTCAGCTCTCGGTAGCCGTCGTGCGGATCATGTCCTCCAGCGCCGCCTGCCGATAGGCAAAAATGCCGTCCAACTGGCGGCGCACCAGCAGAAAATGCGCCAGCCTGCCCAGCAGGCCCAAGGGCAGGGCGTATTCCACGCGGTCGCGGATCACGGTGCCCTCTTCGATGGGCCATAGCTCGTGGTGGTGCCGCCACAGGCGGTACGGTCCTTCCGCCTGCTCGTCCACGAAGTAAAACGGCGGTTCGTATTCGGTAATCACCGTCCTCCAGCGGATGGGGATGCGCAGCCAACTGATGCGATAGGTGATCTCCGCGCCGCGCCGCATACGCACGCGCTCCCGGGAGGTGATCTCGAAACGCAGCCAGGGCGGCGTGATGCGCGCCAGGTTGTAAGGGTCTTCGAAGATCTGAAAAGCCTCCTGCACCGAGACTGGCAAGGTCAATTCGGTTTGTAGCGTGTAAAGCTTCATCGACCCGCAGCCCCCCTGTTGTGGAGAGCCACTCCGCGACTATTTTAGATACTGGGCGGCGCGCGGCGCCACTGCCCGGCGAACGGGCGCATGGTATCCTACGAACTTACCCCACGCTGCCTCCGGGACCGGACCATGGCCGCTACGAAAACCGCTGCGCCGAAGCGCCCTAAGACCGCCGCTGAGCGGCAGTCCCGCGTGCACCGCATCCTGCATCTGCTCGACGAGATGTACCCCGGCGTCACCTGCGCCCTGGTCCATCGCACGCCCTGGGAACTGCTGGTCGCCACCATTCTTTCCGCGCAGTGCACCGATAAGCGGGTCAACGAAGTTACGCCCGGCCTGTTCGCCAAGTACCCCACGCCCCAGGATTTCGCGGCCGTGCGCCCGGAAGTGCTGGCGCAGGATATCCGCAGCACCGGTTTCTTCAACAACAAAGCCAAATCCATCGTGGGCGCGGCGCGCAAGATCGTGCACGAATTCTGCGGCCAGGTTCCCCGCAGCATGGAAGAACTACTCACCGTCCCCGGTGCGGCGCGCAAGACCTCCAACGTGGTGCTGGGCACCGCCTACGGCATCGCTTCGGGCGTGGTCGTGGACACCCATGTGCAGCGCATCGCCCGGCGCCTGGATCTCACGCGGAACACCGACCCGGTCAAGATCGAGCAGGACCTGATGAAAATCATCCCCCAGGAAAATTGGATTCTGTTTTCCCACCAGTTGATTCATCACGGCCGGCAGCTCTGCGTGGCCCGCAAGCCCAAGTGCGCGGAATGCAAGCTCGAGCCGGTGTGTTACGCCAAAGACAAAACCGTCTGAGCCCTGCCGTGCGCCCCTTCAGGCCCGTGTTGGTTTCGGTTCTCCTAGTTATTCTCACGGCCTGCGGCGAAGCTCCGGAAGCCTACGCCCCGCCGCCGCAGCGTCAGGCCCCCGAAGGTTCCGGCTACGCCTACCTGGGACGATACGTGCACATGAACGATATCAACGCGGAAGCTTACCTGGTCCACGATGTGGCGCCGGCCGTGGAAAGCGGCGCCTGGCGCTGGACCTGGCGGCGTCCGGAACTGCGCTTCTATCTGCGCGAAACCGCCGGCCTCGAATTCGCCCTGGATTTCGCCATTGCCGACGCCACCTTCCGTCAGACTGGGCCGGTGACGCTCACGCTCTTCCTCAACGGGCAGCGCTTCAGCGAGGTGCGGTGTCCCCGGCCCGGCGCGCGGCAGGTGCGCGTGCCCGTGCCCGCGGGCTTGGCCCACGCCAACGCAGTGAACACCGTGGTCATCCAACCCGATAAAGTCTGGGTCTCCCCCACCGACGGCGCCGTGCTCGGCTTCATCCTCAGCGGGGCAGGGTTCGTGCCGTGATTCCACAGGCCGTTTACATTCTATTCGGGTTCGCGTACACCGTGGCGGTGGCCGCGGCGCTCGGCAAACTGCTGCTGCGCGGCCTGCGCTTGCGCTTCTTTCGGGAAGAGGAGCACGTGCTCGCGTTCCTGACGGGCGCGCCCCTGCTCAGCACCCTGGTCTTTCTACTGTGTACTGCGGGACTGGCGCGCAAGGGCGTGTTTCTGGCCGTGGGCGCCGTCATCCTGACCGTGGCCTGGCGCCGCGGCGCGCATCGCCCGCAGGGTGATCCGCTGCCCCCGCTGGATCCCTTCTGGCGGCGCCTGTTCCTGCTGCTGTTCGCCGCCTTCGCCCTGCTCTACTGGAGCAATTCCATGGCTCCGGAGATCAGTCCGGATGGCACGTCCTACCACCTGGGCCTGGTGGCCCGCTACCTGCGCGAGCACGGGTTCCGCCGCCTCACCACCAACATGTATGCGAACCTCTCGCAGGGCGTGGAGATGCTGTTCCTATTCGCCTTCGCCTTCGGGCGGCACTCCGCCGCGGCCATGGTGCACTTCGCGTTTCTGCTGGCGCTGCCGCTGGCCATGGTGTGTTACGGCCGCCGCTTCCAGGCGGCGCCGGCGGGCGCCTGCGGCGCGCTGCTGGTCTTTCTCAGCCCCGTGGTCGGCGTAGACGGCATCAGCGCGTACATCGATGTGGCGGTCGCCGCCCTGGCTTTCACCCTCTTCTATTTCCTCCAGGTGTGGGACGCCGAACGCGCGGACGGGTTGTGGATTCCCATCGGACTGGTGGCCGGGTTCGGATACGCCGCCAAATACACCGCGGTGCTGGGCGTGCCCTACGCCCTGGGCTTTCTGCTGTGGAAACTGCGGCGCAAACGCGCGCTTCTGCTGCGCGCCGCCGCCACCGTGGCCGCTTGCGCCTTCCTGATGATGCTGCCTTGGCTGGCTAAGAACTGGCTCTGGGTGCACAATCCGGTCTCACCCTTCTTCAACGCGTACTTTCCCAACCGCTATGTGACACCCGGCTTCGAGGGCGAATACGTGGCATACCTGCGGAACTACGGGCTCAAAAGCCGGTGGCAGATTCCCGCCCAGATCACCATCGGCGGCACACTTTCCGGCGTATTCGGCCCGGTCTTCCTGTTGGCTCCCCTGGCGCTGGTGGCTCTCCGCTGGCCCATGGGCCGGCAACTGCTGCTGGCCGCGCTGATCTTCGGCATTCCCTACGCGCAAAACATTGGCACGCGCTTTCTGATTCCCGCGGCGCCCTTTATCGCCATCGCGCTGGCCATGGTCTTTTTGGGCTTGGGGCGCGCGGGACGATACGCAGGCGTTGCCCTGGTGGTGATCCACGCGGTACTCTCCTGGCCGGACGTGCTGGCGTTGTACACCGGACCCACTACCTGGCGGCTGGTCAAAGTGACTTGGCGCGAGGCTCTGCGCATCAAGCCCGAAGAGGGTTTCCTGCGCTCGAACCTGCCTTCCTACGGCATCGCGCGCCTCATCGAGCGGAACGTGCCGCCCGAGGGCGCTGTCCTGACCTTCAGCCCCGTGCCGGAGGCCTACACTTCCCGTAACGTGCTGGTGGGCTACCAGTCCGCTTCGAACCGCGTGCTCCAGGACATTCTGTGGACCCCGCTCACCTCGGATTTTGCCCCCACCTGGCTGCTGCGCTTTCGTTTTCCGGGGCAAAGCCTGCGGCGCATGCGCGTCGTCCAGACCGCGCGCGGCGGGCCGGATTACTGGAGCATCAGCGAAATGCGCGTATATGCGGACGGAAAAGAATATCCGCGCGCCGCTTCCTGGCGGCTGCGGGCGCATCCCAACCCCTGGTACGTGCAACTGGCCTTCGACAACAGTGCCGTCACTCGCTGGTCCAGCCAGCAGACCCTCTTCCCGGGCATGTTCATCGAGGCGGATTTCGGCGCGTCCCTGCCAGTGGACGAAGTGCGGCTGGCCTGCGCGCACGATCAGTACAAAGTGCGCCTGCGTCTCGAGGGCCAGACCGCCGCGGGACAATGGAAGACGCTGGCGGCCAAGCCCGAAGAGAGCGAAGCCCCGCCGCTTTCTGGCATGCGCCGCGCGGCAATCGAGGAAGTCAAGGCCCGCGGCGTGGGTTACCTGGTGGTCTCGGATGCGGATTATTACGCCGCCGATTTCCGCGCCAACTTCGCGCAGTGGGGCATCCTGGAAATCGCCGAAAGCAACGGCTACCGCTTGTACAGGCTCTTATGACTGGCGAGCTTTTTCTGGGCGTGGATGGCGGGCAGTCCTCCACGACCGCTCTGATTGGAGACGAGGCCGGGCAGGTGCTGGGCGCCGGCGTGGGAGGGCCCTGTAACCACGTGGGACCCGCCGAAGCCCGACGCAAATTCACCGCTGCCATGGAGGAGTGCGTGGGCGCGGCCTGCGCGCAGGCCGGCCTGGACCGGCGCACGGTGCGCTTCGCCGTGGCCTGCTTCGGCATGAGCGGCGGGCCCGCGGATAAGGAAGGCATCCTCGCCGAAATCCTTCCCGCCAACCGGCTCATCGTAACCACGGATGCGGTGATCGCGCTTTCCGGCGCCACCGCCGGCGAACCGGGTATCATTACCATTTCCGGCACCGGCTCGATCGCCTTCGGGCGCAACGCCGCGGGCCGCACGGCGCGCGTGGGAGGCTGGGGGCACATCTTCGGCGACGAGGGCAGCGGCTTCGATATCGCCCGGCAGGCCCTGCGCGCCGCCTTGCGCATGGAGGAGGGCTGGGGAGCGGATACCGCGCTGCGCGGCTTGCTGCTCGCGGAAACCGGCGCGGCGGATGCCAACGACATGCTGCACCTGTTCTACACCGAGGCTTGGCCGCGCTCCCGCGTGGCCCGCCTGGCAACCCTGGTGGACCAGGCGGCCCGCGCCGCCGACACCGTGGCCCTGGAACTGCTGCACAACGCCGCGCAGCAACTGGCCGTGTTTACCGCCTCCGTGCGCCGCCAGCTATTCCAGCCCGGCGAGCCGGTAGCGGTGGCCTATATCGGCGGCGTCTTCGGCAGCGGCGTCCTGCTCGAGCGCTACCGCCAGTTGGTGGAGCTCGAGGAGGGCACCCGCTGCGGGCCGCCCATCTACGGGCCCGCCGCGGGCGCGCTGCTCGAGGCCTACCGCGCCGCCGGCCTGCACCCCGCGCTCCGCAATCTTCCCGAGGTCAAAGCATGAAACTTCTTTCCGTCTTCTTCCTGGCGGGTCTGCTGCCCGCCGCCGAGCCGGTCTGGTCCAGGATGGAGCCAATGGCGCTGGATTTCTTCCAGCGTTACGTGCGCATCCAGTCCATCAATCCGCCAGCCAACGACGTGGAGGCGGCCGCCCTGGTGACGGGCCTGCTCGAAAGCCACGGCATCCCGGTGAAGCTCTACACCAGCGGCCCCAACGGGCAGACCAACCTGGTGGCGCGCGTGGCCGGCCGCGATCGTTCCCGCAAGCCTCTGCTCTTGCTCAATCACTTCGACGTGGTGCCGGTGGACCGCAGCGCCTGGAAGATGGATCCCTTCGCGGCTGTCATTCAGAATGGCTTTATCTGGGGGCGCGGCACCATGGATATGAAGGGCATCGCCACCCAGCAGATGATGGCCCTGGTCGCGCTCAAGGACACCGGCACGCTGCCCCCGCGCGATATCGTCATGCTCACCACCGCTGACGAGGAGACCAACGGCACGCGCGGCATCCGCTGGATGATTGAACATCACTTCGACGACATCAACGCCGAGTTTGTGCTGGATGAAGGGGGTTTCGGCACGCGCAGTATCCTGGCGCCGGACAAGCTGGTCTTCGGCGTCGCGGTGGGCGAAAAGCAGAGCACCTGGCTGCGCGTGCGCGCCCGCGGTACGGCGGCCCATGGTTCCCAGCCCATTGCCGACAATGCCAACGTCACTTTGCTGCACGCGCTGGAAAAGGCCTTGGCCCAGCCGCCCGCCAAGCCCCATCCCATCGTGGCGGAGATGGTCCGCAATCTCGGCGAACCCCTGGCCCGCAACAAGTACACCGACGCGCTCCAGGCCAACACCATCTCGCTCACCACGCTCACCGCCGGCGTCGGCTCGCCGCCCAAAGTCAACGTGATCCCGTCCACCAGCGAAGCCACCCTCGACTGCCGCCTGCTGCCCGGGGTCAACGCGGCCGAGTTCATCTCCGAAATGAAGGCGCGCATCAACGATCCGCGCGTTTCCGTCGAGCTCATCAGCCAGCCCGAAGACCCCGGCGTGAGCAGCAGCCGCACCACCCTGTTCGAAGCCATCCGCAAAGCCATCCGCAAGACCCACCCGGACGCCATTGTGACGCCCATGCTGGTGCCCCACGGGACCGACTCGGTGAAGCTTCGTTCCAAGGGCCTGGTGGCCTACGGACTCACCCCCATGGTCCTGGATCTCTCCACTGCCGGCTCCATGCACAGCGACGTGGAACACATTCCGGTGGACGAGTTCCTCAAGGGCCTCCACATCTACTACGACCTGCTCAGTTCGGAGTTCTGATCGGAAAGGAGAACGCGCATGCGAAGCTGTTTGATCGCCGCGGCTGTCGTGTTGTTCGCTGCGGCGGCGCTGGCCCAGCGGGGCGGCGCCCGCCCGCTGGCCAAAAACGAGACCGAGAAGAAGATCCTGGCCGTGCTCGATGATATCGTGCGGTCGCACCACACCTATCTCAGCGTGCCCCTCGAGGACGGGCGCGCCTTGCGGCTGCTCGCCGAAGCGGCCGGAGCCCGGAACGTGGTCGAAATCGGCACCTCCACGGGATACTCGGGGCTGTGGTTCTGCCTGGCGCTCCAGGCCACCGGAGGCCATCTGACCACCTTCGAACTGGATCATGGCCGGGCCTCCATGGCGCGCGGTCATTTCCAGGAAGCCGGCGTGGATCGCCTGGTCACCATCGTCGAGGGCGACGCGCACGCCAATGTCTCCCGCCTGCACGATCCCATCGACCTCCTGTTCCTGGACGCGGACAAGGGCGGGTATGTGGATTATCTGAAAAAGCTTCTGCCCCTGGTGCGCCCCGGCGGGTTGATCCTGGCCCACAACATCGACATGGCGCCCGATTACGTCACCGCCGTCACCACCAACCCGAACCTCGAAACCATCTTCTACCGCCAGGGCGCGGGCATGGGCGTGACTCTCAAGAAGCGCTGATGCTGTTAAGCTGAAATTTCAGGTACTACTTGAGAATCATATATGTCCAAATTGTCGATTCGTGACCTGGACCTGAAAGGCAAACGGGTCTTCATTCGCGTAGATTTCAATGTCCCGCTGGCAGCGGGCGGCCAGGAAATCACCAGCGACAAGCGGATCAAGGCGTCGCTCCCCACCATCCGCTACGCGCTCGAGCAGGGGGCCGGTCTGATTCTGGCCTCGCACCTGGGCCGGCCCAAAGGAAAACCGAATCCCGAGATGAGTCTCAAGCCCGCCGCCAAACGGCTGGAGGAACTGCTGGGAAAGCCCGTGAAAATGGCCCCGGATTGCATCGGCCCCCAGGTCGAGGCCATGCTGCCCAAGCCCGGAGAAGTGCTGCTACTCGAAAATCTGCGCTTCCACCCCGAGGAGGAAAAGAACGATCCCGAGTTCAGCCGCAAGCTGGCCGCTTTCTGCGACCTGTATGTGAATGACGCCTTCGGCTCGGCGCACCGCGCACACGCCTCCACCGCCGGCATGATCGCCTTCGTGCCGCAAGCCGCCGCCGGCCTGCTCATGGAGCAGGAACTGAGATACCTCACGCTCGCCACCACCAATCCGCCGCGTCCCTGCGTGGCCATTCTCGGCGGCGCCAAGGTCTCCGACAAAATCGAGGTCATTTCCAACCTCGGCAAGGTCGTGGATAAGCTGCTGATCGGCGGCGCCATGGCCTACACCTTTCTGAAGTCCCAGGGCCAGCCCGTGGGACGGTCACTGGTGGAAGACGACAAGCTGGACCTGGCCAAGAGCCTGCTCGATCAGCTCGGCGGCAAGCTGCTGCTGCCGGTGGATCACGTCGTGGTCGCCGAGATCCAGGAAGGCGGGACAAACGAAGTCGTGGAAAATATCCCCGACGGCAAAATCGGCGTGGATATCGGCCCTCGCACCGTAGACTTGTACGCCGCCGAGGTCGCCCAAGCCAAGACCGTGATCTGGAACGGCCCTATGGGGATCTTCGAAAAGCCCCCTTTCGACCGCGGCACGGTGGGCGTGGCCAAGGCCGTGGCCTCTTCCGGCGCGACTTCCATCGTGGGCGGCGGAGATTCGGAGAAGGCCATCAAGTCCGCCGGCGTGGCAGACCGGATTTCGCACATCTCCACTGGTGGCGGTGCGTCGCTGGAATTTCTTTCCGGCATCACTCTACCGGGCGTGGCCGCGCTGACGGAAAAGTAGTGCCCGCAGTCTCCCGCCGTGCCTGGCTGCTGGCGTCCGCCGCGGCCCTGGGTTGCGGGTCCCGGAAGGGAACCCGCTACCCCGGCTATGCTTTCGTGGCGAACGCCGGCGGAAGCTCGGTGACGGCGGTAGACCTGAGCGCCTTTTCCCCCGCCCGCGAGTTCGCCCTGGAAGCGCCACCCACCGCGGTGCTGGCGCATCCCGCCCGGCCCTTCGTATACGTGCTCAGCGCCGCGGAGGGAGTGCTGCACGAATTCGACGCCCGGTGTCTGCGCCCGGCGCGCAAGCTGCGGCTGGGAGCGCCGGCTATCTCCATGCGCCTGGCGCCGGATGGCCGCGCGCTCTGGGTGCTGGCAGCGCGCGAGCTCACGCGCATCCCGCTCGATCGCTTCCAACCCGCCGGCCGCATCCCCTTGCCCGCCGAAGCCAACGATTTCGATCTCAGCTCCGACCGCCGGGCCGCCGTCTGCTTCAGCCGCGACCGCCTGGCCGCCCTGGCCTCCCTGGAGCGCCTGCGCGTGGAGCGCACCTTCACGGCGGGGCCCGACCCCGGCATCATCCGCTTCCGGCCGGATGGCCGGCAGGTGCTGGTAGGCAATCGCGGGAATCACACTCTGACCATTGCCGAGACCGCCTCCGGGCGCGTGGCGGTCCACCTGCCGCTGCCGCTCGAACCCCGCAACTTCTGCTACGACCCGTCGCTCGGGCAACTGTTCATCAGCGGCCCCGGCATGGATGCCGTGGTGATTGTCTTCCCGTACCTGACCGAAGTGGAACAGACTATCCTGGCCGGCCGGGCGCCGGGCGCCATGACGGTTTCGAGCAACCCCGCTTACCTCTTCGTGGCCAATCCGGAAACCGCCACCGTGACGGTGCTGGATATCGAGACCCGCAAGCTGGTGGCCGTGGTCAGCGTAGGCGCGCAGCCGCACTTCCTGCTGGTGACGCCGGATAACGAGTACCTGCTGGCCGTCAACCGCCGCTCCGGCTCTCTTGCCGTGGTGCACATCCCGGCGCTGGGCGTGCGGCGTTACAAGCAATCCATGGTGGCCCCGCTGTTCACCATGATCCCCGTGGGCCAGGATCCCGTCGGCGCGGCGGTAGTCACCGTGGGGTGACCCACTGCAAACGCAAGCACCTAGTACACCGTTTCGAAGGTACGCTAACGTATTTCCACTCCCTCCCGAGGACCCAGGTCCGTTCGGATTCCGGAACAATTCGGCGTTGGGGATAATCTATCACCTGGAAACCAAGTCCCATCCGCGCGCGTGACACGGCCGGATGGCAGGTTGGCCATTCTACGATAAGCCCGAATATCGGGAGCCTGTCGGGAATCAGAACTGGCGCCTTCTTCTGATACGATACGGAGGCTGCAAGATGGCCAAACTGATCTACGCTACGCCTACGTCGCTGGATGGCTATATCGCGGATGACGGCAACTTCGATTGGTCGACGCCAAGCGAGGAGGCATTTGCGCTCATTACCGATCTCCACCGCCCTATCGGCACGTATCTCTATGGACGCAAGGAGTACGAAACGATGGCGGTTTGGGAGACGCCAGAAGTCATTCCCGGCTTCACGCCGGCCATGAATAACTTCGCGCGGATCTGGCAAGCGGCCGACAAGATCGTCTATTCTAAATCGCGGGAGACCGTGTCTACACCGAAGACGCGTCTGGAGCGGGATTTCCACCCGCAGGCGGTTCGCGAGTTGAAGGCTCAATCGGCTCTCGATATTTCGGTGGCTGGTCCGACCCTCGCCGCACACGCGATTCGGACCGGGCTCGTCGACGAGTATCATCTGCTAGTCGTGCCTACTCTGCTTGGCGGAGGCATTCGGGTGCTACCCAGCAAGGTACGCATCAGGCTGGAGTTGCTGGACGAGCGCCGTTTTGCCAATGGATGGGTCTATCTTCGCTATCTCACGCAGGCCTGATGGAGGTTGAGGCCGACGTCACGCCTACGTCACTGGGACACATCAAATGGCCTTGCCACGCCGGCCTTGTCCTGCTCTTCTTCCTTGTCGCGACCCACCTGGAACAGGGCGGTTTCCGATAAGACGGGCTTATCGTAGAGTGACTGGTCACCCGGGTATATTGTCGCCGACGGTGGGAAGCGCCGCCAGGATAAAGAACGCTCTGGTCGCCCAGATTCACCTTCCCGCCCAGAGAAGGGCGCTCTCGGAACACGCGCGTGCCAGCGGGAACACCCAACTCGGGCTACAACGCTGCCAGCCAGTCAAAAGGGCGTCGGAACGTAACGGCGAGAGCGCCACGGCTTGACCTCACGGCGGCTGGAAGCGGCGGCGGCCGGGGATCGGAAGCATCAGGTGGCAGCCGCGGCCATCTTATGGTTTAAGTCACGGCGTGGGTGCCGGCCACCATCCGTCAGACGATGTAGGTTTCCCAGTGGCCCTGGCAACCCAGCCCGCGGCGGATGTGGAAACGGCCTTTGGCGGGTTCGGCGATATAGCCGCAGATCGACAGCATGCCGGAGGCTCCGTGGCGGCAAATGGCGGCGGGGTCGCCCGCGTGATCCGCCAGAATCTCCTTCATGCGGTCCACCGAGAGCCGGCCCCAATTGTCGCGGACCAGCGCGCGGATGCGGTCCAGGCGCGGGCAGGAATCCGGCAGGTGGCCGTCTTCGAAGGGCGCGAATTCGCGGCTGACGTAGTGATTGGAGTGCAGGCGCCGGTCGGGGTGGTCGTCGTTATAGAGCGCGATGCCCTCGGGGCGGACCTCCACGTCGGCGATGCGGCCGCGGCCATCGCACAGCACCACGTTGGCGGCGGAGCAGGTGCGGTGCCGGCGAAGCAGTTCGACACATTCGGGGACGCCGGGCTGCTCCAGCAGGACGCGCTTCAATGGGTAGTGCGGCAAGCCGGGCCGCCAGGTGAAGTGGTAGAGCGCGTTGGCGAAGTGGGCCACGCCATGCTGGTTCATGCCGGCGTAACCGAGCTGCCCGGCGAAGGTGAGCATCACGGCGCGGGGGCGGCCGTCGGAGGGGTGCACGTGCAGCACGATGGCCACCTCGGCATACTCGGGTTCGAGGTCCTGGTTCTGGCCGGCCAGCGGATGGCCGTCGCGGGTGGCGCTGCCGGTGAGGGCGAAGGCCGTGCAAGCGCCCTCGAAGCGGTGCGCGGCCTCGGCGCGAGTCTGGCAGAGCACGGCTTCGCCCACGGAGATCTGGGCGCCCTCGGCCAGGCCCATGATCTCGTCCGCGTAGGGCTTGCTGAGTTTTTCGATCAGCGGCAGGAAACGCAGGGCGTTGGCGCACAGCGCCGCGCGCGGCTGGCCGGCCAGTTTTTCAATCCACGCCAGGTAACGGCGGATCAGCGAGGCTGCCTGCTTGCCGTGCTGGTAGCCCATCTGGAAGGCGGTGCCGGAAACCGAGACGAGCGGGAAAGCCGTTTCCATGTCGCTTTGCTTAGAGGCGCGTCATGCGCCCTTGGCGTCAGGTTTTCCAGTGCTGAACACGACCCCATGCCGGATGACGATCGTGCGCCCACAGTCACAGGTGAACTCGCTGGACTTGGCGATGGTCTTAGGGCGGAAGGTCCACTTCTTGCCGCATTCGCAGAGGTAGGCTTTGACCGGCTCCGCCAGTTGTGCTCCCATACCCGGACATTGTATCGAGATTCGGAGAGGGCGGGGCGGAAAACCGCTACGGCCGCGGCTCGACAGCTACGCGGGCGGCGCGCGGGCTTTGGCTGAGATAATTCCGGATCTGGACGGGGAGGGCGCGCGTGTCGATAGGCTTGGTGATATAGCCGTCGCAGCCGGCGGCGCGGGCGCGTTCCTCGTCGCCTTTCATGGCAAAGGCGGTCAGCGCTACCACCAGGATGTCGCTGGTGCGGGGATCTTGTTTCAGCAGACGGGTCAGCTCCAGGCCATCCATGCCGGGAAGTTGGATATCCACCAGGATGAGTAGGGGGTGAAATGTCTGAAGAATTTGGACTGCTTCTTCGGCATCGTTGGCTACTTGGACGTGGTAGCCCTCTCCAACCAGGATGAAACGCGTCAATTTCAGATTGACGGGCGTATCGTCGATGATGAGAATCGGCTCCCCGGGCATACGATTACCGCCAAAAAATCCCTTATTACTATCGCACAGGGAGGAAAAAGTGGCAAATATCGCAGGATTTGCGGCGGACTCAAGGATTGGCGTGCGGCTCGGGCCTGGGAGGAGAGGAGTGATTCGCGCGCGGCAGAACCGCGAAAAAGGTGCTGCCTTTGCCGAAGGTGCTGGCGACGCCGACGTGCCCGCCCTGGGCCTCCACGATGCGGCGGGTGAGCGCCAGGCCGAGGCCCGTGCCGGGTTCATCGCGCAGCGCCCCGGGGATCTGGCGGAAATCCTGGAAGAGCTGCGGCAGGTGTTCCGGGCGGATGCCGATGCCGCTGTCCTCCACTTCCAGGCGGAAATGGGCGGGGCCCTCGGCGGCCAGGCGCACGCTGACGGAGCCGCGAGAGGGGGTGAATTTCAGGGCGTTGGAGAGGTAATTGTAGAGGACCTGCTTAAAGCGCGCAGGGTCGGCGACGGCTTCCTCCAATCCCGCGACGGGCTGGAATTGGACGGCGATGCGCTTCTTGTCCGCCAGGGGGAGCAGGATGTCGCAGACCTCCCGCACCAGCGCATTGAGATCCACGGGCTCGAGGTGGAATTCCATGCGGCCGGATTCGACCTTGGCGAGATCCAGCACGTCGTTGATCAGGTGCAGGAGGTGCCGGGCGCTGGTGAGGATATCCTCCAGGAATTCGCGGTGCACCTCCGACAGCGGCCCCACTTTGCCGTCGTACATCAACTCGGCGAAGCCGATGATGCCGTTGAGGGGCGTGCGCAGCTCGTGGGACATATTCGCCAGGAAGCGGTTCTTGATTTCGGTGGCCTCGCGGGCGGCGGCCAGCGCGCGAGCCAGTTGTTCGTTTCTGGCTTTTAGCGCGCGGGCGTACTGGCCTACTTTTTCGGCGGCCAGCGCGCCGATGCGGCGGGCGCTGATATCCAGGAGCGCGGAGCGCAGGCCGGTGACGCGGCCGTCCTCGCCGGTGATCAGGTTTTCGTGGATTTCTACGGGCACGATGGCGCCGTCCTTGCGGACGTAATCGCGTTCGAAGACCTGGATTTCCTGCTCGCCGCTGATTTTGCGGCGGACGCTTTCGCGGCTGAGGGGCTGTTGTTCGGGGGTGAGGAACTCCCAGACAGGGCGGCCGAGCATTTCCTCGCGGGTATAGCCCAGCAGACGGCACTCGGCTTCATTCACCCTGCGGATAATGCCAGCCTGGTCGATTTCGTGGTAGGCCACAGGGGCCTCCTCGAACAGACGGCGGAAGCGTTCTTCGTTTTCGGACGCAGTTGGCGATACGTTCATGGACGCCCCTGCCGGCGCAGAAAGGCGCGCATGCAGGCGGCAGAAGAGGCAAACTGCCGGATTAGATCCGCGAGCACCGGCTCGCTTTGTTCCAGGGCGGCGTCGCTGAGCTGCTCCTCGAGAAGCCTGGCCAGACCCGCCATGCGATCCTCTCCCATCTGGCTCGAACTGCCCTTGAGGCTGTGCGCCAGACGTTTGAGCGCATCCAGATCGCGCCGCGCGAAGGCGTCCTGAAGCTGCGCGATGCGGTCAGCCGTATCGGTCAGGAACAACTGAATCAGCTCTTCGACGACCTCCGCCTGACCGGCCCCCCAGAGCTCCAGCAGCACTGGGGGGAGGGACCAAGCGGATTCCGCGGGATGTTCCGGTGTGGATCGGTGTTCGTCGTTCATTGGAAAAAGCCGAGCAAGGCTGCCGGCGGAAAGCGTACCGCGCTTCCATGCCGCCTGCAAACGCAACGAAAGCGCGCGAATTCCGCCCCATTATTTTAGCCTCTGCGGGGGCCTCGGCGCGCCATTTCGGCGGAAAAATCACTGGCCGCGAAGTATTCGCCGCAGGTAGCCCAGGACCAGGGTCGCATCGTGGCGGAAGCCGGCTGTAGCGGCGTAGAAGATTTCCGAGGAATAGCGCTCCTCGCCGGAGGGATTTGCGCCGAATTGGACGAAAGCTTCGGTGATTAGGCCGGCTTTGGCGCGCAGGTAGAGGTCGCGCCAGTCTTCGGGTAGGGCGCGGATTTGTTCGGCGGTGCGGGGCTCGACCCCGACGAAGCGCAGTTTTCCGCCGGCGATGGCCGGCAGGGCGGGCAGCAGTTCGAGGAACAGGGAACTCCAGCCGTGGGCGGGGGTCCCGGCGGAAGTGAAGGAAAGATAATGGCAGGTGCGCCACTCGCCGGGTTCCGGGGGCGCCGGCAGCCGCACGGCTTCGCGGCGGTGGAGCAGAGGGCCGCGGCGGAACAGGGCGACGCCCAGGGCGGTGACCAGAAGCACCGGCCAGGCGAGGAGGAGCAGGACGACGGCGAGCAGGCGCGAAACCAGAGATCCAAACGAGGCGCGGAAGGCGCTCTCGGCGAGGCTGCCGAGGAGGAAGGCGTCAGTAACCGCCACAGAAGCGCCCAGACGGACATTGAGCAGGCGGTTGCGGTCCACGATGACGTGATCGAGTTCCAGGGATTCGCCGATGTAGCTGCCGGGCAGGACCAGCGTATCGACGGCGCGGGAATGCAGGTCCACGACGCAGTCCCGGCTGATGACGGTGTTGGGGCCGAGATGCACGCCGCGGCCGATGCGGCAGTTCTCGCCAATGTACACGGGAGGGTCGAGCCGGGCGGTGGGGTGCAGGCTGACGTTGCGGTCCAGCCAGATGCCGGGCTCGACCTCGCGGCTGGCCAGCAGGAGGGCGGCGGATTGCTTGCGCAGGACGGCTTCCTGGCTGCGCAAGTAATCCTCGCAGGATTCCAGGCTGAGCAGGTGCGGGACTTCGACGAGGCGCGCGGCGCCCTCGCGGGCGGCACGCAGGAGCAGATCAGAGAGGGCCGGCTCGTCCAGGTCCGGGGGCCAGGCATCCGGGGAGGCAGCGGGGAGCCATGCCCAGCCGGTCCACCGGGGGCCATCCGCTCCGTCGCGCACCGGGGGGAGGCAGTAGACCAGCGGCGGGCCGCCCGGCTCCGCCGGCAAGGCGGACCAGTCGATTTTGGGCAGGCGGTCGGCATGCACCAGCAGCACGGGTCCGGCAGAGCCGGCGCAGATGGCCGGCACGCGGTAGTAAGGCCGCAGCGGGTCAGAGGCCAGGTGGAAGCGGATGGAGGCGCCCCAGCGCGTGCCGTCTCCGAAATAGTCTTCGACTTTCTGGGGCAGGTGGCTGAGCACAAAATCGAACTGCCGGACGCCGTGGTGGACGAGGTGCTCGAGGATGTGTTGCAGGAAGGGCCGGTCCACCAGGGGCAGCAGGGGGGCCGGGTAGCGTTCATTGAGACTCAGCAGCCGGGGATTGTCGCCGGATGCGATCACGACGGCGCGCAAGCGATTAAGCCTCTCGGAGAGATTCGCCCCGGGCAGGGCCGGGCGGATAACCCAGCCTCTCTTTTACCACGCGGAAGACGAACAGCAGGTTACCCTGAAAATAGCGTCTCCACATGCGGCCGGGTTCCTGCCAGAAACGGAAGAGCCACTCGAGCCCCATTTCGCGCATCCACTGGGGGGCGCGGGGGATGCGGCCCGAGTAGAAGTCGAACAGGCCGCCGACGCCCAGGGCCACGCGCACGCCGGTCTCGGCCAGATGGCGTTGAATCCATTTTTCCTGGCGGGGGGCGCCGAAGGCCACCAGGAGGACGCCGGCGCCGGACGCGGCGACACGGCGGACGACTTCGGGCTCCTCGGCGGGCGTGAAATAGCCGTGCTGGCAGCCGCACACGCGGACGCCGGGATATTTCGTGTGGATCCATTGGGCCACGGCTTCGGCCACACCGGGGCGCGCGCCCAGCAGGTAGAGTCCACCCCCGTGGGTTTCGAGGGCTTCGCACAAGCGCGGGAACAGGTCCGTGCCATTGACGTTCTGGCGGATATCGCGGGCCAGGATTTTGCCGGCGATCTTGAGACCGATGCCGTCGGCCAGGGTGAGCGAAGCGCTTTCCAGCACGTCGAGGTAAGCGGCGTCGCGGCAGGCGATGTTGGCGCAATCAGCATTAAGGAAGCAGACCTGGGCGGGCGGAGCGTGCGGATCACGCACGCGGGCGAGGAGGAAATCCAGCGCCTCGCGCATGGTGAGGTTGTCGATGCGGATGCCGAGCACGCGGATGCGGTCCGGCGCGGTGGCCATGCCGGCGCCGAAAAGGATGGCGGGGACGGCGCGCAGGGCGATGCCCATGTCACCGCGGAGGCTGTGCGTTTCCATGTACTCCAGGTCCACCTCGGCCTCGCTGGAGTAGGCGATATTGGCGCGGCTGCGGATCCACCACAGGCAGACCAGGCCGGGCCGCACGTTATAGCGTTTCCAAGCCAGCAGTTCGGCTTCACCGGCTTCCTGGGGGGAGACGGCGCGCGGGCCGACCAGGGAGAGGTCGCCGCGGAGGATATTGAAGAGCACCGGAAGGCGGCCCAGGCGGAGGCGTGCGGCCAAGCGGCCGGTGGTTCCGGGGCCGAAGCGGAAGGAATAGAGCGCAAATTCGCAGGCCCAGCGGCCCAGGCGGGGGGCTCGCGCCAGACCGCCGCCGGAAACGCGGGCCAGCAGGCCGGCGGCAAGCAACAGCGGGGAGAAGGCCGCTAGCAGCAGGATCGCGGCCAGCAAATCCACGGTCCGCTTGAGGCCCGCGAGAAGCTCGAGCCAGGCGGCCCATGACACGCCCCAGAGCAGGCGGCGCCATCGTAACCGGCGGCGACCGGCGGAGGAGAAGCGCTGGTACAGTTCCTCGATTTCGCGCCCCCGCCGGGCGGCGTCGGGAAGAGTCGGCGCGGCGGCCGGAGGTTTGGATTTCATTTCCGGGAGACGATCAATAGGACCCCTTTCCCAAGAGCACGGCAGGGACGGTCTTGAGCAACAGCAGGCAATCCAGCCAGAAACTCTGGCTCTGGATGTACTGGACATCCAACTCTACCTGGCGATCAAAGGGAATGTCGCTGCGGCCGCTCACTTGCCAGATACAGGTGAGGCCGGGCGGCACATCGAGACGCCGGCGATCGGCCAGGGTGTAGAGGGCCACCTCGGCGGGGAGCGGCGGCCGGGGTCCGACCAGGGACATGTCGCCCGTGAGGACGCACCAGAGCTGGGGCAGTTCGTCGATGCTGAGCTTGCGGATGATGCGCCCGATGGGGGTCACGCGGGGATCCCGCTTCATCTTGAAGGTGTGGGCGGTTTGATGCTGGTTCAGGGCCATCAAGGCGGCCTTGCGCCGCTCCGCGTCCATGACCATGGAGCGGAATTTAGGAAAGGGAAACTCGCGGCCCCACTGACCCACGCGGGTCTGCCAGAACAAGACCGGGCCGCCATCGGTGAGCTTAATAGCCAGCGCCACCGCCAGGAATAGCGGCCACAGGCACAGTAGCAGGCTGGCGGAGACCGCGATATCCAGGGCGCGTTTGAGGAGGCGGGCGCCGCCGGTGACCGTCAGCCAGGCATATTTCTTACGCCAGAAGCGGACCCGGTTGGAGAATGCCACATGAGGTGCGGAAGCGCCGCCGTAGCGCTGGTAAAGCTCCTCGATCAATTCCACGCGGCAGGAATCCACAGGGGAGCGGTTCGGAGCGGAACTCGGAGGCGATTGGAGCGTCGCGGACATCGGGGGCTGATGGCGCCTTCCTGATTGGAATTATACCCGGAATGAAAACCCGGGGCGTGCGTGCCCGGTTGCGCAAAGAAATCGAAAAGGCTCAAATCGAGTCGAAATCCTTGTATGATAAAGAGGTACGTTCCCCGATCGAGACTGGCGCTGTGCTTCCATCCCGAACTGTTCCCCCGCAGCCCGCTTTGCGGTAGGATATTTGGCCGAATTGAGGTGACAAAGGAGCCGCTGTGATGAATTCCGAGGGAGAAGAGCCGGGCCGTATTCTAGTGGTGGAAGACGAGCGGCATATCGCCCGGTTTCTGGAATACGTTTTGCAAAAAGCGGGTTATGAGGTGGACATTGCCGAGGATGGCCGGCAAGCACTGGAAATCCTCGCAGACTTTCGCCCGCACGCCATGATATTAGACCTGGTGCTACCGGAGATTTCGGGTCTGGATTTGTTGAAGACGATCCGAAAAGAGGCGGCGTATGGAGATTTGGTGGTGGTGGTGGTGAGCGCCCACTGGTTCGGGGAAGACGACCAGCAATTGCGGGAAGCCGGCGCCACCGCGCAATGTTCGAAACCGATCGCACCGTCGACCCTGCTGGGCAAGCTGCTGGAACTGGGGATCAAGCCGCAAATGCCCCTGGGCTCCGTGGCTTAACCGGCGCGGAATTAACACGCTGATGACCTCCCCCTCCATCGGAACCGGAGAGCACAGCCGCAGCGCCCGCGTGCCGGGAGAGGCTGGGGTGCTGGGAGCGCTGAAGAAAGCGCTGGAACCGGCCCGGGCGCTCGAAGGCGTGAGGGTGTGGTACCGGCCGGCCACGGGCGCCTGGCGGGAGGTCTTTCCGCAGGAGGGGGCGGAAGAAGCGCCTCCGGCGGCCTCGAGCCGCGTGCGGGTGGATGAGTTCCCGCTGCGTCCGAGGCGGCGAGGGCCGATGTTGGCGGTGGCCACCGAGCCGCCGGCAGAGGGCGTGGCGATGCTGGTGCGGCAACTCGTGCGGGCGGTGCTGGACCTGACGGACCTGGAAGAAAGGGAACGGCACCTGCTGGATGAACTGGGGGCCAACTGGGAGAGCCTGGAAGCGCTTTACGAGCTGAACACCGAGCTGCGGGCAGCGGACAATCCGCGGGAACTGCTGGACCGGCTGATGCACCGCAAGGTGCTGGTGAACGAGGGGTTGAGCGCTGCCGTGTATGTGGAAGCGGAGGGCAAGCTCACGCTACAGGCCAGCAACCGGGAGTGTCTGGCCGCCACCCTGGAGCGCAGCCGGGGACTGGTCGGCAAGGCGCTCGCGGAACGGCGCACGCAGGTGATCAACGGCCGGGAGGAGCTCGACGCCGTCCCCGACCTGGAGCCGCAATGGCGGACGGCGACCAGCGTGGCGGTAGCTCCCATCGCCACGCGCCACGGGCTGGTGGGCGCGTTCACGGTGTGGAAGTCGGGCCACAAGGGCGCCTTCGACACACCGCTGCTGCGGCTGGTCGAAGCGCTGGGCAACCAGGCGGCGATGATCATCGAAGGCGACCGTTTGAACCGCGCGCTGCGGGAGAGTGAGCGCTTGCGACAGGAGATCGAGATCGCCTCGTCGATCCAGCAAACCCTGTTGCTGGACCCGCCTCCGGAGGACCTGCCGCGGCTGGAAGTGGCGGCCTTCACGCTGGCCTCGCAGAGGATTGACGGCGACTTCTGCGAATTCATCCGGCATCAGAACGGCGCGGTGGATGTGCTGGTGGGCGACGTAATGGGCAAAGGGGTACCGGCGGCGCTGCTGGGGGCGGCCACCAAGCACCACCTGGTGCGGGCCATGGCGGAGCTGGCCTCCTCGGCGGCCCAGCGCAGCGCCACCACGGTGCCGCCGGACGAAGTCGTGTCGCTGGCGGCCGGCCGCCTGGCGAGCCAGTTGATCGCGCTGGAGCGCTTCGTGACGCTGTGCTACGCGCGCGTGGACGCCGAAGGGCTACGCCTGGAATTGGTGGATTGCGGGCATACGCGCACCATCTGGTATCACGCCGCGACCGGGGAGTGCACCTTCCTGCACGGGGAGAACTTGCCGCTGGGGGTGACCGAGAACGAGGCCTACGTGCGGCAAACGGCAACGCTGGGGATGGGAGATGCGCTGTTGTTTTACTCCGACGGCGTGACCGAAGCGCGCAACGACGCAGGCGAGTTCTTTGGCGAGGAGCGCCTGGCGGAGTGCGTGGGGCGGTTTGCCGGGCTCTCCTGCGGCGAATTACTGGAGCGCATCCGGGCGGAAGTGGTGACCTTTTCCGGCGGAGACGCCTTCGCGGACGACTTTACCAGTGTGGCAGTGCGCGTGCGGGAACCGGGCGCCAACCAGCCTCTGTGCGCGCGCCGGGCGGTGTTCTCGAGTGACGTCGAGCAGTTGACGGCGATGCGCTCCTGGACCATGGAAATGGCCGCGCAGGTGCCCGGAGGCCTGGGTGAGGAACACCTCGGGGAACTGGAACTGGCGCTCCAGGAGGCTCTGGCGAACGTGGTGCAGCACGCCTACAAGAACCCGGGGGGACGGATCGAACTGGAGGCGGACGCTTTTGCCGACCGGTTTCAGGTGCGGATCTCCGACTGGGGCGAGCCTTTCGACCCGACGCGGGTACTGCAGCCGTCCTTCGACGGCTCGCGGGAGAGCGGTTTTGGGGTGTATATCATCTCGCACTGCATGGATCACGTGGCGTACTGGCGCGAGCCCGATGGAAGAAACGTCATGTGGATGGTCAAGTTTCGAAAACCAGATCCGCACAAAGGAGAAAAACCAACCTCTGATGGGCCTGAGCACTGAAAAAACCGGCGGCGTTGTCACCGTCACGCTGGCGGGCGAAACGCTCGACGCCGGCAATTCCAAGGAATTCAAAGCCGAAGTGGCGGCTTTTCTGACTCCCCAGGCTAAGGTTGTCTTCGATATGAGCCGCCTGCGGTTCGTGGACAGCTCCGGGCTGGGGGCGATTCTGTCCTGCCTGCGGCAACTCAACGGTGTGGGGGGAGACCTCAAGCTCTGCGCCATGACCAAGCCCGTGCGCGCGCTGTTCGAACTGGTGCGGATGCACCGGGTATTCGAGATCTTTAACACGAGGGAAGAGGCCATCCGGTCCTTTGGCGGGTAGGAGGATGGCGAGAAGGCGCAGGCGACCGCTCCCTGACGGTCGCGGCTCGGTAACCAGGGCGGGAGAGGGCTAGTCGGTGGAAGCGGTAGTCGCGATTCCGGCTCTGGTGGCCGCCGTGGTGGCTTGGCGGTATTCCACGCAGGCGGCTTTTCTGGGGGTGTACCTGCCGGTGCTGCTGTTGCTGCCGGACTACTATCGCTGGGTCCTGGCGGGGCTACCGGACCCGACCTTCAGTCAGGCGGTGATTCTGCCAATCGCGGCCCTGTTCCTGGTGCGCCACACCGGTCACTGGCGATTCTCGGCGACCGATTGGCTGATGCTGGGCCTAGCCTTCAGCATGAGCTTTTCCGAATATCTCAACGCGGGCTACCCGGACGCGCAAAACCTGATGTTTTCCATGCTGACGGAGCTGGTGTTTCCGTACATGCTGGCCAAGGGGCTGATCGAGCCGTACGGCCTGCGGGTGCGCACTGCCCGCCGGATGGTCTTTCTGCTGTTTGTAGTGGCGGTGGTTTCCTGGTACGAGTTCAAGTTCGGCCTTTCGCCGTTTCAGCGCTACCTGGCGCCCCTGTTTCCGGACCAGGGCGCCGGGTGGGTGACCACTTTCCGGTACGGCTTCGCGCGCATCGCGGGACCCTACGGACACGCCATTCTGGCGGGCATGTTGCTGGGCGTGGGATACCGGCTGCAACGGTGGCTGGAGTGGTGCGGCGCCTGGGAGCCGGAATTCCGGTGGCTGGGAGGGCTGCCTGTCTCCAAGGCCCGGCTGATCACGATCTTTCTGCTTGCCGGCATGCTGATGACGGTGGCCCGCGGGCCCTGGGTGGGAGGCATCCTGGCGGCGGTGGTGGTGGCCGTGGGACGCGCGCGCAATCGAAAGCGGGCCTTCCTGCTGTGCGCCGCCGGGGTGGTGTTCGTGGGAATTCCGGCGGCGGCGTGGCTGTATTCCTATATCTCGGTGGGCCGCGCCCACGCCACGACGCTTTCGCAGGAGACGGCCGCCTACCGCAAAGAACTGATCGACAAGTACGTGCATATCGCCGTGGAGCGGAAAGCCTGGGGCTGGGGAGTGAACGGCTGGCCCAAGGTCCCGGGTATGCCCTCCATCGATAACTACTACCTGCTGCTGGCGCTGCGGCATGGATTTGTGGCCACGGGTCTGCTGCTGCTGATCCTGCTGAGTACGACGGTGCGGCTGTTCGCGGACGGCATGCGGCGTCCTCCCGCCGTGCCGCGAGGAGCCGGACTGGGCTTCACGCTGGCCGGCGTCATGGTGAGCATCGCGGTGACCCTGGCGACGGTGTACCTGGGCACAACGGCGGTGCCGGTGTTCGCGCTGCTGGTGGGATGGTCGGAGGGGTACCTGATCTACGGCCGGCGGGCAGAGGCGCCTGTGACCGCCATGCCGGCGGCGACGCCGGCCTTCGCGTTCCGGAGGGTGGTAGCATGAGCGGAACGCGCCTGGGATATCTGGTGAGCCGGTACCCGGGAATTTCGCATACCTTCATCCTGCGTGAGGTGCTGGAACTGCGGCGCCAGGGCTTCGAGATCGAGGTGGCTTCGATCAACCCGCCGGACCGCACGCCGGAGAAGCTTACGCGGCAGGAGCAGGAGGAGGCCGCGCGGACTTACTACGTGCGGCCCGCGGGGGCGGCGGGTGCGCTGGGCGCGGTGCTGCTGCTGGCGGCGCGGCAGCCGGCCGGGTTCGCGCGCGGGCTGCTATTCGCGCTGCGCCTGGGCGGCGGGGACGCGCGGCGGATCCTGTGGCACCTTTTCTACTTCGTCGAAGCGGCCATGCTGGCGCGCTGGATGCGCCACCGCAACCTGCGGCACCTGCATGTACACTTCGCCACACCCGCCTCGAACGTGGCCCTGGTGCTGACCCGCATCGCTCCCGTCAGCTTTTCGATCACGGTGCACGGGCCGGACGAGTTTTACGACGTCACGGCGTACCGCCTGGCGGAGAAGATCGCGGGCGCGGCGTTCTTGTGCACCATCGGGACCTACGCGCGCAGCCAGTTGATGAAGCTCGCGCCGCCGGGCGAATGGCTCAAGTTTGAGGTGACGCCGCTGGGAGTCAGCCCGGCGGAATTCTCGCCCGCGCCGTTCCGGGAATCGCCGCGGCCGTTCTGGCTGATTTGCGTGGGGCGGCTGGTGCCGGCCAAGGGGCAGCACATTCTGCTGGCGGCTCTGGAGCGGCTGGTGCGTAACGGGCGGGAAGTCAGGCTGCGCCTGGTGGGAGACGGTCCGGACCGGGAGTCGCTGGAACGCACGGCGCGGGAGCGCGGCATCGCCGAGGCGGTGGTTTTCGAAGGCGCGGTCAACCAGGACCGGGTGCGCGCGTTGTACCAGGCGGCGGACGCGTTCGTGCTGGCCAGTTTCGCCGAGGGCATCCCGGTGGTGCTGATGGAAGCCATGGCTATGGAGATCCCCTGCATCACGACGTGGATCAACGGCATTCCCGAGCTGGTGCGGGACGCGGTGGATGGGATCCTGGTGGCGCCCTCCGACGACGAAGCGCTGGCTGAGGCCATCGCGCGGCTGATGGACGACGTCGGGCTGCGGCGGCGGCTAGGCCAGGCAGGGCGGCGGCGCGTGCTCGAGAGGTACGACCTGGAGCGCAACACGGGCCGATTGGCGGAGGTCTTCGGACGCCGGCTGGGAGGCACGGTGTGAGGGCGGGGCGCGTGCTGCGGCTGATGGCGGCGCTTTGCCTGGCGGCCGGATGCTACGCCGCACCGGTCCGGCTGACGGCTACCCGGGAGGTTTTGACCACCGGGGTGACGCGCGTGGGCGTGAACCTCGGATTGTGGACTTCCTGGGGCGCGGAGCAGCTTGCAGCCAACATCCTGAAGAACCCCGGATTTGAAGGGGTGATCGACCGGGCGGTGGTGATCGTGAAGAGCGCCTTGGGGAAGGAATTCGCGGACGACGCCGGATGGCTGGGACGTGCGGACGGCTTCTGGAAGGGCGCGCGGGGCAGCATCCGGACGGGGCGCGCGGCGGGGCAGGAGATCACCATCCTGCGATCGCGGGAGCACGGGTCGCTCGGGCTGCCGGATTTCATTTCCGCGGGCGCGGCGCCGGGCGCGGGCGAGGTGGTTTCGCTTACCCGCATCCAGGACGGCGAGTTGCCAACGCAATGGTGGTTCCCGAATGCGGGAGCAGGCCGCGTGGGGATGGAACGCGGCGAGGTTCGTCCGGGGAGCCCCGGGGCTCGGTCGCTGCGGGTCTCGGCCGCGGCGGAGAGCACGACCGAGGTGCTCTCCTACGTGGACGCCATTGGCGAACGCGCGGGCAAACTGCTGCCGCTCACGGGCGCCTGGCGGCTGAGCTTCTGGTGCCGGCGCGCGGCGGGCAGCGCCGCACTGGAGGTGGAGTTCCGCCGTCTGGGATCGCCGGCCGTGTTTTCCCGCGAGGTGATTCCGGGCGACGGCTGGGCACAGGAAACTTTCGATTTCGAGGCCCGCGACGCAGGCCCTCCCGGCACGGTGCAATTGCGTTTCCAGGTGCGCGGCACGCCCGAAGGCACGGTGCTGCTGGACGACGTGGACCTGCGGCGGGTGGAGGACCAGGAGCAGCCGTTCCGCCGGGAGGTGGTGGAAACCCTGCGGCGCCTGCGGCCGGGCTACCTACGGGACTGGCAGGGCCAACTGGGCGATACACTGGAGAACCGCCTGGCGGGAGCTTTTGCCCGGCGGGCCTCGCGCTACCGGCCGGGGGGCGCCGAGCAGACGGACTTCTTCTATTCGCTACCCGATTTTCTGGACCTGTGCCAGGAGGTGGGCGCGGATCCCTGGATCGTGGCGCCAACCACGTTCAGCGACGCAGAATGGGTGCGGCTGGGGCGCTTTCTCGCTTCCGAGGCGCGCTATCGCAGATTCTCCGAGATCCTGGTGGAATTCGGCAACGAGAACTGGAACGGCGTATTCCGGGCCGCGGGCATCCCGGCCGCGCCGGCGCACGGGGAAGCCGCGGACCGCGCGTTCCGCAAGCTCCGCGAGGGGGCGCCGGGGCTGGCCTCGCTGCGCACGGTGATCAATGCGCAGCACGCCAATCCGTACCAGGTGAAAGAATGCGCGCGCTATGCCCCGGAAGCGGGCGTGGTGGCGGTGGCTCCGTATTTTTTGGACTCCCTGGAGTGCGGCCTTTCCGGACCCGCGCGCCTCGAGGGGCTGTTCGCCGGGGATGGCGGCAAACTGGCGGAAGAGACGGCCGCGAACACGGCGCTGGGCAAAGAGACGGCGGTCTATGAGGTGAACCTGCACACCACTCGCGGCACCGCGCCGGAGGCCGAACGCGATCCGCTGGCGGCGGGCGCCGCCGCGGGCAGCGCCCTGGCGGCCACGGTGCTCGACGCACTGGCGCTGGGAGTCCGCCGGCAGTGCGTCTACGCCCTGGCGGGCTACGATACGCGCCTGGCGGATACCGGCGGCTTCGTGAAGCTGTGGGGCATCGCGCGGGACCTGGGGCCGACCTGCCGCCTGCGTCCCACGGGTCTGGCGGTGCAACTGCTGAACCGGGTCCTGGCCGGCGAGATGTGCAAGGTGGAGGGCAGCGGATTGGCGGGAGTGCGGGGCTACGCGTTTCGCTCCGCGGCAGGCTGGGCTGCGGCGCTGGTCTCGAGCGCCCCCGAGCCTCGGGAGGTGGCGTTGCGGTTTCCCGCGGATGGCGCGCGGCTGCCGCAACAGCTTCTGCGGCTGGCGGCTGACGGGCCGTTTGACACGAACGAGGAGGCTGAGAGGGTACGCATCACGGCGGAGCCGGCGCGCGAGCAAGCGGGCGTGTTCCGGGTGCGGATTCCGGCGTGGGGGATGGCGGTGCTGGGGGGCGCGTGGTGAGCCACACGATTTTGCAGGCGGCCTATACCACGGTGGGCGCCGTGCTGGTTTTGCTGACCCTGCCGGGCACCCTGGAGCTCCTCTGGGTGAGCCTGGCGGGAGTGTTGCCGGCGCGGCGCGGCGGGCGTGCCCGGCCGGGGATGCGGGTGGCGGTAGTAGTGCCGGCGCACAACGAGGAAGGCGGCATCGCGCGCACGGTGGCCAGCCTGCTGGCGTGCGACCGGAGGGGCCTCGAAACCGCCGTGGTAGTGGTGGCGGACAACTCGACGGATCACACTGCCGAGCGGGCGGCCGAAGCCGGGGCCCGCGTGCTGGTGCGGCAGGATGCCGCCCGGCGGGGCAAGGGCTACGCGCTGAATTATGCCTTCGGCAAGTTGCTGGCGGAGGGCTGGGAGGCCCTGGCGGTGGTGGACGCGGACACGGAGGCGGCGCCGGATTTCCTGCAAGTGACGGCGGGCTACCTGGCGGAGGGGGCGGCGGCGGTGCAGTGCCGCTACCTGGTGCGCAACCCCGGCGCATCCCTGCGGACTCGCCTGATGCAGGTGGCGCTCGCGGCTTTCAACGTGCTGCGGCCGCGGGGACGGGAGCGCTGCGGGCTCTCGGCGGGCATCCTGGGCAACGGGTTCGCGCTGGCGCGGCAGACGCTTGAGGCCGCGCCCTACGAGGCCACTTCGGTGGTGGAGGATCTGGAGTATCACCTGCGGCTGGTACGCGCGGGGATGCGCGTGCGGTTCGCGGCGGGAACGGCGGTGTACGGCGAGATGCCAGCCGGAGGCAAGGGCGCCCGGACACAGCGGGCGCGCTGGGAAGGCGGCCGCCTGCGGATGGCCGTGACGCACGCGCTGCCGCTGGCGGGCGAAGTGCTGCACGGCCGCTTCCGCCTGCTCGAACCTCTGCTGGAACTGTTGCTGCCGCCGCTGGCTTTTTATGTGGTGCTGGTGCTGGCATTGCTGGCGGTACCCCTGCCCTGGGCGCACGCTTACGCCCTGGCGGCGCTGGCGGTGGCGGCCTTCCATGTCCTGGCGGCGGTGGCGGTGGGGGGCGGCGGATGGCGGGACCTGGCCGCGCTGTTGGCCGCGCCGTTCTACGTGGCCTGGAAAATCCTGCTGATTCCGGCGGTGATCGGCAGTTCGCGCGGCAGGGCGGCCTGGGTGCGCACTGAGCGGCGTTCGGAAGGGAGAGCCAAGCCATGAGCGGCGCCGCGCCCGAGCCGGAGGTCTCCACGGTGATTGTCTCCTTCAACACACGCGACCTGTTGCGCGAGTGCCTGCACGCCCTGGAGGGGGAGTCCGCCGGCCTGGAGACGGAAACCATCGTGGTGGACAACGCTTCGCGGGATGGCTCCGCGGACATGGTGGCGCGCGAGTTTCCGCGAGTGAAGCTGATCCGCAGCGAGGTGAACCTGGGCTTCGCCCCGGCCAATAACGTGGCCTTCCGCGAGGCACGCGGCCGCTATGTGCTGCTGCTCAATTCGGACGCTTTTTTGGGGCCGGGGGCACTGACGCGCGCGGTGCGGCACATGGAAGAAGAACCGGAGGTGGGACTGGGCGGAGGCAAACTGGTGGGGCGGGACGGCGCGTGGCAGCCCTCGGCACGCATGTTCCCCTCGGTGCTGAACGAATTCCTGATGCTTTCGGGCCTGGCGGCGCGGTTCGCCGGGTCGCGTTTTTTCGGGCGCGCGGACCGCACCTGGGCCGACCCGGACCAACCCGCGGATGTGGATTGGGTGCCGGGCGCTTTTTCCCTGGTGCGGCGGGAGGCCCTGGAAAAAGCCGGCTATTTCGACGAAAATTTCTATCTTTATTACGAGGAAACGGATTTTTGCCGGCGATTGAAAATGGCGGGGTATACGGTGCGTTACTGGCCGGACGTGGTGGTGGTGCACCTGGGCGGGGAATCCTCGAGGACGGTCGAGGGTCTGAGCCTGTCCCGGCATGGCTCGCAATTGACACTGTGGAGAATGCGCAGCCAGCTTCTGTACTACCGTAAACATCATCCGCGGCACGCGCGGCTGATCAAGTGCCTGGAACAGGGATGGCACCGGCTGCGCGCCTGGAAAAACGAATTGGGGCACGGCCCGGCGGAGAAAGAGAAAGCCGCGGATTCGCGGCGCGTGGTGGAACTGATGGAACAAGCCTGGGAGGACACGCGCGGAGGGCGCTTCGCGCCGCCACGGCCATGGTGACCCCGTACCGCCCGGCGCCGCCGGAGGAAGCGCGGCATGTTTGAGAATCTGCGCGAAGACTGGCGCACCTATGAAAAGGACCTCGGCCGCCAGGGTCTGTGGGTGATGGCGGTGTACCGCTTCGGGGTCTGGCGGTACTGGGTAAAGCCCCGGATTCTGCGGATCCCTTTTTCTTTTCTGTACCGGGTGCTGAAAGTCTGGTCTCAAATTCTGACGGGAATCGATCTGCCGTGCGAAGTGAAGATCGGCAGGCGGTTTCGGATCGATCACTTCGGGGACATTATCATCAGCGGCGACGCCGTGTTCGGCGACGACGTGGTGATCCGGAATGGGGTCACAGTAGGCTTGCGGCGAACCGGCGAAAGGGGCGCCCCGGTGATCGGCAACCGCGTGGACATCGGCGCGGGGGCCAAGCTACTGGGGAAGATCCACATCGGCGACGACGTGGTGATCGGGGCCAACGCGGTGGTACTGAGCGACGTGCCATCGAATTCGCTGGCGGTGGGCGTGCCGGCGCAGATCCGGCCGCGAAAACCGGCGCCGGAGCGCCGCGACGAGGCAGGAACGGCGTCATGTATTTCGTGAGGAAGGCGATGGGGAAAAAAATACCGGAGGGCTATCGGCGATGAAGCGGTGGCGGGCGGGAATCGGAGCGGCCCTGTGGCTGGCGGCCTTCGGCGCCGCGCGGGCCCAGGACCAGCGGCCGGCGCAGGCACAGGCGCAGTTCAAGCTGCCGAACAAAGAACTGCAATACAGCCCCGCGGAAGCCCTGCGGGCGTTTGAAGGGACGCCGGAGGAGAGCTATCACCTGGGCGAAGGCGACGAGATCAACGTCCAGGTGTGGGGGCGGGCGGAGGTCTCCGGCAAGCAGGTGATCGGGCCCGATGGACGCATCACACTGCCGCTGGCAGGCGCGATTCCGTTGTCGGGACTGACGCGGGAGGAGGCCGCGCAGGCCGTCCGCAAAGTCCTTTCCCCGTATTACACGGAACCCCAGGTGACGGTGACGATCGACCGGTACACCAACGAGCGGGTCTACGTGTTGGGCCGCGTGTCGCACCCGGGGGCGCTCCAGTTTGACCGGCCGCCGACGCTGCTGGACGCGCTGTCGCTGGCGGGGGGCCTGCCCATCGGGGGCATCGGCGCGGAGAAGGCCGGACTCACGCGCTGCGCCATCTTCCGCGGGCGCGACAAAGTGGCCTGGGTGGATCTGCGCTATCTGCTGAAGGAAGGGAACCTTTCGTACAATCTGCGGCTGCAGAGGAATGACGTGGTGTACATCCCCGACGCCGGCGATCAATCGGTCTATGTGCTGGGGGAGGTGAATCATCCCGGAGCGTACCGGCTGACCTCGGAGATGTCGTTCCTGGACGCGCTGGCGCAGGCGGGCGGTCCGACAGCGGACGCGGCGCCCGGCAAGATCGACCTGGTGCGCCCGGAAGCCGGGCTGCACCGGCAGTTCGCGCTGGCGGATTTCGTCAAGGGGAAAAGCAAGTTGAATGTCTCGCTCAACGACGGAGATATCATCTACGTGCCTGCGCGGAACATGGCGAAAGTGGGGTACGTGTTGCAGAAGATCGCGCCCCTGGGATCGATCGCGATTCTGGGCGCGGCGGTGAGGCCGTGATTCCCATGTCCACGACGTTTCGAGGGGCAGAGCCCCGCATTCCTTCGCAGGGAGCGGCCTGGCCGGCCGGCGATGGCGTGCCTGCCGGACGGCCGCCAGGCCCGCCGGTGAATCTGTTGGAGAGCCTGCGGCGGCGGCTCGGCCTGGCGCTGGCGGTGTTCGTGCTGGTGAACCTGCTGGGCTTCCCGGCGGTGCTGTGGAAAGGCCGTCCGAAGTATCTGGCCGAGGCCGTGGTGTATGTTTCTCCGCGCTTCGTGAAGACCCTCCAGGAAGACCGCGAGGTGGACGTGCAGGCGGGCGAATACCGAAACTTCGTCGAGCAGCAGGTGAAGACTATCAACCGCTTCGACATCGTGGAGGAATCCCTGGCCAAGCTGGGCGACAAGCGGGCCTGGTGGCAGAAGCCGGGCGAGAGCAACGTACGGGCGGCGCGGCGGCTGCAGGCGGCGCTGGATATCCACACGGTGCCGGACACTTACCAGGTGGCCGTGGACCTGGAGGGAGACAAGCCAGACGGCCTGGCCGACATCGTGAACACGGTGGTGGACACCTACCTGGTCAAGTCACAGCAGGAGGAGTTCTACGCCTCCGACAAGCGGCTGAAAGACCTGCGGGAGGAGCAGCAGCGGCTGGAGCAGGAAACGGTGCAGAAGACCGCCCAGAGGACGGAACTGGCCAAGGAATTGGGGGTCACGGCCTTCACGGAGGCGTATCCGAACCCTTATGACCGCCTGATGATCACGGTGCAGGACGCACTCACCGAACTGCGGCAGAACCGTTTCGAGGCGAACGCGCAGAGGGAAGCTCTGAACCTGCCGAACGGGCCGGAGCGGGCCAAGGCCGTGCGGGCCTTCGCGCACGAGATGGTGGTGAAGGACACCGGGCTTTCGAGCCTCTACTATTACATCAACGAGCGGCGGACCAGGCTGCTGGTGGAGACCAACGGGCTGGGACCGGACCATCCGACGCGCCGGGCAGCCGAGCGGGAGATCGCCAACCTGGAAGCGGAAGAGACGCGCTTCTCCCGAAAACTGGAGGACAGCTACGTGGCCATGCTGGAGCAGGAGCGCGGGGCGGACGCATTTAAGGCGCAGCAGGCGGAGAAGGACATGGAAGGCGAAGTGGAGAGGCTGCGCACCAAGGCCGCGTGGTATAGCGCGAAGTTTCAGCAGGGCCTCACGCTGGGGCAGGACCTGGATCGGCTGCGGAAGCGCCTGGACGCGGTGGACGACCGGGTCACTTTCCTCACCATGGAGAGTCAGGCGCCCGGCTTCGTACGCTGGTTTTCCCGGGCCATGCCGCCCGATCTGCCCGAGAAGGGCGGCCGGCGCAAGTACATGGCGCTGCTGTTCCTGGCAAGCCTGGTTTTGGGGGTGGTCGCAGCCGTGGCCGCGGATGTAACGGATCCGCGCGTCGAGCGCGCCGGGGATGCGGAAGGCGTGCTGGGCTTTCCGATTCTGGGCTGGCTGCCGGACCGGCGCGCAGTGGAGGCGGGGGACGTGCGGAGGCAGTTGCAGCGCGCGACCAATCGCCTGGTGCTGGATCAGATGGCCAATCAGAGCCGCATTTTTGCCTTTACCGGCGTGAAGGCGGGGGTGGGGACTACGACGGCTGTGATGGAACTGGCTGCCACCCTCACGCAGCACGGCGCGGCGGCGCTGGCCGTGGAGGCCAACGCACAGCATCCGGATGCGCGCTACGGCGGCGGGGCCTCAGGGCTGGTGGCGGCGCTGCGCGGGCAGCAGAGGCTGGAGGCCGTAATCGTGCCGGGCGCGGGGGAGACGCCGGATCGCGTGGCCGCGGGTATAGCCGGCGCGGGCGATAGTCTGCCGGAGGTGTACCGGCTAGTGGAGCTGCTGCACAGCGGGACAGGGCAATACCGGGCGGTGCTGCTGGATCTGCCGCCGATCGCCGCCTCGAGCGACGCCGAGTACGTAGCCGCGCTGGCGGACGTGGTGGTGCTGGTGGCCGAAGCAGGCCGCGTGACCAAGGCGGAACTGCGGGCCGCGGCCCGCGCGCTGGAGCGCTTGCGGCCGCGGGCGGTAGCGGTGCTGTTGAACCGGGCGGCGCCGGACGGGGCGGGGAGGGGATAGGGCGTGAAGGATGGCAAAAACGACCGCTCCCTGTGGTCGCGGCTCGGTAGGTAGGGTGCGGTTCGACGAATAAGATGCGCACGCCGCTCCTATATGCGCTGCATAGCGGGAACCTGTACGGCACGGAGCGCATGGCTTTGGCTACGGCGGCCGGGCTGGCGGACGAGTTCGCGCCGGTGATTTTCGCGCCCGAGGGTCCGGCCCTGGCGGAGGCGCGCCGCAGGGGCTTCGAGGCGCGCGCATTCCGGAACATCCGGGAGTTTGCGCGGCTGGTGCGCCCGTGGCTCGCCGGCCACAAGCGGCTGGCGTTTGTGGCCACTGGGGTGACGCACTCGGGCGCCTGCCTGCTGCTGAACCTGTTTTACCGCCGCAAAGTGGCGCACCTGCACCTGGTGCACGGCGGGGCCGAGGAGCGGCTGAGTTACGGACGCAAGCGGATGCTCAACGGGCGGCCGGTGACCTTTGTGGCGGTGTCTTCTTTCGTGCGCGAGCGGCTGATCGCCAACGGTGTGGCGACGGCGCAGATCGAGGTGGTGGAGAATTTTCTGCCGGAGGAGCGCGTGGCGGCGGCGCCGCGGCGGGCGCCCTTCACCAGGCCTGGCATCGGCCGGGTGATCGTGATCTCGCGCCTGGACCCCATGAAGCGCGTGGACCTGCTGCTGGAGGCGCTGGAACGCAGCCCCGTGCTGCGCCGCCTGCCGGTGCGCATTTTCGGCACGGGGTGGGAGCAGGAGATGCTGAAGTATCGCGCCGCGAAGAGCCTGCCCTGCGTGGAGTTCGCGGGCTTTCGGCCGGACCTGGAAGGAGAACTGGCGGGGGCGGATCTGCTGGCGCACATGTGCCCGGTGGAGCCGTTCGGACTGGCCATCCTGGAAGCCATGGCCGCGGATATCCCGGTGCTGGTGCCGGACCGCGGGGGGGCGGGCTCGCTGGTGGAACACGACATTTCGGGTTTCCGCTTCTCGGCCGACGATGCGGATAGCCTGGCGGCGCGGCTGGAGGAACTCACGCGCATGCCGGCCGGGAGGTTGAATCGGGTGGTGGCCGGCGGGCGGTGCCTGCTGGCCACGCGCTTTTCGCAAGCGGCGCGCATCGCCGACTACCGGCGGCTGCTGGAGGAGGCGGCAGCATGAGCGCGCCGCTGGTTTCGGTGGTGATCATCGGGCGCAACGAAGGCGAGCGCCTGGAGCGTTGCCTGCGCTCGGTGTTTGCCATGCGCCCGCCGGGCGGGGAACTTGAAGTCATCTACGTGGATTCCGATTCCCGGGACGGCAGTCCGGAACGGGCCCGGGCCATGGGCGCCGAGGTCCTGGTGGTGCGTCCCGAGCGGCCCACGGCGGCGCTGGGGCGCAATGCCGGATGGCGCCGGGCGCGCGGCACGTTCGTCCTGTTTCTGGACGGCGACACGATTCTGGACGCGAACTTTGTGGCGGACTCGCTCGCGGAGTTCGAGAATCCGCGGGTGGCGGTGGTGTGGGGGCACCGGCGGGAGATTCGCCCGCAGGACTCCTTTTACAATCGCGTGCTGGACCTGGACTGGATTTCGCCGGCGGGCGTTTCGGATTATTGCGGCGGCGACGCGCTGATGCGCCGTGCGGTGCTCGAGGAGGTAGGCGGCTACGACGAGACCCTGATCGCCGGAGAAGAGCCGGAGATGTGCCGGCGCATGCGCGGGCGGGGGTACCTGATCCTGCACGTGGACCGGCCGATGACCGGGCACGACCTGGCGATGACGCGCTGGGGGCAATACTGGCGGCGGGCCACGCGCACCGGCTACGCCTACGCGGAGGTCTCGAGCCGCTTCCGCGGCACGGATCTGCCGTTCTGGGAATACGAAGCGCGGCGCAACCGCTCGCGCGGCGGCATGCTGCTGCTGTGCCTCGCGGCGGGCCTGCTGGGGAGTGCAGCGTGGCGCAAGCCCTGGCCGCTCGCGGGAGTTCTGGCGGTGTATCTGCTGCTGGCGGCGCGCACGGCGGTAAAGCTCCGCTGGAAGTCGCGCGATGCGGTGACGCTATTCCTCTACGGGCTGCACTCGCACGTGCAGCAGATTCCCATCCTGATCGGGCAGTGGCAGTATTGGCGCGACCGGCGGGCGGGGCGCCGTCGGCAGTTGATCGAGTACAAGGGGGCGCAGCCGTGAGGGAGGCTCCGCGGGTGTTGCTCTCGGCCTACCAGTGCGGGCCGGGCATGGGCTCGGTGTCGCAGATTGGCTGGGAGTGGTACTCGCGCCTGGCGCGCCGGGTGCCGGTGACCCTGGCCACGCACATCCGCAACCGCGCGGCGCTCGATGCGGCGGGGGCTCCGGTGGGTGATTCGCGCATCCTCTACGTGGATACGGAGTGGTTCGCCGGACCGCTGTACCGCGCGGCGCGGCGGCTGTTTCCCTCGAGCGAGCACGCGGTTTTTCTGCTCTCCTCGGCGGATTTTTACGTCTATGACCGGCAGTTGCTCCGCAAGCTGCGGCGGGAGCCGGAACGCTGGAGCCTGGTACACGCACCCACGCCGGTTTCGCCGCTGGCGGCCACGGTGCTCCACCGGTTGGGGCGGCCGGTGATTCTAGGGCCCTGGAACGGGGGCCTGGCGACCCCGGCCACCTTCCCAGAGTTGATGCGCGCGGATGCAGCGTGGTTTTACCGGCTGCGCGTGCTGGGCCGGGTGATGAACCGGATCGCGGGATCGACGCGGCACGCGGCCCTGATCTTGAGCGCCACTCGGGCCACTGACGAAAGCGTGCTGCCGGAGGACCGCGGGCGGTGCGTGCGCATGCTGGAAAACGGCGTGGACCTGGAACGCTTCGGGCCGGCCCCCTGGCCACCGGGGCCCTCGCCGGAGGAGCCGCTGCGGGTGCTGTTCGTGGGCCGGCTGATCCCGGCGAAGGGTGTCCCCCTGCTGATCGAGGCCGCGCGGCGCCTGCGCGGCGAAGTGCCGCTGGCGGTGTGCATCGTAGGCGACGGCCCGGCGGCGGAGGAGTGCCGGAGGCAGGCCGAAGAATGGGGGTTGGGCGGCACGGTGGAGTTTGCGGGTGCGCGGCCGCTCGAGGAAATCCCGGGATTTCTGCACGGCGCGCACGTGCTGTGCCTGCCCTCCGTGCGGGAATCCGGCGGCGGCGTGCTGCTCGAAGCTATGGCTTGCGCGCGGCCGGTGATCGCGGTGCGGCACGGCGGTCCGGCCGAGATCGTGGATGATGCGGTGGGGGCACTGGTTCCGGCGGACGGGCCGGAGGCGGCGGTGGCGGGCCTGGTGGAGGCCCTCCGCGATCTCGCGCGGAATGCGCAGGCCTGGCGCCAGCGCGGCGAGTGCGGCCGGCGCCGTGCGGAAGCGCAATACGGATGGGAGGCGAAGATCGAGACGGTGCTGGAGTTGTACCGGCGGGTGCTGGCCGGGGCGGGCGCGGCGGCGCCGCAGGAGGTGGCGGGTTGAGCGCGGAGAACGGCCGGCGGTATCTGCTGGTGACGCACATCCCGTTTGCCCGCACGCCGGAAGGCCCCGTGCGCGTGGATGCGCTGTGGGCCCGAGACCTGGCGGGCCTGGTTGCTTCGGTGGGGCCCATCCGCGTGGCCGCCCCGGAGTTGCGGCCGGGCGAGGCGATGGAGACCTGGGGACCCACGGCCGCGCTCGTGGCTCGGGAAGCGGGCGTGAGCTTCGCCGGATTTCCCCCGATTGCGCGGCGCACGGATCTGTGGAAATGGCCGCGCATCCGCGCGGTGTTGCGGCGCGAAGTGGCGGGCGCCGCATTGGTGCACACCTCGAATTTCTTCGCGCCTTATGTAGGCCTGTCTTATGCGCACGATGTGGCGGTGCGCAGCGGCAAGCAGACGCTGTTCGTGATCGCCGAGGACTTCTACGACATGCTGGCGTGGGAATGGGTGCGCCCGGCGGGGCAGGGTTGGGAGGGCCGCCGGCGCCGGCGCCACCTCGAGAAACTGGACCGCCGCGTGCGGCGCAGCGCGTCCACGGCCACGCTGACCTTCCTGCACACGCCGGCGGCGGTGGCGCGCTACCGGCTGGCGGCGCGGCACGGGGTGGCCATCCGGCAGCCGGGTCACGAGGTGGAAGACGTGATCAGCGCGCAGGACCTGCGGCAGAAGTGTGAGGAGGCCGCGCGGGGAGGGCCGCTGGTGCTGATCGCGGCCTGCCGCCACAAGCCGCTCAAGGGTCTGGATCTGCTGATCGGCGCGGTGGCGCTGCTGGCTGCCCGCGAGGTGCGCGTGGAAGCGCGGCTCTATGGCCAGGGGGAAGCCGGCGATGCCTTGCGCGCGCTGGCGGAAAGGCTGGGGGTTGCCGACCGCGTGCGATTTCCCGGCGCTCTCCCACCCGGCGAAGCGATCTACCGGGCTATCGCGGAGGGGCACCTGTTCGTCATGCCGCACCGCACCACGGATTTCGGGCGGGCGTTTTTCGACGCCATGGCCGGGGGAACGCCGGTGATCGCCTTTCGCACGCCTGCCAGCGTCGAGACGGTGCGCGACGGGGTGGATGGGCTGCTGGCGCCACTCGACGACGTCGAGGGATTGGCGGAGGCGATTCACCGGTTTCATGCCGACCGGGCGCTGCTCGCGCGCGCGGCTGCCGCGGCGCGGGAGCGCGGCCTGCACAACACCCGCCAGGCCTGGTTCCAACTGCGCGCCGCCTGGATCCGGTCCCTATTTGCCGAGGAGGTTTCCCGATGACCCCGGGCGCTGCCGAAGATCACTCCAAAACCGTACGCGACACGCTTTCGCGCAACGTGACGGTGGACATCGCCGCGCGCATCGGGTACCTGATCACGCGTTTCTTCATTCCGCCGTTCGTGCTGGCGCACATGAGTCTGGAGGCCTACGGCCTGTGGTCCACGGCGTTCATCCTGGTCTCCTACATTGGCGTTTCCACACTGGGCGTTTCCAACGTGTACGTGAAGTACGTGGCCGAATACGCGGCGCGGCGGGAGTACGAGCGCGCCAACACGCTGGTTTCGACGGGCGTGAGCATCATGCTGCCGGTGTGCGCGGCGGTCTTCGCGGTGATCTACACGTTCTGGCCCCGGGTGGTGGACTGGCTGGGGGTGAAGCCGGCGCTGCGCGCGGACGCCAAAGAGGTGGTGCTGATCGTGGTAGCTATTTTTCTGGCCTCCATCGCGCTCTCTTTCTTCCGCGACGTACTCGCGGGAGTGCAGAACACGGCGGCGGTGCAAGCCGTGTGGGTGATCTGTTACCTGTTGGAGACCGGGCTGATTCTGCTGCTGGTGGGGCAGGGGCGAGGCATCCGCGGGCTGGCGGAGGCTTTCCTGGTGCGCACACTGCTAGAAATCGTGCTATATGGGGTGATCGCGCTGCGCACGCTGCCGTGGCTGCGGCTTTCTCCGGGGCGGTTTTCCAAAGATTGTCTGCGGGAATTGTTCGCCTTCGGCGGGACCGTACAGGTTCTGAGCCTGCTGGCGATCGCGCTGAATTCCATCGAGCGGGCCATCGCCGTGCCGCTGGTGGGACTGGAGGCCGCCGGGCTGCTGGATATCGGTAAGAAGCTCCCGGGCATGGCCGCTTCGGTGCCGAGCGCGTTCGCCTCCTCGCTGATGCCGGCGGCTTCGTATCTCAAAGGCGGGCTGGAAGGAAAAGAAGAGGAGCGCGAGGCCCTGCGCAAGCTGTATCTCAAGGGCGGCAGTTACATGAATCTGTCGGCGGCATATGTGTGCGGCCTGCTGGCGGTGATCCCCCTGCCGCTGCTGGACGTGTGGCTGGGCAGGCGCTACCCGGGCGCGGCCTTCCTGATGGTGGTGTTCTGCATCGCCACACAGGTGCACCTGATGACCGGGCCGGGCACGTCGATCCTGAAAGGCATCGGGCGGCCGCAGGAGGAGTTTTACTACGCGCTGCCCAATGTGATGGCCCTGCTGGTCACGGTGCCGGCTTCGCGCTGGCTGCTGGGCAGGTGGGACGCTGTCGGCATCGGCACCGCGGTGGCCGCGGCGACGCTGCTTTCGGCGGTCTTCTTTCTGCGGCGGGCCAACCGCCTGCTACGGATTCCGGGCTGGGAATACTTTCGCCGGGTGGTGGTTCCTGGCGTGGCGCCCTACCTGGTGGGGCTGGTGGTGGCATATCCGGCCACGCGGCTGATCGAAGGCGTTTCCCGCTGGACGGGCGCGGCCTATGTGATCCTGACCGGGATGGTGTACAGCGCGCTGCTGGCGGTGGTAGTGGACCGTTTCGTTTGGGAGAAAGGCGAGCGCCTGTGGTTTCACGCCGTGATCCGGGCGCGGTTGGGGCGGCTGCTGCCGGCGCGGCAGGCGGCGTGAGCGGCTGCGGTGTTACGGCTGGTTGCCATTGAGGGGCAGGACCACGCTGACGCGCGTGCCGCCGGCTCCGGAGACGATCTCGAGGCTGCCGCCGAGTTGCCGCGCACGCTCGCGCATTCCGGGGATGCCCACGCCCAGACGGAACGCGCTGCCAGGACTGCCGGAGGCCAGCACACCCTGCAGCAAGCCGTGGCCTTCGTCCTCGACTTCCAGGGTGACTTCGCTGTCACGGCGGCGGATGTGGATGGCGGCACTGGGGCTGCCCGAGTGGCGGTGCACGTTGGCCAGGCACTCCTGTACCATGCGGAAGAGGGTGGTCTCCAGCACGGCGGGCAGCCGCCCGAAGTCCTCCGGCAAGTGCAGGTGCACGCGAATGCCGGTACGCTCCGTGAAGCCCGCGGTGTAGGAGCGCAAGGCGCTGGCGAGGCCGAGCTCGTCCAGCAGCGGGGGGTGCAGGAGGTAAGACAGGGCCCGCACTTCCTTGGCGCACTGCCGGGCCAGGGCCGCGGCGTCGGCCACCAACCTGGACTCACGAGGCGCCGCCGCCACCACCTGGGAACGCTCGAGCAGGGAAAGATTCATGGCTACTCCGGCCAGGCTCTGTGCGGTACTGTCATGCAGTTCCCGGGCGATGCGGCGGCGTTCCTCGTCCTGAGAGCGCAGCAGTTCGCCGGAAAGGTGCTGGAGCGACTGGTTCATGCGCTGCAGTTCGCTGACGTCGCGCGCGATGGCGGAGGCCCCGATGCGGCGGCCCTGGGCATCCCGGACCGGGGAGAGGCTGAGGGAGACGGGGATGCGGGAGCCGTCCCGTTTCAGGAGGACCGCGTCATCCAGCTTGGTGGGCTCGGCGGTAGGCACGCCGCCGAAGCGGCGCTCCAAGGACTTCAGGCAGGCAGGCGTCAGCAGCACGGAGAACGGCCGGCCCAGCACTTCCTCGGCGCGATAGCCGCACATTTGCTCCGCGCCGCTGTTCCAGTTGGCAATGGCGCCCTCCAGGGTCATACCGATGATGGCGTCCTCGGAGGACTGCACAATGGCGGCCAGCCAGGAACGCGCCTCTTCGGTGCGCTTGCGCTCACTGATATCGGTGCTCACGCCCACCCACTTGTAAGGGCGCCCGCTCTCGTCGCGCAGGGCGCTGCCGCGATCCTCGACGTAGCGCCAGATCCCGCCGTCCGCGATGCGATATTCCTGGAAGAAGGGCGCGCCGGTCTCCAGGTGCTGCCGGACCGCTTCCTCGACGCGCTCGCGATCGCCAGGGTGGACCGCTTGTTCCCATTCCGCAACCGTGCTGCGCTGCCGGCCGATGCGGTTCCGGCCGAAAAACTCCAACCCCCCGGTGGGGATGTCCCACTCGTAGATCATGTCACTGGCATTCTCCGCGGCCACCCGGAAGCGCTCCTCGGAGCGCCGCAGCGCCGTCTCGGCATTCTTGCGTTCGGTGATGTCCTCGACGATGGCCAGCACCTGGATCAGGCGGCCTTCGGCATCCCGTAGCGGGGCGACGCTGTTGCGGACCCAGACGATGCCGCCGTCGCGCCGGAGGTAGCGCTTTTCCAGCCGGTAGTGGGGCACCTCACCCGCCAGCAGGCGCTGGAAGGATGCGATGGTGACCTCCCGATCGTCCGGATGGGTGATCTGCACGAAATCGGTTTCGAGCAGTTCCTGCGGGCTGTACCGCGTGATGCCGCAGAAGGCTTCGTTGGCTTCCACAAAGCGGCCGGCCGGTGAAACCATCACCATCCCAGTGGCGGCGTGAGCAAAGGCGTTGTGGAAGCGTTCCTGGCTGCTGCGCAGAGCCAATTCGGCCACGCGGTTTTCGGCGCGCAGGCGGCGCTGCTCCAGCGCGGCCGAGGCGGCCTGCGGCAGGCGCTCCAGGCGGTCTTTGCGTACGTATTCGTAGGCGCCCTCGCGAATGGCGGCGGCGGCTCTTTCCTCACCTATGCTTCCGGAGACCACCAGGAAGGGAATGTCGTAGCCGGTAGCGCCCAGCAGGAGCAGGGCACGGGTGGCGTCGAAGCGGGGCAAGGTGTAGTCGGCGAGAATCAGATCCAGATCGGGCCGCAGCCGCGCGACGTAATCCTCTTCGCTTTCCACGCGCGTCCAGTCCACCGCTATCCCTTCCCGGGTGAGCGCGTGGACCATCAGGAGTGCGTCGTCGGCGAGATCCTCGAGGATGAGAACGCGCAGCGGCCGGGGGGGCGCGCCCGGCGGCGGGTCCGCGGGTTGACTTTCCGTGACAGTCCTACCTTTCCGGCCGTAAAGGCGGCTGGTTCAACAACACCCAGTAAAGACCCAACTGGCGCATGGCTTCCGTGAACTGGTCGAAATCCACGGGCTTGACGATGTAGCTGTTGACACCCAGTTGGTAGCACTCGATGATGTCGCGATCCTCGCGCGAGGAGGTCAACACCACGACGGGAATGGTGCGCGTGCGCGGGTCGGACTTGACGCGCCGCAACACTTCGATGCCATCGATCTTGGGGAGTTTCAAGTCCAGAAGGATGACTTTGGGGCCGTTTTCGATCTTGCGCTCGGAATAGGCGCCGGTGCAGAAGATGAAGTCCAGGGCTTCGGCGCCGTCGCGGACCACCTGGATCCGGTTGCTGACGTTGTAGCGGTTCAAGGCGTGCAGTCCGAGCGCCAAATCGTTCGGGTCATCCTCCACAAGCAGGAGTTCGACCATGTTTTCGGTCATTGGGCTGTAATGTCCCGCGGCTGCCACCCGAATCCCCCGATCGACCACAGCAAAAGGATAGCAAACTCTGGAGCGGTAAGGGGCGCTCGCTATTCACAACCACATCAAAGTGGTGCTAATATTTGAGCGTGAACTTACCCGTTCACGAGTTTCAGGTAACAACCTACCGGTTCGGGAGAAAGCTCGCGTTCCTTGGCGGGTGCGCGCCGGCCCTTCCCGGGATTTCCGGCGGAACATTTTGCCTGGAGATCCGTATTCCCACTAGGTAGGCGAATCACGATGTCCAATGGTCGGAAAAAACGCGGAATCCGCTGGCTGGTGTGGCTGGTCGTGGCGCTAGCCGGGGGAGCGGCCATCTTCTCGCTGAAGGCGATCGGCCGGGGCTCTCCCAAGATCGACGCGGAAAAGCTGGCGCGGGTGCAGCGCATGGACCTGGCGCGTTCGGTGGTGGCCACGGGAAAGATCGAGCCGACCACCAAAGTGGAGATCAAATCCAAGGCCAGCGGCATCATCCTGCGGCTGCCGGTGAACGTGGGCGACGTGGTGCGCCGCGGCCAGGTGATCTGCGAGCTGGACCAGAACGACCTGGCGCCGCGCCTGAAGGAGGCGCAGGCGGCCCTGGGAGTAGCGGAGGCGGCGCTGAAGAGCGCACGGGCGGAATACGAGCGCTACAAGGTAGAGGCCGCCGGCCCGGATGTGCCGTTCCTGAAGCGCGACATGGAGCGCGCCCGGCGGCTGTTCGACGACCACCTGATTGCCCAGAACGCCCGGGACGACGCGGAGAAAAACTACGAACTGGCGCTGAACCGGCAGCAGTCCGCGGCAGTGAACCTGGGGGTGGCGCGAGCGGCCATCACCAAGGCCGAGGCCAACCGCGACCAGACGCAAGCGGTGCTTTCGCGGGCGGAAGAGGACCTGCGGAATGCCACCATCGTTTCGCCCATCGACGGCGTGGTGCTTTCGCGCGACCGGGAAGTGGGGGACGCGGTCAGTTCCATCCTTACCATGGGCTCGGGCGCCACCCTGATCATGACCCTGGGCGATCTTTCCGAAGTGTACGTCAAGGGTAAAGTGGACGAGAGCGACATCGGCAAGGTGTATCTGGGGCAGCCGGCGCGCATCAGCGTGGAATCCTACAAGGACCAGAAGTTCGCCGGGAAGGTCACCAAGATCTCGCCCATGGGGGTGGAGAAGGACAACGTGACGACCTTTGAGGTGCGGGTCTCCATCTCGAACGAATCCGGGAAGCTGCGCGCGCAGATGACCGCCAACGCCGAGATCATCCTGGAAGAGCACAAAAACGTCCTCACGATTCCGGAGGGCGCCATCATCTATAAGAAAGATAAGTCCACCGAGGTGGAGATTCCCGATCCCACCAGCGAGACGGGCAAGCGCCGCCTGGCCGTGGCCGCCGGCATCAGCAACGGCTCCAAGATGGAAATCCTGAAGGGGCTGAGCGAAGGCCAGCAGGTGATCCTGCAATAACGCAGCGGTTGCGGAGGGCCGCGATGAACTACTTGTCGGAGCTCGTGGGAGATGTCGTCTCCAGCCTGTTGCGGAACAAGCTGCGCAGCCTGCTCACCATGGCGGGCATCGCCTGGGGGGTGGCCTCCATCGTGCTGATCGTGGCCATGGGCGACGGCTTCAAGGAAGGCCAGCGCAACAATATGAAGCAGTTGGGCGAGAACATCGTGCTGCTGTTTCCGGGCCGCACGGAGAAACAAGTGGGCGGCCAGCGCGCCGGAAGGCGCATCCGGTTCACGTACGACGATATCCGGGACATTCGGGAAGAGTGCTACCTGGTGCGGCGCATCATCGGGGAGCTGCAAACTCCGGCGCGCGCGGTGAGCCCGTATAACAGCGGCAGTTTTACGGTCAACGGCGTGGAGCCGCTGTACTCGCGGATCCGCACCATTCCGATCGGCGAGGGAAGCTTCCTGCACCCGGCGGACGAGGCTGAGGCGCGGCGGGTGTGCGTCCTGGGGGACAACGTGCGCAAGCAGCTCTTCGCCCAACGTCCCCAGGTGCTGGGCGCCGAAGTGGCCCTCAACGGCCTGCCATTCCGTGTCGTGGGGCTGATGCCGCCCAAGACGCAGAACAGCAGCTACAACGGACTGGACAGCGACAAGATCTACATTCCCTACAGCACCATGGTGCGCGACCTGCCGCCCAAGGACGCCAATTTCCGTCCGGGGAACGTCAACGACATCATCTACGTGCCGGCCTCTCTGGGGGAGTGGAAGGCCGCCCGCAACCAGGTGCTGCGGGTGCTGGCGCGCAACCACCAGTTCGAGGTGGATGACAAAGGGGCGGTATACATTTGGGACACGGTGGAGAACACCGAACTGGTGGACGGCATTTTCGTGTCCATGACCTTTTTTCTGGGCACCATCGCGTTGGTCACGTTGACCCTGGGCGGGGTGGGCGTGATGAACATCATGCTGGTCTCGGTGACGGAGAGGACGCGGGAGATCGGGCTGCGCAAGGCCGTCGGCGCGACGCGGCGCCGCATTCTGGCGGACTTCCTGGTGGAGGGCATCTTGCTGGCCGCGGCGAGCGGCCTGGCGGGATTCGCCGGGGCTTACGGCCTCTCGGCGATCGTGAACACGTTTCCCAAGAGCGATATGTTCGCGGGCCTGCCGGTGAACGGGGGAACGCTGGCGTGGTCTTTCGGCGCTCTGGCGGTGATCGCCATCGCGTCGGCTTTGTGGCCGGCCTGGAAGGCGGCGTGCCTCACGCCGGTGGAGGCGCTGCGCTATGAGCGTTAGAGAATCCGCTCCCTCACGGCCGCGGCTCGGTAAGATGCCGCAAGGACGAGCCGTGAGCCACCGAGCCGCGACCGTGGGGGAGCGGTATCGGGCAGGGGAATATCGATGAGCCTGCGGTCGATCGTGCACGAGGCCGGGCAGGCGCTGCGATTCAACCGCCAGCGCAGCATCCTGACCACCATCAGCCTGGCCTGGGGCGTGGCCTGCTTCGTGATTCTGTACTCGTACGGGGACGGCTTTCACCTGGCGCTGCGCAAGGCCTTCATGGCGGTTGGCCAGGACCTGGTGCTGATGTTCAACGGCCAGACTTCCACGCAGGCCGGCGGGGAGCGCGCCGGCCGCCGTATCCGCATGGAACGCAGCGACGCAGAGGCCATTCGCGAGACCGTGCCGCTGGTGACGGCGGTTTCGCCGGAGGTGATGGTGCACGGGGCTACGGTGGTGCGCGGCTACCGCACGCAATCCATCGCCGTGCGCGCCGTCTACCAGAGCTACGGGCGGATTCGCAACATGAGCATGGCCACCGGCAGGTGGCTGACCGCCGAGGACGACGTGCAGAAGCAGCGGGTGGCCGTGATGGGCGCCGAGGCGGCCAAGAAGATGTTCGGCGAGATCCCGCCGGAGGGCGAGGAACTGACTGTCAACGGCCTGCGCTTCACCGTGATCGGCGTGTTGAAGACCAAGACGCAGATCTCCAATTACAACGAGCCGGACAACGAGTGCCTGTTCATCCCCTACGAGACAGCCTCCTTGCTGCGCGACATCAAGTACCCGGACTACATCGTCTGGATGCCCGCCAATCCGGTTTTCCGCGAGCAGGCGGTGCGGCAGGTGCGCGCGGTCCTGGCGAGGCTGCACAACTTTTCGCCCAACGACGAGCGCGCCGTGCGCATCCTGGTATTCAACGAATTCATGCGCATCGTGGACACCATGGGCATGGCCCTGCGGATCCTGCTGGGCTTCATCGGCACGCTGACGCTGGCCATCGGCGGGGTGGGCCTGGCCAACATCATGCTGGTCTCGGTGACGCAGCGCACGCGCGAGATCGGGGTGTTGAAGTCCATCGGCGCCACGCGGCGTTCCATCCTGGCGCAGTTCCTGCTGGAGGCCATGGTCATCGTGAGCGTCGGCGGGGCGGTGGGAATCGCGGGCGGCTGCCTGGTGACGGCGTGGATCGAGACACTTCCGCTGCTGGGCCCGCTGTTCAAGGACACCAGCGGAACGGGCGACATTCACCTGCAGTTCTCCCGCGTCGCGGTGCTGACCCCCACGCTGCTGCTGGAGTTGGTCGGGCTGGTGGCTGGTCTGCTGCCGGCGATCAAAGCCGCGCGCCTGGATCCCATCGAGGCGTTGCGCTACGAGTAGCGCCCGATGCAGGCTATTCTTCAGGACATTTTATGCAACGACTCCCAATGGCTGTTCGATTTTTTTGCATTTGCCTGTTGCTGTCCATGGCCGCGGCTGCCCAGAGCGGGATTGACATCCAGCCCGTTACGGGCGGGCTGGCAGGCCTGACCCATCCTTATCAAGCGGGGGGCGTTCCCCACGCCCGGCTGGACAATTCCCCGCGCCTGGCTGCCCTGATCCGGGCGGGGAATCTGTACCTGTCCGCACAGGACGTGGTGGCGCTGGCCATCGAGAACAACATTGACGTGGAGATCCAGAGATACGGCCCCCTGCTGGCGCAGCAGGTGCTGAAGCGCGCCCGGGCTGGCGGGGCGCTGCGCAGCGTCGGACTTCCAGTGGCAGCGGGCCCGCAGAGCGTCAGCCTGCAAGGCGTCAGCGTCGGCGCCGGAGGCGGCGTGGGGATCAGCGCGGGGGCCGGTGTGAGCTCCGGCGGCGGCATTGTCACCCAGTTGGGCCCGGTGATTCCATCGCTCGATCCGCAGGTGCTCGGTTTCATGAATTTTCAGCACACCACCACGCCGCAGAGCAACACCGTGCTGACCGGCACCACGTCGCTGGTGCAGCAGACGCGCAGCTACACGGCGCAATATTCGCAGAACTGGGACTTCGGGCTGAGCGCGCAGTTGACCTACTCCAGCCAGTACGTGAAGCTGAACAGCCAGTTTTTCAACCTGAATCCCTACACCTTCGGCTCGCTGGATCTACAGGTTACGCAGAACCTGTTGCAGGGCTTCGGACGGGCGGTCAACGCGCGGAACATCCGCGTGCAGAAAAACAACGTGAAAGTGAGCGACCTGCAATTCCGGCAGCAGGTGATCACCACCGTCTCCGCGGCTCTCAACCTGTACTGGGACCTGGTGAGCTTCTACGAGGACGTGCGGGCGCGGCGGCAGGAGGTGGAGACGGCGCAGCAGCTTCTGGACGACAACCGGAAGCAGGTGAAAGCCGGCACGCTGGCGGCGATTGAGATCACGCGCGCAGAGGCCCAGTTGTACGCCGCCCAGCAGGACCTGGTGGTGGCGCAGACCAACCTGACGCAGCAGGAAACCGTGCTCAAGAACGCCCTGACCCGCGACGGGATCTCCGGGGCGGGACTGGAGAACGTGGGGATCATCCCCCTGGACCGGATCGAGGTGCCGGCCACGGACGAGATCCGGCCGCTCGAAGATATGATCCAGGAGGCGCTGAAGAACCGGGTGGAAATGCAGCAGGCGCGCATCAACTTGGAGAGCAACCAGATCAACCTGGTGGGCATCAAGAACTCGCTGAAGCCCACCTTGCAAGCCTTTGCGGAGCTAACCAACAACGGGCTGAGCGGGGAACTCAGCGCGCTGGGCGCGTTGCAGCCGGGCATTTCGTACCTCGCGGGAGGATACAGCAACCTGCTGGCGCAGATCTTTCGCCGGAACTACCCCAACTACTCGGCGGGTGTCTCGCTGAACATCCCGCTGCGCAACCGGGCCGCCCAGGCGGATTACGCCACTAGTTTGCTGGAACTGCGGCAGAACGAACTGAACCTGCGCAAGAACGTCAACCAGGTGCGGGTGGACGTGCAGAACGCGATGGTGGGCCTGGAGCAGGCGCGCGCGCGGTATGAGGCGGCGGTGAAGTCGCGGGAACTGCAAGCGCGGACTCTGGCGGCGGACCAGCGGCGGTACGCGCTGGGAGCCACGATTCCCTTTCAGGTGGTGCAGGACCAGCGGGACTTGGCGGCTGCACGGAGCACCGAGGTGCAGAGCATGGCGAATTACACGCACGCCCGGATCGCGCTCGACCAGGCGCTGGGCCGGACGCTGGAAGTGAACCACATTTCGGTCGCCGAGGCGCTGGAGGGCCGTCTCTCACGGCCCTCGGTCCTGCCCGCCGATCTGCCTCGGGAGGTGCGCCCATGAACGCCCGGCATGATTTGTGGATGGCGGCGCGGCGTTACCTGGCCGCGGGATTGTGTGCCGTCTGCGCGGTTTCGCAGACGTGGGCGCAGCAGGCCGGGATCGCGGCGGAGGCGTCTCCGGCGCCGGCCATCGTACGGCCCTACCTGGCGCCGGAGGCCCCGCCGGTGCGCCTGGCCAACTCTCCGCGGCTGCGGGAACTGGTCCGCGCCGGGAACCTGTATCTCACCGCGCAGGACGCCGTCGCGCTGGCGCTGGAGAACAACATCGATCTGGAGGTGGCACGCTACAATCCGCTGGTGGCGGACTGGCAGGTGACCCGCGCGCAAGCCGGCGGCCTGTTGCCCGGAGTGCCGAGCAATGCCTCCCAGGCGGGCTCGGTGGCGGCCGGGCAGGGCGTCACGGGCAGCCAGGCGGCCGCAGGCGTGCGCATCGCCGGGGCGGGCGGCGGGGGTGCGCAAACCACCAACGTTACGATCTCGCAAATCGGCCCGGTCACGCAGACCCTGGATCCCATCATCCAGGAAGCCAGCACCTTCAGCCACACCAGCACGCCGCAGCCGAACGTGGTGCAGAGCCTCACGCCGGTGCTGATCACTGATACGCGCGCGCACACGCTCAGCTTCCAGCAGGGTTTGCTCACCGGCGGCAGCATCATTCTGCGGTACACCGGCAACTACCTGAACGAGAATTCCCCCACCGATGTCCTGAACCCCTCTTCGGCGCCCAACCTGCTCATCGGGATTCAGCACAATCTGTTGCGAGGCTTGGGCACCACGGTCAATGCCCGGACTATCACCGTCGCCAAGATGAACGTGGGCATCTCGGACCTGAACTTCCGGGCGCAGGTGATCAACGTAGTGACCCGCGTGCTGAACGTATACTACGGCCTGGCGGCGTCGCTCGAAGACCTGAAGGCCAACCGGACGTCCCTCGACGTGGCGCAGGCCTTCTTCAAGAATGTGCAGGAGCAGGTGCGTATCGGATCGGTGGCTCCGCCGGATCTGATCAAGGCGGAGGCGCAGGTCGTGACCAGCCAGCAGGCGGTAAACGACGCGGTTGCCAGCCTGGCGCAGCAGGAGATTCAGTTGAAGAACCTGATCAGCCGGGAGGGTACCGCGGATCCTGTGCTCGCCGGGGTCCGCATCGTGCCCGTGGACCGCATCCGCATTCCGGAACACGACGATCTGCCTCCGCTGGAGGAGATGGTAAAGCAGGCCCTGGCCAACCGCAGTGACCTGGAGGCGCAGCGGCAGAGCGAGGCAGCCAGCCAGGTCTCGACGCTGGGCACCAGGAACGGCTTGCGGCCGAACCTGCAGGTTTTCGCCGCGGAAAGCCACGCGGGCCTGGCGGGAACGCCCAAGGCCGTGTCGGCCGGCGGGTTCACGGAGACGCCCGATCCGTATTTCGTAGGCGGGCTCTCCACGGCGCTGGGCCAGGTATTCCGGCGCAATTTCCCCACCGAGCGCATCGGCGCGTTCTACCAGGCGCCGCTGCGCAACTTGCAGGCGCAGGCAGACTACGCCATCGACGAGTTGCAGTTCCGCCAGACGCAGTTGAGCACGCGCAAGAGTCTCAACCAGGTGGAGGTGGACGTGCGGAACAATGTGATCGCGCTGCGGCAGGCCCGCGCGCGCTATGCGGCGGCCGTGCAGAACCGGATCCTCCAGCAGGAGCTGCTGGCCGGCGAGCAGAAGCGCTTCGCGCTGGGCACCTCGGTTCCCTATAACGTGATCCAATTGCAGCGCGACCTGGCCACGGCGCAGGCGGCGGAGACGGCGGCGCTGGTGGCCTACAGCACGGCGCGGATCTCGCTGGACCAGACGCTGGGCACGACGCTTTCGGCGAACCAGATTTCCATCGTGGAGGCGTACCAGGGGCGGGTGGAGCGCAAGTCGTCGCTGCCGCAGGTATTGCCGCAGTAGTGGGGCGGGGAGCCGCCCGGTGCGTTGGGCGGCCCACTCTGCTAGCATGACGCAATGGCCGGACCCACTCGACGCAACTTTCTGAAATCGGCCGGAGTGGCCGCCACGCCTTCGCTGGCCGCGGCTGCTCCCGCGCCGCCTCCCAAGAAAACCTACCGGCGGACCCGTTTCGCGCCCGCCGGGCGGGTGGAACAGATCAGCAACAACCTGTACGTGTTCGAGGACACCTGCGAGGTGTATGTGGTGCGCGACGGCACGCGTTGCGTGCTGATCGACTTTGGCTCGGGCAAGATTCTGGACCACCTGCGCGGGCTGGGCATCTCGCAGGTGGACTGGATTCTGCACACGCATCACCACCGCGACCAGTGCCAGGGGGACTACCGGGCGGCGGAGCAGCGCATCCCCATCGCCGTGCCGGCGCACGAACGCCACCTGTTCGCCGATGTGGAGAACTTCTGGCGCAACCGCCGGATTTTCGAACTCTACTACGTCCGTAACGACTTCAACAGCCTCACGGAAAGCGTGCCGGTTGCGCGCAACCTGGAAGATTACGCCACCTTCCGGTGGAACCGCACGGACTTCTTCGTTCTTCCCACGCCCGGCCACACGCTGGGCGCGGTCACGCTGGTGGCGGACATCGACGGCAAGAAGGTGGCCTTCAGCGGCGACCTGATTTACGCGCCCGGCAAGATCCTCAACCTGTACGACACCCAGGTGAATTACGGCGGCTCGGAAGGCATCGACCTGGGGATCTACTCCCTGGCGCGCCTGCGGGAACTCAAGCCGGAACTGCTCTGCCCCTCGCACGGCAAGCCCCTCCCCGACCCGGACGGAGCCATGGCCGAGACCATGCGGCGGCTGGCGGAATACTACACGTTCCAGACCGGCGCCGAGCCGAGCGACACCTTCCGTCCCTATGCAGTGAGCCCGCACTTCGTGGCGCATTACCTGACCACGTCGTCGTTTTATGCCATCCTGAGCGACAGCGGCAAGGCCATGTTCATCGACTACGGCTCCGCTTCGGGGATGCACTTTTCCAACTTCGAACGTGCCACAGACACCACCGACCGGATCCGCTTCGTGGAGCACAGCATTAACCACCTGAAGCAGCACTACGGCATGAAGTCGGTGGACGTGGCCATACCGAGCCACATGCACGACGATCACATGAACGGCTTTCCGCACCTGATCCGGCATCACGGCACGCAGGTCTGGTGCCTGGACAACATGGTCGATATCTTCCAAAATCCGCGCGGCCACAACCTGGGGTGCACTCTCGGCGAGCCATTCAAAGTGGCCCGGTCCTTCCGCCACGGGGAGCGCTTCAAATGGGAGGAGTACGAGTTCGAGATTACGCACTCGCCCGGACACACGGAATACCAGATGGCGCTGTTTGTGACGGTGGACGGCAACCGCCTGGCTTTCACCGGCGACGCCTTTTTCCTGCCCAATCCGCGGAACGACGGCACCATGCGCCACAACCTGATTTTCCGCAACCACGTGGAAAACGATAGCCACATGAAGTCCATTCGCAACCTCATCGATCACGCACCCACGATGATCGCGCCGGGGCACGGGAAGCCTTACGCCATCGATCAGGCCACTATGCTCGCCACCGAGCAGAAGTTCCGCAAACAGCAGCAGCTATTCGCCGACGTGTTGCCCGAAGGCGAGGTGAATTTCGGCCTGGACCCCAGTTGGGTGCACGTGTACCCCTACCAGATGCTGGTGGCGCCGGGAGACCGGCAGCGGGCCGAGGTGCGCGTGCGCAATTACAAGGCGACACCCATGAAGATCGAGGTGACCCTGGTGGCGCCCGCGGACTGGCGCATCGAACCGGAGGTGTTGGCCTTCGAGGTGCCGGCGAATACCAGCGCGGCGCGCCCGGTGACCATCGGCATCCCGCGCGACTGGACGGCGCCGGCTCCCCGGTTCGCCATCGCCGCCGATGTCATGGCGGACGGCAAGTACCTGGGGCAGATTACCGAAGCGGTGGTGGATATGAAAGCCTAGCGGGCGGTGCCTCCGCCTGCGCTGGTGAATCATTCTTAATGCTGGATTCCGACGGCCGGCCGCCCGCTCATGCTATGAGTAAAGTTTGAATGGACCGTATCGGGCGTTACCAGATCGTGAGGGAGTTGGGGCGCGGAGCCATGGGTGTGGTGTACCTGGCGACCGATCCTACGATCGGGCGCCAGGTGGCCATCAAGACCATCCGCCTGGGAGAGGTGAGTAACGCGGCGGAGCGCGAACGGCTGCGGGAGCGGCTGTTTCGCGAAGCGCGCTCGGCGGGCAAATTGTCGCATCCCGGCATCGTGACGATCTATGACATGGAAGAGCAGGGCGACCTGGCCTTCATCGCCATGGAGTACGTCAACGGTCCCACGCTGGACGACCTGATGTCCGCGCCGGAACCGCTCCTGCCGGACCGCATGTTCAGCATTCTCGGACAGACCGCGGTGGCGCTCGATTATGCCCATCAGAAGGGCATCGTGCATCGGGATATCAAGCCCGCTAACATCATGATCGACGAGGAGGGCACCGCCAAAATCACGGATTTCGGCATCGCCAAGGTGAGCGCCTCCGAGCAGTTCACCATGACGGGGGCCATCCTGGGCACGCCGCACTACATGTCCCCGGAGCAGGTGCAGGGGCTGCCGGTGGACGGAAGGGCCGACCAGTTTTCGCTGTGCGTAATTGCTTACGAGATGCTGACCGGCGAGAAGCCCTTCACAGGCGAGCAACTGACCACGGTGGTCTACAAGATCGTGGCCGAGGAGCCGCCCCCGGTGCAAAAGCTCAACGCCACGCTGGGGCCGCAGGTGGACGCCGTGATGCGCAAGGGGCTGGCGAAGAAGGCGGAGAGCCGCTACGCCAACTGCCAGAAATTTCTGGATGCTCTGGAGCAGGCGTGCGGCGCCGCCAAGGGCTGGCGGGCCATGAGCCGCGGGATCAGCGGGACGCTGCCGACGGCGTCGACGGAGCGGCGGCCGGCCCTGCTGCCGCCTCTGCGCCACCGCCGCCAGGAGGAAGAGGACACCACCGTGCGGGAGCGGCGCAAGAGCGGCTTTCTGCCGTTCCTGATGGCCATCCTGGTGGCGGCCGGCCTGATTGCTCTGATCGCCTGGCAGGCGGCGCCGTGGCTCATGGATTCGTTTTCGCGGCAGGCGGCCACTCCGGGCCCGGAAGGCGCCTCCGGGAAGACCGCGGCCACGCCGGCGCCGGCAGCATCGCCTTCAACGGCCGCCAGCGGACGTCCCAGCCCCCTGGGTCCAGCGGAGGCAGCCCCGCCCGCCAACCCGCCGGCCGGCGCTTCCGGCCCCACCGGGACACAGCCGGTCGAGAGCCCGCCCTCACCGCCGGCTTCCACACCCGCGGCCTCGGCTCCTGCGGTGACCACGGCGCCTCCGGCGGCCGCCTCCACCACCGCGGCGGAGAAGCCCGCCCCTCCGGCGGCGTCCGAGGAAAAGCCGCCGCCCGAGCGGCCCGCGGTGCGCGCGCCCGTGCGGGAACGCGCTGCCAGGCCGCGCCTGCGCGACCTGGGCCCCTTTACCATACTGGTGCCCACCAGCCCGGCGGGCGCCCTGGCCATGCTGGACAGCCGCCCTGATATGGCCTGCACCACGCCCTGCAAACTCGACGCCAATCCCGGCCAGCACACCGTCTCGGTGCGGATGCCCGGCCATCAGACGGAGGTCCGCGAAGTGCAGGTGACCGATGGGCCCGTGGAGCTGCCGCTGATCAACCTGCGCGGCGCCGCCGGCATCCTGATGCTGGCTACGATCCCCTCGGGAGCCACCGTCTACATCAACGGGCGGCAGTGGCCACAGAGCACGCCCGCCCAGATCAATCTGGCTCCGGGCACTTACACCCTCACGGTCGAAAAGGACGGCAAGCGGGTGACCAAGGAAGTGACGGTGCAGAATTCTGTCACCAATTTCCTGAGAATCCCTCTAGTTCCCTAGCGACTATGAAACTCACTCGGAGACAATGGCTACATTTGTGCTATGCGGTACCCGGCGCGGGGCTGGCGGGCAGGTGGGCGCTCCAGGCGGCCGAGGGAACACCGCCGGCGAACATGATCATCCGATCCGCCCGCCCGGAAGACTTTGAGATGCCGCTGGAGGGCTTCCTGCACTGGTTGACGCCCACCGACCGTTTTTTCGTGCGCACGCATCTCTATCGGCCTAAGGTAGACGCGGCTGTCTGGCGCCTGCGCGTGGAAGGGGAGGTGCGGACGCCGCTGACGCTGGATATGGCAGCGCTGCGGCAATTGCCGCGGGTGGAACTGGTGAGCGTGCTGGAATGCGCCGGAAATGGCCGCGGCTTTTACCGGCCAACGGTGCCAGGAGCGCAGTGGCGCTACGGCGCGGTGGGCAACGCGCGCTGGGCAGGGGTCCGCTTGGCGGACGTATTGCGCAAGGCCGGGCTCAAAGCCGGAGCGAAGCAGGTACTGTTGAACGGAGCGGATGTTCCCATGGGCGCCGTGCCGGACTTCCAGCGCACCGTGGAGATCTCCAAAGCCGTGCACCCGGATACCCTGCTGGCGTTCGAGATGAACGGCGCGCCGCTGCCCGAATCGCACGGTTTCCCGTTGCGCCTGGTGGTACCCGGCTGGGCCGGGGATTCCTGGGTGAAATGGGTGACCAACATCCAGGTGCTGGATCGCGACTTCGACGGCTTCTTTATGAAGACGGCTTATCGCCGGCCCCCGCATCCCGTGGAGCCGGGCACGGCGGTCGACCCGGCGAAGATGCAGCCGGTCACCGGCATCCGCCCGAAGTCCGTGATCGCGACGCCGCTGGACGGCCAGCACGTGGGGCCGGGAGCGGTAACCCTGCGCGGCGCCGCCTGGGCGGGCGAGGCGCCGCTGGCCCGGGTGGATGTTTCCACGGACAACGGGCGAACATGGCGGCCCGCCCGGTTGGGAGCGGACCGTGCCCGCTACGGCTGGCGGCTGTGGGAGGCGGAGTGGAACCCGCCGCCGGCGGGGTCCTACGTCCTGATGGCACGGGCCACCGACACCGCCGGAGAGATTCAGCCTCTGGCGCAGGACTGGAATCCTTCGGGCTATTTGTGGAACGTGGTGCAGCAGGTCCGCGTGACCGTGGGGCAGGGCGCCGCGGTGGCGGCCCCGGCCGAAAGTCTGCCCACTTTCCCGCCGGAGGTGAAAGCGTCCTGCGTGGGTTGCCACGGGGAAGACATGATGGCCGGCCAGCGGCTGACCCGCGCGCAGTGGGAGCGGGAATTGGACAAGATGACGCGCTGGGGCGCCAGCGTGAAACCGGCGGACCGGCCGGCCATCCTGGATTTTCTCGCCGGCCACTTCGGGCCACGTTGACGCCGCGGCGCCCACGCTAGAATTAAATCGGATATGCCCTCCGCCCGCGCCGTCCGCTGGGCCCAGATGCGGGTCGCCGTGCTGGCGGTTGCCGCCGTCGCGATCCTCTCGGTGTTGGTCTACCTGCTGAGCGGCGGCACCCTGTTCCGGCCCAAGACGACCCTGCGCATCTACGTGCCGGATGCCTCGGGCCTGGCGCCGGGGGCGCCCGTGCGGTTGAACGGCATCCTGGTGGGCAAGATCCGCTCCGTCCGGTTATCCGGCTCCGCGGACCCGCGCCGCGTGGTGGAGGTGCGGATGACCATCGAGGAGAACTATGTGCGGCAAATCCCGCGGGACTCGGTTTCGATGACCGCCGCCGACAATCTTCTGGGCGATTTGTTTATCGATATCACCAAGGGCAAGAGTCCGCAAAGCGCTCCGCCGGGGGGAGAGATCCCCTTTCAGCCGGCGCCGGACCTGATGAAGCAGATCGATATCGAGCAGTTCGAGGACCGGATGCGCGCCATCGATCAGTTCCTGGCGGATCTCCAGGCCGGGAAGAGCGCGTTCGGCCAGTTTCTGATCAGCGACGACCTGTATCGCCAGACGGTGGAGAGAGTGGCGGGATTGCAGAACGATCTGCACGCGGCGTTATCGGCCACCGGCAGCGTCGGCCAGTTGGTTTATCAGGACACGGCGCACCGGGACCTGAGCACGCAGTTGCGCCAGTTGGACGAGCGGCTGGCGGAGGTTCAGGACAGCGCCTTCATGAAGGATCCAGCGCAGTACGAGGAATGGCGCGCACGCATCGGCGACTTACGGCAGGGCCTGAACCGGCTGAAAGAGACTCCGTGGCTGAAGGATGACGTGATGCACCGGCAATGGAGCAAGGGGCTGGCCGCGCTGATCGAGTCGGTGGATGCCTTCAACATGGGGCAGGGAGCCGGGCGGATGCTGACTGATCCGCAGCCCTACGAATCGCTAAACGGCAGCCTGCGGGAACTGGAACAGTCCGTCCGGGAATTTCGGGCCGATCCGCGGAAGTTTCTGCGCATCCGGTTCAAGCTGTTTTGATGCCCCGGGGCCGGGCGGAGCGTTTAGCCGAATTCCGAGGCCAGCCAGCGGCCCAACTCCTGCAAAAAGCGGCTGCGGCGCCGCAACTCGGCCTCCGGCGCGTCCACGGGCAGGCGTTTCAGGATCACGCGCTGCGCCTCAACGACCCCGCCGGGCCCCAGGTAGACGCCCGGCAAGATGCGCATTTCGCCGGGCCCGCCCCACGGCGGACTGCCGAGCACCAGCGAATACCCGAAGCCTTTGCGCCACATGTCCGCGGGATCGGTATCGGCCGCCGCCGCGCAGCGCGCGCGCACGGGCGGCAGCAGGACGGCCATCAGGTCCAGCGGCCAGCCCTCCCGTTGAAATCGGGCGCGGATTTGATGTTCCGGGCGCACAGCGGGCGTCGCGCGCAGGAACTCCAGGTCCGCGGACGACAGCGGTCCGGTCTCGACCTTCCGCAGGACCCGGTCGATGGCCCGGCAGTCCATCGTCGTCAGGGCTTCGGTAAGCCGGATCATCAGGTTGTTCATGGCCACGCCGATGGGGCGGATGAGGCGCGAGAAGACCCCGGGTTCCGCGATCAGGCCACAGACCGAAGCGCCGAACGGCACGGAAACGCCGCGAGCATCGAAGGTCCATTTGCGGAAGTCGAGGAGAGCACCGAGCGGACCGGCAGGAAGGTTGCGTTGGGCGAAGGCCTTCTCGATCTCCGCGGCGATGACCCTGCCGAAGATCTCGCCGTAGTCGTTCTCCACCAGGAGGCGAAACAGGCGGCGGTCGAGCGACTCCGCTTCCACCCATTCCACGCGTGTGTTGTTGAACACGTGCAGCTTGCCGGGCTCCGGCAGAGGCTCCCAAGCCCACAGCATCAGGTGGAACAGCGTGGGCACACTCTGGTATCCACCGTGTTCTTCGAGGCCCACGCCCCAGGAGCGGGGCGACCAGTTATAGCCGACGCAGCAGCGGTCCAGTTGCCCGCCGCGGCAGAGGAACTGGAGCGCCAGGGCGGCTACCCGGAAGACCTGATCTCCCTCGCCGGGAGGAATCGACTCCGGGCCCGGAAGGTAGCGCTTGCCGGTGAGCTCCGCCAGCATGACGTGCGACGCGCGCGTGTAGGGATGCAGGACGGAGGTCAAGCCCCATCGATGGCCTTGCAGCTCGAAGGAATGCAGGACCTCGGGTGAAAACTGCGAGACGAGGCGCGCGAGATTCGTGGAGCGCTCCGGATTGATGCGTTCGGGCCGCGGCGAGGGCGGCTCGCCCGGGCGCTGGTGCGGAAAAAATGGGATGCTCATTTGCGGCATGGAAATGGCAAGGCCCATGGAAATAACCCTCCTTGTCTGGTCTCCGCGCTTCGCCGCGCGGATGAACAAACTATTACAGTACAGCCGGCGGCCTGGAAATCAAGGAAAATCGCGGGTCCGCCGCGGAGCTTTGCGCCGCTTCTTTCGCGCCGTTTCAACCGGCGCGGATGTGCCTGCGCGGGCGGGACAGGCGTCCGCGTTTTGGGCGCATAGTGGTATTCTGTGCGCGAACCCCGCGGCGGAATCGCACGGGCATGCCGCGAACAGAGGCGAGCGCCGCATGGCCGGCCGCGCAAAGGAGAAGCCATGAAGCTGATCCACCGCTATGCCTATCCGTCCCCGACTCGCACCGACATCCTCCCCGTTGAGGACGGCGGCGACCAGAGCGCGAAGTCGAAGAAACGCCTGAGGCCGCCCAAACTGCACGCCCTGCGTGACGCAGACGCGGCGATCTTTTATGTGGCGAAGCTGGCCCCGATGGGCTTCGGGTTCACGCTGGAGATCAACTGCCCGGCGCCGGAAGAGTTGAAAGCCGCCCGCGCCGCTGCTGCCCAGGAGCGCCTGCGGAAGGGCGACGTGCTGCTCCTGACCACGCGTCCCCCGTTGACTCCGGAGGGCACGCACCTGCTGGCGCCCATCCCACGGAGCAACAGTTACGTCGAAGACTGCGTGCTGGCGGCGGTCCGGCGATTCCTGGACGTCTGTTCCCGGGAGGAGGTGGCACTTTCGGAAGCGATGGCCGCCAACCTGCCCAAGGGATTCGAAGACCGCGCGCGGCTCAAGTTCCAGATGCGCGCTCCGGCTTTCTTCACGCACAAGGCCCGGCGGGGCGAGCCGTACGGAGACCGCCTCAGAACCCGGCGCAGCGTGGGTTTCCTCCTGTTTGCGCGCGAGATCTGGGAGAACGGGCCGGACCTGTTGTGCCCGTTCGGGATGAGCGGCCCGATGAATCTGGTCTGGGCGTACCTGCTTACGGTGAAGCATCCGGAGTGGCTGGCGGTTCCGGAGGGAGACCGCCTGGTGATGGCCGACATCGTCGCGGCGGCGCATGACAAAGGCCAGGCGGTTTTCCCGGAAGCGCCGGATACGCTGGCATTCGCCGATCGCTGGCGTGTGGAACTGGTGCTGGATACGGGCGCTCCCGGGCCAGCGACAGCCCGGCGTGGATGACGCCGCGGCGGGCGATCAGGCCTGGCCGGTGGCCGCGGATTCGCCCGCATCCGCGGCCAGTTCCCGCAGCACGCGCTCGAGGGCTTCGGGCGAAGGCAGGCTGCCCTGGGCCATGACGGCGCTGCCGCCGCCGCGGCCGTTTTCGCGGGCGAGAGCTGCCTTAAGGGTCTTGCCGGCGTCTGTGCCGGAGTCCATCGAAACCGCCAGCAGCACCGCAGGCGGCTGCTGAATGGCGCCCACAAAGAGGGCCCTGGGCTGCGCGGTGAAGCTCTGGGCCAGGCCGCGCAGCTCTTCCAGGCTGCCGGCGGGCAGGCGGCGCAGCACGCGCCGGATGCCGTCCACTCCGGGCGCGGCGGTGTCGTAGAGTTCGCGTCCCTGGTAGCGGGCGAGTTCCGCTTCGAGCTTGCGTCGCGCGCGATCGCCGGCGCGCGCCGCCTCCATCTGGGCGGCGATCACGGCCGGCGCGTCGTCGGGCGCCGCGGACAGGTTTTGCGCGATGCGCGAGAGGGCTTCGTAGTCCGCGCGGGCGCGGCGCACGGCGCGGCCGCCGCACAGGAACTCTACGCGCGCCATGCCGCGAATCTTTTCCAGGCGGCGGACCAGGATGGGTCCGATTTCCGCCGTGGAGCGCACATGCGTGCCGCCACACGCCGAGCGGTCCAGGCCGGCGATGGACACCACCCGCAGCACGCCGTCCCGTTCGGAGGGTTTGCGCAGGGCGGCGGCGGTGGCTGCATCCTCGTAAGACACCGTGATCGGCAGGTTCTCGAACACCGCCTGGTTGGCGCGCCATTCGGCGGCGGCGAGGGTGGCTGGATCCACGGCAGGGACCTCCAGGTCAATGGTCGAGATCTCCCGGCCCAAATGGAAGCTGGCCGTGTGGATGCCGAAGAAACTCAGCAGAACCGCGGAGAGCAGGTGCTGGCCGCTGTGCTGCTGCATGTGATCGAAGCGCCGCTCCCAGTCGATGCGGCATTCCACTTCGGCGGCCTCGACCGGGGACTCCAAGCGGTGCGCGATGCGATCTTCTTCGTCGAGCACCTCTACCACCGGCGTGCCGGAGATGGCGCCAGTATCGTGCGGCTGCCCGCCGGAGGTGGGATAGAAGGCCGTCCGGTCGAGGTAGACCAGCGTTCCGTCCACGGCACGGTCTACCACGCGCGCGCGAAATTCCCTCAGGTAGGAGTCGGAGTAGTACAGCCGTTCGGTCATGGCATCAGCTTACACGGCCAGGCGGAGGTACAGATAGACCAGCGGCAGCACGAAGAGCGTGCTGTCCACGCGGTCCAGGAAGCCGCCGTGGCCGGGTAGGATGGCGCCGCTGTCCTTGAGTCCGGCGCCGCGCTTGATGGCGGATTCAGCCAGGTCTCCCAACTGGCCGGCCGCGTTGGCCGCGGCCGAAACCAGGATGGCGGCGGCCGGCGGAACCGAGGGCAGGAAACGGGCCAGATAAAAATAGCCGAACAGGGTGGAGGCCGCGGCTGAAGCGGCCGCGCCCTCCCAGGATTTAGCGGGACTGATGCGCGGCGCCAGTTTGTGGCGGCCGAAGCGGCGGCCCAGGTAGTAGCCGCCGGCATCGCCCACCCAGCACAGCACCAGCCCGTAAAGCAGCCAGTAGGGGCTGACGGCGTGCAGCAGCAGGGCGAACTTCCAGCAGCCGAACACGTACAGCACGCCGGTCACCAGCAGCGCCGCGCGCGGCAGCGTCTTGCCCAGGTCCGGCTGTCGCAGGAATAAGGACAGCGCGGCCATGGCGAAAATGGCGCACAACAGAGGGAAGTCTCGGGCGCCGGCCAGCAGCATTGCCAGCCCGGCGGCGTAGCCTAGCGGCCCGGGGTCTCCGGCCCCGTACGCCGCGGCGATCCCCGCGTACTCGTAGTAGCACAGGAAGGCCACCAGGGAGGTGACGGCGTAGACCAGCCACCGCGGTCCCCATAACACCACGTAGAGAACCAGCGGAATGAGGACCAGCGCGGTGAGGACCCGCTTCATCGCGAGGGGAAGGCCGCCAGCAGTTCTTCAGGGGCTTTCGAGTTGGAGCCGTTCAGAGGCGCGGAACTCAGACCGCCGTAGCGGCGGTCCCGCTTTTGATACTCCAGCACCGCTGTAAGCAGGCTGGAGCGCGTGAAATCCGGCCACAGCGTGTCAGTGACATACAACTCGGCGTAGGCGATCTGCCATAGCAGAAAGTTGCTGATGCGCATTTCCCCGGACGTGCGGATCAGAAGGTCGGGTTCGGGGCAGGCGGCCGTATAGAGATTCGCGGAGATGAGACGCTCGTCCACGCGCAGGGTGGAGAGGCGGCCCTCCGTGCGGGCGGCTTCCAGAATGGCATTCACGGCGTCCGCGATTTCCGTGCGCCCGCTGTAGTTGATGGCCAGGTTCACCAGTAGGCCGCGGTTGTGCGAAGTGGCTTCCACGGCTTCCAGCAGTTCGCGGCGCACTTCGGGGGGCAGCGCTCCCAGCCGTCCGATGGCTTGCAGCCGGATGTCGTTCTTCTGGAGTTCCGGCAACTCCTTGCGGAGATAGAAGCGCAGCAGCCGCCAGAGGGTGTCCACCTCCGCGCGGGGGCGCTTCCAGTTTTCCATCGAGAAGGCATACAGGGTGAGCACCTTGACGCCGAGCCGGGCGCAGGTTTCCACCGTGCTGCGCACGGGGCCGACGCCCGCCTTGTGTCCGGCGACCCGCGGCAGGCGGCGCCGGTTGGCCCATCGCCCGTTGCCGTCCATGATGATGGCGATGTGCGCCGGCAGCCGGCTTGGATCAATGGCTTGGGCTAGTTCCCAATCTTTCTCTCCGGGGGCGAGAGATTCGAGTAAAGCCTTCATGAAGTAATCCTTATAGTACACCGTGCCCGCGGACTGCCGCCACGCCATACGCCGGCGGAAAAAGCTGAAATTACCGATGTTTGGGGGGCTCAGTGGGAAAGGCCGGGTTGAAGGATTTCCCCCCACACCACCTGGTAGGCTTCGATCTCGTTATCCAGGTTGCGTTCGGCGCGGATAAACACGCGCATGTTGGGCTTGAGCATGGCGGGGGTGACTGGCGCGCCGTCCTCGACGTAGCGCGTGTCGGAGCGCAGCAGGATGATCTTCTCTCCATCCGCGCGGGTACGCAGAACCAGCCGCTCCGCGACGAGCCGGCACACCACTCCAGCAAAGGTTAGGTTTCCCAGGGGGAGTATTTCTTCGATGGGGTTGCGATAGGCGCGAAACCGCCCGGCGGACCACGGCGGGCGCGGGCGCTCGGGCTCGAGCACGTGGACGGTGCGGGCGTAGCGCAGGGAGCTTTCCGGCGACTGATCGGCCACGATTTCCAGCAGCTCGCCTTTGCGCAGGAGGCCGGGCCGGGTGAGTTCCTTCTCGCGCTCGAAGTAGGTCTTGGCGTCGTAGGCGAAGCGGAAGACCTGGTTGGACGAAGTGCGGACGCTCAGCTCGCCGGCCGGCCCGTCCGCGTCGCACTCCAACAACTGGCCTCGCACCAGGCCGATGGGCGCCTGACCCTGCGCCACCGCGGCCGCGACGCACAACCACCCGGCAAGGAGTCTCACCGACACCTCCCGTCCAAGCGTACCATTATGGCCGCACCGGAAGAATGGCCGCGGCGCGGTGGAAGGTTCGCCGCCGCACGATAAGATGGAGGAAGCAGCTTCGCGGTCGCCTTCATGCAGAAGATTTGGCGTCTTCTTCTATTCGTGTGCCTGTGCGCCGGGTTTTCGGCAGCGCAGGGGTCCCTCCGGTCCCTGACTATTCTGCACGTCAACGACTTACATGCCCGGCTGGAGCCCGATGCGGACCACCAGGGCGGCTTCGCTTACCTGGCCACGGCCATCCGGCGAGAGGAGACGGGCTGCCGTGCCTGCCTGCTGTTGAACGCCGGAGATCTGGTGCAGGGCACGCCAGTCTCCACCATCTTCCGCGGGCTCCCGCTGTACAAGATCGGGAACCTGTTCGGCTTCGACGTCTCCACGCTGGGAAACCACGAGTTCGATTACGGCTGGGAGATGGTGCCCAGGTTTGTGGCAGCCGCGCGCTTTCCGGTGGTCTCGGCCAACGTGGCGGACGCCTCCGGACGGCTGATCGCGGGGCGGGCATACACGATTCTCGCGGTCAACGGAATCCGCGTGGCGGTGATCGGGCTGGTCATGCAGGACCTGGCGGGTTTCGAGACGCCGGACAGGATGGGCCCCTGGCGGGCATTGCCGGTGGTGGAGACGCTCCAACGTTACGTGGCCGAGGTGGGCCAGCGGGCGGACCTGATCGTGGCGCTGGCACACATCAGCGACCCGGAAGCCGAGGAGATCCTGCGCCGGGTGCCGGAGGTGGCGGTAGTAGTGTCCGGCCACAATCACAAGGGCCTGACGGACGCACAGGTGATCGACCGCCGGGTGCACGTGCGCGTGGAAGGCTATGGGCGGGAACTCGGGCGGCTGGATCTGCGGGTGGACCTGGCCCGCCATCAACTGGACTCCTGGAACTGGCGGCGCATCCCGGTGGACGCGGCGAAGCTGGCGCCCGCGCAGGATGTGGCGTCGCTGGTGGCCCATTGGGAAGACCGGGTGGCCAGGCGAGTGGACGTTCCGATCGGCGAGGCCACGCGCGAAATCGCGGGGCCGGAACTGCGCGCCCTGCTGGAGCGCGCCATGGCCGAGGAGGTGGGCGCCGACTTCGGCTTCCTGAATGCCGGGGGCATCCGCGACAAGCTGCCGCGGGGAACGCTGCTGGCCCGCCACATCTGGAACATCATGCCGTTCGACAACCGGGTAATGATCGGCCGGTTTTGCGGGGCGCAGCTGCCCGAGGTGGTGACTCGCGGCCGCCAGGTCGATCCTCGCCACACGTACACCCTGGCTGTGACGGATTTCACGGTCGCCAACCAGGCGGGGAAAGGCCAGCTTGGCACGCGCGGGCTGGAGTTCCCGCGGGCCGGGCCCCTGCTGCGCGACGCGCTGATCGATTGGATCCGGCAAAAACGCGTCTTGCCGTAGGCCGCGGGCCGCATCCCGGCGCCCCATCCACGGCGCCGAAAAATGTGCGTTTGCACCAACTTGTTCCCCGCACCGAGCTTTGCTATAGTTGACTCGATTTCACTCGGACGGTCGAACACAAACTTCATCCCTTAGCGGCACGAAAGGAAGGTGTCTGGTGAGTTCACGAAAAGACCCTGACGTAGCCAGGAGACCCAAGTCCGGAGTGTCCCGCCGCGGCTTCATTCGCGGCGTGGGCATCGGCGGGGGCGCCCTGGGAACCGGATTACTGGAAAAAGAGGCGTTAGCGGCGCCGCCGGCTGGCGGGAAGACGGAGGGGCCGGGGCCAGTCCCGATTACGCTCAACATCAACGGGAAACCGTACAACTTGAACTTGGAGCCCCGTGTCACGCTGTTGGATGCGCTGCGCAATCACCTGGACCTGACCGGCGCCAAAAAAGTGTGCGACCGCGCCACGTGCGGCGCCTGCACGGTCATTGTCTCGGGGAAGGTGGTGTACAGTTGCACCGTGCTCGCCATCGACGCGCAAGGGAAGGAGATTCAGACGATCGAGGGCATCTCCACGGGCAACCGGCTGCATCCCGTCTCGGCGGCTTTCGTCAACCACGACGCCCAGCAGTGCGGCTATTGCACGCCGGGCTTCGTCATGGCGGCGAAAGGATTTCTGGACCGCAACCCGAACCCGACGCTGGAACAGGCGGAGCACGGGTTGTGCGGCAACCTGTGCCGGTGCGGCACCTACGTAGGCATGCGCAAAGCCGTACTGGAAGCCTCGCGCGAAATGAAAGGAGGACGTCATGCCTAATTACGCCTGGCCTCCGATGCCAAGCCGCAAAGTGATGGGCAAGCCCACCAAGCGGCTGGACGGCCCGCAAAAAGCCAGCGGCAAAGCCAAGTATTCGTCGGATCTCAATCAGCCTGGCTTGCTGTTCGCCACCATTCTGTCGTGCCCGCACGCGCACGCGCGGGTCACCAGCATCGACACCAGTGAGGCGGAGCGCCTCCCGGGCGTCACGGCCGTGCGCGTGATTTCGCCAGCGGGCACGGAAGTGCAGTGGGAAGGCACGGAGATCGCGGCGGTGGCGGCGACGTCCGAGGAAATCGCCAAGGACGCCATCCGCAAGATCAAGGTGCGGTATGAGGTGCTGCCGCACGTAGTGAAGGAAGACGACCTGAGCAGGGTGGGCAACCGTGCCAAGGCGGCGGGCGAGCAGGTGACCGGTGATCCGGACAAGGCTTTCCAGGAAGCCGACGTCACGGTGGAAGGCCACTACGGCATTCCCGTGATCAACCACTGCTGCCTCGAACCGCACGGGCAGGTGGTGGAGTGGAACGGCGACCACATCAACTTCTACCCCTCCACGCAGAACGTGTCCGGCATCGGCGGCGACCTGGCCAAGTCCCTGACGTTCAATCCGGCCAACATCCACACGCGCATGCAGTACGTGGGCGGCGGTTTCGGCAGCAAGTTCGCGGCAGACCGCTGGGGCGTGGAGTGCGCGCATCTTTCCAAGATGAGCGGCGGCAAGCCGGTGAAGCTGTTCCTGGATCGCGCCACGGAAATGCAAATTGCGGGCAACCGGCCATCGGCCTTCGCCAAGATCAAGGTGGGGGCCAAGCGGGACGGCTCGATCGTGGCGTGGGAATCGGAGTCCTGGGCCACGGGCGGCATGGGCGGCGGAGGGATGCCGCCGATTCCGTACGTGTTCACCGAGATCCCCAACAAGCGGCTGCGCCACAGCGCGGTGGCCGTCAATGCGGGGCCGGTGCGCGCCTGGCGGGCTCCCAATCACCCGCAGGCCTCCTTCCTGACGTGCAGCGCGCTGGAAGATCTGGCCGCCAAGCTGAAGATGGACCCGGTGGACCTGTTCGACAAGAACGCCGGGCTGACGGCACGGGCCGAGGTGTACCGCGCGCAGTTGAAGAAGGGCGCCGAGATCATGGACTGGAAGCGCCGCTGGCATCCCCGCGGTGAATCCGGCTCCGGACCGGTGAAGCAGGGCATGGGGCTGGCAATCAATACTTGGGGCGGCGGCGGACATGCCAGCCAGTGCCGCTGCAACATCCACCCTGACGGCACCGTGGAAGTGGAGCTTTGCAGCCAGGACCTGGGCACCGGCACGCGCACCATCATCACCATGGTGGCGGCCGAGACGTTGGGGCTGCCGCTGGGCGCGATCACGCTCAAGATCGGCGATAGCGTGCTGCCTCCTTCCGGCGGCTCGGGCGGCTCCACGACCGTGGGTGGCGTATCATCCTCCACGCGCAAGGCCACCGTGAACGCGCTGGGCAAGCTCTTTGCGGCGGTGGCGCCTTCGCTGGGCGCGCAGCCGGATCAGCTCGAAGCGGTGGACGGGCGCATTCAGGTGAAAGGCAATTCCGCCAAGAGCCTGACCTGGCAGGCCGCCTGCCGCAAGCTGGGGGCCAACAAGATCTCCGAGATGGGGGTCAACGACCAGCGCAATCCGCAAGGGCTGAACTCCAGCGGCGTGGGCGGCATTCAGATGGCCGATGTTTCCGTGGACACGGAGACCGGAATTGTCAAGATCAACAAGTTCGTGGCCGTGCAGGACTGCGGGTTGATCATCAATCCGAAGACCGCCGAGAGCCAGATCTTCGGCGCGGCCATCATGGGCATCTGCGGCGCGCTGTTTGAAGAGCGCATCATGGACGTGCAGACCGGCAAGGAACTCAATGCGGATATGGAGTTCTACAAGCTGGCCGGCATCGCGGATATCGGCGACATTGTGGTGCATCTGGACATCACGCCGGAACACGACAAGCGCGGCGTCGTGGGGCTGGGCGAGCCGCCGGTGATCGGGGTAATCGCCTCGATCGGCAACGCAGTGGCCAACGCGGTGGGAGTGCGGGTGCCGCGGGCGCCCTTCACGCCCGACCGTGTGCTGGCTGCTCTGGAAGGGAGGAACTCATAATGCAGGCCTTCGAGTACGCGAATCCGGCCACCATTCAGGAGGCCGTGGCGCTGCTCGGTTCGCGCTGGGGCGAGGCGGACGTGCTCGCCGGCGGAACCGACCAGATCAGCCTCATGAAGGAGTATCTTCACACACCCCAGCGGGTCGTGAACATCAAGAACATTAAGGAATTGGGCGGCATTCACCGGGCTGGAGGGAACCTGCGGATCGGGGCTACCGTGACCCTGGACGAGCTGATGGAAAACGCCGAAGTGCGCCGGGCGTTTCCTTCTCTGCACCAGGCGGCGGAGGGTGTTTCGAGCCCGCAGATCCGGAACATGGGCACGGTGGGCGGCGATCTGTGCCAGCGGCCGCGCTGCTGGTATTACCGCAATGGCTGCGGCCTGCTGGCCATGAAGGACGGCCGGTCGCTGGTGCCGGACGGCGAGAACAAGTATCACGCCATCTTCGGCAACAGCGGCCCGGCGTATTTCGTCAGCGCTTCGAGCCTGGGCCCGGCCCTGGTGGCCCTGGGCGCGAAGGTGAAGCTGGTGTCCGCTTCCGGCAGCCGGGAGGTGGCTGTGGAGAAGTTCTTCGTCACCCCGCAGAACGAGCAATCGCGGGAGATCGCTCTGCTGCCCAACGAACTGCTGACGGAAATCCTGGTGCCGCTGGCTCCCACGCACAACGCCACTTACGAAGTGCGGCAAAAGGAGGCGCTGGACTGGCCTCTGGCGGCGGCTTCGGTGGCGCTCAAAATGAAGGGCAGTACGGTGGCGAGCGCCCGGGTGGTGCTGGGTCACGTGGCGCCCACGCCATGGCCGGCCGCGCAGGCGGATCAGGCGCTGGCGGGCAAGGCCATTACCGCGGAAACGGCTGAAGAGGCCGCCAAGGCTGCCGTGGCCGGAGCCACGCCGCTCAGCCAGAACGGCTACAAAGTGCAACTGGCGCGTGTGGCCGTCAAGCGCGCTCTGCTTCAGGCGGCGCGCGGAAGGGCGTAGGCATGGAACGTCCAGGGCTGACCAACATCGGGCAGGAACGGTGTGACAACCTGCGCTGGAAGGGTATGTTCATCGAGGCGGAGTGGGACCCCACGGTCCCGCACGGCAACGATCGGGCCTTCTGGTGCCAGCACACCTACAACTGCCTGGGGCCGGACGGGAAGCTGGTCGATGAATACGAGTGCCATCCCGCCCGCACTTGCTACAAACCGCTTTGACGGCGAGCCGGGCCGCGGGGTCCGGCTCTTTTCCGTTGGGTTTATAATTGGAAAAGGAGGGAAAAACTGGGATGCGTACAATTCTGGGTACGGCCGCCGCGGTGCTGGCGATGGCCGGTGTAAGTCTGGCGGCGGGGATTCCGTCGCATAGTATTTACGGCAACTACGTGGAAGCCCGTACCGCGGATGTATACACGGGACCTTGCTTCGCCAATTCGGAAGTCGGGTTGATCGGTAACCTGGCCGTGATGGGCTGGAACATCAACCGCGGCTCCTGGCACGGTGTAAGTCTGGACGGCCTTTCCGTGGTGGGCGTGGTCCGGGCAGCGCACACGCTGGGCGACGTGTATGAATCCTCGTATCCGGTGAAAGCCGTGCTGATCGTGGACAGCCGCGCCAACGCCGAGCAGCGCCTGGCGCTCCAGAGCTTTGCCAGGAAGATGGCCGGCGACCTGTTGCAGGATGTGGTGGACGTGGAGTATCAACCGATCTCGCTGGACTTCGCGGACAATAACATTCACAGCATGCGCGCCACGCTGACCGCCGGGACGCTGGCGAAGATCCAGACTCGCGCGCTCAACGGCAACGACCACATCTGCCGCAACGAAGAGGTGTGGTACCAGCCGCTGAGCAAGCTGGAGCACGCCATGCCTGCTTATTCTCTGGCGAACTCTTTCGAAGGGAAGGCTCTGGGCACCACCTGGAGCAGCCCCGACAAGCGCAGCGCCTTCGTGGGCAGCTTCGACGTCGCCTCCGAGTAAGCGGCTCGCGAGTCAGGAAACGGAAAAGCCTCGCCGGGCCGGCAGGCCCGCGGGGCTTTTTGCGCTTTTGGGGAAGCCGTACGCTCCGCCGCTCCGTCACCGTCGCGGCTCGGCAACATTCTGCGATTCCGAGCACTGAGTGACTGAGCCGCGACCGTCAGGGAGCGGTTGGTTCCTGAGCGCGGATTCTGCTCTACGGAATCTTGATGAACCAGCGGATGTGGCGGGCCACTTCCTCGAAGCCCTCGGACCGGTACAGGTTGTTGCCGATGTCGTTGTCCGTGAGGCATTCCAGGTTGGCGTGGACGGCGCCCTGTTCTTTCATGTATTGCAGCATGCCGCGCAGCATCTGGCGGCCGTAGCCTTTGCCCTGCTCGCGGCGGTCCACGCCGAGCAGGTCGATGAAGCCCAGGCGGGTTTCGTCGTCGATGGTGCCGCTGGCGAAGGCTACGATTTCTCCCTCCGCTTCGCCTACCAGCACCTGCTGGGAGTCAAAAGCTTTGCGGAACCGCGACTGCCAGCGTTCGCGCCAATTCTTGCCGTTGAGCGGGCCGAAGCGTTCGTCGGTCTTCTTTACCCAGGTGATGGGTTCGAAGCTGTCGATGGCGAGTTGTTCGAGTCTCGCGTAATCCGTGGGGCGGGCCAGGCGAAATTGGAGAGACATGGGCTTGAATGGCCGATTGTATCGCCCTGCGGCACGCCGGGGAAATACGGTACGCTGGCCGGATAGACATGCTCGCGAATGGTTTCAGCCGCCGGGAGCAGACGACCCTGCGAGCCCTGCGCACGCCGGCGGAGATCCAGCGGTTTCTGGACGAGGAGATCGGCTACAACAAGGAGAAGGACGGCGAGACGTGCCGCTCACCCCGGCGCGTGCTGCGGGACCACACGGCGCACTGCCTGGAGGGCGCGCTGCTTGCAGCCGCCGCCCTGGCGGTGCAGAGTTTTCCGCCGTTGCTGCTGGACCTGGAGGCGGTGCGCGACGACGATCATGTGCTGGCCGTTTTTCGACAGCGCGGGCACTGGGGCGCGATCGCCAAGTCGAATTTCGCGGGCCTGCGTTTTCGCGAGCCCGTCTACCGCACGCTGCGCGAACTGGTGCTCTCCTACTTCGAGCACTATTACAATGAAGCGGGAGAAAAAACGCTGCGAAGCTACTCGCGTCCGATGAGCCTGCGGCGGTTCGACCACATCGGATGGATAACGGCAGAAGAGGATTTGTGGGTCATCCCGGAGTACCTGGCTTCCTTGCCGCATACCCGCCTGCTGACCGGCGAGATGGAACGCCGACTTGCTCGCGTGGACGAAAGGCTACAGTCCGCAGGCCGTGTAGGCCAGGTGAAATGATCAGAGTCCTCCCCAGCGCCGCCCCCGGCGGCCATGGGTGAAGGTGTGAACTAAGATCACGCACACGAAGGCCAGCAGCACAAACAGAAAGATTAAGCCCGGAATCATACGGTTCTCTGGAATTCCACCGTTACTCAACCCCAACCGAACAAGCGCTGGCACAGACCATTCATCCTTCGGCCTGTTCGCTTCATTACCTTTCAGTATAGCGCGGTTGCGGACGCGCGGAGAACCCGAGACTACAAATCCGTCAGGTGCTGGAGTTCGCCGTTGCTGTCGCCCACCTGTCCGGATTTCACGCCGGCCCGGTCGAGCAGGGAGAGGTACAGATTGGTGATAGGCGTCTCAGCCGGATAACACACGTGGCGCCCGGGGCGCAACGCGCCGCAGCCTCCTCCGGCCAGCACCACCGGCAGGTCGTTATGCGTGTGGCGGTTGCCGTCGCTGAGGCCGCTGCCGTAAACGATCATGGCGTGGTCGAGCAGCGTGCCGTCGCCCTCCGGGATGGACTTCAGCTTGTTCAGGAAGTACGCGAACTGCTGCATGTGATAGGCGTTGATCTCGGCCACCTTCTCGATCATCTCGGGGTTGTTGCGGTGGTGGGTCAGCGGATGATGCGCGTCGGGCACGCCGATTTCGCGGTAGGCGCGGGTGCTGCCTTCGCGCCCCATCATGAATGTGGCCACGCGGGTCAGGTCGGCCTGGAAGGCGATGGCCAGCATGTCGTAGAGTAGGCGCGAATGTTCGGCGTAGTCCACCGGAATTCCGGCGGGCCGCTCGATTGTGGGCACGAACTCTTTGGAATCGCGCTCGGCGGTCTCGATGCGTTTTTCAATCTCGCGCACGGCGCTGAGGTACTCATCCAGCTTGCGGCGGTCCGTGGGCCCCAGGCCGCCTTCCAGGCGGCGCGTGTCGTCGCTGACGAAATCCAGGATGCTCTGGTTGTAGCGCTGCTGCCTGGCGCGCGTGGCGGGATCTTCGTCGCCGGCGCCGAACAGGCGTTCGAAGACCGAGCGGGGATTGATCTCCGGCGGATTGGGAGTGGCCGGACCGCGCCAGGAGATGCTGTTGCTGTATGCGCAACTATAGCCGGAATCGCAGTTGCCTACCAGGCGCCCGTCCTCGCAGCCGAGTTCCAGTGAAGCAAATTTGGTAACGCCGTCGAAGTGGCGGGCGGCGAACTGGTCTGCGGAGATACCCACGTGGATATCGGCGCCGGCGGTCTTGCGGGGATGCACGCCGGTAAGGAAGCTGGCGGCCGCGCGCGCATGGTCGCCCGGGCCGTCGCCCAGCGCCCGGCCGTTATTGTCGGTGAGGCCGGAAAGCACCAGCACGTGCTCGCGCACGGACTCCAGGGGCTTGAGGATACGCGAAAACTCGAAAGAGGCGCCCTCGGCGGAAGGCGTCCAGTGCTGCATGATGATGCCGTTCGGGACGTACACGAAGGCCAGCCGGTTGGCGGGTGTTTGGACCAGGCGGCCGGCAAACGCCGGCGTCATGGCATCCAGCATCGGCAGGGCAATCGCTGTGCCCACTCCCCTCAAGAACGTGCGCCGGTCGAGACGCTTGCCTGCGATCATCATTCCCCTCCGTCTCCGCCGGGCGGACCCGGCGATTGGGACGCTGTCAGATTCGGCACTGCTTCGCCTCTCCCCATCTGGAAAGGCAGGCTGTGCACGATTCCCAGAATCAGGCTGGAGAACCGGTAATTTTCCTCAGCCATTTTATTACAGATCTGCTGGATGGCGGGGCGGTCGTAGGGCTCCAGACCGCGTCCCAGCGCATAGGTGAGCATTTTCTCCGTGAGGCAGCGGGCAAAAGCCGGGGCGTCCTTGCGGAGAATGGCCTTCAATCCCCCCGCTCCCGCGAACGACCGGCCGTCCGGAAGCGTGCCGGAGGCGTCCACCGGGAACTTTCCTTCGTGCGTGCGCCAGCGTCCGATGGCATCGTAATTTTCGAAGGCGAAGCCCAGCGGGTCCATGCGCATGTGGCAGGAAGCGCACACCGGCTTGGAACGATGCTGCTCAAACTGCTGGCGCACGGTGCCGTGCACGTTGATCTGGCTTTCGTCGAGCGAGCCGGCATCCGGCGGCGGGGGCGGGGGCGGGTCGTCGAGGATGTTTTCCAGCAGAAATTTCCCGCGCAGCACCGGAGAGGTACGGTTGGGATACGAAGTCACCGTGAGGACGCTGGCTTGCGTGAGCACGCCTCCGCGCTCGTCTCCGGTGAGGGCAACGCGGCGGAACTGGTTTCCTTCGATTCCGGCAATGCCGTACAGCCTCGCCAGCCGCGCGTTCAGGAAGGTGTACCTGGCGTCGATGAAGTCCAGGATGCTGCGGTCCTCTTTCACGATGGAGTCGAAAAAGAGGCGGGTTTCCTGGCGCATGTCGCGCCGCAGGTCGTCGTTGAAGACGGCGAATTTCTCGGGATCCGGCTTGACGCTATCCAGGTTGCGCAGCTCCAGCCATTGCCCGGCGAAGTTGTCCACCAGGCGGCTGGACTTGGGATCTCGCAGCATGCGCAGGACCTCGGAGTCCAGCACTTCCGGGCGGCGCAGCGTGCCGCTGGCGGCGGCGTGAAACAATTCCTCGTCCGGGATGCTGCTCCACAGGAAGTAGGAGAGGCGCGAGGCGAGTTCGAACTCGCTCACCGGGTGGGCCGCCGGGCCGGGATCGCGCTCAATGCGGAACAGAAAGCGTGGGGACACCAGAATGGCTTCGAGCGCCACGCGGATGCCCTGTTCGAACGGGTCGCCCTGCTGGCGGGCCATGTCCACGAAGCTCAGCAGCCGGTCCACCTCCTGGTCGCTCACCGGGCCGCGCCAGGCGCGCCGCGCCAGGTTGGCGACCACATAGCGTGCGCATTCCGGCTGGTGGTGCCCGGGGGCGTGGCCGCACACGAAGATCTTCCAGTGGCCGGGGGGCAGAGGCGCCGGGTCCTGGTTGTAAGGCCCGCGCACGTCGATATAGTCCACCTGCGTGTGTTCCCGGAACTTGGGATCGGGGTCATTGGAATTGATGCCGTCGCGCAGGATAGCCGCCTTGACCTGGTGCTGGCCCGCGGTGAGATGCACGCGCACTTCGAACATGCGCGCCTGGTCCCGCTTGATTTCCTGCTCGAACAGCTTGACCTGCTTGCCATCCAGCGCGAGCGAGACCTGCAAGGGCTGATCGATTCCCTTGGGGCGCGGGCCGGAAAGCGAGATCAGGATGTCGTAGTCGCCACCGCGGGGAAAGGCGTGGGAGGCATCCAGGATGGGGCTGCCCTGCGCATGCGCGCCCACCCGCAGCCGCGCCAGCGTAGGCTTCACCGGCGTATCCACCACGATGGCCATGGTGGCCACCTTCTGGGCCGCCGCCAGATACTTCTCCAGTAGCACGGGCGAAAGGGAGAGCACATCGCCGATGTTGTCAAACCCGTAGCCTGAATCATCCGCCGGGAAGTCGTCGGCCGGGCGGAAGTTCACGCCCAGCAGATCGTGGACGGAGTTGTTGTACTCGAAGCGGTTCAGGCGGTGCGCGGTGAGACGTCCGGGATCCGGCTTGTGGTTGGCGTCGGGACGGTCCAACGCAGCCCGAATCCATTCGGTGACGCCGCGCACGTCGGCGGCATCCGGCCGGGGCAAGCCCTTGGGAGGCATCTGCCCCGTTTGGAGCTTCCGGAGCACGTGTTCCCACACGGCCGGGTCGCGCTCGACAGCCGCCGCGTCGGAATATGCCTCCAGATTCAGGTTGGCGGTGCGCGCCTTGGCGTTGTGGCACATCAAGCAGTGGCCCGCCAGAAAGGGCTTCACCTTCTGCTGGAAAAACTGCGCGTCGCCGGAGGACGCCGCCAAGACGCCCGTACCTACCCAGACACTAAAACTCACAATCGGCAGAACACAAACTCGCATCCCGAAATGCGTCCCTCGGCGGAACAAATCCCCGTCTGGCGCTGATCGCTTCGTAGAAAAAGACGACAGAGCCAATCCTCAGGTAACCCGTATGACGAAGAATTGGGCCGCCGCTGGTAGGATACTATACTTAAGGTTCGATGGGTTCCCCCGAACCGGTTCTCCTGCGCGCGGCACGGTGGCTGACACTGGGCTCCGCGGTTTCCGTCCTGTTTTCCATCGCTGCCTGCCAGATTCTGCTGGCGCTGGCGTTGGCCGCGTTGTTGTTCTCCGGGGCGAAACTGCGCCTGCCGCCCATCTGGCTGCCCCTGGGTCTGTTCCTGCTGGCTACGTTGATTTCGCTGGCACTTTCGGACAACCCCACCTTAGGGCTGCCGCAGGTCCGCAAGTTCTACGTATTCCTGGAGTTGTTGGTCGTATTTTCCACCCTCAGGGACGTGGTGCTGATCCGGAGGCTGTTCCTGTGCTGGGCGGCGGTGGGCGCGGTGCTGGCGCTGCGCGGTTTCGTACAGTTTGCGGCCAAGGTGCGCGAGGCGCACGCGCTCGGGCAGAGCTTTTACGATTTCTACGTGCCGGCGCGCATTACGGGCTTCATGAGCCACTGGATGACCTACTCCGGGCAGGAAATGTTCATCCTGCTGATGCTGGCGGCCTTTCTGTTCTTTGCCCCGGGCACCGGAAGGCTGGCTTGGCTGTGGGGCGCCTGCGGCGTGCTGGTGGGTGTGGCGCTGGTGCTGGGATTCACGCGCAGCATCTGGTTGGCCACGGCGGGCGCGGGGCTCTACCTGCTGTGGGGCTGGCGGCGCGCCGTTGCCCTGGCCACCCCTGCCCTGCTGCTGGCAGGCATCCTGGTCTCGCCGGGGTGGGTGAAAGAGCGCTTCCGATCGATTCTGCGGCCTTCCAAGGTGGATTCCAACGCCTTCCGCGTGGTGACCACGCGCACGGGCCTGGAAATGATTCGCGCGCATCCCTGGTTCGGCCTGGGGCCGGAGGAAGTGAAGTACCAATTCGACCGCTACGTGCCGCCGGACATTCCGCGCCCGCTGCCGGACGGCTGGTACGGACATTTGCACAACATCTATCTGCACTACGCGGCGGAGCGCGGCATTCCGGCGATGCTGATCCTGCTGTGGCTGCTGGGCCGCATCCTGTTCGACTTTCTGCGCGGCCTCAAAGGACTGCCCCCGGGACCGAGCGACGCGCGCTTCGTGCTGGCGGGCGGTGTGGCGGTGGTGCTCGCGGTCCTGCTGGAAGGTTTCTTCGAGCTGAACCTGGGCGACAGCGAGGTGCTGACCATGTTTCTGGTGGTGGTGGGCTGTGGCTACCTGGCGCTGGAGACGGCGCGCGGCCGGCGGGAGGAACGCGCGGTTGTTTGAGCCATTGCGAGGACGGGAAATCGTGCTGGCGGGCGGCTCCGGCGGGCTGGGCTCGGCCATCACGGCGCAGTTGGCCACAGAGGGCGCGCGCTTGGTGCTGAGCTACTACTCGCAGCCGGAACGGGCGGTCGCGTGGAGCGCGGCGGCGAAACTGGTGATGGCCGATCTCACCCGGGCCGAAGACCGGCGACGCCTGCTGGATGCTGCGCCGGCGCTCTACGGACTCGTAGTGCTGGCTGGAGATCCCGCGCGCGTCGCGGACCCGGCCGAAACGGAGGAGGCCATGCTGCGCTCCTGCCGGGTGAACTACATGGGGCCGATTCTGCTGGCGCGGGAGGCGGCCGACCGCATGCGGGCTTCCGGCACCGCGGGGGCCATCGTGCTGCTGGCCACCATGCAGGCGGTGGCCCTGTTCCCGGGTTCTACGGCCTATGCGGGGGGCAAGGCCGCGCTGCTGCATGCGGCGCGCATCCTGGCCAAGGAGTGCCGCGGTCCGGCGAATATCCGGGTGAACGTGGTGAACCCGGGAGTGACGGCGGCGGGGATGGCGGAGGCCAGCATCGCCGCGGGCAAGTACGACCGGTTCCTGAAGGAGGGCACGGTGGGGCGCTTCGGCCGGGCGGAGGACGTGGCCCGGGCGGTGCGGTTTTTCCTGGAGCCGGATAATTACGTGACCGGGCAGGTGCTCTCCGTGGACGGCGGAATCACCCTATAAGCGGCCGCTATTCGGCGCGCAGGGCGGTCACCGGGTCCACGCGCGTGGCCCGCCAGGCTGGCACGTAACAGGCGGTCAGCGCGACCGCGGTGAGGAGCGCGGCGACCACCAGGTAGGTGGGCACGTCGGCTGCGCTGACGCCGAACAGCAGGTTGGTCAGCACGCGGGCGGCCGCCAGTGCGCCTGCCAGGCCAGCCGCCACCCCCCATCCCACCAGACCCATGCCCTCGCCCAGGACCTGGAGAAGCACATCCTGGGGCCGGGCGCCCAGGGCCATGCGGATGCCGATTTCCTGAACGCGCTGGCTCACCGAATACGAAATCACGCCATATAGCCCGACCGAGGCCAGCAGTAGCGCCAGTGCGCCGAAGATGCTCAGCAGCGCCGCGCCCATGCGCGGCGCCCACAGCGAGCGGTCGAGCACCTGAGGGACGGAACGGATGTTGGTGAGGAGCAGGTTGCGATCCAGGGCTTGCACCTGCGCGCGCACGCCTCCCAGGGCGCGCACCGGATCTCCGGAGGTCCGTGCATAGAGCGTCACGGACGGGGTGTAGTTTTGGCGCAGCGACAGGTAGACCATGGCCCGCGGGGGTTCGCCCAACTCCTGGTAACTGCTGTCCCGCGCAATACCCACGATCTGGTAGGAGTTCGCGTCGCCGAAAAAGCGGAAGCGCTTGCCGAGGGCCCCCGCCTCGGGACCCGGCCAGAAGCGGTGGGCCATGGACTCGTTGACCACGGCTACCGGCGGCGTATTGGACAGGTCCAGCAGGTTGAAATCCCGGCCCGCCGTGAGCGGAATGCGGAGCGTAGCGAAGTAGCCCGGCTCCACGCGGTTGACCAGCGTCAGCACCCCCTGTCCCTCCGAGGCGGAGGTTTCTCCCTCCACTACGATGGTGCGGGCCGTGGTGCTGTGGAAGGGCGGGTTGGTGGATAAAGTGGCCGCCTCCACGCCGGGCACACGCAGGGCGGCCTCCTGCGCCTGGCGGAAGAACTCCTGCGCGGCCGCCTCGCTGTGCTGGCGCGTGCCCAGGTTAAAGGAAACCACCAGGAGGTGGCCCGTGTCGAAGCCGAAATTCAGGTGCCGGGCGTGTTCCAGACTTTTCACGAACAAGCCCGCGCCGGCCAGGGCGACGAAAGAAAGCGCTACCTGGATGATCACGAGCGCGCCGCGCAGGCCCATCCTGCGGTGCAGCGCACCGGTTTGTGCGCCGCGCTCTTTGAGCGACGTCATCAGGTTGGCCCGAGTGGTTTCAAGCGCCGGAGCCAGGCCGAAGATCACGCCGGTAAACACGGAGAGCCCCAGCGTGAACATCAGGACGCTGGAATCGAGGCTGAGATCGAAATCGGCAGTGGTCAGCGAGGCGGGGCGGGCAGCCCACAGCAGGTCCCGCCCCCAGCGCGCGAAGATCAGGCCCAGCGCGCCGCCGCACAGCGAGAGCACCGTGCTCTCGGTGAGCAACTGGCGCACGACGCGCCAGCGTCCGGCGCCTAGCGAGAGGCGGATGGCGATTTCCTTGCTGCGGCCCATGGCCCGCACGAGCAGCAGGTTGGCGACATTGGCGCAGGCCACCAGCAAGACCAGGCCGACCACCGTCATGAGCACCCCGCCCGCGAGCACGAAATTGCCGCGCGAATTGGGGTGGATCACCGCTTGATCGAGCGGGATGAGGACCACCGTGCGGCCCTGGTTATCGTCCGGATAGGCCTGCTCCAGCCGGTGCGCGATGGTTTTCATCTGCGCTTCGGCCTGTTTCATGTTCAGCCCCCGTTTCAGGCGGCCGATCGCCGTGAACAGGAGCGCGCGCCGCTGGCGGAACCAGGCGCTCATGGGCAGCACCTGGTCGTACATCATCATGGGCACCCAGATGTCCGCGCTGACCAGTGCGTTGGCGCCGTGGAAACCCTGCGGCGCCACGCCTACGATAGTGAACGGCCGGCCATTCAAGTCGAGCGTCCGGCCAGGGGCGCGCGGGTCCGCCCCCAGGCGCTGGCTCCAGAAGTTGTAGCTGACCACGGCCACGGGATGCGAGCCCGGCGTGCTGTCCTCCTCCGGCAGGAACGTCCGGCCGAGCACCGGCTTCACGCCCAGCACGGCGAAGTAGTTGCCCGTCACGATCTGCCCGGCGATCTGCTCCGGCTGGCCTCCGGCGTTGAGGGTGAGCGGGATGGTGGAGTAGAGAACCAATCCGGAAAATACGCTGTTCTGATCGCGATATTCCTGATAATTCGGGTATGAGCAGAGAAAATATCCCGGATTTTTCCGGTCGAGCGTGTAGACGGAGACGAGTTCCGCGGGCCGCTCCATGGGCAGGGGCTTCAACAGGACCGCATGGATCACCGTGAAGATGGTGGTGTTGGCGCCGATGCCCAGCGCCAGCGAGAGGACGGAGACCACCGCGAACGCAGGGCTGCGCGGAAGGGTCCTGAAGGCATACAGGACATCCTGAAGAAAACTCGTCATTCAGAGAACGATACTCTTCAGGATAGCTTAACTAACTAGCGATTTTCGAGGTGGCGTAGCGCCACCATCGGTTTTCGAAGCAGGTGGCAGCGGCCTAAGGATCACGAACTGCATGCCGCCGTGCCGCCCACGTTGCCGCGCCCGTCCGCGCGATCTGCCGGGGCGGCGATACCTCCCCGCGCGCATCGAACCGCTGCCGGTTCGCGCCCACGGTTCTCTTCCCGAAGGTGAACCCCCGCAGATTCATGCAGATCCACGTTTTCGGACGCTGCCAGGCTTGAGCTCAAGGGCGCATTAGCCGCCGGTCCAGACGGCGCTGCACCTCTTGCAAAATGAGAGTTCATGGACTTATTAGCTTGTTATTGGCGCCAGACTGGCGCTATAACTTTCTCCAACAATCTTCCTAAAATCCGAGGACCCAGGCCGGTCTTTGTCGGCATCGGTCCAGGGAGCTTGGCAAGAGCTTCCCAGGAGAATCTCTATGTCATGGCGCAGGGGGTTTAGTGTGTCTCTTTTGTCTTTGGTGTTCGGCGCCGGCGTGTTGCCGGCCCAGGACTACCGCGCAAAAGTTCAAGGCGTAGTTACGGATGCCAGCCAGGCTGCCGTGGTTGGCGCCAAAGTTGTGCTCCATAACGATAACACCGGAGTGGAGACCATCCAGAACACCAACGAAACGGGGCATTACGCCCTCGGCTTCGTGGATCCCGGAAAATACACCGTCTCTGTGGAGGCCACCGGTTTCAGCAAGTTTGTCCAGGAGAACGTGCAAGTCCAGGTGCGCGGCGATGTGACGGTGAATGCCGCGCTGGCCCTCGGCCAGGTAGTCGAAACCATCAACGTCTCGGAAACCGCCGCTGCTATCCAGTTCAACACCTCGACCATGGAACTGACGGTGGACCGCAAGATGCTGAATGACCTCCCGGTCATGGCGCGCAACCCGTTCACGCTGGCGCTGCTCGATCCCGCGGTGGTGAACCGCTACTGGGATGTGGCGCACCGCAACCCCTTCTACATGTGGTCTTCCAGCCAGCTTGATGTGGGCGGCAACACGATCATGCAGAACGATCTGTTAGTGGACGGCGCGCCGGTGCAGATCGGCGTGAAAGGATCCTACGTGCCGCCTATGGACGCGGTCTCGGAGTTCTCCGTGCAGCAGAACAGCGTGGACGCGGAATTCGGACACAGCGGCGGCGGCATCTTGAGCGTCGGGATGAAGTCGGGGACCAATGAGTTCCACGGAACCGTCTACTATTTCGGGCGCAATCCGGCCCTGAACGCCCGCACCAATTCCGTCTCCAACACACCGAACCTGGTGCGCAACAATATCTGGGGCTTCACGCTGGGCAATCCGATCAAGAAGAACAAGCTGTTTGCTTTTACTGCATATGAAGGCTGGCGTTGCATGGAGCCCAACTACACCCTCCGCACCATGCCCACGGACCTGGAGCGCACCGGCGATTTCTCCAGGACCATGAGCATCTACGGCGGGATCCGGCCGATCTACGATCCTTGGACCACGCAGTTCAATCCCACTACCGGCGCGGTTGTCCGCCAGCCGTTCGCGGGCAACATCATCCCGCAAAGCCGCATCGATCCGACTGCGGCGCGCTTCATGCAGGACATCTGGAAGCCAAACAATCCGGGCGACGACATCACCGGCGTGAATAACTACAAGATCAGCTACGGCTGGCCGCAGAAGTACTACAACGTCTCCGAGCGGGCGGACTGGAACATCACCGACAAGTGGAAGGTGTTCGGGCGCTTCTCGCGCGTGCGGACCACCCTGGACACCACCCAGTACGTGAACTCGCCGGCCATGAAGAACGACAACGGCGGTCAAATGAACAACCACAGCATCGCGGGCGACATGGTGTACACGCTCAACCCCACCACGGTGCTCAACTTCCGCATGGGCTTCGCGTCGCTGCAAGATGACTACATCGCGCCCAAGCAAGCGATCGGCGCCAGCGGTCTGGCACAGTTCTGGCCCAATAACCCGTGGTACCAGCCCTATATCGGCCAAATGCCGGCAGTCTATTATCCGTCCCTGTCGGTGGGCGGCGGCACCTACGGCATGGGCAGCTACTGGATCCAGCATCCGCGCCACTGGACCTATGACGGCAGTATCCACAAGACCAAGGGCATGCACAGCATGAAGGCCGGCGTCGCCTACCGCCAGCACAAGGCGGACGGGATGTTCCCCAACCTGATGAACTTCAACTTCCAGCAGGCCCTCACCGCCGATACGTTCAACAATCCGGATTTGAAGCGCAGCGGCAGCGACTGGGCCACGTTCCTGCTGGGCGCGCTAGACCCGAATTCCAACGCCAGCACGTACCCGTACCAGTATTTCCGGGAGAACTTCTTCGCCCTGTTTTTCCAGGACGACGTGAAGCTCTCGCGCCGGATCACCCTGAACCTGGGTTTGCGTTATGAGTACGAGACCGCTCCGTTTGACGAGCAGGATCGGGTTTCGCGGTACCTGGATCTGACCAAACCAATCCCCGAGTTCCAGAGCAATCCGCCACAACTGCCGGCGCAGGTGGTGCAAAACCGCCAGGTCGCGCCCATCTACAACGGCGCCTGGATCTTTGCGGACGGCTCCAATCGCCAGGTTTACCACACGCAGCGGTTTACGCTCGAGCCTCGCGTGGGCATCGCCATCCGGATTAACGACAAGACCGCATTCCGCGCCGGCTATGCACGCTACGTGGTGCCACCGGTGCTAACCCAGAACACGCTGGCCAGCGGCGTCCTGCCGATGGCGGGTTACAGCCAGACCACCACGGTAGCGCCGATTTTGAACGGCGTGCCACAGGCGGTTTTGAGCAATCCATTCCCCAGCACGAACCCTCTGATCCTGCCGCTCCAGAAATCGCTGGGGACCTACACGAACCTGGGGAACGCCGTCTCCTTCTTTGCCCAGGACATGCATACGGCGGTGAACGACCGCTGGAACTTCTCCGTGCAGCGCGAGTTGCCGGCAGAGTTCAAGCTAGATTTCACGTTCTTCATGAACTTCGGCCATAACCTGCCGTATAGCAAGCCGCTAAACATGGCGGACCCGAACATCTGCTACACCATCAAGGCGCAGTGTGACGCCACGGTAGCGAATCCGTTCTACCAGATCCTGACTCCGCAGACGTTCCCGGGCTCGCTGCGGAATCAGCCGACCGTCACCGTAGGCAGCCTGCTGACGCCCTATCCGCAATATGGAAGCATCGGCCAGACTAACACGAACGGTATTCTGGACCGCTACAAGGCGCTCCAACTGCGCGTCGAGAAGCGCTATAGCCAGGGCTTCAGTCTGCTGGTGGCTTACAACTACAACCAGGAGAAACTCTACAACTTTTTCAACCCCATCGACCAGTACAACGACCATTTCACCTATCTCGACAACTACTGGCCGCGTCACCGCATCAGCGTAGGAGCGAGCTACGACTTCCCGTTCGGCAAGGGACGCCCCTATCTGAGCAACCTCCACCCGGTGCTGAACGCCATCATCGGAGGATGGCAAACCAGCCACATGCTGCTGGCGAACAGCGGGCAGTTCCTTCGTTTCGGCCAGATGACGACGAACGGCCAGACGCCCGCGGTGTATCGCGATCGGAACCACTGGTTCGATACCTCGCTGTTCTCCATCGCGCCGCCTTACACCTCCCGCATCAACCCCTGGCAATATGACGGCGTAACCGGACCGAAATACTGGAACCTGGATTCGACGCTGTCGAAGAACTTCCCGATCCGGGAGCGTTTCAACCTGGAGTTCCGCTGGGAGATATACAACTCTCCCAACGTGTTCGTCCCGAGCCTCCCGAACATGACTGTCACCAGTTCGCTGTTCGGCCGCACCACCGACCAGTTCAACCGCGGCCGCGAAATGCAGTACAGCTTGCGGCTGCGATTCTGACCGAACCAACCGGGCCGGCGGGTCAATCTCGCCGGCTCTACGTCTCGGTTCCTGCGATCCGCCGCTTCGGTGCAGCTATGAGATCACTGGGGCGGCACAGAGCCGTTGACAACGACTTCGCTCTGACAAGAGCCATCCCGCCCAAACGCGCGCCTTCGCCGCTCACCAACTGACCGCGCCACTGTGGGCGGGGCGCAAGCGATTAGCTACATGCGGCGGAATCATGCGGCCCCGCCGCGCGGCCCGCGGCTATTGGATGCGCACGCTGCCGGAGCCGGTGGAGACGCGCACGAGCGAGCCGCCGCCGCGGATCTGGCCGCGCAGTTCGTGCCGGTTCATCGTGCCGCGCAGGGTGATGGGCTGGTCCACGGTCACCGAGCCCGAACCGGTGTGGGCCTCCACGTCATAGCCGCCGCTCGAAGGAAGGCGGAGCGTGACGCCGCCCGAACCCGTGCGCGCCTCCACCGGGCCGGGCGTGGTCTGCTCCAGCCGCACGGCCCCGCTGCCGGTCTGCGCGGTGATCGGCCCGGACACCCCGGAGGCCTGAATACCACCGCTGCCGGTGTGCGCATCCACGCGGCCCTCGACGGAAGTGAGCTCCATACCGCCGGAACCGGTCTCGGCGCGCACGTCGCTGGCGATGCGGGAAACGCTCACGCCGCCGGAGCCGGTGCGCACGTCCACTGGCCCCTGAATGCCCTCCACAGCCTGCCTGCCGGATCCGGTGCGGGAGCGCAGGCGGGTCTGCCGCGGCGTGGTGATCTCATAGCTAATGGAGATGTGCCGGCGCAGCCATTCGTCCTGAATCGGGCCAATGCGCACGGAATTGCCGGTCTGGAAGACGGGCGGATTGCTTTCCACCTCGCGAATGCGCTGCGCGGGATTCTCGACAGAACCGTCGTGCATGCGGATGGTGGCGTGTATCCGCACCGTTCCGGCGTCCCCGGCGCGGACGATGACGCCCCCCGAGCCGTTTTGCACCTCCAGATCCACGGGACCGGTCACATTCAATGTGCGGTCGAACGATCCCGTCGTCTCCAGTGCCCAAACCGGCAAGGAGAGTGCCGCGAAAGCCAACAAAAGCTCATGCCCTCGAATCTGCATGCTGCCTCCCGGGGTGCATAGACGTGCAGCGGGAACAATTGTTAGCAGTTACCACTCAGCGGACGGGCTGAAACTCGGGCGCGGCGGGCTTGGAGGAGCGCCGCGTGACCAGGGCATGGAATTTCTCCATGTAGAGGTAGGTCACCGGGGTAATGTACAGCGTCAGCAGTTGGGAGACCACCAGCCCGCCGACCACGGCCAGGCCCAGCGGCTGGCGGGCTTCGGCGCCGGCGCCCACCCCCAGGGCGATGGGAAGAGTGCCGAATAGCGCTGCCATGGTGGTCATCATGATGGGCCGGAAACGCAGCAGGCACCCCTGATAGATGGCCTCCTCCGGGCTGCGGCCTTCGTTGCGCTGCGCCTCCAGCGCGAAGTCGATCATCATAATGGCGTTCTTCTTGACGATGCCGAACAGCATGATGAGACCCACGAAGGCGTACAGGTCCAGGTCCATGTGAAAGATCTTGAGCGTGGCGAGCGCGCCCACCACCGCGGAAGGCAGGCCCGAGAGGATGGTGATGGGGTGAATGAAGCTCTCGTAGAGGATGCCCAGCACCATGTAGATGACCAGCACGGCCACCACCAGCAGGATGGATAGGCCTTGGAACGAGGACTGGAAGGCCTGCACCGTGCCCTGGAAGCTGGTGGTGATGCTGGCCGGCATGCGCAGGTTCTGGATGATGTCATTCACCTCGTTGGCCGCGTCGCCCAGCGAAAATCCGGGCCGCAGGTTGAAGGAGATGGTCACCGAGGGTAGTTGCCCGTAGTGCTGGATGGTGAGGGGGCCGACGGTCTTTTTCAAGCGCGTCACCGCGTCCAGCGGCACCAGCCGGCCGGCATTCGAGCGCACATACAGCTTGGAAAGGGCCGAGGGGTCTTCCTGGTACTGCGGCTCGAGTTCGGTGACCACCTGGTATTCGTTGGAAGGCGTGTAGATGGTGGAGATCTGCCGGTTGCCGTAAGCCGTGTAGAGCGCGTTCTGGATCTGCTCCGGGGTCACGCCCAGCGAGAGCGCGCGGTCGCGGTCGATATCCACCACCACCTGCGGGCTGTTGAGCTGCAGGTCGGAGGTGACGTCCTGGAAGCCCGGCAGGCGCGCCATCTGCTCGGTCAGGCGCGGCGTCCAGCGGTAAATTTCCCGCGGGTCGGAACCCTGCAGGGTGAGCTGGTAGAGGCTCTTGGTCAACTGGCCGCCGATGCGAATGGGCGGCGGATTCTGCATGAAGACGTTGATACCCGGGACCGCGGCCAGTTCCGGCCGCAGCTTCTGGATCAACTGGTCCACGGAGAGGGTACGCTGGTCGCGCGGTTTCAGCGTAAGAAAGAAGCGGCCCTGGTTGCCCGGGCTCCCGTAACCCGATCCGACGAACGACATGGAACCCCGCACCGCCGGATCGCGCCGGATGATCCGCATGATGGCTTGCTGGTGCTCGACCATGCTGTCGAAGGAGATGTCCTGGGCGGCTTCGCTCACGCCGAAGATCTGGCTGTTGTCCTGGCTGGGAATGAAGCCCTTGGGCATGTCGTAGAACAGCCAGGCCGTGCCCGCCAGCAGCAGCAACGAGACTGCGATGGTGGCCGCGCGGTGACGCAGCACGCCGCGCAGGGTCCAATCGTAGACTCGCGCCATGCCGTCGAAGAAGCCCTCCAGCGTGCTGTAAAACCAGCCGTGCCGGCGCTCCGCGTCGTGCTTCAGGAAGCGGCTGCACAGCATGGGCGTCAGGCTGAGCGACACGAAGCCCGAAACCAGGATGGCCACGCTGATGGTGACGGCGAACTCGTGCAGCAGGCGTCCCACGATGCCGCCCATAAAAAGCACCGGGATGAAGACCGCCACCAGGGACATGGTCATGGAGACGATGGTGAAGCCGATCTCGCGCGAGCCGAGGCGCGCCGCCTCCATGCGGCTGACGCCCATCTCCATGTGCCGCACGATGTTTTCCAGCATCACGATGGCGTCGTCCACCACGAAGCCCACCGAGAGGGTCAGCGCCATCATGGAGAGATTGTCCAGGCTGTAGCCCAGCAGGTACATGGCGGCGAAGGTGCCGATGATCGCCAGCGGCACGGCCATGCTGGGAATCAGGGTGGCGGAGAGGTTCCGCAGGAACAGGAAGATGACCAGCACCACCAGGCAGACCGTCAGGAACAGCGTGAACTTCACGTCGGCGATGGAGTCGCGAATCGACACCGAGCGGTCGTAGAGAATGTTGAGGCTGACGGAGGCCGGGATGACGGAGCGGAACTCCGGCAGGAGCTTCTTGATGCCGTCAACCACTTCCACCGTGTTGGTGCCGGGCTGGCGCTGGATGGCCAGCACCACTGCGCGGTCCCCGTTGTACCAACTGGCCACCTTGTCGTTTTCCACCGAATCCAGCACGCGCCCCACTTCCTCGAGCAGCACCGGATTTCCGTTGCGGTACGTGACGATCAGGGGGCGGTAGGAAGCGGCGTTAAAAAGCTGCCCGTTGGATTGCACGGTGTAGGCCTGCTTGCGGCCCCACAGCGTGCCGTTGGGCAGGTTGACGTTATTGGACTGCACGGCCTGCTGCACTTCATCGATGCCGATGCCGCGCGCCGCCAGGGCATCCGGATCGAACTGGATGCGCACCGCGTACTTCTGGGAGCCGAACACCTGCACCTGGGCCACCCCGCTCACCATGGAGATACGCTCGGACATCAGGGTCTCGGCGTATTCGTCCACTTGATAGAGCGGCAGCGTAGGCGAACTGACCGCAATGTACAAGATGGGCTGGTCCGCCGGATTGACCTTCTGATAGGTCGGCGGGCTGGGCATGCTGGGTGGCAGTTGATTGGCGGCCTTGGCGATGGCCGCCTGGATGTCCTGCGCGGCGGCGTCGATGTTGCGGTCCAGGCTGAACTGCACGGTGATCGAGGTGGTGCCCAGCGAACTCGACGAGTTCATCGAATCCACGCCGGCGATCGTGGAGAACTGGCGCTCGAGCGGCGTGGCTACCGAGGCGGCCATGGTCTCGGGGCTGGCGCCCGGTAGCACGGCGTTCACCTGAATGGTGGGGTAGTCCACGTTGGGCAGATCGCTCACCGGCAGGGCGCGATACCCTACTATGCCGAACAGCAGAATCCCGAACGTCACCAGCGTGGTGGTGATGGGCCGCCCGATGAAGAATTCCGGGATACTCACCGCTAGGAGCCCTCCACGCCCGCGGCCGGCGTGCTGACGATCCTCACGCGGGCGCCCGGCGCGATGCGCAACTGCCCGTCGGTCACCACGGTCTCGCCCGGCTGGATGCCGGCTTCCACAACTACGTCTTTGCCCACCGTGCGGCCGGTTCTGACCACCCGGCTTTCCACCGTGTGGTCCGGCTTGACGACAAAGGCGTACTGGCCCTTTTGCCCTTCCTGGACAGCTTCGGCGGGCACCATCGTGACATTGGTTTCGGTGGCCAGAGTAAGCACCGCGTCCACGAATTGCCCCGGCCACAGGCGGTGGTCGGCGTTGGGAAAGGTTCCCTTCAGCTTGATGGTGCCGGTGGTGTTATCCACGGTGTTGTCGATGAAGGTCAGCACACCGTGCACGGGGTCATTCGCCTGGCCGGAGATCACCGCGTCCACGCTGAGCTGGCGACCGGCCATGTACCGTCGTAGCTCGGAGAGTTGCTGCTGCGGCACGGTGAAGGTGACGTAGATGGGGCTGAGCTGATTGATGGTCACCATGGCCGTGTCGGCATTGGCCTTGATCAGGTTGCCGTCCTTGACCGACAGGTTTCCGGTGCGTCCGTTGATGGGCGAGCGGATCTGGCAATATTCCAGGTTGAGGCGGGCCGCCTCCACGGCGGCGCGGTCCGCGTTGACCGCGGCGCGGGCGCTCTCGACGGCCGCCTGGTCCGCGCGCGCCGATTCGCGATACACGTCTGCGCTGGTCTGGGTGGTGTCGCTCTGCTCTTTGGAAATCACGCCCTCCCGCGCGAGCCGGGAGTAGCGCGAAGCTTGCAGGTCCGCGTAGCGCGCCTGGGCCAGATCGCGGGCCAGGTTGGCGTCGGCTTGTTTGGCCTGCGCCAGGTCGCGCGCCAGCGCCGCTTCCGCTTGTCGCAGGGCCTGCTCATACGGCCGCGGATCGATCTGGAACAGCAGGTCGCCCTTCTTCACATCCTGGCCTTCCTGGAAGAATACGCGGGTCAATTCCCCGCCGATCTGGGCTTTCACCTGGATGGTGTTGTAGGCTTCCACCGTGGCGATGCGCCGGATTTGGAGCGGCACCGATCGCTGCACCGCTGTGGCCACGGTGACCGGAACGCCCTGCGAGCGGGGCGTCTGCGCCTGCTGGCGGCTGCATCCGGTCCACACGCCGCCGGCCAGCAAAACACAAAGCCCGACGCTATCCCGGGATCGAAGCCGCACGCCTGACGTTACCCCCCTGGATTCTTAGTATAGCGTCCGCTAACTTGAAACGCGAACCGGGAGAGGCTGCTTACAATGGAAGCTGCGTGTCCCTGACGGTCTTTCCCTGCCATTCTCCCGCCGACGAGCGGATCGCCCGGGAAATAACCCGGTTTCTCGAGGCTTCGGCGGACGTTTCGGTGTTCTTCGAGGAGAGCGCCATCCGGCCGGGAGAGCATCTCTTCGCTCGCGTGCGCGAAGGCAGGATGGCGGAAGCCATCCTGGTGCTGCTTTCGCCGGAGGCGTCGCCCGAGCGGTGGCCGCTGGCCGAATGGACCGCGGCGTTTCTCGAAGAGCCGGAGGAATTCGGTGTGGCGCTGGCGGTGGTGCTGGTGCGCGAATGCCGCTTTCCAGAACTGCTGCGGCGCCGAAACTTTTTTGTGCTGGGTGAGAACCCGCGGGCCGGATTCCGCTCCATCAAGCGTTGGCTGCTGGAGTTGCGCGGGCCGGTCCGTCCTCCGCGGCTGGCGCCCGCGCGGGTGCCGGTCGAACGCGTGGCGGAGGCTTCGATCGAGGCGCTCGATGCCGCGCTGGCCGATGCTCCGGGACGTGTAACCCTGGACGCAGGCGCCGGGCAGACGCTGCTGGCTCTCGAGTTCGCGCGTCGGCGTGGCGGGGAGTTTGAAGACGTGTTCTGGCTGGCGGGCGCGGACCGCGGCCTGGCGGCCCTGGCCGGGGACCTGGGTGCGCAACTCGGGCTGAAGCTGGATGGCGAGGCCCGCCCGAACGTGGAAACGCTGCGGGAAATTCTGGGCCGCAGGCGCTACTTGCTGATCCTGGACGCGGTCGAAAGCGAGCACGCGGAGAGGCTTTCGCCCGCGGGCCGCGCTTCCGTGCTGCGCATTGCCGGAGAAGGCGGTGCGGCGGAACTCGCGCACCTCTCTCCAGAGGCGCGCGGTCTGCTGTCGGCGATGGCAGTGTGCGCGCCCGGCGGATGTGCTCTCGAACTGGCGGCCGAGGTCGCGGAAATGGATCTGGCGGAGGCTTCGCGGGCGGCGAGCGAACTGGCATCCTGCGGCGCGGCGGCCGCGCTCGATGGCGACGGCCTTCGCTGGTACCTGCCGGCGCCCGTGCGGCGCGCAGCGCCGCGGGATGCAGGGCTCGCCCGGCGCCATGCCGGGAAGGCCGCGGATCTGCCGGAAGTGCAGCAGGCTTTCCGGTGGGCCTTTGAGCATCGCGCGGATCCGGAGGCATGGGAACTGGCGCGAAGTCTCGCTCGCCGCGGAGCGGCCCTGGCCCGCGGCGAAGAGCGCCTGGCGGAGGCGTACGAGTTGCTGCGGGCGGCCCATGACGCGGCCGAGGCGCGCGAGGACCGCCGTGCGCTCGAGGAGTGCGCCTGGGAGATGGTCTGGATTCTGGAGCGCTGGGACCGGCTGGAAGAAGCCCGGGAACTCGACCGGCTGCGCCGCGAGCACTATGCCGACCAGATGTGCTTCGAGTTTTGAAGAGGTAGCTGCGGAGCGGTGTTATGCGACCGGGGTGTCACGTTTACTCAGGCTGAGGATGACGCCTGCCACACCCAGAATCCATCCCGCCGGATAGGGCAACAACGTTAGCAACCACCAGTTCGAACGGCCGGTCCTCCCTCCGGTGCCGCCCAGGCTGCTCAAAACGAAAAGCGTGGCCACGCCCGCGGCAATCAGGCCAAAACCCCAGAAAAGGAGCCTGCGGCCCCGGTGCCTGCCGAGGTGCGCGCCGAACGCAGCAATAGCGCTGGCCGGCAGGATGATCACCGATCCCTCCAGCGGATCGATGGCCCCGATCAGCATGCCGGCCAGTCCGATCCACAGCAGAATCCGTGACCGGCGCGCGGACGCACCCGATGGAGGCGGGGGCGGTTGGCTTCGGGTGTCGTTCCACAATCCGCACATGCGATCGCCTCGCGGACGACTCACTCCTTTGATTGTGGCGCATTACAGAAAAAAAGACCTCACATTAGCTTCAGCGCACCTAAAAGAGCCACACTGAGGTCTTCGTCGTTATTCCCTGGCGGCGTCTAGTGAGTGAACAGCATCATCCACCATCTCGCAATTTGCGTACGACCTGGGCGGCGCTCCGTTTGGTCGAAATCGGCTTGACTCCCTCAGTGTTCGCCAACCACTCGCGCATGGTAGGCCGCTCCACAGTGCGCTCCAGTTCCTGCTTTATGAACTCCGAAAGGCTCGTGCCCTCGCGGGCGGCGCGGGCTTTCAACGTTCTGTGCACCCGCTCGGAAACTCCCCTAACTTGAATCGTTTTCGGCATGTCTCTACCTCCTCAATCTCCGAAGATCTCGCGGAAGAAGGACAGCATGGCGTTCCAGGAGCGCTCGTCGGCAAGCTGGTTGTAGGCCAGCCCTTCGATGCCCCGTTCTCCGGCACGCGGATTGGTGAAGCTGTGTTTGGCTCCGCCGTAGACGATCACCTGATAATCCGCGCCGGCGCGGCTCATTTCTTCGATGAATGCCTGCACCTGGGCCTGCGGGATCATGGGATCGTCGGCGCCGGTGCACACCAGGATCCTGGCCTTGACCTGCTGCGGCTCGGCGGGACTTTTGGTCTCGAGGCGGCCGTGAAAGCTGACCACGCCCGCCGCTGGGGCGCCCGAGCGCGCGAGTTCCAGTGACGTGGTGCCGCCGAAGCAATACCCGATGGAAGCAATGCGGCCGGGGTCTACCTCGGGCAGGCCGGCGAGCGCATCGAAGGCCGCGCGGATGCGGGCGCGCAGCGTGGGCAGGTCGTTGCGCAGGCCGGCGCTCCATGCCAGCCCTTCCTGGTTGCTGGCGGCCTGCCGGCCTTCTCCGAACATGTCCACGGCCAGGGCCACATACCCCCTTTCCGCGAGGCGCTCGGCCCTCTGCTGGACGTGCTCGCCGATACCCCAGGCCTCATGGACCACGAGCACGCCCGGGCGCTTGCCTGCGCGGGCGGCATCGTAGGCCAGGTAGCCGCGAAAGGTGGTGTCGCCCAAATGGTAGGCAAAGGTTTCGGTTTTCATGTCACGCTTCCTCATCTAGGATGTATCAGAAAAGCAACTCGACGCGCCGCACCAGCAGAAACAGTGCGGCCACACCCAGTGCGGGCAGCAGGCCGGCGGCCAGGAAGACGGGGAGATACGAAAAGTGGTCCACCACGGCGCCGGTGGCGAGCATCAGCAGCATGTTCATGAGTCCTTCTCCCACACCCGTGAGGCCGCTGAGGCGGGCCAGCACGGGCGGCGAGAACAGGTCCGTGAGTAGCGCGATGTGGTTGGCGGCGAAAGCGCTGATGCCGAAGGTGGCGGTCGAGATCAGGCCGATGGGCAGCAGTTCACCCGGCGCCAGGGGCATCAGCAGACTGGCGCCGCACAGCGCCGCCGCCAGCACGAAGGCTATTTTGCGAGCGGCGTCCGCGCTCCAGCCGCGGCGCATCAGGTGGCTGGAAAACCAGCCTCCGGCCAGGTTGCCCAGGCCGGCGAACAGGAAGGGCACGCCGGCCAGCAGTCCGATGCGGGCCAGGCTGAAGTGGTGCTCGCGCTTGAGATACTCGGGAAGCCAGTACCAGTAGAAATGAACCACCGGGCCGCCCAGCATGCGCATCAGTACCGCGCCCCACACCTGGCGGTGGCGCAGCATGGGGGCCAAGGGTTGCGCGGGCGTGCCGGGCTGCGGCGGCTCCCGGTCGCGATAGAACGCCAGCCACGGCGCAATCCACACGAGACCCAGCGCGCTGGGCAGCAGGAACGCCGCGCGCCAGCCGAAATGCAGGGCCAGTGCCACGATCAGCGGAGGCGCGGCGAAAGCTCCCACCACGGTGCCGCTGTTGAAGATGCCGCCCGCGAGCGCGCGTTCCCGCGGCGGGAACCACTGCGAGATCACCTTGATGCCGCCGGAGTAATTGCCGCACTCGCCCGTGCCCATCAGGAAGCGAAAAGCGCAAAACTGCCCGGCGGTGCGTCCCACGGCGTGCAGCCCGTTGGCGGCGGACCACCAGAGCATCAGCAGCGGCAGCCCGAGGCGCGCACCATGCCGGTCCAGGAACCAGCCCGCGGGCACCTGCGCCAGCGTCATGCCCAGCAGGAAGGCGAACAGGACGTACGCATATTGGGTGTTGGAGAGCCCCAGTTCGTCGCGCATCACGGGCGCCAGCACGGAGAGCACCTGCCGGTCCACCAGGTTGATGGTAATGGAGAGAAACAGCAGGCCCAGCACACCCCAGCGCGCCGGGCGGGCTTCGTCTAGCATAGGGCCATGGACCCGTACAGCCGCCTGATGACCCTGTCCGTGGACGAACTGCGGCGCCGCGCCCGCATCCCCTTTCGCCTGCTGCCAGACATCCCGTCGATTCTATCCGATTTCGCCCGTTCCATCGCCGCGGAGATCCGCCGGGGCAACGCCCGCGGCGAGCCGGTGCGCCTGATCCTGCCCGTGGGTCCGGTGGCGCACTATCGCGAGCTGGTCGAGACCACCAACCGCGAGCGCCTCTCCTGGCGGAACGTCCACACTTTCCAGATGGACGAATTTCTGGACTGGCAGGGCCGCCCCCTGCCGCTGGACCACCCTCTGAGCTTCGAAGGATTCATGCGCCGGGAGGTATTCGCGCGCATCGATCCGGAGCTGCGCCTCCCCGGCGGCCAGTGCCACTTCCCGCACCCGTTTCGCATCGGCGAGATCAGCGAAAAGATCCGCGAGGCCGGCGGGATCGACTGCTGCTACGGCGGCATAGGCTATCACGGTCACGTGGCCTTCAACGAGCCGCCCATCTCGCGCTGGTATCGCGTCGGCGTGGAGGAACTGCGCGCCTCGCAGACCCGCGTCGTGGCTCTGGGCGACGATTCCATCGTGGTGCAGAGCATCCACTCGGCGGGCGGCTATTCCGCGGCCATCCCGCCCATGGCGGTTACGCTGGGCATGCAGGACATTCTCTCCGCGCGTCGCATCCGCCTGTACTGCGCCGCCGGAGAGCGTCACCGGGCAATTTTCCGCATCGCCGTGGCGGGGGAGATTTCGGTGGAGTATCCGGTGACCCTGGTGCAGGGACACCCGGACGCCGAGATCTGTATTGACGAGGCGGGGGCCCAGCCGATCCGCGTGGGGCTACGCTAGCCGGCGCCGCACCAGTTCGGCCAGCGCGCGAATGAAGGCCGGCGAGTCGTTCAATCCCGGCACCATGCGGTAGTCCTCGATGCCCAGGCCGCGAGCCTGCTCGCGGTGCTCGATGTCGATCTCGTGCAGGGTCTCTACGTGATCGGAAACGAAGGAAATGGGCACCACCAGCACATGGCGGCGCCCCTGGGCGGCCAGGCGCTGGATGGTCTGGTGCATGGAGGGCTGTAGCCACTTGGAGGCGCCCACCTTGCTCTGGTAGCACAGGTGCCGCCGGCCGGGCCAGCCGCCGGCCTGCCACGCCAGATCGACGGTGCGCTCGATCTGGCGCTGGTAAGGATCGCCCGCCTCCACCACGGAGACCGGCACGCTGTGCGCGCTGAACACCATGTCTACGTCCGCCGGATCCGCAAACTCCGCCAGCGCTTCGCTGGTCCGCCGCACCACGGCATCCACGTAGAGCGGGTCCGCGTGGAACTCTTCGATCAGGTGTAAGCGCGGAGCCCAGCCGTTGGGCTGAAAGCGGCGGTTCCACTCGTTCACACTGCTGCCGGTGGTTGTGCGGGAGTATTGCGGATAGAGCGGCAGCAGTACCACCTCCGGCGGCGCAAAACGTCCCAGCTCCGCGATGGCCTCATCGGTGAAGGGGTGCCAGTAGCGCATGGCGATGACCACACGGGCGTCGTAGCCGCGGCGCAGTTCCGCTTCGAGCGCGGCTGCCTGGCGCCGGGTGAATCGCAGCAGCGGAGATCCGCCGCCGATTTCTTCGTAGTGCCTGGCTACGTGTTTCGCGCGCCGGCTGGAGATCAACCTTGCCAGCGGCTGGCGGGCGATGCGCGCGAACGGAAAGTCGATGATGTCGGGGTCGGAAAACAGGTTGTAGAGAAACGGCTCGATGGCCTCCGCCGAATCCGGCCCGCCGAGTTGAAACAATACCACCCCCACTTTGCGGGGCGCCGCCGCGTTCCCAGACATGCCTGAACAGGTAGAGTTTACACTAATCGTATGGGCATGAAAGGCGCAGTTCTGGCGCTCCTGCTCGGTGTTGCCGGGCTGCGGGCGCAGAATCCCTGCGCGAACACGCCGGCGTATACCCCCTGTGACCTGACGTTCGAATTGAATGATGCGGAGGCGGCCGCGCACCCCAGCCCGTACCTCAGCGTCGCGATGCACGCCGAGTTCAAGTCCCCCACCTTCCACACCTACCTCATGCCGGCCTTCTGGGACGGCGGGCGCCGCCTGGTGATCCGCTTCACACCCACCGAGCCAGGCAACTGGGAATATCGCGTAACCAGCAACGTGAAGCGCTGGGAGGGACAGACCGGATCCTTCACCGCTGCGGCGTCCGAACTGCCTGGATTCATCGTTCCGCGCAACGTGCACCACTGGGCTTATGCCGACAGCAACCGGCCGCACCTGTGGATGGGCGACACCTGCTTCACCTTCGGCTTTATGGATGAAGCCCTGTTCCGCCAGGTGGTGGATGCGCGCGCCGCCCAGAAGTTCACGCACATCCGCGGCCTGATCCTGGGATCGCCAGCCGATGCCGCCGCCATGTATTCCAGTCCCGACCAGCCGAATCCCGCCGGGTTCCAGCGCCTGGACCAGCGCATTCTCTACATCAACCGCAAAGGGATTATTGCGGACCTGATCCTGGCCGGCGCTAATGGCCAGCTCGCCTCGCTGTTCCCCAACTGGCAGCAGCGGCAGCGCTACATCCGCTACATCGTTGCCCGTTACGCGCCCATGAACATCACCTGGCAGGGTTTCCGGGATTTCGAGAGCTACGCGGACGGCAGGCCGCTGCTGAAAGAGGTGGGGCGGCTGCTCAAGGACCTGGATCCCTATCACCACCCCATGACCAGCGGCACGCTGTCCACCTCGGCGCCCCTGCTGGACGACGGCTGGCAGAACTTCGTTTCCTATCACTCCGCCGACGACCAGTTGGGCGCCATCGAACACCAGCTTTTCGCCGTGCCTTTTGTGAACCTGAATTTCGGTGTGGAAGACAGCGGGGCGGGCAAGTCCGGCCCGGACGCCGTGGACCTGGACACCTTCCGCCACCGTCTGTGGAACGCCACCATGAACGGCCAGTACGTCACCTACGCCAACACCGGCACCTACGGCGGCGGATCTCTGCCGGTGGACGCCAAATACCTGGATTCGCCCGGCGCCAAAATGATGACGGCCTGGTTCGACTTCTTTTCCGGAACGCGGCACTGGGAACTGGAACCCTATTTCGACGTGGATGGCGGGCGCGGCCTGGCCCTGGAGGATGTAGAGTACATCATTTACGTCGAAAAGCCCGGGCCGGTGGAAGTGCTGGTGGAAAGGCACGGCTACGATGTGGAGTGGATCAATCCCATCAGCGGCGAGCACATCCGGGAGAAGAACTTTAAAGGCGAGCACTACACCGGAGATCCACCGGACAAGACGCACGACTGGGTGCTGCACATCTCCCGCGAAGGCCACAAGGAGGGGATGCTACGGTCTTACAAATTCGAATCGCGGCGCATCGAGATGCAGGTGATCGAGCAGAACCCGGCCAAGGTGCCCTTCGAGATCGCGCAGCCGGCGCAGGACCTGTCGCTCTCCAAACCCGCGGAGTACGCGGTCAAGCTGACGCGCGCGACGCACGCCACGCGTTCCATGATGTACCTGTGGACCGTGGAGGCAGCCGCCGAGGGGCAGGGCTTCCGCGTGGCCGGCACCGGTCCGCAAGGCCGGCTCCATATCCCGCCGTCCATTGCGCGGAAGTTTCCGGCGGTGCTGAGCCTGCGGCTCTACGGCATGAACGCGGTGGGCAAGGTGTACGCCGCGGACAAGGCCCTCCAGCTTACCCAGTGAAAGAACTCGTCCTCTCGCTCGACACCACTCACGAGTTCGGCAGCCTGGCGCTGCTGGCGGGCGAGGAAGTGCTGGAGGAGGTCCTGCTGCACTCGCCCGAGGGATTTGGACACATTCTTTACGGGCAGTTGGGCAAGTTGCTGGCGCGGCATCAGGCCGCCGTGCGCCAGGTGGCCTGCTTCGCCGCCGCGTCCGGCCCTGGGTCATTTACGGGGGTGCGCATCGGCCTGACCGCCGTAAAGGGGCTGGCGGAGGCCACCGCCAGGCCCGTGGTGGCCGTCTCCAACCTGGCGGCCATGGCTTCTCTGGGAACGCTTTCGCTGCGCGCGCCGCTGCTCGACGCCCGCCGGGGGGAGATCTATGCCGCGCTCTACGATGCGCAGGGCCGCGCCGTGATTCCGGAAGCCGTGCTGCCGTTTCGGGAATGGCTCCAGCGTCTGCCCGCCGGTGAAATCGAACTGCTGGCCATGGATTTCGGCCCGTTCCGAGACGCCCTGCCGGAATCCGCCCACCTCACCACTGTGCCCCGCGCGCTGGCCGCCGCTGTGGGCCGGATTGCCTGGCGGAAATGGAAAGCCGGACAAGCCATGGATCCGGCGGCGGTAGATGCGAACTACGTCCGCCGCGCGGATGCCGAGCTGTTTTGGAAAGACCGCTGACAGTACCTTTTACTTCTCGTCAATCTTCACGATGGCGTAGGTGATCTGCTGGCCGCTCGCCACCAGCACCTGGTGCGGGATCTTTGACGGGATATTCACGATATCGCCCGGCCCGAGGCTCCGCTTTTCGCCGCCGTTGATCGACGGCCCGCGGACTTCTCCCGGCGCCGTGTTCCTGCCGTTCACCATGGTGCCGCCGACAATCAGCGTGCCCGCGCCACTTTGCACTACGAAGACGTCCGCCTGGGTCTCATGCAGTTCCGCCTCGCCGTCGCCTTCGCGGTGGGCCACCATTACCAGGTGATTGCCGAACTTGGCGAGTTGCTGGGTGGCCACCTTCTGGGCGTTGACTTTGGGGGCCAGTTCTTTGGTGAAACCCCGTAATTGGGAGCCCTTCCACATCTCGAACCCTGCCGGGGCGGCGGCCAGAAGCGCCGCGGCCGCCAGAGCGGCGACGATAGCGATCGGTTTCATTGCTTCCATGTCTCCTTAGGTAGGTTGTGCTCCGCCGGGTCCGGGCACGGCTTTCATGACCGGGATGCGTTCCTCCGCGGGAGGAAGCGGCGGGAAGTCGGTATACGGCTCGGTCTGATACCAGTAACACACCGAATAGAAATTGTCGGCGCGGTGGTTGGCATGGCCGTGCTCCATGGTGTGCTTCAGGTAGCGGGTGAACGTGACGGGATTGTCGGCGTGCCAGCGGTACAGGCAGTAGCGCCCGCCGGTGCGCTCCGGCGATTGGATGAACGGCGCGCCATTGTAGAGATGCGCGAACGGGATGGCGGCATCGCGCCCCCCGAAATCCCAGGCGCCGCAAAAATAATCCTCGGAGCCGGTGCCCGTGATGATGGGCTTGGACTCGTCATCCACGAAGATCATCTCGTCACCTTCACCCATCCAGAACTCCTGGTTTTGCAGCACTCCCAGGGTCACACCCATCAAGTGCCCCCGGCCGCGCGTCTCGCCGTACACGTAATTCATCTTGCCGTCGAGGTTTTTCAGCCGGTTGGCGTCGCCGTTGCTCTTCCAGTCATTGGTGGTGGGGTGATTCGGGGTCCCCTGGCGGTACTGCGCGTGGAAGTAGAGAGCGTCCGCGGGCAGTTCCGGCCAAAGCTGGTAGTCGATGTTGGAGTAGAACGAACTCACGTCCTGCTTGCCTTCATTGCTGGCGGTGATCCGCGCCGACTTGCGGAAAGGCATGGCGAAGTAGCAGTTCAGCGCCTTGACCGAAGAGCAGTTCAGGAAGGCGGACTGGTAGATGAAGTATTGCCCCAGGTTGAGGCCGAAGAAATCTCCCACGGGCACTTCTACGCTGGGTTTGGCGTTGCCGTCCCAGTACATGCGGATCACGACTTCTTTGAGGTGGTTCATGCTCTGGGCGGCGATGGTGAACCAGATGTGGCTGATGACCCCCGGGCCGGGGGAGTGGAAAACGTCAATGCTATCGCCAGGTTTGATGGGCCAGCGGTCGGAGTTGCCGCCGGTGCGATCGTAGCTGGACTGCTTGAGAGACTTGTAGTTTTGTGCGCGTGTGTAGCGCGGCAGGAAACGGAAGTCGCCGCGCCCGCCCTGGCGCTGGCCCTGCGCGGCCGCGGGCGACGCCGCGGCGGCCGTGATACCTGCCAGCCCCGCCAGGCGTTGCAGGAACCCGCGCCGCGGAGCTTCGTGTTCGGAAGGGAAATGCATACTCATGCCAAGCGCGGATTATACTACGCCGCCGGGCGCGAGTTGCGGGGAACAAATCAGGAGCTGCGCAGGGCTATGGTGATCGGATTGCTCGGGCTGCCGTCCACGGAAACGTAGATCTGCGTTTGCTGGCCGCTCAGGCTCTTCGGCAAGATGAACTGCAACAGCAGCACGTTGGACTGTCCGGAGACCGGTAGGATGGCCGTCACGGCAAGATCCGTGCCACCTGCGTTGATCCGGATGCGGCTCGGCGTATTGATCACTGTCGGATCGATGTTGGCCACCAGAAGCTGAAGCGTGTCCCCCGGAAGCCCGGCGTGCGTGGCGTCCAAAAGCACGTTCGAAGACGAAGTGACGGCCACGATCACCGGCGGAGGCGGATCGATCTGGACTACCACCGGGAACGCGTTCGCCACGCCGCTATTCACATTCAGGATTGCGGGACCGGTCGAAAAACTGTTGGGAACCTGGAAATTGATCTGGTTCGGCGCCACGTAGAGCAGGGTCAGGGGCTGTCCGCCGAGGGTCACGGTGGCGCTCCCGGACGAAATCGCCAAATTGGCGCCGTACAGGCTCACGTATGCGCCCGGATAGATCGTGCTCTGCGCCGGGTTGGCGTTCACCGGCGGCAGGGCCACCGCCGGCAGCGTCGGAATGAAGGGTTGCGTGACGAAGGCCGATTGCTGGTTGTAGAGCTGGAAGCCGGCCAAAAGGCTCATCTCGGAGGGGCCGTTGGCGGCGCTCTGCGCCACCGTTACGTTGGCCACCAGGTGCGTGGGGCTGAGCACCCAGATGCGCTGCACGGTGAGGTCGGTGGAGCCGAAGCCCAGGGTCACTTGTCCGTCCACAAAACGCAGGTTGCCGGTCGCCGCCACGTCCACCATGGAAGAGGTCCCGGCCGGCAGGCTCGCCGGGCTGAAGACCAGTCCGGTCGATCCGGTCACCGCGTAGGAATAAGTCTGCGGCGCCTGGGACTGCACGAACATGGAATTCTGGCCGTCGCTGTTGTATACCGTGATGGTAGCGGTCTGGCCGCTGGCCCCGGCCGGCGGTTGCACGGTCACGTTACCGGCCTGATCGTTGCCGGAAAACGGAACCGAAGTCACGGCCGGCTGCCCGTCGAAGAAGATGCGGCTGTCGGGCTGAATATAGCTACCTGAAATCGTCACTGAGCCGTCCGGATTGGGAGTGGCCCCGGAGACCGCCGGCGGCTGCTTGAGCGTCAGGTTGACGCCGTTGGGCAGCACGTAGGCATCGTTGGGAAGCGTGAAATAAAGGTGCCGCGGTCCGGTGCCGCCGTTCAGCGGAAACACCAGCGGAATCGCCAGCGCGGGCGGCGAGCCGTAAGCATAGAACGCGGGTGGGGCGAAGCCGCCCAACAGTTGGATGCCCAGGCCAGGCGCCGCGCCGCTGCCCGAAGTGATGCCCACGCCCTGGGCCACCACCATGCCGGTGGGCTGGGTGGAATTCAAGTAAGCCGGCGACACGGCCGACTGGCCGAAGTAGCTGTAGGACGAAACATCGTAGATCGACACCGCCGCACGGCTTTGCACGGAGAAATCCACACCGCTCACCACCTGCCCGGCTCCGGCAATGGAAACGGTGCCGAACTGGGAAGGATCGCGCGTGCCGGGGTTGCCGAAGCCGGCCCAGAAGAGCGTCTCCGTGGGCCCGCTGGGGGGCACAGGGTTGCCGTTGGCATCCACCGGCGAGGTCACGTTGGCATCCGGCGGCAGCGGGTGGACGTAGATCCAATACACCCCCGCCGGCAAGCCATCGATGCGGTAGCTGCCGTCCGGATTGCTCAGAGCGCTTACCGCCGAACCGTTGGGCCGCAGCGCCACCACGGAAGCCAGGTGCACGCCCTGCCCGCCGGTATAGACGTGCCCCGTGATGGACCCGAACTGGGACACGAAGTTGCCCCCTTTGGGGTAGAGCAGGGAAATACCGGCGATGTCGTCGCGTTCCACCGGCCGGGCGCGGGAGGTAGCCCGGGTTACCGAGGTGGACATAGCCGCGCCCGTGAAGGTATGCTGCAACCCCAGCGCGTGGCCGAGCTCGTGCACAGCCGTGGTGTAGAACAGCTCCGAATAACTCGGGCCGGGATGTTGCGTGAAATCGCGGCTCAGATGCACCGTGGACCGCATGATGGGCACAAATGGCCCGTTCGGCCCCACGGCGATGTTCCCCGTGGTGGTGTGGCCCGTGAAAGCCAGCACCCCCGGCGGCATGTCTTCGAATACAATATCCACGCCTGGCGTGCTCTGCGGGGTCCCCACCGTCTCCAGGCCGCCGAAGGCCACTCGCAGGTCGGAGGTGTCCACGCTGTTCCAGGCGAGAGTCGCTTGCCGGATTTGCGCCAGCGCGGACGGGAAGCTGTCGGTGCCGCCGAAGATGGTGTTGCTCAGCCCCGCATCGGAAACCAGGCAGGTCACCGTTTTGCCGGGCAGCACGCGCAGATCGAACTTTTCCTGAATCAGACCGTTGGGCGTGTAGTGGACGAAGTGATAATAAGCGGCTGCGGGACTCCCGGCCAGGGCCACTAGCCCTGCGCACAGTCCGCTCCAAACCGCGATTCGTCCCCGGACCAACATGGCTACCTGGCTGCCCCCGTGGACGCATTGGCGATCAGCGACCGTAAATCGCTGAGGCGTAACGCGATACCGCTCGTATTCTGGATCACCTGCCCGGACGCCGGGTCCACCATGGGATCGCTCGTGCTTTGCTGAATTGCCATGCTCTGCCCGCCGGCGCCGGAGGACAGACTAAACACTCCCTGCGTGAAGCCGATAACCTGCGTGAGGCCGCTCTTCCCGGTCCACAGGAAGAGCACGTACTCCTTGCCTCCCGCCAGTTGCGGAACTCCACTGTAGGTCTGGCGAACGTTGCCAACCGCGCCGCCTGGCAACACCACATCCACGCTGGCCTGAGCGCCTCCCTTGAGCGTCTCCCGGACGGCCACGCTCACATGGGTGTAAATCATGTTTCCGCGAAAGGCGGCGTAGGAGCCGCCGATCTGGCCGCGCACAATGGCGGTGGATTTCTGGATCATATCGCCGAGCGAGAGGCGCTCGAGCGTAGCCGCTCGGAGCGGTGCAAGGCAACCGAGAAGAGCCAGGGCGGCGGCTGGAACACGCGCCATGCCTCTGTGCATAGCAATCTCCTATCCTTTTAAACTTATTGTAAAATAAAGGCTTATCCTGATTCAACGGCGTGCCGCTGTGTTGCTTGGACACAGCCCGGTGTCCCAGCCGGGCAACGGGGCCACATCAGTGCGCGCGCACGATCAGGATCGGAATGTTCAATTCGTGCCGCAGGGGATCAATTGTAGTGCCAAAGATCAGGTCCTTGAAGCGCCGGTGCCCGTGTGCTCCCATGACAAGCAGGTCGGGCTGCACCTGGCGGGCGTAGCGCACGATTTCCCGGCGTGGGTTGAGCGAATGGCCGATTTCGGTCTCAACCGACAGCCCCTGCCCCCGCAGGGACGCGGCGATGCGGTCCAGGTAGTGGGCTCCGGCCTCCACCTCGGCGGTCGACGAAAGTGCCCCATAGACCTGGCTGGTAACACCTTCTTCGACGTGCAACAAATACAGGCACGCGCCCGAAGCGCGTGCCAGCGCGCTGGCGTGCTCCAGCGCGACCCGGTCCAATGCAGTGTGATCCAGGGGAACCAGGATGCGCTGATAGGTCACCGGCGCCGGCTCGGCCAGCGGTTCGGGTAGCGTCACCGGGGCGCGGCCGAAGCGGCGGCCCCACAGCGTCAGCAAGGGCTCGAAGGTGATCCACGCCAGCAACCCCGCCAGCGCGGCCAGCAGCGGCACCACCACCAGCCAGATCAGGGGACGGAACAGGCCGGCTGAGGCGATCCAGTCTGCTACCCCAACGGCCACCAGCCTCACGTTCAAGCCCACGATAATGGCTGCCGTCAGCCACGCCAGCCACTTCACCCAGGCTTTGTTGACCAGGGCGCCCATGCGCCGCGCATCGCTGGTGAAGTGAACCAGCGGAATGACGGCGAAGGGCAATTGCATGCTCAGGATCACCTGGCTGAGAATCAGCAGTTGATAGGTGCCGCGGTCTCCCATGGCGTAGACGGCCAGCGCCGCCGGAATGACCGCCGCCAGGCGGGTGATCAGCCGCCGCAGCCAGGGCCGCATGCGGATGTTCAGAAAGCCTTCCATGACTACCTGGCCGGCCATGGTTCCGGTCAGCGTGGAGGACTGCCCGGAACACAGCAGGGCCACCGCGAACAGCACGCCCGCCAGCGTGGTTCCCAGCAAAGGTTCCAGCAGCACGTGCGCCTGCTGGATCTCCGTCACCACGATGCCGTGCCGGAAAAACACGGCCGCGGAGAGCACCAGAATGGCTGCGTTTACCAGCAGGGCCCCATTCAGCGCGATCACCGAATCCACCAGATTGTAGTGGCAGGCGGTGCGCTTGGCGGCCTCGGTGTGGCCGATGCTACGAGTCTGCACCAGGGCCGAGTGCAGGTAGAGGTTGTGCGGCATGACCGTGGCGCCCAGGATGCCGATCGCTACATAGAGGCTCTCGCCGTTGAGGCGCGGCACAAGCCCCGCCAGCATTCCCGAAAACGAGGGTTTAGCCCAAAAAACTTCGATGCAGAAGCAGAGGGCGATCACCGCGATCAGCGAAAGTATCACGGCTTCGATGGTGCGGATGCCGAAACGCTGGAACCACAGCAGCAGGATGGTATCCGCGGCCGTCAGCACTACGCCCGCGAGCAGGGGCACGTGAAACAGCAGATTCAGCGCAATGGCCGCGCCCAGCACTTCCGCCAGGTCGCAGGCGGCCACGGCGATCTCGCACAGCACCCATAGCGCGTAGGTTACCGGGCGCGGGTAGGTCTCGCGGCAGGCTTGCGCCAGGTCGCGCCCCGCGGCGATGCCCAGGCGCGCGCTCAAGGTCTGGAGCAGGATGGCCATGAGATTGGACATCACCAGCACCCAGAGCAGTTGGTAGCCGAAACGCGCGCCGCCCTCCAGGTCGGTGGCCCAGTTGCCCGGGTCCATGTAGCCCACGCTGACCAGGTAGGCCGGGCCGGCGAAGGCAAACAGCCGCCGCCAGATCGAGACTTCGGCGGTGACCACGCTGGCGTGGACGTCCGCAAGCGACCGGGAAGTCGCGGTCTGGCCGGTTGTAATCATGGTGTGCGGAGACTGCTTAACTACGGTTAACACGCCGCTCCGGAACCGTCAAGCGGGCAACCGGCCGCCCCTACGGCACGGAGGTCTCGCGCAGGCGCGCGCGATAGGCTTCCCGGGCGGCCTGGTAGACGCGCTCGGCTTCGCCGCGCTCTTCCAGGCGGATGCGCGGCGATTTCTGCTTCCAGCATTGATCCACGGCGCGCAGGCACCATTCCGCGCTGGCCTGCGAGGCGCGGATGGGTTTGTCCCCCACCAGGACAAAGACCGGGTTGGTATGGGAAGACGGCAGGATGCGCAGCGCCACCCAACTACTGCGTTCGATGCGGTAGTCGAACGATACGGGGCGGATCTGGCCATCGGCCAGGATCTCCTGGCGCGCCACGGCCTGCCCGTTCACCACCAGCTCCAGCGGCACCTTGCGGGTATCGCCGATGCGGGCGCGTTCCAGGTCCCAGTAGGGCTTTTGATCGTACGGCTTGCTCCGCACATTCTCGTCCGGAGTCTGGTTGAGCCGCGCCGCTACGCGCGCGGTGATGTGCACTTTGCGCGGGCTGTCCAGGTGCAATTCGCTCGCCCCCTCGCCCATCCGCGTGTCCTCCACTCGGAAATCCATCAGGTGGCTCTTGCCGTCCGAGACGTAGTTGCGCCCTTCGCGAATGCCCTCCACCCAATCCCGGTAATCCAGACGCCCCTCCTGCCGCACGTAGCTGCGGCCCAGCCCCACGCGATCGTCGTAGATGCACGGAAAATCGGTCTCGCCGCTGATCCGCGTGCGGTAACCCACGTTCAAGGTGTGATACCAGATGTTCAATTCCCAGGCATAGGGTGTATCCACGGTGGAGATGAAGTCCACCAGGTTCTGCGTCACGCTGACGATGTATTCGTTGGCGCCGATGCCATCGAAAGGCGGAAGTTCGTCGGTAAGCAGCTTCTCCTGCCGCAGCGAAAGACCCCAGCCGGAGTGCGCGTAGCCGGCGACGGCGCCCTGCGCCTTGGCCCAGCGGAAAATCGGGATGCCCCAGCTCGGCCAGTCTTCGATGCGCCGCGTGCCGGGGTAGTCCTCCTCCCGCAGGTTCATGAGCACGATATGGCCCGTGTGGCTGGAAGGGAATCCGGAAACCTCCACGTCGTAGCGCATCAGCGTGTCCGGGGTGGAGAGCGGGTTGTTCTTCCCCTCAAAGAAGGTTTTCTGGAAGTACCAGCCGGGACCCCAGCTCAGCACTTCGCCCACCTTGAGATCTTCACCCAAAATGTGGCGCATCATGTCCCGCGGGTAGACGCCCTCCGTAGGTTTCTCGTAGTGCGAGCACCCGGCGGCGTGCACATGGTGGTCGCCCGAATACCAGCCGTACTTGGCTGGATCGATCCAGCGTTCCAGCCGGAACGTCATTTCTTCGGGCTGCTCGGAGACGTGCAGCGTCCGCGTTTTTTTGAGGTATTCGGGGCCGCGCGTGTACTCGACGGTATAATCGCCGGGCGGCAGCAGCAGAAACTCCCCATTGGCGCGGTAGACCTGGGGCTGGAAGAAGAAATCCGGCGCCAGCCGCTTGGCTTGCGAAGGGTAGACACGCCCGTTGTTGTCGCGCACCAGGAACGAGCCGGTGGTCGGCCGGTCGTCGAAATCCAGCACGCGCAGGGTTACCTTGGTGGCCGGGCGCGCCTGAAACAGCAGGTCGATTTCGCTGCGAAATCCCAGGTCTTGCGTGCCCTGGCCGATATTGAAGATCAGCTTGGCCTCGCGTTTGCCGGCGTCCCGGGAAAAGAGTTGCAGGATGCGGTATTCCACCTCCAGCCCGGAGAGGCGCGGGCGCAGAGGCTGCTTGTCGTACATCTGGACATCCAGGAAACGCCGCGGTACCAGGCCTTCGCTGGATCCCGCCAGGCGCCCCGCGTTGGGGCTCTCCACCGCCAGTACGGGTGTGATGCCGGCCTGGTTCTGGACCTTCACCAGGAAGCTGCGCCAGCCTTGCTCGACCAGTTCTGGCCGGGCCGGCCCCTCCTGCACTTTGACACGGCTCTCCGGATTGATCTCGACGCCCACCAGGCAGTGCCGGTCCAGGATCTTCTGAATGCCGGCAGTGGCTGCGGCGGTATCCGTAATGGCCATGGCCAGGTGGCGCAACTCCGCGGACTCCGCCGGCGGCAGCGGCTCGCCCAGCATTTCCAGCGCCTGCGCCACGCGCAGCACCTGGGCGCCCAGAGGCTGATGTTCCACCGCTGTCACCAGCGGCAATTCCTGCGCGGCCAAAGCCGGTAGCACAAGCACGGAAATAAGCCCAAGACGCATGCCCGAAACCCTCCACGCCCGCTGACAACGCGGTGCCTTACATTGTATGATTCTCGGCATGCAGCGCAATGTGGGCATTCTATTTTTGATGGGAGCCGCCCTGGGCTTCGCGCAGAGCGCCGGCCGCGTGAGCAAGGCCGCGGCGGAGCTGGACCAGATCGTTACGCCGGGCGCCCGGATCGAAAAGCTCGGCGGCGGCTTTGGCTTCGTGGAAGGCCCGGTGTGGATCCACGCGGGTTATCTGCTGTTCAGCGATATCCCCAATAACGTCATCCGCAAGTGGACGCCGGACGGCAAGTTTTCGGTCTTCCGCGAGCACAGCGGCTTCAGCGGCAGCGGCGCCCCCGCCGGGGCGCTCATCGGCTCCAACGGCTTGACTTTGGACAAGCAGGGGCGCCTGGTCATCTGCGAGCACGGCAACCGCCGCGTGGAATTGTTGGATATGAAAACCGGCAAGGCCGTGGTGCTGGCTGATAAGTACGAAGGCAAGCGGCTCAACAGTCCCAATGACGCCGTGGTTAAGTCGGACGGCTCCATTTACTTCACGGATCCTCCCTACGGCCTGCCGAAAGAAGATGCCGACCCGCAGAAGGAACTGAGTTTCAACGGCGTCTACCGCCTGGCGCACGGCAAACTGCAACTCTTATACAAGGATCTCAGCCGCCCCAACGGCATCGCCTTCAGCCCGGACGAAAAGTATCTCTACGTGGGCAACTCGGATGCCAGCCGCAAAATCTGGATGCGGTTTGAAGTTAAGCCCGACGGCAGCATCGCCGACGGCAAGCTGTTCTACGACGTGACGAAGGAAGCCGCGGACGGGCTGCCGGACGGCATGAAGGTGGACAGCAAGGGCAACCTCTACTGCACCGGTCCGGGCGGCGTGTGGATCTTCTCGCCCGCGGGGAAGCACCTGGGCACCATCCAGCCGCCGGAAATACCGGCCAATTGCGGTTTCGGCGACCGGGACGCAAAGACGCTCTATATCACCGCGCGCACGGGCTTGTATCGGATCCGCCTGAATGTGGCGGGAGTCCGCCTCTAAGACGGGCAGCCGCTCAGAATTCGTCGTCCGGTTTTTTCTTGGATTTGCGGCGCAGGATGATGATGACCACCAGGATCACGGCCAGAATGCCGGCGATCAGGCGAATGGTTTCCGCGGTCATGCGTGCAGTGTAGCACAGGAATTCCGCCATAGAATGGAAGCGTGACGAAAACGATTCTGGCGATTCACGCACATCCGGACGACGTGGAAATCCTGGCCGGCGGCACGATGGCGCAGCTGGCCTCCGCGGGGCACCGCGTGGTGATCGCCACCATGACCCCGGGGGATTGCGGCTCGCGCGACCACGGCCCCGACGAGATTGCCGCCATCCGCCGCGCGGAGGCCGCCGCTTCCGCGCGGCGCATTGGCGCCGTATACCACTGCGTCGAGTTTCGCGACCTGGCCGTGTTCAGCGATGACGCTTCGCGGCGCCGGGTCACGGAAGTGCTGCGGCGCGTGCGGCCGGACCTGGTGATCACCGCTTCACCGGTAGACTACATGTGCGATCACGAAGCCGCCAGCGAACTGGTGCGCGACGCCTGCTTCGGCGCCCCGGCGCCCAACTACCGCACGCACGCACCCGACCCGGCGCCGGCTCTCCCCGCTATTCCGCATCTTTACTTCATGGACCCCATCGGCGGCGTGGACCGCGGTAATCGTCCCATCCTGGCGGATTTCTACGTGGATGTGAGCCGGTTCTTCGAGACCAAGCGGGCCATGCTGGCCGAGCACAAGAGCCAGCGGGAGTGGCTGCTCAAACACCACGGCATGGACAACTACCTGGAGACCATGGAACGCTGGACCCGGGAAACCGGCCGGCGGGCAGGCACGGAACTGGCCGAGGGCTTCCGCCACTATCAGGGGCACCCCTACCCGGAGACGCCGCTCCTCGAGGAATTGCTGGGAGATAACGTGATCCGCCGGCAATAACGGGCACGGCTATTCGCCGCGGCTTGACGCCGTCCGCAGCACGATTTTCCAGAGCAGGTCCGTGCCGGCGGCCAGCGCCTGCACGGAGATGCGCTCGTTGTTGCCGTGGGCCCGGCTGCCCCGGTCTTCCCGCAGGAATACCGGCACGCCGTAGACCGCCATGCCTTTCTGCCGCAGGTAGGAGCCGTCGGTAGCGCCCCGCTGCATGTAGGGCACCACCAGGCTGTTCGGCGAGGCTTGCTGGAACACCGCCTCCATGTTCCGGTAGAGTTCGGTGGTCAGCGAACTCGGCTCGGTGGCGGGCATATCCTGCCCGGGAGCCGGCAGGACCTCCACGGCATTGTCATGGATCAGGCGGCGGAGGCGGGCGATCACTTCCTCGCGGGTTTCGTTGGGCAGACGCCGCACGTCCACCTGGGCTTCGGCAACGTTGGGGATTACGTTGATCTTCGTGCCGGCGCCCAGCATGGTGGGCGATACTGTGGTGCTGAGCTGCGCGGCCAATTCCGGGTCGCGCTCGCGGATCTGCCGGGCCGCCCCCACGGCGGTCGGCTCCTGCTGGAGCCTGGGCAGCAGCGGCGCCAGCCAGCGGAAATCCTCCAGCTTGGACATGGCGGCCAGGTAGCGCCGCGTGGTGCTGTTCAGGCGCACCGGCTGGTCCGCGTCCGCCAGCCGCACCACCGCGCGCGACAGCGCCACCACCGGGTTATCGAGTCGCGGCAGCGACCCGTGCCCCGCCGTGCCGTGAGCGCGCAGCACGACGCGGGTGGGGATCTTCTCGGTGGTCTGCACCTGGTAGACCCGCTTGCCCGAGGGCACATCCATCACGAAGCCGCCCTCGTTCAGCGCGAAGTCCGCGTCGATTTTGCTCCAAGCATTGGCTACCAGCCACTGAATGCCGGCAGAGCCTGCTTCCTCGTCCGCCTCGGAGAGGAGAATGATGTCGCGCTGCAAGGGGGTGGCCCGGCGCTTCATTTCCACGAGCACCGCCAGTTCGGCCGCCAGCAGACACTTGTCGTCCTGGGCGCCACGCCCGTAGAGGAAGCCCTCGCGGATCTCGGCGCTGAAAGGCGGCACGCTCCACTGGGCCGCGTCGGCCGGCACCACGTCGCTGTGCGCCATCAGCAGCAGCGGGCGCCCGGTTCCGCTGCCGTGCAGGCGGGCCACCAGGTTCATCCGCGCGGGATCGCCGCCCAGAATTTCCGCGGGGATGCCTTCGGCATCCAGCACGCGCTTCAGGTATTCGGCGGCGCGGGTTTCGTTGCCCGGCGGGTTGGTGGTGTCCAGCCGGACTAGTTCCGCCAGGTATTGTTGTGCGCGCGCGGCCAGCGAATCCTGCCCCCAGGCCGCCACCGGCGCGAGCACGAGCAGGAGACCAAGGCTAGCAAGCCGCGACCGGGAGGGAGCGGTGTTTGCGCTCAGCGGGCGCGGGTCAAACTTCGGCCGGAGCATGATCCAGAATGGATTCCGTCTTCGGATCCCAGTAAAGCTTCTTGCCTTCGCGATAGGCGCGGGCGGCCATGATGCACACCACCGCGTGCGCAAACCCGTTGTGCACGGTGGCGTTGGGCTGCTTCCGGCTACGCAGGCATTCCAGCCAGTTGGCCATGTGGAACGGCACGTTGTCGCTGATGTAGGTGGGCGCCAGTTTGTCGTTGTCCGGCAGCGTGACGTACCGTTCCGCCCGTTGGATGTACGGGTTGTCCTCGTGGTTGCCCTTCTCCTCGACGATCTTCCAGCGCTGGCTGCCTTCACCGCCGATGTTGATGAGCGTGGCTTGTTTGCCCATGATGCGCGTGAAGCTGTCGCTGTCGTTCCCGAAGCTGGTGGAGTAGCTCACCAGGAAACCCTTGGGGTATTCCAGCAGAGTCTGGAACGTGTCCGGGTTCTCCCGCCCGTCCTTCCAGGCGAACACCCCGCCCGAGGCCATCACCGAGCGCGGGTAGTGGTCGTCCAGGAAGTAATGGCACAGATCGATCCCGTGGCTCAGCCATTGGTCCGCGATGCCCCCGGAGAAATCCTTGTACAGGCGGAACTCGAAGTAAAGCTGCGGATCGAAGGGGCGGTAGGGCTTGGTGAGCAGCCAGCGCTTCCAGTCGGTGTCCGCTTCACGGATCTGCTTCACCTCGGGGCGTCCCCGCCACCGCGGCCCGTGATAGTTCCAGACGATCTCGTATTTGCTTACCTCGCCGAGAACACCCGTGCGGATCAGGTCGTGCACCGCGATCTGGTAGGGCTCGCTGCGATGCTGCGTGCCGATCTGTACGATCGCCTTGCGGGCCAGCACTTCGTCGCGGGCCGCCTTGGCCTCCTCCAGCACGTTGGCAAAGGGCTTTTCGCAGTAAGCGTCCTTGCCGGCGGCCACCACCGTTTTCAGAATCGGGGCATGCTGGAAGTCGCCGGTGGACAGGATCACGGCGTCCACGTCCTGGAGCGCCAGCAACTCCTCCATGTACTGAAACGCCCGGGGCGCCCTCCCGTAAGCCTCCTGGGCGCGCGCCGCGGCCTTCTCCCGGTTGACGCTCCAGAGGTCGCACACCGCGGTCATTTCCACGTTCTGGCTGTCCTTCAATCGCGACGCGATCCAGGCCAGCCCGCGGCCCCGCTGGCCGATGCCGATATGGCCTAGCGAGATGCGGTCGTTGGCGCCTTTGATGCGCGTGTAGGAAAAGGCGTTGCCGGCAAATGCTGCGCCGGCGGCCAGAAAGGATCGACGGTTGACCTTGTCCATAGCCTGCCTCCAGGCCTCCCACAGTGTACCACCGCAAAACCAGGCGACACCGCGAAAGAACGCTCCGGCCGCGTTACAATGAGCCGCGTGAGGAACAGGCAGATCGTTCTGGCCGCGCGCCCGCGGGGATACCCCAAAGAGACGGATTTCCGCCTGGTTGAAACGGAGGCGCCCACCCCCGGACCGGGCGAGGTGCTGGTGCGCGGGATCTATCTCTCCGTGGATCCCTACATGCGCGGGCGGATGAATGATGTGAAGTCGTATGCGCCTCCGGCGCAACTCGGCGAGGTGATGACCGGCGGCGTGGTCGGCGCGGTGGTGGAGTCCCGGCATCCGCGCTTCCAACCCGGCGAGATCGCCAGCGGCGACCTGGGCTGGCAGCAATACGCCGTCGCGAAGGGCGAAGCCCTTCGCAAAGTAGACCCCAGGCTGGCGCCCATCTCCACCGCGCTGGGTGTTCTGGGTATGCCGGGCCTGACCGCCTACTTCGGCCTTCTGGAAATCGGACAGCCCAAGCCCGGCGAGACGGTGCTGGTCTCCGGGGCCGCCGGCGCAGTCGGCTCGCTGGCCGGCCAGATCGCGAAAATCAAGGGCTGCCGCGCCGTCGGCGTCGCTGGCTCGGACGCCAAGATCGAGTGGCTCCGCAGCCTGGGTTTCGACGCGGCTTTCAACTACCGGACCGCCACCGACTACCCCGCCAAGCTGCAGGAGGTCTGCCCGAACGGCATCGACGTGTACTTCGACAATGTGGGCGGCTCGCTCACCGACGCCGCGCTGCGGCTCATCAACGTCAAAGCCCGCGTGGTGATCTGCGGACAGATCTCGCAATACAACCTGGAGAAGCCGGAGATGGAGCCGCGCTGGCTCTGGCAACTGATCGTCAAGCAGGCGCGCGTCGAGGGATTCCTGGTGTTTCAGTTTGCGGACCGCTACCGGGAAGGCCTGGAACAGATGGCCGCCTGGCTGAAGGATGGCAAACTCACCTACCGGGAAGAGGTGGTCGAAGGAATCGAGAACGCGCCGGCCGCCTTCATCGGCATGCTCCAGGGACGCAACACCGGCAAACAACTGGTGAAGATCGGCTAAACGCCGATGGATGCTGGAGGGGCCGGTAGAATCGACATGTGCGCAACGAGTTCACCGCATTCTCGATCGAGAGTGCCCGTGGGACGTCGCGTACTGCGCGGAAGTTCCCGAGTCTGACGGCCAGGGCGCATCGCGGGAAGAGTGTCTTGCGAACTTGCACGAGGCCATCGCGCTCATTGCTGAGGCGGCGCGATTCGGAGATCGCCAATCTGCTCGCCAGGAGGATTTGTAACAAGCTCTCGATTCCCGAGCCGCCGGGCTAGTCCAGCGCGCCGGACACCGCCCGCAGCAACTCCTCCCGCGTGAAGGGCTTCGCCACCAGGACGAAGCCCTTCGTCTCGGCAAAAGCGTGCGTCACCGTACTGTCATGAAATCCGGAGATGAACAACACGCGCAGGTCCGGCTGCCGGGCTAACAGGCGCGATGCCAGCGCCGGACCCGTCAAGTCCGGCATCATCACGTCAGTCAGTAGCAGGTGGATAGGGGAAGATGCACTCTCGTACACCTCGATGGCGTCTGACCCGCCGTTGGCCACCAGCACGTCGAACCCCGCGCCGGCAAGAATGACGCGCACGAGGTTTAGAACCGTCACGTCGTCATCCACCACGAGGATGGTGTGTTTACCCGGCATTTGGGCAATTGCGCCACAATCGGCCATGCTGATTTCCCTGCGGAGAAGCGTGCCGCTGAGGGCTGCTGATTTGACTCGGCTTTGTCCGCAGGGCGGAAGGTTCCCTGTCGCCCTTGGATTGTGCCTCCGCTGACTTTTTATTATAGCCGCAGCTTCCCGTCGGCGAATCCAGCAGTTTCCGCGCCTCATCTGAATGCTGGAGGAGGAGTCTCGATGGTACTTGGGATGATCGGTCTGGGCAAGATGGGAGCGAACATGGCGGAACGCCTCACCCGCGCCGGCCACCAGGTGGTAGGCTACGATCGCGATGCTGCCGCGGTCAAAAAGGTGATCGAACGCGGCGGCCTGGGCGCGGACTCTCTGCCCGCGCTGGCACGCCAGTTGCAACCCCGCCGCGCCATTTGGATCATGGTGCCCGCCGGCGATCCCGTGGATCAAACCATCCAGGCCCTCCTGCCCCACCTGGCGAAAGGCGACATCCTCATCGACGGCGGCAATTCCAATTACAAGGACTCGCAGCGGCGCGGCGCGGAGTTGAAGGCCCAGGGATTCGAGTTTCTGGATGTGGGCACCAGCGGCGGTATCTGGGGGCTCCGCGAAGGCTACAGCATGATGATCGGCGGCGACGGCGAAGCCGTCTCCTGGCTGCGTCCCATTTTCGAAGCTCTGGCGCCCGCCGCCGACAAGGGCTGGGGCCACGTGGGTCCGTCCGGCGCCGGGCACTTCGTCAAGATGGTGCACAACGGCATCGAGTATGGCCTCATGCAGGCCTACGCCGAAGGGTTCGAGCTGATCCGCCGCAAGGAGGAGTTTCAGCCGGACCTGGTGCAGGTCGCCGAAATCTGGCGCTATGGCAGCGTGGTGCGCTCCTGGCTGCTCGACCTGATTGCCGATGCGCTGGGCAAGAACCCCAACCTGGAGGGAATCGCGCCGTACGTAGCCGACTCCGGGGAGGGCCGCTGGACGGCCAAAGAGGCCATCGACCTGGGTGTCGCCATGCCGGTCATCTCCCTGGCGCTGGAACGCCGCTTTCTGACCCATGACGCCGAGCGCTTCGCCGACCGCCTGCTGGCGGTCACCCGCCAGGAATTCGGCGGCCACGCCGTCAAGACCGAAGCGGGAAGGGCGCGCGGGTGAGCGTTCGCGCGTTGTTCTTCGACGTGGGCGGGGTGCTGGGCACCAACGGCTGGGACCGGGCCGCCCGGCGCCGCGCCGCCGCGGAGTTCCACCTGGACTGGGAGGAGCTCGAGGAGCGCCACGAGCTGCTGGCCGCGGATTTCGACAACGGCCGCATCACCCTGGACCAGTACCTGGAGCGCATCGTCCTTTACTGCCAGCGGCCCTTTTCGCGCGAGGCATTCCGCGAGTTCATGTACGCGCAGTCGCAGCCCAATCCCGGCAGCCTGGCTATCGTGGCGGAACTCGCGCGCTCCGGCCGCTACTTGCTGGCGACGCTGAACAACGAATCCGCGGAGCTGCACCGCTACCGCATCGAGCGCTTTGGGTTGCGCGGCCTGTTCACGGTGTTCTTTACCTCCTGCTACCTGGGTGTGCGCAAGCCGGACGAGAAGATTTACCGGCTGGCCATGGCGCTCACACAGCGTGAGCCGGAGGAGTGCCTCTTCGTGGACGACCGCGCCCTGAATGTGGAATCCGCCGCCCGGCTGGGCATTCCCGCCATCCGCTTCCAGTCCGCCGGGCAGCTTCGCGAGGAACTCGAGCGTCGCGGCGTTTTACCGTAGAGGGATGCCGGCGCGCATCCGCATCAGCCGCTTTCGCCTCGCCCAACTCCCCCGCATCCTGGCCATCGAAAATGCCGCCTTCCCGCGCGAGGCCTACAACCGGCAGATGTTCCTGGAACTGCATCGCGATTGCAGTCCTCTGTTTTACATCGCGCGTTATGGGCATGCCATCGCCGGATACATGGTGACCTGCACTGCCGGGAGCCACGCGGAGATCGTCTCCATTGCCGTCCATCCGCAGTTCCGGCAGCGCGGCTTGGGAGCCGCCCTGATGCGGCACACTTTGCGGCGCCTGAAACCAGCCGGCATCACGCAGGTGGACCTGATGGTCCGGACCACCAACGCCGCGGCCATCGCCTTCTATCGCCGATTCGGCTTCCGGCGCGCCCGCTGCGTGGCCGGCTACTACGATGACGGCGCAGACGGGATACTCTACCGGCTGCGGCTGCACTAGACTGGTTGTGGTTGACCGATGCCCCCGATTCTGCTGTGGCTGGCTTTTGCCGGCGCCCCGGATTTCCGCACATTCGTCGCGCGCGTGGAGCCGATCTTCGTGAAGCCCCGCGAGGGCAGCGCGCGCTGTTACGATTGCCACTCGCGTGAGAGCAACAAGGCTGCGTTTCATTTGGCGCCATTGGGGCCGGACGGCAAATGGAGCACCGCGCAGTCCCGCGCCAACTACGAGAACGTGCTGCGCCTGATCACCCCTGGCGAGCCGCTGAAGAGCCGTTTGTTGACCCACCCCCTGGCGGCCGATGCCGGGGGCGACGAATTCCACACCGGCGGCAAGTTCTGGGCCTCGCAGGAGGACCCCGAATGGAAGCTCCTGTCGGATTGGGTGCGCGGCCGGCCCTCGAAGTAGCGGCCGGCCCTAGAAAGTGAACCGGAGCGCGGCTTCGAGCGACCTTGCGCCGCCGGTCTGAAACAGGGGCGCCAGGCCGCTTGCCGGACTGCCGGTTCCCAGCATCAGGTTCAGCATGGAAGGCGCGCTGCCAAACAGGGGACTGGCCAGGTACCGCACCGGGTCCGCGAAATTCGGATGGTTCAGCGCGTTGAACGCTTCCAGCCGGAACTCGAGCCGGCGCTCGGCGCGGAGGGTGAAATCCCTGCGCAGAGCCAGATCGAGCTGCGACATGCCGAAACCGCTGAGAGCGTTGCGCCCCAGGCTGCCCTGCGTCAGGCCCGGCGTGGTTTCGAAAGCGGCGCGGTTCAAACGCCGGCCGCCCGGGGCGGCGCCGTCGGCGATCCAAACCGGCTGCCCGCCCACCAGGTCCGGGCGTGCGGCGTTGGCAAACGCGATGCCCATGGCCTGATCGCTGTTCAGCACGGTGATGGGGAAACCCGTGCGGGTGTGCAGGATGCCGTCCAGCGCCCAGCCGCGCAGCCATGCGGCCCCCCGTCCGGCCGATCCCAGCGGTGGCAATTCCCAGGTGAAGGCCGCCGTGAAGGCATGGCGAGCATCGAAGTCGGAGGAGGCGCGGTCCTGCCCCAGGCTGACCGCCGGCCCCGCCCAGTAGAAGGCGGTGTCGGTGGAGCTGTTATCGAGCGAATGCGACCAGGTATACGCCACCAGGCCTTGCAGCCGCCGCGCCAGGCGCCGCCGGTACTGCATCTCGAGCCCGTTATAGCCTGACGCGCCGTGGTTGGTGGCCAGCGCCACCCAGCTCACCGCACTGCTTCCCGGGCCTCCCATTTCCCGCCGGATCAGGCGCCGGCCCTGCGAGCCCACGTATCCCACCGTCACCGCGTCGTGATCGCCAAAGGCGTGCTCTACCGAGGCGCTGTATTGTGCCACTACCGGCATGCGCAGGTTCGGCACGAAGCCGTAGCTCAGCAGCATGGAAAACGGCGCGTACCGGTCGTTGCCGAACTGGCGCACGCCCAGCGGGCCGCCGTTGATCACATCCGTGGCGATGCTCAGGCTAGAGTCGTAATAAAGGCCGCCGCCGATCCGCACCACCGTGCGGTTGCTGTGCGACGGCTGGAAGGCCAGGCCCAGCCGGGGCGCGAAGTTCGAAAAGCGCTGCGGCCAGATGGGGCCGCTCGTGCGCACCACCGTGCCCTGCACCGGGTCCAGCGAGTAGGAAGGCAGGTTGTAGGCCGGCGGAGGGCTGTACTCCCAACGCAGTCCGTAGGTCAGCGTGAAGCGGGAAGCGATGCGCCAGGTGTCCTGCGCGAACAGGGACAGCTCGCGTACTACCACAGAGTCGTATTCCGGCGGGGAACTGGCGATCCACAGGTTGTGGTTCGAGACGAAATCGTCCAGGTTGTCCGCGATCACGCTCAGCGTGCCCGTGGCATCGTGGCGGTCGGGCGCCAGGCGGCGGTAGTCGAACCCCGCGCGGAGGCTATGCGCCCCGCGGTTCCGGCTGGCAGTCCCGGTCACGTTCCACTGGGTTTGCTGCCGGTCGCCCTCGCGGCCCGAGATGATCTCCCCGACCCCGGAAATCGAGAAGCGCAACAGCCGGTCACACAGGCCGGGCACGCGCACCAGGTAGAGCGTCGTGGGCTCCAGGCTGCAGCCCGCCGCCGTGTCGTCCATGGTCTTCCAGAATGTGTGCACCGCCGACACCGAGCCGTTGGTGCGCAGGTCCACGACCAGGTCTGAGGGGGCGCGCAAGTTCAGACCGGCGGTGAGACTTTTCGCCCGCAGGTTCAGTTGACTGATCTCGGTGGCGCCGAACTCGTTGAACGACGGCGAATCATTGTAGCGCGCAAACAGCGTCAGACGGGAGGAGATCGCATGGTCCAGCCGGAGACTCCCCACGTCCAGGCGTGAGGGCCGGTTGTTCCGCCCGATCCACGCCGCCAAGCCATTGCCCAGGTCCCCTCCGTTGGCCACGGGGAAAAAATTCAGCGCTGGCTGCATGGCTGCCGGCGCCTCTGCCCGTGCCTCCGCGGAGGGCACCGCGGTCTCCCAGGCAAAAGGCTGGCGCAGCCGGATCCCTTCATAAGAGAGAAAGAAGAACGTGCGGTCGCGCCGGATGGGACCACCCAGGCTGGCGGCGAAGTCATTCAGACGCAGAGCCGCCCTTCCCTCGCCGTTCTGATTGGCGAACCAGTCGTTGGCCGCCATGTCTTCGTGCCGGAAGGCGTAAACCAGCGAACCGTGTAGGTTGTTGGAGCCCGAGCGGCTCACGAGAGCTACTTGCGCGCCCGGCAGCTTGCCGAACTCCGGCCTGGCCGTGGCCGTCTCGATGCGGAATTCATCCAGCGCTTCGAGCGGTATCAGGCTGTGCAGGCTGCCCAGAGCCGACATGCCGGGCAGCGTCCCGCCGGTGGCCTGAGCCGGAAGGCCGCCCGCGCTCACGCCCGTGTTGGCGCTCAGCCCGTCGATGGTGAAATAGTTGCTGTTGGGCCGTTGTCCGCTGGCCGTGAACTGCCCCGCTTCTCCGCGGGTGGCGGGGGTCACCAGGGTTCCCGGCGCCAGGTCCATGAGCGCCAGCAGGTTGTGGCCGCTCAATGGAAGGCGCTCGATCCGGTCGCGGCCGATCACGGTGCTCACCGCGGCATCCTGCGAATTTGAGCCCGGGGCCGTGCCCTCCACCGTGATGGTCTCCCGCACGCTGCCGATGGAAAGCAGGAAATCCGCCTCTGCCGGTCTGCCCAATTCCAGCTTCACGCCGAAGCGGATCATGGTGCGGAACCCTTCTTTGCGCACCGTGATTTTGTAGACTCCCGGGTCGAGCGAGGCCACCACGTAGCCGCCATCCGGCTGCGATCGCACCTCCCGGCGGAAGCCGGAGTCCTCGTTCAGCACGGTCACCTGGGCTTCCGGAACGGCCGCGCGCGAAGGGTCCAGGATCACTCCGGAGACGTAGGAGAACGGCTGGGCCCGCACCGGCGCCGCGCCTGCCACACAGAACAGCAAGAGAGGCAGCACGCGGCGCGGATGCTTCATTCGACCGTTCTCCCACCCGGCTGCGAGAGCAGACGCTCGTAGGCTTCGGCGCCGGCCCGCAACTGCGTCAGGCTCTCCAGCAGCTCCGCGGGCAGCCGGGCCTCGGGCACCGGCGGCGGCGCCGCGGCGAACAGGGCTGCCAGTAGGGTCTCGGTGTGCCGCGCCTCCCGGAACAGCTCCTCGGTGGCCGGCTGCCAGGCGCCTGCGGAAAGGGCGGAGCGCGCGGCGGTGGCCGCCGGCCCGGCCAGCGGTGACAGCACCGGGTTCAGCAGGCGCTGCAACTCGACTGTCTGGCGTGCGAGCACGCCGGTGTGCTCCTGCACCATCTGGCGCAGCAACTCCTGGTCCTGGCTGCTCAGCCCGGCCGCCGCATCGGAGGGAAAGCGATCCGCCAGGCGGCGCAGAGCGTAGATCCGGGACATTACCGCATCGCTCATGTCCAGCGCCTGGCCGGCCAGTTGCTCGAAAAACGCCCGCCCGCCGAGCTGCTCCTCCATGCGGGCCTGTAAGCCGGGGGCTTCCGCTCTTACTGCCTCAGCGCCGCCGGGCCGCGCCGGCGGCGCGCCTGCCGCGGGTTCGGCGAACCGGATCACGACCCTGGGCATCGCGGCCAGCGCTTCCTGAATGCGCTGCTGCCGTTCGGCGCCTACCCCCACGCCGCTGACCAGGATCTGGCTGCCGCTGCGCCGCACCTCTATAGGATCGCCCAAATCGGCCCCCACCTGGTGTAGGGCCGCCAGCACCCGCAGTTCGTCGCCCACAGTGGCGGGCGGCTTGGCGGCCGGTGCCGCTGCGGCTGGATGCGGGGCCGGCGGCAGCGTGGGAGCGATGCGCTCCTCCCGGTTGACCTCGCCGGCGATCTCCGCGGCGGCGCCCTCGTCCAGCACGGTGATCTCCACCCATTCCCGATTGCGGAACTCCAGCCGCTCTTCCACCGGGCGATAATCCCGTGCGTCCAGGCGCAGCACAGCCTCCTGCAAAACTCCCGACTGTGTGGTGGTCCGGATGCGGTATCCGCCCGGCCTGCCGCTGATGGAGGTGACCTCGTCGCGGCGGTCCGCCAGTTGCTCTCGCCACGCCGCATACGAGCGCGCGCTGAGCGGGTCCTCCCAACTGTAGTGCGCCGCAGCGAACAGCGCCTCGAGCGGCGCGGCCCCGGCTTCCTGCGGGACGCTCCCGGCGCGGGCTCCGATCACCCGCGTGAGGCGCTGCTGCCGCGTGCGAATCTGGATGCGCCGCGGACCCTCGCGGCGCGCTTCCGCCGCCACCGCCTTGCGCAGCAGCGCGGCGGCCCGCACCGAGGGCGCGTTCTGAAACTGGTAGATTATCGCCGCGACCAGCGCCAGGGCCACGGCCGCCGGAGCCCAGCGCCGGGCCGGCCCGGCCAGCCGCGCCACCGCTTGCGCCATGCGCCGCGCCAAAGAAACCGGCTCCAGCGCGGCATCTGCTTCCGCCATGCGCCGGCGCAAATCCGCCCAGGGCGCCGGCGGGGGCGGCAGATGCGCCTGCCACACATCCTTCCGATACCGCACGCACTCGCCCGCCACCCGTTGGATCTCCTCGATCTCCAGGCGGCATTGCCAGCAGGCCTCCAGGTGCTCCCGGACCCGGCCGGCGGCACGCGACCCCAGTTCCCCATCCGCGTACCGCAACAACTGTTCGCCTTCGGGGTGGCGCATTTCCAGACTACGCATGATTCACCTTCCTCAGCCTCACCAGCGCGCGGCGCAGAAACTCGCCCACCGCCGACGGGCTGATCCCCAAAATGGTGCCGATCTCGGGGTATCGCAGGCCTTCCAGGCGCAGATGCAGACACCTCCGCTGCTGCTCCGACAATCCCTCCACGCCTCGGTGGAACCGCAGCATCCGTTCCCTCTCCAGCAGGTTTTCCTCCGGATTCAACTCACTGCCGGCCAGTTTGCCTTCCAGATCCGGGTCGAAAGGCGCCTGGTTGCTCTCCCGCGCCCGGATCTTCAGCCCCAGGTTGTGGGCCACCCGGAAGATCCACGCCCGGCAGTTCTGAATGTCTTCGCCTTTCCGCAGCGTGACGTACAGGCGCAGAAAGACCTCCTGCGTAGCCTCCTGCGCCTGCGCGGGGTACAAGCCCAGCGTCAGCAGGTAGCGGTACACGTCTTCGCGCGCCTCTTCGAACAACTGCGCCACGCGGTCCCGCAAGCTCATCGCGGCGCGTTCTTCGCGGAGCATGCGCGCCAGTTCCTCAGAAAGCGGATAGGACGACATCGTTCTACGGCTTCCCGCCCGGACGGGCTGTGCCCATCATAAGACACCCAAGCTAAGACCCCGCTGGCCGCTCCGGCAACTACACTCGCGGAAATTTCCCGGCGGGTGTAGTGGAAGCGGCTCCCTCACCGGTCTTCGAAACGATGCCCTCTCCACCCTTGGTGTCCGTCACCGTGGTTACGCACAACAGCGGCCGGGTTGTCGGTCCGTGCCTGGAATCGGTCTTTCGCCAGCAGGGTGTTCGGGTGGAGGTCATTGTGGTGGACAACGCCTCGGCGGACGACACCCCGGACCTGCTGGCGCGCTACCGAGGCCGCCTGCGCCTGCTTCGAAACACCCGCAATCTGGGCTTCGCGGCGGCGCAGAACCAGGCCATCGCGCAGGCCGCCGGCGAGTGGGTGCTGACGCTGAATCCAGACGTGCTGCTGCTGCCCCGCTTCCTGGATCATCTGGTAGCGGCCGCCCGGCTGGATCCGTCCGCCGGATCTGCCTGCGGCAAGCTTTTGGCCATCGGCCCCGGGTTCCAGCCTCTCGAAGAGCCGCTCCTGGATTCCACCGGCATCTATTTCACTCCTTCCCTGCGCCACTTCGACCGTGGCTGGCACGAGCCGGACGACGGGCGATTCGATCACCGGGAATATGTCTTCGGCGCCAGCGCGGCCGCGGCTCTGTACCGCCGCGCCATGATTGCGGACGTCTCCGACGGCGCGGACTTCTTCGATCCGGACTTCTTCGCCTATCGCGAGGACGCCGACCTGGCCTGGCGCGCCCAGTTGCTGGGCTGGCGCTGCCTCTACGTTCCGGAAGCCGCCGCCTATCATGTGCGACGTGTGGTTCCGGGCAACCGGCGCGCCGTGCCTGCGGTCCTGAACATGCACTCCGTCAAGAACCGCTTCCTGATGCGCATCAAGAACATGACCCCCGGCGTCTACCGCCGCTGCTGGCTGCCTGCCACGCTGCGCGATTGCGTGGTGGTGGGCGGTTGCCTGCTCTGGGAGCAGACTTCACTGGCGGCCTTTTGGCGCGTGGCCCGCTGCCTGCCGGCCGCCCTCGAAAAGCGCCGCCGCATCATGCAACGCCGCCGGGTCCCGGACGCAGCGATCGCGCCCTGGTTCGCCGCCGAGACACCGCTCCCCCCTGGTGTTGGCAGCGGGTTGCCGAGCCGCGACCGTGAGGGAGCGGTGGAGACGGCCGGCTAGGCGCCCTGCCCGGTCACTTCCGGTACGCGTTCCCGCAATGCCGCCTGGGCTTCCTCGAACACCTGGCTGAAGAACCGGCGCGAGGTGGGCGAGCAGCCGATGTGCAGGATGCGGCTGTTCTCCGGCTCTTCAATAAAGCCCAGGTTGCCGCTCCAGCCCAGGTCGTCCAGCACGAAACGCAGGCACTCGCGCTCGGCGGCAGGCACGCCTTCCAACGTAAGATCGATCACCTGGCCGGTGCTATGCTCGTCCAGTCCGTTGCGTGGCCCCCCACGGTGCCACAGCGCGGCTACCGGGAGCGGCACAAACGCCTCTCCCTCGGGATGCGCGGTATCATACAGGCGGCGCGTTTCATAGGCGATATAGACGAGCGTGCCGAGGGCCGCCGGTGAAGCCATGGCCGGCTCCCCCGGCGGCGGGCGGAAACCCAGAAACTCAGGTGCATCCGGGGCGCTCGCCAGCGCCCTGCCTGCGGCGGCTGTTTCCAGGTCTGCGGGTGTCAGCCATACGGAGAGCCGGTCCGGCGCGCGCTGCGACGGGTTGGAGCGAAAGCGGTACTCTTCGGCCAGCGCACGGAACGCCCGGGGGTCCTCTTTGTAGAGCGCCAGCAACTGCTGGGCGCGCATGACCCGGAACCAGTAAGTGGGCGAGTAGTCCCGTTCCATCTGCCGCCGGATCTCGTCGTAAAGCTCCCGGTGGAATGCGGGGCTGCACGAAAAGAACATCCGGGCCACGCTCATGGGCGCGGCTGGGGAGTCTGCGGCCTGCCCGGCCAGTTGGCGAAATTCCGCCACGCAGCCTTCCCCGCAATGGTAGGCGAACACGGCCCAGTCGCGGCCGCCGAAGTGCTCCTCCATCCGCGCCAGGTACTTGGCCGCTGCCGGCAGGGCTCGCTCCGGCACCAGACGGTCGTCCCGCACGATAGCTTCGTAGCGTTCCTTGCGGCGGTACTTCACGTACACCAGCTTGCCGCGCTTGTTGCGCACCTGCTTGCGCGTCACGGTCACCCGGTAGCGGCGCGCGTGCACCACCTTCAGCCCGATCCTCCGGGCGGTCGCCTCGGAGATTTGCATAATGCCTTTAGGACCGGCCGGGCTGACTGCTTTCGCGTCACCCCAGCTCTCCAGGTACGCAATCGCCGCCAGCAGGGAAACCGGCAGACCGCTCTTGCGCGCGGCGTCCTGGAAGAGGCGCTGCATGCGCGGGCTGGTGATCCGCTGGGCGCCGGCCAGCGCCTGCGGGTCGCGCATGATGGCGAAGGTCTGCGACTGGATCATCTGCTCCACGCGCTCGGCCAGCGCGCTGTCACTGATCCCCTCCCTCGCCACACCGATGCCCGGCAGAGTCTGGCTGGGTACAAACCGGGCGGAGGATACCGCAAGGCCGGGGGCGCTCCCGAGCACCGCCAGGAGCGCGCTGGCTAGGGAAGGGCGCAGGCGTGAGCGCATCTCTACTACTCACCTTACCCGAATTTGTCCGGGTTGTCGCTCGCACCAGCCGGGAACTGCCTGGTCCTACCGCGCCGCCCGCCGCTCCGCTCCCGCCGCCGGCGCCAGCGCGGCCACGGCCCACGCCGTCGCGCTGGCCGAAATCCACTGGTCGTGCTCGTAGGGGAACCCGCTCTGGAAATACGGCTGGAACTTCGGCGCGCGGCTGCGCACGTACCAGGAACCATCCGGAAACTGCGTGCGCCGCAGGAACTCCACGCCGCGCCGGTATACCGCATCCGCCGGGCTCGCCGTGCCGCTCTCGTGCAGCGCATAGAGCGCCTCCCCGGTGGCGAAGGCGTCGCTCGAGAGGTTGGCATTCTGCGCCCAGCCCCCGTCGGCCCGCTGTTCTGCCTTGAGCGCCTCGGCGGCCCGCCGCACTTTCGCGCGGTCCACGCCCGCCCAGTGCAACCCGGCCAGGTACATTGCCCGCTCGTCCGTGGTCGCTGGCTCGGACTCGAGCAGCCACGCCGTGGCGCGCGCCAGCCGCCGGTCGAACTCGGCCTTGCGTCCCGGCGGCCCGTAGATCTTCAGCCCGCGAATCGCCAGCGCCGTGCGGCTGATGTGGCTCTCCTCCATCGGCGCGCGTGAAATTCCTCCCAGGTACCAGCTTCCGTCGGCCCGCTGTTCGGCGGCGATCTCCGCTGCCATGGCGTCGGTCACTTCGTCCGGCGGTGCGCCCTCCGCGGCCAGGCCCAGGAGCGCGAAGATCAGTTGGTCCGCTCCGCCGCCGAACGAGATGCGCTCGAGCAGCATTTCCCGGAAGCCGGTCCACTGGGCCTTCACAGTCTTCTGACTCTCCTGCGCGGTCGCCTCGTCCACGGGAATCCCGCTGGCGCGCGCCGCGCCCACGGCGACCGCGCTCATGTTCTGGTGATGGCAGGCGGCGCAGCCGCCCTGCCGGAAGAACTCCGCGGCGGAGCGCTGCAACAGCGGCACGCTGCGCATGACGGCCGTTCGCGCATCCCGCGGCTCCGGGCCGTCTCCGCGCTGCGGCGGCGCGTATGCGAGAGCCTCTTTGGCGCCGGCGGCCTGGAGCATTGCAACGACACGTCTGCTGCCGAACTTTCGGGCCCAGTCCAGCGCCGTCTCCCCAGCGTCGCTCCGGCCATTCGCCTCCGCGCCCGCATCCAGCAGCAGCCGTACCACCCGCGGATCCTGCCTTTCCGATGCCACCGCCAGCATCAGGGGCGTCATCCCCCGGACATCCAGCGCGTTCACCTTCGCCCCCGCCGCGAGCAGCGTCCGTATCAGTTCCGGGGATCCAAACGGCGCCGCCAGGTGCAGCGCCGTCAGCTTCGTCAAGGCGATCGGCCCGTTTTTGACTTTGCCGCCGAACCGGTTGGCCGCGTTCACGTCCGCTCCCTTGGCCAGCAGTAGTTTTACCGCCTCCAGGTCACAGTTGCCCGCCGCCGACATGAGCGCCGTGTTGCCGCCCTCGTCCGCCGAGTTGGCGTCCAGACCCTTTTCGAGCAGCAGTCGCACGGTCTCCGGATCGCCGGCGTCCGCCGCCGTGAGCAGGGCGCTATTGCCGTGCGTGTCTTTGGCTTGGGGATCCGCCCCTTTGGCCAGCAGCAGCCGTACTGTCTCCGATGCGCCCGCAATCGCTGCGGCCGACATCAGCGGCGTGCGCCCCAGTTTAGAACGCGCGTTGACGTCCGCGCCGCGGTCCACCAGCAGCCGCACTTTCGCCGGATCCGCCGCCCCCCAGATCAGAGCCGTGGCCTCCAGTTGGCTTTTGGCGTTGACGTCGGCCCCGGCGTCCAGCAGCAGCTTCATCGCCTCCGGGCTGCCGAAAGCCGCGGCGTGCATCAGCAGCGTGGCTCCGCGCCGATCACGCCGGTTCACGTCCAGGCCCTTTGCCATCTGAGATTTCAGCGAGGGAAGATCGTTGTTGCGAATGGCCAGGAACGGATCGTCCCCGGCGTTCGCGCAAAAGGGCAGAAACAGCGCTGCCGCTGCCGCCAGTTCCCGGACCGACATACTTCACCCCTCCTGAGGTGCCGCAATCATAAGGGATCGCCGCTTCCCGGTCAACGGAAAACTGCTAGAATTCCCTCGAATGAGCGCCCAGGACTCCCAGAACAGCTTCCCCAGAATCCATAACGCCATGTGGCCCGGATTGGTAGGCAAGGGGCCGGATTCGGAACCCCCCATCGACCTGGACACCATGCTGCGCCTGACCGCCGCCGCCGAGGTCAACGGCGTGAAGTTCGACGGTGTGGACCTCTTCCTCTTTGACCCGCACATCAGCATCGATTCCACGCCCGACGACCTGAAACGCCTGGCCGACAAGGTGCGTGCGCTCGGCCTGGTGGTGGGCTCAGTCGTGGCGCCCGTCTGGCCGCCCACCGGCGGCGGTTCCGCCATGGGAAGCGCGGCCGAGCGCGCCCGCTTCGTCGAGCAGGTCCACAAGGCCTGCCACATCGCCCGTACGCTGCGCGAACTGGGCATCCGCCCCTACGGCGTGGTGCGCATCGATTCCGCCGCGAGCCCCGCGGACTGGGCCCAGGATCCCGAAGGCAACACCCGCCGCATCGCCGAAACCTTCCGCGAAGCCTGTGCGGTCGCCGAAGATCACGGCGAGCGTCTGGCCGCCGAAGGCGAAATTTGCTGGGGCGGCATGCATAGCTGGCGCGCCATGGTGCGCCTGCTCGAACTGGTAAACCGTCCGAAGACCCTCGGTTTCCAGGCCGACATGGCCCACACCCTGCTCTTCACGCTGGGCTATAACGCGCCCGAGGACCGCATTCTGCCGCCGGACTTCGTCTGGGGCCAGGGCGGCGGACTCGACGCCGCGCTGCGCACTCTGACCGCCGCCCTGCGCCCCTGGACCATCGACTTCCATGTGGCCCAGAACGACGCCACCGTGAAAGGCTCCGGCTCGCACGACAAAACCGGCCACCACTGCCTGCCTCACGATCCCAACGGCAAGCTTGATATCGTCCGCCACGCCGGCCTCTGGATCCGCGGCGAAGACGGGCAGCCCACCCGCGCCTTCCGGCACATCTGCTGGGACGGCTGCATGTTCCCCAATGCCGTGATGATGAACCAGCAGACCTGGAACGACATTCTCTCCGTCATGATCGCCGTGCGCGCGGCCCACGGGTGGAACGAATAGGTATGAGCACAAAACCATTGCATGTCGGGCTGGTGGGCTATGGCTTCATGGGCCGCACCCACTCCAACGCCTTCGCCCAGGTCAACCATTTCTTCCCGCTGGATTACCAGCCCGTCCTCAAAGCCGTGTGCGGCCGTGATGCCGCCAGGACCGCGGCCTTCGCCGCGCAGTGGGGCTACGAATCGGTGGAATCCGACTGGCGCCGCCTGGTCGAGCGCCGGGATATCGACCTGATCGATATCGCCAGCCCCAACGATACGCACGCCGAAATCGCCATTGCCGCGGCCCAGGCGGGCAAAATGGTCCTGTGCGAAAAGCCGCTGGGTAGAAACGCGGCGGAATCCGTGCGGATGGCCGCCGCCGTGGAGCAGGCCGGCGTGCCCAACATGGTCTGGTATAACTATCGCCGCGTCCCGGCCGTGATGCTTGCCAAGCAACTGATCGACCAGGGGCGGCTGGGGCAGATCTTCCATTACCGCGCCAAGTTCCTCCAGGACTGGACCATCTCCCGCGATCTGCCCCAGGGTGGCGCGGCCCTCTGGCGCCTGGACGTCAGCGTGGCCGGCAGCGGCGTCACCGGCGACCTGCTGGCCCACTGCATCGATACCGCCATGTGGCTGAACGGCTCCATCGATCAGGTCACCGCCATGACCGAGACTTTCATCAAGGAGCGCAAACACAACCTAACCGGCAAGGTGGAAAAGGTCGGCATCGACGATGCCAGCGCCTTCCTCGCCCGCTTCGCCAACGGCTCCCTCGCCATCTTCGAGGCCACGCGCTACGCCCGCGGCCACAAGGCCCTCTACACCCTGGAAATCAACGGCGAGCACGCCTCCATCTTCTGGGACCTGCACGACCTGCACCGCCTGCAATACTTCGATCACCGCGACGAAGGCCCGCTGCGCGGCTGGCGCTCCATCCACATCACCGACGGAGACCATCCCTACATGCAGCACTGGTGGGTACCGGGCCTGCAAATCGGCTACGAGCACACCTTCATCCACCAGGTGGCCGATTTCCTGGAGGGTCTGGCCTCCGGCAAAGCGCCGGGCCCGTCGTTCCGCGACGGTCTGGCCACGGATCACGTCACCGACGCGGTGCTCAAATCCGCGCAATCCGGCCGTTGGGAACCGGTGGCGCGGGCATAATCAAGCGCGATGAGCACGTTTCGAATCGCACTCGCCAACCTCCGCTTTCCCGCGGCTCCCGAGGAGTCCGTCGCGCTGGCCGGGCAAGCCGTCGCGCAAGCGTCCCGCGAAGGCGCCGGTATTGTCTGCTTTCCGGAATGCTTCATTCCTGGCTACCGCATAGCCACAAAGCCGGTGCCGCCGCCGGATCCCGCCTTCCTCGAGCGTGCCTGGTCCGCCATGGCGGCGGCCGCCGCGAAGGCCGGCGTGGCCGTGGTTCTCGGCACTGAGCGCGTCGTGGACGGCGGTCTGCGCATCTCCGCCCTGGTCATCAACGCCGATGGAACCATCGCCGGTTTCCAGGATAAAGTCCAGCTCGATCCCTCCGAGGATGGCCTCTATGCGCCCGGTTCCGGGAGGCAGGTTTTCCAAACCGGTCCGCTGAGGTTTGGTGTCGTGATCTGCCATGAAGGCTGGCGCTATCCGGAGACGGTCCGCTGGGCTGTCCGGCGCGGCGCCCAGGTCGTGTTTCACCCGCATGTTCACGAACCCGAGCCCGGCGGTTACCGGCCTTCGACCTTCGCCGATCCCGCCAACTCCTTCCATGAGAAAGCCGCCTTGTGCCGCGCCGCCGAGAACACCTGCTGGTTCGCCAGCGTGAACGTGGCCAGCCCGGGCTCGCCCACTACATCAGCAGTCGTGCGGCCCGATGGGACCGTGCTCAGCTACCAGCCGTACGGGAAGGAAGGGCTGCTCGTCGCGGATATCGACCTCGCCGCAGCCACGGGGCTTCTTGCGGCGCGCTGCAAATACGCCTAGTAGCTGAGCTTCAGGGCGAACTGAAGCAGCCGCGGCGAGGCCGCCGAAAGAATCTGGCCGAAGTTCGGCGAGTTCAGATCCGCGACCGGAAGTCCGAAATTGGCGTGGTTCGGCGTGTTGAAGGACTCGGCGCGGAACTGCAGCCGCACGCTTTCCGTCAGCCGGAAATTGCGCGTCAGGGAAGCATCCAGATCGGTGAACGCCGGGCCGCGGGCAATGTTGCGGCCGGCGTTGCCGAACTGGCCGGCCTGCGTCACCGGGTTGAGCCGCTGGAATGCCGCGGGACTGATCCATTGCTGGACCGAGTGTGGGCCGGCGTTCGGATCGCCTACCAGGTTCGGCCGGCTGGCCGGATAGCCGGAAATCGGCGGGCTGTTGGCCTGGAGGGAAACGTTGGTCGAATCGTAGACCGTGAACGGCGTGGGCGAATTGTGGCTGGCAATCACATTGATCTGCCAGCCGCCGAAGATCCTGCGGACTGCCGCGGGCGCGGCCTTCGGCACGCGCGGCTCCCAGGATCCGCTGGCCACCAGCCGGTGTCTCGCGTCGAACAGCGACGGGCCATGCTCGGCGGCCAGGTCGAAGGGGTTTTGCGCCAGGTCGTTGGCGCCCGCCAGCGGCTGCGAGGAAGCGCCGGCGAGGTTCATCGACGAGAGATAGTCAAGCGATTTCGAAAACCAGTAGGAAACGTTGAATCCCAGCCCGGCCGCGTAGCGCCGGGACAGGCTCACCTGGCCGGCCTCATACGTCGAGTTGGTGATGTTGGCAAGCTCCGCGATCGTGGAGAAGGTGCAGGGCCCTCCCTTCGGCGGACACCCCGCGTAGATGCGCCGTTGATCGGCATTCTGGGCGGTGGCGCCGGGTCCGTAGACTGCCGGGTTGGCCTCGATGTTGCGCGGCAGGTGCGTGCCCTTCGATCCGGCGTAGCGCGCCTCGATCAGGTACTGTCTGAAGAGCGAGTGCTGGATGCCGAAATTCCAGTTCTGAACGTAAGGCGCGCGGGCCCTGGGGTCGATGCCGAACACCGTGGAGGGCGAGACAAACGTATTCGGCGCGGGAACTGTGTGTCCGAGATACGGGCTTGCGAAGTTGAGCCCCGCGCCGCTGAACTGGTTGAACTGGGCCGCCGGCAACGCGCTGATGGGCACCTGAGAAGCCGTGCCCGGGCCGTTCTGAAACTGGTCGTAGAAAACGCCGTAGGCCGAGCGGATAGCCCATGCGCCATCGCCCCGGGGATCCCACGCAAACCCGATGCGGGGCATGAAGGCGTTGTCCCCCGGCGCGATGCCCTTCGCAATCCCCGGATCCCCCGGAAACAGCAGGCCGGTGGGCGCATTCGGATACACCTTGGATGGCTCGCCCGGTACGAACGCGTTCAGCCGGTCTTGGATCTCAGTGATGGGATTGACCCGCTCGAAGCGGAGTCCGTAGTTCAAGGTGATGCGCGGACTGATGCGCCACTCGTCCTGGGCGTAGCCGCCCAGGCCCCAATTCCTCAGGCCGCGGTGGAAGTCGCCCAGGCCCTGGTAAAAGGTGACCGGAGCCCCCAGCAGCAGGTTGGCGATGGCGTCGTTTGTCGGAAACGTGGAAGCGAAGACGAAGAAGGAGTTGGGTGCGATCCCCTGGTACATGCTCACCGGCGTGCGCACGTACTCGGCGCCAAACTTGGCGGCGTGCGCGCCGTGGATCCACGACAGGCCGTCCTGCGCCTCATAGGTGTTCTGCGAAGAATCGCGCGGTCCCGTGATCGCGCCCCCGATCGGCGAGTAACCCACGATGTTGAAGAACGGCGGACCCTGGCCGGCGGCTACGGCTGCCGGAAGGGTGAATCCCAGTGCGGCCGGCGGAGTCTGATTCAGGCGCAGGTCGAAATTGAAAAGATAATGCAGAAACGATCCGCGCAGAGAATTGGTGAGAGACGGCGAGAACACGTGCGTGTCGGACAGTTCGGCTGAGTCCGTCTTCAGGTCGTCGCGCGTCGGGAAGCCCGGCACAGGCGTGCCGCGCACGGAAACCGGGTTGAAGTCATAGCCGCCGGACCAGGAAAAGCGCGCAAACACCCGGTCCTTCGAGGAGGCGTTGAAGTCCAGCCGGCCGCCTGCCTGGTCGTAGTTGTTTGCGCCGACCACCGTGGTTCGGTAAAGGTTTGGCGACACGTTGCCCAAGGGGTAGAGCCCGAGGACCTGCCAGGCCACCGGGTTGATGGCCGGAGCCGGGATGCGGTTGTTCGGGAATGCGGCGCCGCCCGCGGCCAAGTTGAGCAGCGGACCGGTGAGGCCGGAAAAATCCCCCGCGCGCTGCTGCGCGCTCGGCACCGTCGCCGAGGTCGTCAATCCCTGGCGGTTGCGAAAACCTTCGTAATACGCGAAGAAGAAGAGCCGGTCGCGCCGGATCGGTCCGCCGGCCGTGCCGCCGAACTGATTCTGCTTCAACGGCTCCACCGCGCTGGAGAAGAAATTCCGGGTGTCCAGCTTGTCGTTGCGAACGAAGGCGTACAGACCCCCGTGGAATTCGTTGCCGCCCGAGCGTGTCACCACCGTAGTGGTGGCGCCCGCCGTGCCGCCGTACTCGGGAGGCGCCGTCTGCGTCAGAATGCGGAACTCTTCGATGGCATCCACGGGGATCTTGAGCGCATACCCCGCGTCCATCCGGTTCACGTTTTGCGCGCCGTCGATCATGTACATGTTCTGCTCGGGCCGGGCGCCGTTGACGGCGTATGTTTGTCCCTGGCGCAGCGGGCCGCCGGCCTGGATCAGTCCGCCGGTCAACGCGGCGGCGCCGGTTTGCAGCAGTCCGAGTTGCGTGAAGTTGCGGCCGTTGAGCGGCAGGTCGGTGATCTCCCGCCCCGTGACTACGCCGCCCAGCGTGTTCGTGGAAGTGTCCACCAGCGGGGCTGCTCCGCTCACCGTCACTTCGGATTGGATCGAGGCGACTTCCAGGCGCAGTTCCACCCGCGCCGTCTGGCTGACCTCGACCCGAATGGGCCCCTGCCGCAGGCTGGCGAAGTTGGGCATCTCCACTGTCAGGTTGTACTGCCCAACCGGCAGCAGCGGGATCCGAAAGAATCCGTTCGCGCCCGTGAGGGTAGTTTTGGAAAAGCCGGTGTCCAGGTTTCTAGCCGTCACGTGAGCCGCTGCCAGGCGGCTCTCCGATTGATCGGTGACCAGTCCTTCAATGGCGCCGTCGGGGTCCTGGCCCCGCGTCAGCGGAGAGACGGCCAGACACACAAAGAGCGGCACGATCGCGCAGCGTCGATTCATTTCGTTCCGAGCCTTTCGGTATTTCGTGAGCCGGGACTTACCTGGCGGCGCGGGCCGCGGGCGCACCCAAGCCCTCGCCGTTAGCTGCCATCATTCCCCTCCAGACGATCAGATAGCTTGGGCGATTCTAGCCGAACGCGGAATCCGGCTTCAATAATCGAAATGCATTAGCGACCCGCGCGACGTGTTCCCTTGTAGCACAATGCAGCGAACTGCAAACATCTCCTGTAACTCGTCGTTGAAGTGCTACGATCAATGCAGATGGAACTGGCAATCCGCATCGAGGTGCAGCAATTGCCGGAAGGGGTTTATTTGGCTACCTCCGAAGAACTGCCGGGGCTTGTGGCTCAAGGGCGAACGATTGCCGAGACTTTGGAAATCGCACGCGATGTCGCGCGCCGGCTGATCGAGGCTCGCCGCGAGCGCGAGGGCGATCTCTCGTTGCCGGCCAGTCGGCCATCGTGCCGGTTGTGTCTCGATCGTCTCTACACCCGAAACCGCTCGTCGATCTCCACCTGGTAGCCGCTGACCAGCCGGTTGGTCTCGTTAGCCATCCCCACCACGGCCATCAACTCCGCGAACATGGCGTCGCTCATGCCGGCCTTGCGCGCCGCGGCGGTGTGCGACGCGATGCAGTAGCCGCACTGGTTCGTGGCGCTCACCGCCAGGTAGATCATCTCCTTGGTCAGCGGGTCCAGCGCGCCCGGCGCCATGATCTGCTTGATGCTCTCCCAGGTGCGCCGGAGCGTCGCCGGGTCGTGCGCCAGCGCCTTCCAGAAGTTGTTGATCCAGTCTGTCTTTCGCGTGGCCATGATGTCGTCATAGACCGCCCGCACCTCTGGAGGGGCATCCGCGTATTCCACCAAACCCAAAGTCGCCATGCTTCGCATTGTATTGGCATAATCGGGGATGCGCCATGCCCGAACTGCCGGATGTGGTGGTCTACGTGGAAGCCCTCGCGGAGCGGATCCTCGGCCGCCGCCTGGAACGCGTGCGTCTGGCGAGTCCCTTCCTGCTGCGCAGCACGGAGCCGCCGCTCGCCTCGGCGCACGGCCAAACCGTTCGCGAACTGCGCCGCCTCGGCAAGCGCATTGCCATGGGCCTGGAAAACGGCCACTGGCTGGTGCTCCACCTGATGATCGCCGGCCGCCTGCACTGGCGCGCGCCGGGAGCGCGCCTGGCTGGCCGGCAATCCCTGGCGGCCTTCGATTTTGCGGAAGGCTCGCTGGTGCTCACCGAGGCCGGTTCGCAGAAACGCGCCTCCCTGCACGTGGCGGCGGGCGAAGAGGGGCTCCGCGCGCTCGATCCCGGCGGCCTCGAAATGCTGGAAGCGGATCTCGCCGCCTTCTCCGCGGCGCTCACCTCCGCCAACCACACCCTCAAGCGGGCCCTGACCGATCCGCGCCTGTTCAGTGGCATCGGCAATGCCTATTCCGACGAGATCCTGCACCGCGCGCGGCTTTCTCCCGTCGCCCTCACCCAGCGCCTCGATTCCGCGGAAATCCGGCGGCTCTACGAAGCCACGCGCGAGACTCTCCGCGAGTGGGTGGAAAAGCTGCGGGCCGAAGCGCGCGCCGGTTTCCCGGAAAAGGTGACGGCCTTCCGCGAAGGCATGGCGGTCCACGGGCGCTATGGGCAGCCCTGCCCCCGCTGCGGCGCCAAGGTGCGGCGCATCCGCTATGCCGCTAACGAGACCAACTACTGCCCGCGGTGCCAGACCGGCGGCCGGCTGCTGGCGGACCGCGCGCTCTCCCGCCTGCTGCGCGAAGACTGGCCCCGCACGCCCGAAGAACTCGACCTGCTCCTGCGTCCCGCGGGCAACTCGCGATAACCGCCCCTTACTTCTCCGGCAGCGCGAAAGCCACGTACGAGCCGCCGGAAGGCGCCCCGGATTTTCCGCCCCCCGCCGCGATCACCACGTACTGGCGCCCGTTCACCTCGTAAGTCGCCGGCGTGGCATTGCCCGCCGCCGGCAGCGTGTCCTCCCAGAGCAGTTTGCCGGTGGCCTTGTCGTAGGCGTGAAACTTGCGGTCGTGATTCGTCGCGCCGATGAACAGCACGCCGCCCGCCGTCACCAGGGGCCCGCCGTAGTTCTCCGTGCCCGTGTTGCGCATCCCCCTGGCCGCCAATTCCGGAAATTCGCCGAACGGGATCTGCCAGGCGATCTCCCCCTTGTCCAAATTGATGGCGTTCAGCGTGCCCCAGGGCGGCTTCACCGCCGGATATCCGTCCGGATCCAGGAACTTGTTGTAGCCGTCGGTGGTGTAGGGCAGGTCCATGGGGGAAGGCGCGCCCGTCTCCATGGCCGCGGCCGTGTCTTCGCCCGAAACCAGGTACCGCGTAATCGCCCGGATGGCCGGCGCCGGCAATTGCGCAAAGCCCGGCATGCGCCCGTTGCCGCTGTGGATGATGGTCGAAATCTCTCCCGCGCTGTACTTATCCCCGATGTCCACCAGCGAGGGGAACTCCGGCGGCGTGCCGCGCAGGTCGGCGCGGTGGCAACTGGCGCAGTTCCGCAGATACAGGTTGCGCCCGCGGGGCTGCTGCGCCTTGGGTTTTTCCACCAGCCGCAGGATCCAGGCCATCTCGTTGGCGTTCACGTAGAGCAGACCCGTCGCCGGGTCGAAGGCCGCGCCGCCCCATTCGCCGCCGCCGTCGAAGCCCGGGAATACCACCGATCCCTCGAAGCTCGGCGGCACGAATTGGCCCGCGCTGCGCACTTTCCGAAGGCGCTCCAGCGCCGCCTGGTGCGCTTCCGGCGTGCGGTCCGTCAGAAGGTCCTCGGTGAGCGCCTGCCGCGAAAAGGGCGGCGGCTTCAGCGGAAACGGCTGCGTTTTGGCCAGCGACTCTCCCGGCGCTTCCGACGCCGGCACCTCGCGGTATTCGATGGGGAACAGCGGTCTGCCGCTCTCCCGGTCGAAGACGAACACCACGCCGGACTTGGTGATTTGCGCCACCGCGTCCACCAGCCGCCCGCCGCGCGCCACCGTCACCAGCGCCGGCGGGGCGGGAAAGTCGCGGTCCCACACGTCGTGCTTCACGCCCTGAAAATGCCAGACGCGCTCGCCGGTCTCCGCTTTCAGCGCCAGCACGCAATTGGCGAACAGGTCGTCCCCTTTGCGATTGGCGCCGTAGAAGTCGAAGGCTGCCGACCCGGTGGAAGCAAACACCAGCCCGCGCCGCGCATCCAGGCTCATCCCCGGCCAGTTGTTCGCCCCGCCGCTGTATGTCCACGCGTCCTTCGGCCAGGTGTCGTAGCCGAACTCGCCGGGATGCGGAATGGTGTGAAAACTCCAGCGGATCTTGCCCGTGCGCACGTCGAAGGCGCGAATGTCGCCCGGCGCCGAAGGCAGCGTTTCGCTGACCAGGCTGCCCAGGATGAGCAGATCCTTGTAAATGATCCCCGGCGTGGTGGCAGTGATGAACTGCTCCTGCGGCGGCCGTCCCAGCCCCTCGCGCAGGTCGACGCGCCCCTGCCGGCCGAAACTCTCCACGGGCTTTCCGCTGCGCGCGTCCAGCGCGTACAGGAAATGACCCGACACGAAAAAGATGCGCTCTTCACCGCCCGCGCCCCACCAGGTCAGGCCGCGGTTGCGCGCCTTGCCGATCACCTTCTTGCCCTGGTTCGGATCGAAGCTCCAGCGCAGCGTGCCGCGGGCCGCGTCGAGCGCGATCACCCGCAGCTTCGGCGTGGTCGCATACAACACTCCGTTCACCACGATCGGGTTGCACTGCATCTCCGACCCCGGGAACATATCGCCCGTGTCGAAGGTCCAGGTTACCCGCAGCCTGCGCACATTCGACCGGTTGATCTGGTCCAGCCGCGAGTAGTGGATGTTCTCTGCTCCTCCGCCATACACCTGCCAGGTGTCATAGCCCGCCTTGGGAACGCTCCGCGGCCCGTGGGCCAGCATGGCCAGCGCTAACGCCAGTTTCCATCCCATGGTTTTTCGAACTCCCACTATACTGTGAATGAGTCTGGCTTCGCGTGCTGCCGCCTCCCAAATTCCTGGCTCTGCTGCTCCTGCTGCTCCCCACGCCCGAGTACTTCACCGAGGATTTCTCGCGCGGCATGGACCGCTGGTGGTCTGAAGGGGGCGAGCGCGTATGGGTCGAGCACGGCCGTCTCCGCGTCGAGGCCGACCAGCCCGGCATCCCCGGCGGAGGGGTTGCCACGGTGTGGTGCAGGATCCCCCACCCGGCGGACTTCCAACTGGATCTGGATGCGCAGGTGCTCTCCTCCTCCATCGCCGCCAATAACATCAACCTCTTTTTCTGCTATACGGATCCCTCGGGCCAGCCTCTCGAATCCACGCGCGCGGCCCGCGCCAGCGCCTCTTACGATCTCTATCACCGCCTGAACGGCTACATCATTACCTTCCTGAACGACAAGGGAACCGCGCGCACGCGCATCCGCCGCGATCCGGGATTCCATCTGCTGGCGGAGAGGTTCTCCGGCCAGTGCCTTGAGGGGCGGACTTACCACCTGCGCGTGCGCAAGCGCGGCGGCGAAATCCGCTTCCTCGTGGACGGCCGCGAGGTCCTGGCCGCCACCGACCCGCACCCTCTCGGCCAGGGGCTCCTGGGCCTGCGCACCTATCGCACGGACCTCTGGTGGGACAACATCCGCCTGCGGGAACTCGACTGAGCGCGCAGCCGTCCAATCTCTCAGCCCATGCTTTCGGCGACGGCACGCCCGGCGGCCTTGCTGCTCGCGCTCACGGCTCTGCGGGCGCAGGCGCCTTCTTTCGACACGGCCTATTCCGCGCTCGAGCGCAAGAACCCGCCCGGCGGCGTTTTCCTGCTGCGCCTCACGGCCGCCGGCCCCTTCCACGAAGGCGAACTGATTCCCATCGAGTTCACTTTCCGCGCGCCGGCGGGCGGCCGCTATAACTTTCACGGCGTGCTGCTCGATCCCGGCTCCGGCTGTGGAGACCTCGCGCACCCTTGCCATCCCATGGATATGCGCACCTTCTCCAAGGCCGACCCCATGCTGAGCCTGGACATGTCCGCCAAGCCGGTGCGGGCCGATCTCAACGGCTACGTGCCCCGCCTCAAACCCGGCCGCTACCGGGCTGCCCTGGTCGCCAGCCGGCTGATCCGGAAAGGCGGTGGACCGCTCTCCTCCGTCTGGGGCTACGCAGAGCCGGCCGAATATCTCGTCTCCAGCCGCATCGAGTTTACCGTGATCCCTGCCACGTCCGAATGGACGAAGCGCACCGTCGAGAAAGCCGTGGCAGTGCTGGAATCGCCGCTGCCCAACAGCCCCGGGGGCTACCAGGACCGTGTGACGGCCGCCCGCCGCCTGCGCTTTCTCCAGCATCCGCTCGCCTGGGAGGCCGCGATGGCGCACTATGGCGTCGAGCCCGGCAGCAACGATCTGCTCTTCGGCCTGTGGGAGGCGCCGCGCTCCGCCGAGGTCTGTGCGCTCATGCGCCGCCGTCTCGCGGAGCCCGAGCAGTATGTCACGTTCTACTACCTGACGTACCTCACGGATATCTGCTTGCGGGCGCGCCCGGACTTCGATCCGCGCCAGCGGAATGCGGAGGTGGCCGCCCGGCGCGACGCCATCCGTGAGGAAGCCGCCGCCGCGCTGGCCGCCGGCCTGGATCGCAAAACTGGGGTGCGCAAGGGCGCGGCCATCTACAGCCTGCTGGAACACCTCGAATACGTCCGGAACAACAGCAGCCATCCCGCGGATCTGCCCGCCTGGCTGCCGCAACTGCGCCGCGAAGCCGCGGCCGCCTACTTCGATCTGCCGCCCTACATGCGCGGCGGCCTGTTCTCCTCGGGCTTCTGGCCGCTGCTGCGTGGCCCCGAAATGGCCGCGCTCCTGCGGACCGTCCTGGCCGCCAAAGTTACGGACTACAACGCGGAGCAGCATTGGAACGCGGCCCTCCGCCGCCTGTTCGAGGTAGCGCCCGAAGAAGCCCGCGCGCGGATCCTGGCTGAAATGCGCAACCCGGAAACCCGCATCGACGCGGCCACCCTCGCGCTCCTGCCGCCGGAATCGGTCCCCAACATGGATGACGATCTCGTCCGGACGCTGGCCGGCGCGCAGCGCCTTCCCGGGGGCAATGCGCGCATGGCCGCGGCCATGCTGGCGCGCTATGCCTCGCCCCGCGCGCTGGGCCGCATCAAAGCCATTTTCGAGTCGCAGCAGAACCCCTGCCAGCCCGAGCTGATGGCCTATTTCCTGCGCGTGGACCCCGCCTACGCGGACGCCGTCTTCCACCGCCACTCCTGGGACATGCACGGCCCCGCGCCCTGCGCGTGGGAGTATTTCACCATTACGCCGAAGTTGCGCATGCATGCGGTCCTGGAGCGGTATCTGGCCGCCTACCTGATGCACGAAGACGTTCGCCTGAAGCAGGCCGCCGCCGAAGCATTAATGCGCTACGGCTCACCCGCGGCACAGGCGCCGCTGTGGCACGCGTACCGCTATTTTCACGACTTCTGGAAGAACCGCCGGAGCGAGATCACCCCAATGTCGGCCAACGAGATGCTGGAGTGCAGCCTGCGCAGCGCCATCGCCCGCGCGCGCAACTGGCTCGCGCGCGAGCCGGACTTGCGCCTGATCGAGTCCCTCTGCCTCACCGAGCGCTGCCTCTGGGAGACGCAGCAGGACCTCGAAGCCTGGAAGCCCCTGCGCGTGGAAGTCTGGATGGCTGCGCCGGAGGATTTCCGCGCCAACGTGGCGCAATATGGAAGCCTGGATTCGCTCGACGCGTTGCAGCGCAAACTGGCGCAGTTCCCCGCCGGGACCACCTTTCAGTTGACAATGGCGCCCCGCGACCGCCCCCTCGCCCCGGAACTGCGCCGCCGTGCGGCCGCCGCGGGACAGGTCCTCACGCCGGCCCCGGGCGCGCAATAAGTGTGCTACACGGTCGCGAAATAGGCGGCGTTCCGCTCGGCGTGCGCGGCTAGCTCCGCGGGTAACTCGTCCAACGGGTAAATCGAGGACGTGGGACACACCGGGACGCAGGCGCCGCAATCGATGCATTCCGCCGGGTTGACGAGCAAGGTCTCCGCTTCTTCAAAACCAGGCTCATCCTTTTTCGGATGAATGCAATCCACCGGACAAGCTTCGACACAGAGTTCGTCTTTAGTGCAAGTTGAGGTGATTACGTAAGCCATAACCCTTGAGAAAGAATTACCTTGCAATCGGCCTGCCAGCGTTCCGGGTCCCGAACTCCTGAAGAATCAACGCCGCGGAGAGATGCCGCGGGTCGCGGTGGGGCATTCTACGCAGTCCGGGCGGCCTGCATCCACGCTGTGGTCTCGTTCCAGGTGCGCACGCCGTTGGTGGCGCCCAGGTGTTCGACCGCCATGGCGGCTACCGCATTGGCGAAGCGCGCTGCCTCGGCCGGGCCGCCGCCGCGCTCCCGTGCCGCGAGGTAGCCTCCCACGAAGCAGTCCCCCGCGCCGGTGGTGTCCACCGCGGTCACCGCGAAGGCAGGGGAGTGAAATTCCCCCTCGGGTCCGAAGACCGCGCAGCCGGCGCGGCCCAGCTTGATCACCACCGTGCGGGCGCCCTCACGGCGTAGGCGTGCCGCCGCGGCGGCCGGGTCTGCCACGCCCGTCAGCATTCGCGCCTCGTCCTCGTTCCCAAACAGGATGTCAGTGTGCGGCAGGCAGGGCCCCAGGTCGGCCAGCCAGCGCCCTTCGGTGTCCCAGTGCGTATCCACGGAAGTACTCAGCCCCGCGGCTTTGGCCAGGCGCAGAATTTCCGGCTGGTGCGGCCGCAGCCGCGGTAGCCCAAAGGGGCTGGCCAGGTGATAGTGGCTCCGCCCGGCGAACTCGCGCCGCCAGGCCTCCGGCTCCAGGAACATCTCGGAACTAGCCCCCGGCCGCAGCAGCAGGGCCCGGTCGCCGTTAGTCCGAACCAGGGCGACGGTGGTCGTGGTGGGAGCCGCGGACCGGCCCACGCCTCCTGTGTCCACCCCGGCTCCGGCCAGCCGCTCCAGCAGGTACTCGCCGAACGCGTCGCGGCCCACCAGGCCTGCCAGGCGAACCGGCACCCCCAACTTAGCGAGCGTGTAGGACGTGCTGGCGCCGTTCCCGCCCAGGTGCTGCTCGATCGCCTCGACCCAGGTGGTCCCTCCCCAGCGAATTGTGTCCGCCGGCCGCACCAGGATGTCCAGCACCAGGTGGCCGGAGCACAGTGCGGCGCCCATGCGGGTTCAGGAATTGCCCCCCAGCAGGGCCTCCAGAAACACCCGCGGCACTGGCCAGGAACCTACCACGCGTACCTTTTCCTTGCGGAAAAGGCCGCCTGTGAGGACACCGCTCAGGTCGCGGGGGTTGGGAGTCTGCTTCTCGCGCGCGATGGTCTCCTTCAGCAGCGTGGTGGTGCGCTCCAGTTGCGCCGCCAGCGCGGCGGCGTCCTGCTCGGACTGGCAGGCGACATCCAGTCCGGCCGCGAAGCCGTCCCCCTGCGGGCCCAGGGTGAGCAACACGCTCTCCGCGTTCGCCAAAGCGGCTGCAAACAGGCGTGTACCTTCCGGCAAAGGCTGCGCGTTCTTCAGCAGCGAACCGGGCAGGTAGACCCACACGGGCTCGGGCGGCGGCTGGAGACCGGCCGGTCCGGAGTTGCTGCTTTGCAAGGCCCGCGCCGCGTCGCTCTCGGGACCCACTGCCAGACCCATCAGGTTCCGCTGCAGCGGAAAAAACGAGATCTTACGCTCCGGCGTGCTGCCGTCCAACTCGCAAAACGTGTACAGGCAGCGGCCGGCCTGCGAGGCTACATAGGACTCCAGGCGCTTCCAGTCGAAACGCCCGCGCACCACGAAGTACTTTCCGGTGGGCGCGAACGAAGCCATTACGGCGTCCAGGTCCTTGGTGTAATCAAAGTTGGTTCGGCTGACGAACGCCTGGTATTCGGGCTCGGCCGCACCGGCTTTGTCCAACAGGCGTAGAATGCCGTACTGCCGCAGGGCGGCGAAATCCGCATAAAGCACCACGGCATCGCGCGTGGGCAGCCGCGACAGCCAGTTCGGCGCGCCGCTCAGCCGCGCGCGCCGGTAATAGGAGATGCCCCAGATCGAGCCCCCGCAAACCGCCGCCAGCAGCGCGACCAGCAGCCAGAGGCGCTTCCTGTAGCTCACCAGAGCAGTATTACACAGCCGGAACGGCCGCCGCCGCGCGGGTTTCTTTCCACAGCGAGATGTAGGGCTCCAGCATCTTCATCATGCCGCGGAACTCCTCCAGGTTGAGCGACTGGGCGCCGTCGCTAAAGGCCTTCTCCGGACAGGGGTGCACTTCCAGCAGCAATCCGTCGGCGCCGATGGCCACCGCCGCGCGGGCCAGCGCCGGCACCAGGCTGCGCTTGCCGGTAGCGTGGCTGGGATCCAGGACCACCGGCAGGTGCGTCAGTTCGTTGAGCACCGGCACCGCCGCGATGTCGCAAGTGTTCCGCGTGGCCGTCTCGAAGGTGCGGATGCCGCGCTCGCACAACACTACGTTGGGATTGCCATGCGCCACCACGTACTCCGCCGACATCAGCAGTTCCTTGATGGTGGAGCTCATGCCGCGCTTCAGCAGCACCGGCCGCCCGCAGCCGCCCAGCGACTTGAGCAGCGCGAAATTCTGCATGTTGCGGGCGCCCACCTGCATCACGTCGGCGTATTCGGCCACCAGGTCTACATCCCGGTCGCTCATGATTTCCGTGACGATTCCCAATCCGGTGGCTTCTTTCGCCTTGCTCAGCAGCTTGAGGCCCTCCACTTCCAGACCCTGGAAATCGTAGGGCGACGTCCGCGGCTTGAAGGCCCCTCCGCGCAGCATCTTGGCTCCCGCCTCGGCTACCCCTTCGGCGGTCTCCATGATCTGCCGCTCCGATTCCACCGAGCACGGGCCGGCCATCACGACGAATTCGTCGCCCCCGATCTCGTTGCCGTTGATGCGCAGCACCGAGTGGTCGTTCTTGAACTCCCGGCTGACAAACTTGTAGGGGGCCGAAATCCGGACCGCGCTCTCCACCCCCGGCGTGGCTTCCAGGGATTCCAGGCAGGCGGTCACATCTCCCACCCCCACCACGCCGATCACCACCCGTTCTTCTCCCTGGATGGAGTGCACTTTGTAGCCAAACTCCCGAATGCGCTCGCATACGTGGTCGATTTGTTCCTTGGTGGCGTGAGGCCGCATGGAGATGATCATGTTCTGGCTTCCTTTCTGTGAGCCGCAAAATAAAAAACCCACTCGATTCGAGTGGGTTGGGCTCTGGTTGACTGCAAAATGTCTGCTGCTCCAACGCCACTCTACCGATCCCGGCGATACCACCGGAATCGGAAAATAAACGAGTTGGCGAAGGAGTACGGCATGTTACGTAAAAACGCAGTATATGCCAACCGGGTCTCTCCGCGCAACTGGGCCGTTGCCACTTTGCCAGGGTGGCAATGAGCGTGAGACTCGGCCGGTCCGTTCCGGAGGAGCCGGGGGTAAACTATGGGGGTGACTCGCCGCCACCTCTGCTCCATGCCGGCGCTCCTGGCGTGCCGCCGGCTGCTCTGCGCCCAAGAGCCCTCTCATTCCGCCGCGCCGTTCCCCGGAGTGGCTTATCGCGACTACCCGCGCGTGCTGCCCGACTACCTGCGTGGCTTGGCCGCCCGGGCTTATCGGGCGCGCAACCAGGAACTGGCCAAACTGACCACTCCGGAGGCTGTGCGCCGGCGGCAGCAGTGGGCCCGCGAGACGCTCTGGAAGCTCATCGGCGGCATGCCGGAGCGCACTCCTTTGAACGCCCGCACGGTGGGTTCCTTCGAGCGCCCCGGCTACCGGGTCGAAAAGATCCTTTACGAGAGCCGTCCCAACTTCCACATCCCGGCGAATCTCTACATCCCCTCTGGGGCTAAGCCGCCCTTGCCGGGCGTGCTGTTCCAGATGGGTCACACGCTCAACGGCAAGGCCGGCGACAGCTATCAGCGCTGCTGCCAGGGACTCGCCCGGCTGGGCTACCTGGTGCTGGCCTTCGACCCCATGGGCCAGGGAGAACGGGTCTACTATCCGGATGCGGCCCTGCGCCGCACGCGCCTGGCCTCGGCCGACGAGGAGCACACCCTGCCGGGCAAGCAGATGCTGCTGTTCGGCGACACGGCCACGCGTTTGCAGTTGTGGGACGCCATCCGCAGCCTGGACTACCTGGCCGCGCATCCGCTGGTGGACCCCAAGCGCCTGGCTTCCACCGGACAGTCCGGGGGCGCGACCCTGACCATGCTGCTGGTGGCGGTAGACGACCGCCTCACCACCGCCGTCGAGTGCAGCGGCAACACGGAGAACGTGGCCTGCGCGCATTTCAATCCGCCCGGATCCACGGACGACGCGGAACAGAATTTCCTGGATTCCGGGCCGCTGGGCTTCGACCGCTGGGACCTGTTCTACCCCTTCGCCCCCAAGCCCTTGCTGTGTACGGTGAGCGATAAGGACTTTTTCGGCACTTATTCGCCGAACTACATTTCCAACGGCTGGGAGGAATTCGGCAAGCTGCAAAAAATCTACGAAGTCCTGGGCCACCGCGACCATCTGGCCTGGGCCGATACCCCCCTGCCGCACGGGCTCTCCTACGACAGCCGCCTCCAGGTGTACAACTGGTTCGCGCGCTGGCTCAAAGGCGATGGCCAGCCGGTTCGGGAAGAGCCACCCACCGAGCCCGAGCCGGACAAGGTACTCTGGGTGGCCGGGAGCGGCAACGTGGTGGCTAGCTTCCACGGAGAGACCCCCTTCTCTCTCAACCGCAAGCGCCAGGTAACTCCACAGCCTGCTCCGCTCGACCGCTTGCTGCGGCTGGAAAAGCCGCCCGCGGGAGCGCAGGCTGCCGTGCTGCGGCGGTTTCCCTCCCGGGGCATCGACATCGAAGCGCTGGATATCCCGTCGGCCGCGGGCGTGACGCTGCCGGCCTGGCTGTTCCTGCCGCGCCAGAGTGCCGCTGCCAAGAACGCGCTGCTGGTTTTCGATCCCTCCGGGCGCAACACGCGCTGGCACGAGGGCGAGCTGTACCAGGAACTGGCCTTGCAAGGCCACGTGGTGTGCGTGGCGGACGTGCGCGGCATCGGGGACCTGATGCCCGAGTACGGGCACGGCAACCCGCGCTATGCGCGCTCGCACCAGGCCGAGGAGGATTACGCGTGGGCCTCCGTGATCCTGGGCCGTCCCCTGTTGGGCCAGCGGGCGACCGACATGCTGGCAGCGGCGGCGGCCCTGCGCCGTCATCCGGCGGCTCGCGGCCGGCGTCTGCGCCTGGCGGCCTCGGCCCGGCTCACGGTGCCTGCGATTTTCGCCGCCGCGCTGGATCCCGCAATCGAGGAACTCTATCTTTCCGGCGGCCTGGTTTCCTATCGCAGCATCGTGGAGAGCGAAGAGTACGGCGTGCCCTTCGCCAGCTTCCTGCCGCAGGTGTTGCTGCACACGGACCTGCCCGAGGTGGCCGCTGGTCTGGCCCCCCGGCGGGTCTGGCTGGCGGGAACCGTGAATGCTGTAGGCGACACGCTGGAGCCCGACGCCGTCCGGCAGATCTATGGCGGCAGCCACATCACCGTGCTGGCGAAGGAGCAGTGGGATGTGGAGAGCCTGAGCCGCTCATGAAAGCCTGTCTGCTGGCCGCGCCCGCGCCTGTCGAAAGCCGCCCTTTGGTTTACGGCAATGCGCCCAAGCCTCGGCCGGAGGGCAACCAGGTCCTGGTGCGGGTCCGCGCCTGCGGCGTGTGCCGCACGGACCTGCACGTCATCGAAGGGGAACTGCCGCCGCGCAAATCGCCGGTGATTCCGGGTCACCAGGCGGTCGGCGTGGTGGAGGAATTAGGCGATGAAACGCGCCTGCTGCGGGCCGGAGACCGTGTGGGCATTCCCTGGCTGCACCGCACCTGCGGGGTCTGCGAGTACTGCCGCGCGGGGAGGGAGAATCTCTGCGAAAGCGCTTCCTTCACCGGCTACGTGGTGGATGGCGGCTACGCCGAATACGCGCTGGCTCCGGAGGACTTCGTGTACCGCATCCCGGACGGCTTCGCCGACCGCCATGCCGCGCCGCTGCTGTGCGCCGGGATCATCGGCTTCCGCTCGCTGCGCCTTTCGGGCGTGGAGCGCGGCGGCCGGCTGGGGCTGTATGGTTTCGGCGCGGCGGCGCACGTGACCATCCAGGTGGCGCGCCACTGGGGTATCGAAGTCTACGCAATCACCCGCGACGCGCGGCACCGCCAACTGGCCCTGGAACTGGGCGCTGCCTGGGCCGGCGAGAGCGGCGAAGAACCGCCGGCCAAGTTGGACGGCGCCATCATTTTCGCTCCCGCCGGGGAGCTGGCCATTGCCGCCCTGCGCGCGCTCAAGAAGGGGGGGACGGTGGCCCTGGGCGGAATTCACATGAGCCCGATTCCACCCATCGATTACAGCCTGCTCTACCACGAGCGGGTGCTGCGCAGCGTGGCCAACAACACCCGCGAGGATGGCCGCGATTTTCTGCGGGTCGCCGCCGAGATCCCCATCCACCCGCAGGTGGAGGAGTACCCTCTGGAAGCGGCCAATGAAGCGCTGAACGCTCTAAAGCACGACGCCGTGAGGGGCGCAGCAGTGCTGTTGATCTGAAAAGGGGTGACCTAAAAAATGAAGCTCAGCCCGCCGCGGAAGGCCCGGGGGGTCTGCATCAGCAGGACCCTTCTTCCGTTCGCCGTGGAGAGCGGCAGATACCCCTGCGCCAGCAGGTTGCGCAGATCGGCGGTCACTTCCATGCGCCAGGGCAGAATCGACAGGCCGGGAATGGGTTGGCGGAAGTAGAGATTCAAGCCCGGTTCGGGCCGCATGACCTGCGTCGAGTAAAGCACCCCGGGAGACGCCATGGGCCGGTCGGTCCATTGGTAGCTGGCGATCATGTGCGTGCCGGTCCAGGGGGAGGTGGCGGTGACACGCGCGGTGGCGGTGTTCGCCCGGCTGGCGCGGATCATGGACCGCAAATCGTCGGGACTCGCGCTGGCCAGCTCCTGGCCGCTCAGCGTCAGGGCGCCGATGGATCCGTACATGAGTGTCGCGCTGAGGTGGTCGCCCAGGAACTGTGTCACTGCCGCGGTATACCCGTTGGTTTGATAATCGCCGCCGTTGAAGACTGAGTAGCCCGAAAGCAGGTCAGGCAGCAGGTCTGTACCGCCATAGAGACCCTGCGGCGCGGCGACGGTCAGCGCCGCATTCGTGACCGACTCATGATACGCGCCCAAGCTGTAGGTGCGCGAGCCGATCTTCCGCGAGTAGGTCATCTCAAAATCGTCTCCACGCTGCACTTGCGTCCGGCCATCCCGCATGGAGACGCGCGGGAACATTCCCAGCGCCCCCAGGTCACGCTGTAGTTCGGTGCCTGCCTGCGCATCCAGTTCCGCCGGGCTGTTGGCCACCGCCAGGTCCGGGCGGGCATTGCCGGACGTATACACGAACTCGACTGTCCCGTTTTCTCCCAAGTCGTAGGTCAGCCGGGCGTAAGGGCTGAAGTAGTTCAGGCGCTCCAGGAACGACACCGAATCCATGGCGAAGCCGTATTGGAGCGAGAGGTTATCGGTGAGGCGCTGATGCTGGTCGAAGCTCACCGATAGGCTGCGCATAGCCGGCAGTGAGGAATTGCCCGCGGTGAGACCTTCCGCCAGCCGCCCGGGCAGGAACAATTGGCGCATCGTGACGGCCACCTGCGGGCCATCCGGGTTGTTGCTGCGGCTGAAACTGGTGCGGAAGGCGGCCGAGGGCATGCCGGACTGGGAGCCTGAGCCCAGGTTGCCGCTGAACTGGAGGGCATTCTTGCCGAACAGCGAGGTCGCCAGCGCGAAGGCCGTACCCAGGTCCGAGCTGCCCATCCCGGGCTCCGGCCCACTGCCTCCCGCGGCCAGGTTCACCACGCCGCGAGTATCCGAAAAGATGGCGGTGTGCTCTTCTTGCCCCAGATCCGGCCGCCGTCCCGGAAGCAGGCGCAGCACCGGCCGCGTGGAACTGGCGGTGCGGAGCACCCATTTCCATTCGTCCGTCATGACGGCCGGCTGCTCGGCCGAACCAGGGCGAACCAGTTGAATGGAACTGAACAGCGTGGCCAGGCTGACACTAAAAAAACTGCGTATGCCCGGCTGCACCAGGATGCGGGACTTGACGGCGGGAACGAAGCTGGCCAGCGTGACACGGATGGAATAGAGGTCCGGCGCCAGGCCGGCGAACGTGAACTCGCCGCGTTCGTTGGTGAGGCCTTTTTCGTAGAGGCGATCCTGCCGGTTGTAGAGCAGGACCGTGGCTCCCATTTGCGGGATGCCCGCCGTGTCAGTGACCAGACCGGCGATCACGCCCGCCATCGGTGGAGCAACGGCCCCCCGCGCCGGGGGCGCGGGCGCGACCCACAACAAACCCGCAAACAGCCAGGCAACCGAATTGTGCGTCTTCAGCCACATGCGGGTGGACGCATCTCCCGGCGGGCGCATGGCCCGCCGAGCCTTAGTTTACCGTAAATTGCGCACTCGGTGTTAGGGTCTGATTTCTTAATTTATCCGTGACCTTCAGCTTCAGGGTGTACTGGCCCGGAGCCAAGGCCTTGAGCGGCAGCAGCTTTTCTATCGTCACCTGGGAAGCCGAAGCATCCGGCAGGTTGATGACCTCCTCGGTGAAATCGAAAATCTTCTCGTTGCTGCCGTTCTTGACCACTTCGTACTCGATCTGCCCGCTCGGCTTGTGAGTCTTCTGGTCGGCCTCGAAGTTATAGAGCTTCAGATAGATACCCATTTTTTCGTCGCGCTTGAAGCTCTCCGTGACGCGCGGCCGCACCTTGGTGGAGCCGATCACGAACTGGCCGGTGCCAATGCTGCGGGTGGGGACCTTCTCGATGAGGTCGGCCAGCACCAGGGTGCTGCTGGCCAGTTTCTCCGCGTCCGGCCGGGGCACGTTCAGGGCCACTTCGTAGTTGTTCATGTTGCCGCCCACCACATCCTTGGAAACCACGTTCAGGCGGTAGGTGCCGGGGGCCAGAGCCAACTGCTTCTGGTAGATCGAAGACCGCTGGCTCATGGCTTGCAGCATCTCGGTGGGGCTGTCCACGGTCACCGTATCCTCGAAGACCTGCACCACGCGGCGCGTCATGGTGGTGATGCGACCGTAGATATTGACCACAGCCTTTTGCACGCCCTCCTTGGCCTGGAAGTTCAGGTCCTTGTTCTCATACTGGAGGGTGATATTGGTAAGGACGGAGGCGTCGGTGAGCGGGAAATAGTCCACCCGCGCCTTCATGGGCAGGATGTTGAAGGTGATCTTGGAGTTGACCTCCGCTTCCAGGTCTTTGAACTTGATCACCGGCGGTTTCTGCAGCTTGGCGTACTGCTCCAGGCGGGTGAACTCATTCATGCTCTCGGGAGTTCCGCCGAACGCCGTGCCCAGGTGGGTGCCGTCGGTACGGTTGAAGCGGTCGGTCTTAGAGGCCAGGCCCATCTGCTCCATGAGAGTCAAGCCCGCGTTGGGCACATACAGCAGGGCGTCCTTTTCGGACGGGTCCATGGTCATGTGATACTCGCCGGTCATGGTCGGGTCCACGAACTCGATAATGATGTTCGTGCCGATGCCCTCGATGTAGCGATATCGCCAATCCTCGAACGGGTAGGTCGAAGTCGTGCCGCCGCCTTCTTCCGGGGGACGCTCGTAGGTGCCGCCAGAGGGGTGCGACTCGATTTCATCCGGTGGGCCGAAGGTGATGTAAATGCGTCCGCGGTCGGTCTTCCACCCGGGGATGCCCGAGGCGTAGTGTTCGTTGGCGTACGCGATCCGGCGGTAGTGCTCTTCCTTGAACTCGTTCTCGATGGTGTCCGGGGTGGGGTCGCGGCGCAGCCAGAACTGCTCGATGAACTGCTCCCGTTCCTCGTCGGTCTGGAGGCGCTTGAAAGCCGCCCGCTCCTCATCGGTGATGATGTAGGCGACGTCCTCGTTCAGCCACTTGCGGTAAGGCGTTTCCAGTTCTTTGCGGAGCTTCTCTTCGCGCTTCCGTTTCTCCTTTTCGGAAAGCGGTTTGGCGACGGTCTCGCGCGACGTGCTGGAATCGTTCTTGGCCTTTTTATCGGCCGCAAGCGCACTACCGGCTACGAACAACCCGAGAGTGATGTAAGAGACCCAAAGGCGTGCCGAAGTCATACGCTCACCACTTCCTGACCGGACTCTGCGATGTTAATTCATTGTACGGTCGATTTTTCAACAGCGTCAAGCCGGGCGGAAGCCTCACAGTGGGCGGGGAACTCACACCCGGGAGCGCAGCGCCGGATCGCCGGCTTTGGCGGCTTCCACCATGCCCAACAGACGGTCCTCAAAGGCGAAATCCACACTCCGCTTAGGCTGGCGGACGTACCAGCGGTAGGTTTCCTTGAGGCCGCGCTCGAAGGGGGTGGGGCGGATCCCCAGGACCCGCGCGACCTTGGTGACGTTCTCGGTGATGGGCGGCAGGTCGAAATAGTGGCCGAAGTAAGCCGGTTCCCCCATGGGATTGCCGCCCCCCTGGCTGATGACCTCGCGGGGGATGCGCACGATTTGCGGTTCAACGCCCGCGGCTTTGGCCAGGGCGCGCAGCAGATCCGCCTGGGTGACAGGCCGCTCGCTGCCGATGTTGAAGGCTTCGCCCACGGCGGCGGGATTCTCCATGGCTTCCCGGCAGGCTTCCACCAGGTCCTTGACATAGACGAACTGCATCAGGCGGTAGCCGTCGCCGGGGAGAATGACAGGCCGTCCGGCGCGCAGCCGGTCCCAGAAGAAGGCTTCCCGGTAGAACGGGTTGCGCGGCCCGTAGACGAAAGGCGGGCGAAAGGTGACCACCGGCAGGCCGCGCCGCTGGTGCAGGCGGAACAGCATGCGCTCGCTCATGGCCTTATTGCGCACATAGGGATCGGGGTGCTGGTCCGGCGCCAGGGGGTCGCCCTCGTAGTGGTTCAGCCCGTCGCCGTAGGCCGCCACGCTGGACATGAAAATGTAGCGCGTCAGGCGGTCGCCGCAGGCGTGCACGGTGGCTTCCACCTGGGCGGCCGTGGTGCCGCGCTCCCAGTCGTACACGTTGTCGAAAACCACATCGAAGCGGCGGCCCGCCAGAACCTCCTTCAGAGAGGCCGCGTCGTTGCGGTCGGCCACCAGACCTTGCACGCGCCGGCCCAGGTCGTGCGTGGGCTTGCGGTGCAACACGGCGACACTGTGCCCGGCCTTGAGCAATTCCTCCACCAGGAGGCGGCCGATGAACAAGGTGCCGCCGATGACGAGAACTTTCATAACGGGAAGTGAAACCGGGACGACGCCCGCCGTTTAATCGTAGTATTCCAGGCCGAGGTGCGTAATCAAAGTTTCGCCGCGCATCCAGCGCAAGGTGTTTTTCAGCTTCATCAACTGGATGAAGATATCGTGTTCGGGATAGAGGCCGGGGGCGGTCATGGGCGCCTTGAAATAGAACGACAGCCACTCCTGCACACCGCGCATGCCGGCGCGCTGCGCCAGGTCCAGGAACAACACCAGGTCGAGCACCAGCGGCGCCGCCAGAATGGAGTCGCGGCACAGGAAATCGATCTTGATCTGCATGGGATAGCCCAGCCAGCCGAAGATATCGATGTTGTCCCAGCCTTCCTTGGCGTCGCCGCGGGGCGGGTAGTAGTTAATGCGCACCTTGTGGTAGATGTGCTCGTAGAGTTCCGGGTACAGGTCCGGCTGGAGGATCTGCTCGAGCGCGGAGAGCTTGGACTCCTCCTTGGACTTGAACGAGCCGGGGTCGTCCAGCACCTCGCCGTCGCGGTTGCCCAAGATGTTGGTGGAGAACCAGCCGTGGACGCCCAGCATGCGCGATTTCAGCCCCGGGGCGATCAGGGTCTTCATGAAGGTCTGGCCGGTCTTGAAGTCCTTGCCGCAGACCGGCAGATGGCGTTCGCGGGCCAGTTCCAGCAGGGCCGGGGTATCCACGGTGAGGTGCGGCGCGCCGTTGGCGTACGGCACGCCGGATTTCAGGGCGGCGTAGGCGTAGATCTGGCTGGGGGAAATTTCGGGATCGTTCTTCTGCAGCCCGCACTCAAAATCCTTCAGCGTGGCGTGGACCGGGGCGGGGGTATGGAACACCTCGGTGGAGCCGCACCAGATCATCACCAGGCGGGCGGCGCCGGTGCGCTCGCGGAAGCGCCGGATGTCGTCCATGAGCATCTCGGCATGCTCCATCTTGGAGGCTGGCGGCTTGACGTTGGGCCCGTGGATGCGGCGGACGTATTCCTGGTCGAAGACCGCCCGCATGGGCTGAATGGCGGCCAGCGGCTCTTTGAGCTTTGCCAGCAGGGGTGTTTCGAGCACGCCAGCCTTGTCGGCCGCCTGGTAGCAGTTGTCCTCGTAGATATCCCAGGTCCCGAAGACCAGGTCTTCAAGCCTGGCGAGCGGGACAAAGTCCTTGATCCGGGGAGTCCGTCCTTCGGTCCGCTTCCCCAGCCGGATGGTCGCAAGCTGCGTCACCGAGCCGATGGGTTTGGCCAGGCCGCGCTTGACGGCTTCCACGCCGGCGATGAATGTGGTGGTGACCGCACCCATGCCGGGAATCAGGATGCCGAGTTTCCCTTCCGTGGGTGCGATCTGGACGTTCTCGTTGGTGGACAAGACCTTCTCTCCTTGTTTCGGGTGGGCAAGCCGCGCGGCCTGGGCCGGGCAGCAAAAAAGCCGTGATTAGCCGAAATGCTATAATACCAACTCAATGCGAGAGCGCGCGACGGCTACACTTACGACCGTTATTGTAGACGACGAGCAGCTTGCCTGCGACGAACTGGCCTACCTGTTGCGGGACTTTCCTGAAGTGGAACTCGCCGCCACCGGCACCAACGGCTTGGAAGCCGTCCAGTTGATCCAGAAGCTGGAGCCGGATCTGGTGTTTCTGGACGTGCACATGCCGGGGATCGACGGGTTGGGGGTAGTCCGGCAGCTTCGCGAGAAGAACATCGACCTGCCGTATTTTATTTTCGTGACGGCCTACGATCAGTATGCCGTGCAAGCCTTCCGGCTGGAGGCCATGGACTACCTGCTGAAGCCGGTGGACAAGGCCAGGCTGGCGGAGACCATCGAGCGGGCGCGGCGGGCGGTGCAGGACCGGCAAAAGGTGCACATTCCCGAGCCGCAGCGGATGGGCGCCGCGCGCTCGAAGCTGCTGGTGCGCAATGGAAACCGCAATTTCATCGTGGACGCGCAGGACGTCATCTACGCCACCATCGACAACGGTCTCATCACGCTGGTGGCCAGCAACGTGGAAGGCCACTCCAACTACCGCACCATCGAAGACCTGCAGGCCAACCTGGACAAGGACACCTTCTGGCGGGTGCACCGCTCCTACCTGGTGAACATTAACAAAATCAAGGAAGTCGTGCCCTGGTTCAAGTCCAGCTACCAGTTGCGCATGGATGACAAAAAGCACACGGAGATCCCGGTAAGCCGGGTGCAGACACGTAGACTGAGGGAATTGCTGAAGCTGTAGGGAGAGGACAGGCGCAGTCCGCCTGTCCCGCGGGTTCCTTATTTCTTTTTACCTGCTTGCGGGATCGATCCCTGCCCCCGGCCAGGTACACCGGGGGCGCAAGTTCCGCCTGTGACGGTGAAACTCGGGTGGGCCCACCAACTACTGCGTTTTTCGCGGGTGCCGCGGCGACGGGCACCTCTTTCGATTTCAGAGTAAGGCCTGGGATGCGGCCCCGGCCGTCACGCGGCCGGTAAGTCATTGAAAAGCGGGCGCGGGAAATTTTTTTTCGAATGTGAATGCCTGCGGCCTGCGGGCAGAAGACCGCTTCCTGCGGTCACAACGGCGCGATTAAGCTAGTGCTGGTGTTTGCAGCCCGCTACACCGGCACGCCTACGGACCACAGCAGGTAGCCGATGGCCTGGCGGACGCAGTTCCAGCGCTCGCGGAGGGAGCGGTGCTGCTTTTCGGGACGGGGAGAGCCATAAGCGGCGATGCCGCGGGCCTGGAGCATTTTCTTCACGCGATAGATGTGGTAGCCGTCGGAGACCACGATGGCGGATTTGAGGCCCATGCGGCGCAGGATCTCGGCGGCGGCGCCGATGGAATAGACCGTGGAGTCGCCCTGGTTTTCGACGATGATCATTTCCGAGGCCACGCCGTGGCTGATCAGGTAACTCCGGCCGACGGCGCCTTCCGTAAAGACAGGATCGCCGCCGGCGCCGCCGGTGGTCATGATGCGAGGCGCGAGCCGGCGCTCGTAGAGTTCCAGGGCGTGGTCCAGGCGGGCGCGGAGCACCGGGGAGGGCCGGCCACGGTATTCGGCCGCGCCCAGCACCAGGATGACGTCCGCGGGCCGGGCCTCGTCACGGCCGGCCTGCCGCTCGATGCGGAGGGCCACCCCGGCCACCGCGAGCGCCACGGCGGCGCATCCCACGCCGGCGATCCAAAAGAGCCGTTTCATTGGCCTCGGGCAGTTCGTTCAGTAACATTATTGTAGAAAGAAGAGCATGTCCAGGACGGAGGCCATCACCAGCGCGGCCAATCCCCTGCTGAAGTCCGTGCGCCGCGCCATCGTGCGGGGGGAGTTGACCGCGGACGGGTTCGCCGTGGCGGAGACCTTCCACCTGCTGGAGGAGGCGCTACGCAGCGACTGCGAGGTCAAGATCGTGCTGGCGGCCGCCTCGGTGGAGGCGGCGGTGGAAAAGCACGTGCGGCGGCTGGCGGGGATCAAAGTGGCCACGGCGCCGGACGCGCTGTTCCAAAGCGTGGCGGGCACGGAGACCAGCCAGGGAGTGATCGCGCTGGTGCGGCCGCCGGCCTGGACCTTGCAGCAGTTGTTCCGCGGGCGCAGCCTGGTAGTCGTGCTGGACGGATTGCAGGACCCGGGGAACGCGGGCACCATCGCGCGGGCGGCGGAGGCCTTCGGCGCCACCGGCATGATGTTCCTGAAGGGCACGGTGAGCCCCTTCAACGCCAAGACACTGCGGGCCTCGGCGGGCTCGCTGTTCCGGCTGCCGTTCGTGCACGGGATCGACGCGGCCCTGGCGCGGGCGGCGCTGCAACAGAACGGTGTGGAGGTGTATGCCGGCGTGCCGGGCGACCGGGACCGGGCGGTGCCGCTCGAGAAGGCGGACTGGACGCGCAAGTGCGGCCTAATCATCGGCAACGAGGCCCGCGGCGTGAGCCGGGAGATGCGCTCGGCGGCTTTGGACGTTTCGATTCCCACCGTGGGTGTGGAATCGCTGAACGCGGCGGTGGCGGCGGGCATTCTGCTGTATGAGGCCCGGCGCCAGCGGGCGCGGGAAGGATGACCGGCGCGAAACCGCCGGTCCTGTCTCTATGAGTTTGTTTGATACCAGCCTGCCGGAAGTGGTGGACAAGCGGCGGCCCCTGGCCGACCGGATGCGTCCGGAACGGCTGGGCGAATTGGTGGGACAGGAGCATATCCTGGGCCCGGGCAAGCCGCTGCGGGAGCAGATCGAGCGGGACGAGCTCAGCTCCGTAATCCTGTGGGGGCCGCCGGGAGTGGGCAAGACCTCGCTGGCGAAACTGATCGCCCGGCTGACGCATTGCGAGTTCCTGCCCTTTAGCGCGGTGCTGAGCGGGATCAAGGAGATCAAGGCGGTGATGGCGGATGCGGAGCGGTTCCGCCGGCTGGGCCGCCGCACGATCCTGTTCGTGGACGAGATCCATCGCTTCAACAAGGCGCAGCAGGACGCCTTTCTACCCTACGTGGAGCGGGGCGACATTATTCTGATCGGAGCGACCACGGAGAACCCCTCGTTCGAGGTGATTTCGGCGCTGCTTTCGCGCTCGCGGGTGTACGCGCTGAAAGCACTCGCCGTACCGCAGATCACGGAGTTGCTGAAACGCGCGCTGGCGGACAGGGAGCGCGGGCTGGGCGAGCGGGAGATCCAGGCCGGCGACGAGTTGCTGGAGCAGATCGCTCTGTTTTCGAACGGCGATGCCCGCACGGCCTATAACGCGCTGGAGGCGGCGGTGGCGGCTTCGCCGGGGAAGGAACTGGCGGCGCAGGCGGTCGAGGACGCCATCCAGCGCAAGGTGCTGCTCTACGACAAAGGCGGCGAGGAGCACTACAACCTGATTTCCGCGCTGCACAAATCCGTGCGGTCGAGCGACCCGGACGCGGCCCTTTACTGGCTGGGCCGCATGCTGGAGAGCGGGGAGGACCGGCTGTACATCGCGCGGCGGCTGGTGCGCATGGCCATCGAGGATATCAGCCTGGCGGATCCGCGGGCGCTCGAGCAGGCCGTGGCGGCCATGCAGGCGGTGCACTTTCTGGGCATCCCGGAGGGCGACCTGGCGCTGGCGCAGGCGGCCATCTACCTGGCGGTGGCGCCCAAATCGGACGCCGCCTACCGGGCCCTGAACCTGGTGCAGGAAGACGTGCAGAAGACCATGGCCGAGCCCGTGCCCCTGCACTTGCGGAACGCGCCCACGGCCGCCATGAAGCAGTGGGGCTACGGCGAGGGCTACCAGCACGCGCACCAGTTTGCGGATGCACTGGTGGAGATGGAGTGCCTGCCGCCGTCGCTCGCCGGGAAGCGGTACTACCTGCCGACGGAGCGGGGCGTCGAGAAGCGCATCAGCGAGAGGCTGGAAGAGATCCGCAAGCGGAAAGCGGAGGGAAGGGAACGGGAATAACCCCGCTCCCTGCGGTGGCGGCTCGGTAACCAGCGTGCCGGCGGCTACTTGTGGGCTGTGACGGTGATCTCGATATGCGCCGTGCCGACGAGCTTAGCGACTCCCACGGTGGTGCGGGCGGGCCGGGGCTCCTTGAAGAACGTGGTGTAGACGGCGTTCATGCGGGGGAACAGGCTCATGTCCGTGAGATAGACCTGCACGGTGACGGCGTTATCGAAACTCATACCGGCTTCTTTCAGCACCAGGCCGATGTTTTCCAGGGCCTGCTTGACTTCCGCTTCGAAGTCGTCCGGAATCTGGTGGGTTTTCAGATCCTGGCCGGTCTGACCCGCCACGTAGAGCGTCCCGTCAATCAGGATGCCGGGGCTGAACGGCCCGCCGGCGGCAAACTCTTTCGGATGGATCTCCTTCTTGGAGGCGGCAAACGAAGAAACTCCCAGCCCGAGGCTCAGGAGGAGAACTGTGAATATGCGCATATGCCGAGCTTACAACAGCCGCGGCGGTTTCTCCCGGGCAACCGGCTTACTTGCTTTTGGATTCCAGCCTGAGGTTCATCACGGCCTGTTTCCGGGAATCGAACGAGCTCAGGGTCTTGGCGGGACTGGCGGAGTTCTGGTATTCCGCCCGCAGTTCGTAATCCACGTCCGGGCTCAAGCCATGAAAGAAGTACGCGCCATGTTCTTTGGTGATGAACGAACGAACCTGCAGAGACTTGGTGTTTTTCAACTGGACCACCGCGCCATCCACGGGCTGATCCTGGGCATTGGTCACCGTGCCCTGCACGGTACGCAGGTTGGCTTCGGGATCCTTGTCTTTCTTGGCCCCGAAAGCCAGCGCCGCGGCGAGCAGCAGCGCCAGGAAACTCACGAGCCAGATTTTTCGATGCATCCTTCCGAACTCCTCTCGAATGACGCGGCGGCGGGGGAAAGGGTTGCACCCCGCAGGGCGCAACGGAGGACTACTTCCAATCGTCTTCGATTTCGTCCTCGTCCTCGGATTCCACGTAGTCCTCGTCTTCTTCCTCTTCCAGTTCGTCGGCGGACTCGAGTTCCAGGGGATCGGTGCCGACGACCTTCAGGTCCGCGCCGCATTCATCGCAACTGATCGAATCGCCTTCATCGACGTCTTCCTCATCGACATCGATCGCGCCGTCGCAAACGGGACATGTCACCATGATCGCTCTCCTCCCCGGGTACACTTTCTTTATACGAAACTCCCAGCGGCTTGCCAACTGCAAAATACGTCTGTCAGCGGGGTGCGGAAGCGGCCATCCGGCGGCGCGTGGTCACGGGCACGATCCCTTTGAGCCGCAAATACATAAAGAGCTGCTGGCGGTGCGTCAGCTCGTGCTCTTTGATCATTTGCAGCATCTCCAGGCGGGTGACCTGCTGGCCGTCGAAGCGGGTGATGATTTGGGAGAAAAACTCGGGGGGACGGGCGGCCAGTTCGGGCAGGCGGCGGTCCAGGGCCTCGCGCAGTGCGGCGGCCAGGGAAGCGGCGGCGGCGCCGGCGGGGAGGGCGGAAAAATGGCGCTTCATTTTCTCGCGAAAATCCGGCGCGGCCAGGTTGGTTTCCCCGTCCAGGAGCATTCCGGAGAGGCCGCTGCCGGCGTCCAGGATATGCCGGGCGATCTCGCGAAAGGACATGAGCTCGGGGGCGGGCTTGAAGTCCAGCTCGCCGGCGGGGCAATCTTCCACCGCCTGAATGGTGTCTTGCCGGACGGTCTTCCAGGAGTTCAGGACATACTCGACGCGTACCATAGCACTCATTGTATCCGCGGCGCCGCGACATGGAGCCGGGAGGGGAGAGGTATGATGCCCTCATGCAGCGACGCGAGTTTTTCCGGGCCGCGGCGGCCGCGGGAGCGCCGGCCCTGGCGCGGGCGAGCGAGATGCGCGGGCAGATACGGATCACGGGCCTGGAAACGGACCTGCTCCGGTTCCCGGCGCGGCACCCGTATTACGACGCCATCCACACGTTCGGCACCGAAGGCGGCGGGGTGGTGCTGCGCGTGTTGACCGACGCGGGCATCACCGGGTGGGCCTACAGCTCCTTCGGCACCATCGCCGGCGGTCCGAAGGTGGTGCAGACCATCCTGGAGACGGAAGTCAAGCCGGTGCTGGCCGGCCAGGACCCCGGTTTCCCGAAGCGGCTGCGGGCGGACCTGTGGAAGGCGCTGGAGTATCACGGAGTGCAGGGGGTGGTACAGTTCGCCATCGCGGCGGCCGATATTGCGGTGTGGGACATCCTGGGAAAGGCGGCGCACCTGCCGGTGTACAAAATGATCGGCGCCTACGCCGAGCGCATGCCGGCCTACTCCATGTCCGGCTGGTATTACGAAAACGACGGCGATCTTTCGCAGTTTAAGAGGGCGCTCGAGGCCGCGCTCGAAGAGGGCTTCCACGCGGTGAAGATCAAGGTGGGGCGGAATGCGCTGGAGGATGATGTGCGGCGCATCCGCGCGGCGCAGGAGACGGCGGGAAAGGGCCGCCGGGTGATGGTGGACGCCAACCAGGTCTTCCGCGTGAACGAGGCTATCCGCCGCGGCCGGGTGTACCAGGAGATGGGCTGCTTCTGGTACGAAGAGCCGCTCGCGCCGCACGATAAGGCGGGCTACGCGGAGCTGGCGCAGGCGCTGGACATCCGCATCGCCACCGGGGAGAACGAGTACACCAAGTACGCTTACGTGGACCTGATCACACGGCGCGGCGTGGATGTGGTGCAGCCGGACAACCGCCGCTCGGGCGGGCTCACGGAGTGGATGGAGATTGCCGCCATCGCGGACGGCTTCGGGCTGGAACTGGCCAGCCACGGGGGCGGGCCGACGAACCTGCACATGCTGCTAGCCATGCCCAACGCCATTTATATGGAAACCGGCAGCCTGCGCGGGGATTCCTCGAGCGTCGAGAAGCTGCGCATGGCCGGCGGCGAAATCCTGGCGCCGGAAACGCCCGGCATGGGCAGCGAACTGCGGCCGGATTATGTGCGCAAGTTCAAGGTAGGGTGAGAGACACGCATGCTCGACAAGGTGGACCTGGCGCTGAGCCTCTCCAAGGAGGAGTACAAGGCGCGGGTGCCGGTGTTACGCCAGCACCTGGCCGACCTGGAGACCCAGTGCTGGCAGCATCACATCGGCAGCCTGATCGTTTTTGAAGGCTGGGACGCGGCGGGCAAAACACGCTGCATTTCGCTACTGACGGAGAAGATCGATCCGCGCGGCTTCCGGCTGCACTCGATCCTGCCGCCCCGAACCTACGAGCAGCACCTGCCCTGGCTGCACCGGTTCTGGGCGCGGGTACCGGAGTACGGCCAGATCGCGCTGTTTAACCGAAGCTGGTACCGGCGGGTGTGGGAGGAGCGCGTGGAGAAGATCGTGCGCAAGGCGCAATGGCGCGCCGCCTACCAGGACATCTCCAGCTTCGAGCGCACGCTGGCCGACGACGGGTATGTGATCGTGAAGCTATTCCTGCACATCAGCCGGAAAGAGCAGCACCGCCGCCTCACGAAACTGGAGGCGAACCGCATGACGCGCTGGCAGGTGCGGCCGGAGGACTGGGCGCGCCACGACAAATACAAACAGTACCTGGCGGCATCCGAGGAAATGCTGGAGAAGACCAACTCGGAGTGGGCGCCCTGGACGATCGTGGAAGCGACCGATAGCTGCTGGGCCAAGGTCAAAGTATTCGACACCGTGATCGGGGCGCTGGAGAGCGCGCTGCGGGAGCGCTCCGCGGTCCCGGCCAAAGCCGCGTCGAAGTCCGGGAAGCGGAAGAAGGCGAGGTAGCCGATGCTCGAAACCCTGGATCTGACCCGGCAGCTCACCAAGGAACAGTATGAGCGCGACCTGCTGCAATACCAGTTGCAGATGCGCGACCTGGCGCGCGAGCTCTACGAGCGCAAGCGCTCGCTGGTGGCGGTGTTCGAAGGCTGGGACGCGGCCGGCAAAGGGGGCAGCATCCGGCGGGTGACCGAGAAGCTGGATCCGCGGGGCTACGAAGTGTTTTCCATCGGCGCGCCGCAGGGGGAGGAGCGCACGCACCACTACCTGTGGCGCTTCTGGCGGCGGTTGGAGCCGCCGGACGAGAAGCAGATCCTGATCTTCGACCGGAGCTGGTACGGGCGGGTGCTGGTGGAGCGCGTGGAAGGCTTCGCCAGCGAGCCGGCCTGGAAGCGGGCTTACCGCGAGATCACCGAGTTCGAGCGGCAGTTGACCGACGCCGGCGTGATTCTGGCGAAGTTCTGGCTGCACATCAGCAAGGAAGAGCAATTGCGGCGCTTCCGCGGACGCGAGGACACGGCCTACAAGCGCTGGAAGCTGACCGGCGAGGACTGGCGCAACCGGGAGAAGTGGGACACTTACCTAATCGCCGTGGAAGACATGCTCGTGAAAACCAGCACCAGTGCCGCGCCATGGACCACGGTGGAAGCCAACTTCAAATGGTACGCGCGAGTGAAGGTCCTGCGGACCCTGGTGAAGAGCGTGGGCAAGGCACTGGGGAAACGGAAGGTGGGGAAGTAGCGGCCGGTTCTTCCGCCCCTGCCGGGGCTTCGGGCTTCACCGATGCAAACCACACGGCTCACGCCGTGGGCTACGGTCTTGCGCCCTGACGGGCTGCGGGGTCGATCAGCAAAAGATTGAAGTCATTTGGGACCTAGATGCCCTACCCAATCGGCTGTCCACGTGCGGTTCTCATCGGACCTTTACGACTTGACCCGGCTGGATTGACTGCAGGGTGGCCAGCGCTGCCGGCACAAGGCGTTTCAGATCGGCGAGCCGGTTGGTCGGTGCGCACAGGATCAGCACGGAGATGCACCGAAGACCGACGTTTTGCTGAGCCGGGATACCTTGATCAACTGTGATGAGGACCTCGAAGCCTTCGGCTTCGGCCGCCCGCAAGAGTTCCCCATTCTTGAGACCTGCGAGTTCGGCGTAACGCGCGGATTGGCATTCATGCCCGGCGAAAAGATGACGCAAGCGCTCATCGATGCATTCGTCAAGCAGTAACCGCATCAGGTCCGGGCTAGGAGCAGATCCTTGGCTTCTTCGAGAGCCTGGATCGCCAATTCCCGGCTTACGGTGGGGAATCCCTGGAGGAAGTCCTCCAAGGTTTCGCCGCCTTCCAGATACTCGAACAGGGTCTGGACGGGCACACGGGTGCCGCGGAAAACCGGGGTCCCGTGCATGATTTCGGGGTCGCGGCTGATTGCCTGCGCCATGTGTGTATTATCGCCCCCAAACGGGCTTCACGCGTGGGAGGCGACGGCCGCCTTTTCCTCCTGCTCGACTTCGCTGGCGCAACGGGCTAGCTGGTCGGGCAGCATGGTGACCAGGTCCTTTTCCATGTCTTCGCCGGTGGCGACCAGGTGCAGGAGGTGCTGGGCGGCCAGCCGGCAGCACCAGGGGTCGGTGATAGCGCGGCCGCGCGCCTTGCTGAGCGCCAGCAGGTCGGGCAGCAGGAGGGCAATGGTTTTCTCCTCCCGCGACTCGCTATCCTGAAGAATGAACTTGACGTCGACGGAATCGCTGTGCCGGATGGAAATAGCGGTTTGCATCCATTTGAGCAGCACCAGGTATTTGCGCCCGAACGGGTCGGGACCGGCTTCGAATTGACGGAAGTTCAGCATCTGAAGGTTATTCTACCAGCATGGGCAAATTGGACCGGGAAGTGGAGACGGGGCTGGCGATCGCCCGCGGCGCGGGGGAAATTGCGCTGCGGCATTTCCGGCGCGGAATCGGGTTTGAAGACAAGGCGGACGACTCGCCGGTGACGGTGGCGGACCGGGAGAGCGAGCGGTACATCGCGCGCGCCCTGGAGGAAGCCTTCCCCGACGACGGCCTACTGGGCGAAGAGGGCTCCGACAAGCCCTCCCAGAGCGGACGGCGCTGGATCATCGACCCCATCGACGGCACACGCGATTTCGTGCGCGGGTCGCTACCGTGGGCCGTGCTCCTGGGGCTGGAAGCCGATGGGGAGGTGGTGGCGGGATTCTCCTACCTGCCGGCGCTGGGCGAGATGTTCCATGCTTCCCGGGGCGGCGGGGCGTACCGTAACGGCGATCGCATCCGGGTTTCGCCGATCGGCGAGCCGGCACGGGCAGTCGTGTGCGTGAACGGGCTGAACGGACTCACGCGCTACGGGTTCGCGCCGCGCCTGCTCGACTGGCTGAAGCCTTTTTGGGGCGTGCGCAGCATGGGCGGGTGCCTGGACGCCATGCTGGTGGCCCAGGGCCAGGCCGAGTTGTGGATCGAGCCTACAGGCAAGCCCTGGGATTTCGCGCCACTGAAAATCATCGCGGAGGAGGCGGGCGGGCGTTTCTTCGACTTCCAGGGGCGGAACACCATCTACGGAGGCAACTGCGTGATCGTGAATCCGGCCCTGGAGGAGGAAGCGCGCCGTTTCGTATCATAAAAGGGTGAGAAGAGTTTTCTGGCTCCTGATCCTGGCGGCCGGGCTGCGGGCTACCGAGATCCGGAGTGGGGCCATGCTGGGACGCCAGTACGATCAGCGCGCCTTCTACGTGCGCTCCGGCCCGAACGAGCCCTGGCAGAAGAGCTATTCCGGCCCCGAATACCGCGCCGAGGCCCAGGGCAAGCTCATGAATGTCCGGCTGGCCCAGGCGCTGTTCCAGGACGAATACCTGAAGGAAGCGCCCTTCGACCCGGAGCGTAATACGGATGCGGTCATCGAGGCGCTGGATTTCTACAAGCGCCACGGCGTGCTAATGATCAACGTGAGCCTGCAAGGCGCGCAGGCGGGCTATGACGTGACCGTGAACGGGATCGATCGCGGAAACAGCTTCCGCGACGGGCCGCTGCGGGGCAGCCTGGTGAGCGCCTTCCGCGCGGACGGCAGCCTGAAGCCGGAATGGATGGCCCGGCTGGACCGCCTGCTCAAGGCCGCTGACGAGCGGGGCATGGTGGTGAACGTGATGTATTTCTATCAGGGCCAGGACGGGGTGTTCCTCTCCTCGGCGGCCATTCACGGCGCGGCGCGCAGCATCACGGACTGGCTGATTTTGCACCGCCACCGCAACGTGCTCATCGACGTGGCTAACGAATACGATCTGCCGGGCGGACGCTGGAACTTCAACAGCTATATCCCACAGAATATCCTGCAACTGGTGGACGAAGTGCGGCAGCGCTTCCGCATCCGCAATGCGGATTTCATGCTGCCGGTGAGCGCCTCGAGCGACGGGCGGATGCTGTATCCCAAGTCGCTGGAGGGGCAGGTGGACGCGGTGCTGCTGCACGGCAACGACCGTACCGTGGAGTACAAACGCCGGCGGCTGGCGCAGTTCCGCAATATCGAGCGCCCGGTGCTGATGACCGAAGACGATAACGGGCGCGCCAGCACGACTGCTAACCTGTCCAGGGACCTGGCAAGCTGCGATCTGCTGTTCCAGCAGGCGGCGGGCTGGGGATACATGCCCTGGGTGCAGGCGCAACGCTTCCCCTTCCGGTATCTGCCGGCGCCGGCTTCCCAGGTGCGGGACGACCTGCCGGAAAAAGAGCGCGATATGGTCTATTTCCACGCCGTCCTGGACCACATCGCGGGGCTGGTGCTGCGGCGCCCGCCGCAGGAATAACGAGAGACCCATCCAGATGAAAGTCGCGGAGTTGATCGCGCCGCACCAGTTCCGCCTGGTGGAGACGCCCGAGGGAGAGCCCGGGCCCGGGGAGGTGCTGGTGCGGGTGGACGCGGTGGGGATCTGCGGCTCGGATCTGCACTCGTACGCCGAAGGCGCGGTGGGCGACACGCCCTGCGAGTACCCGCAGGTGCTGGGCCACGAACCCGCGGGCACGGTGGTGCGCGCCGGCGCGGGGGCGGCGGGCTGGGCGCGGGGAGACCGCGCGGCGCTCGAGCCGGCCCTTTACTGCTACCACTGCGAGTTCTGCCGCGCGGGGCATCACAACGTCTGCCAGCACATCCGCTTCCTGAGCATGCCCGGGGATCCGGGATTCTTCCGGGAATACGCGGTGCTGCCCGCGGGCAACCTGCTGGCCATCCCGGCACACCTGGGGGCCGCGGAGGCCACCCTCGTGGAGCCGCTGGCGGTGGTGCTGCACTCCCTGCGGTTTGCGGACATCCATCCGGGAGAGACGGCCGTGGTCTTCGGGGCCGGGCCGATCGGGCTGCTGACGGTGATCTGCCTGAAACTGGCGGGCGCCGGGCGGGTGTGGTCCTTCGAGCCGGTGGCCGCGCGCCGCGAAATGGCGCGGCAGGCGGGCGCCGATGCGGCCATCGATCCGACGGCGGCCGATCCGGCGCGCGAGATCCTGCACGATACGGGCCGGCGCGGCGTGGATGTGGCCATCGACTGCGCCACCAAGGGCGACACGGTCAATCAGTGCCTGCACGCCGTCCGAAACGCCGGGCGAGTGGTGATCACGGGGATTCCCTCGGAAGTGCACGTGCCGGTGGAGTTCTCCCCCCTGCGCCGCAAGGAACTGGCGGTCTACACCGTGCGGCGCTCGAATCACGAATCCGCCCGGGCGCTGGAACTGCTGCTCGGGAACATCCCGCGATTCGCGGCGCTGATTACCCACACGCGGCCGCTGGAGCGGATCGGCGAGGCCTTCGGGATGGTGGAGCAGCGCTCGCACGGCGCGGGCAAAGTCGTGATCCGGCCGGGGGAATGAGCCGCTTTAATCCAGCAGCAGAGCTCCGTAGATGCCCACCTCGGGAATGGTGATCTCGATCCCGCCTCCGGAGCTTTCGAGCGGCAGGCTGGCGGCGGGCGCTTCCGGCGAGTAGTAGCGGGCGCGGGAGTAGCTGCCGTTCACCTCCACGGTGACGGACTCGATGGGGTAGGAGGAGTAGTTGACAAGCTGCAGCAGAAGCTGCCGCCCGTCGGTCGAAAGGTAGGTGATCACCGAGGCCACGTTGAACAGGCGCACGCCGAGGTTTTCGCGGCCCAGCAAGTGAGGCAGTTCGTGGGAGAGCGCCTGCGGGTCCGGGGCCTCTTCCTTGTAGATAGCCAGACGGCCCTTGCCGCAGGGTTCCAGGGCGTATTCCTGGTTTTCCTTAACCTGGACCGGTTTCCAGGACGGCCCTACCATCACCAAGCCGCCGTTTTCCGCGAAGCCGGTCAGCTTCTGGCGCTCGGCGGGAGTAGGCGTCGGAACGTCCAGCGCGACCAGCGCCCGGATGCCCTCGAGCGAGGCGCCGGGCAGCGCGGGGCGCTCGATGATCCGGAAGGGCACGCGGCGGCGGGTGATCAGGTTCAGGTACTCGTCGGTCATGTCGGGGTTCTGGCCGGCGGGGTCCTGCACGACGGCGACGGCTCCGGCGGGGGTGAAGGCGCGCCAGGCGGCATGCTCCTCGAAAAACCTCAAGTACGCGGCGGTCTGCGGCCAGGCGCCGGGCTCGGCCACGGCGATCCAGCGGGCGCCCGCGGCGGCGGCATCGGCCACGGCGCGGGGGTAATCGCCGGGCGCAGGCTTATCCGGAAGATGGCCCAGCCAGACGGGACGGACGCCGCACCAGGCGCGCAGGGAGCGCGCCAGCCAGATATTGGAGTCGATCCAGGGGTCGCCCGAAGGGCCGGCCTGGGTCTCGGACTCGGAAGCGCGCACGCGCGGCCAGGCGCCGGCGGCGGTGGCCAGCACCGGCGCGGCGGTGTCGCGCGGCAGGCGCCCCTTGACCGGCATGGGGATGACCACGGCGCTCCGGTTCCGACGATGCAAGGCCTTGGACACGCGCTCGGCGAAGCCTTCGGGGAAGTCGCCCTCCAGCACCAGGCCGTCCAGGTTGGCGGCCGCCGCCGCGGGCACGAAGGCGTCCGGGTCGGCGCCGGAATGCACCACTCCCAGGACGGCAAGATGGCGCTCACGGGCGCGGCGAGCCATTCCCGGATCAGCTTCTTTGCCCCACGGGATTAGAAGGCAGTTGACCGGCGTGTCCTGGAAGAGCTCCAGCGAGCCGCCTTGCCAGCGCGCTGGGACCCACCGATCGGGGGTGGCGGCAAGCGCCGGCGCCAGGGCCAAAAGGAAGAGTGCCTGACGCATTGTAGAAAAAGTCCCTAATCTCTCATCTTAGCGTACCTGTTCTTATGGGGCGGGCTCGACGTGCACCAGCACATCGGCCACCCAATTGAGGGTTTCCTTGATCTGTATGCGGACGTCGGTGGCGATGTCGTGGGACCGGCGCACGGTCATTTCGGGATCCACTTCGAGGTGCAGGTCTACGTGATATCGCAAACCGGTCTTGCGGGCGTAAAGTTTTTCAACGCCGCGAACGCCGGGCACCGAGAGAGCCACCTTGCGAATGGGCTCCATGAGACTGTCGTCCGGCATGGTGTCCATGAGCTGCAAGGCGGTGTCCCGCGAGACACGCAGGCCCGTAAAGATGACGATGAGCCCGACCGCGAAGCCGCCCCAGTGATCGGCAAGCAGGAAGTGCTCCGGGTCGGCCAGGGTGAGGCCCACGGCCAGCAGCGCGGTCAGGGCGGAAAGGATGTCCACGCAATCGTTCCAGGCATCCGCCACCAGGGCGGCGCTATGGATCTTGCGCCCGTAGTGGAACTTGATGTAGGAGAGGAAACTCTTGGCCACGGCGGAAGCTGCCAGCGCCGCGAGCACGTAGCGGGCGGGCGGGGGGTGCGTCAGGTGGATGTTCCCCAGCGAGCGGTAGCAGATGAGCACGCCGGCGGCGGCCAGAAACATGCCCACCAGCAGACCGGTCAAAGTTTCCACGCGGCCATGCCCGTAAGGGTGGTTCTCGTCGGCCGGTTTGGCGGCCAGGGTCAGGCCCAGGAACACCACGCCGGAGGCCACCACGTCGCCGGCAGATTCCAGCCCGTCGGCCACGGTGGCGGTGGAATGACCCGCCAGGCCGGCCAGAATCTTGATCACCGCGAGGGAGCCGGAGACCAGAATCCCGGCGAGCGCCACCCTTTGGCCGATCTGCATTCACTCCCAGTTTATGGGGTTTTCCCGGGCCGCGTGGTTGAGGCAAACGGTTGATTTTGTTATGCTCGATAGGGTTGAATTCATATCGTAACGCCTTCCCGATCGTGAAGATTGGGCCTACCTGAGAGGTTTCACAAATGTCGGGCCATTCGAAGTGGGCGACCATCAAGCACAAGAAAGCCGCCCTGGATGCCAAGCGCGGAAAACTGTTCACGCGCCTGATCAAAGAGATCACCATCGCCGCCCGGAGCGGGGGCGATCCGGACGCCAATCCCCGTCTGCGCACGGCCGTGCTGGCCGCCAAGGCCGTGAGTATGCCCGCCGACAACATCAAGAAAGCGATCATGCGCGGCACCGGCGAGTTGGAAGGCGGGCAGATCGAAGAAGTGATGTTTGAAGGCTACGGGCCGGGCGGCGCCGCCGTGCTGGTCAACGTGGCTACGGATAACCGCAACCGCACCGTGAGTGAGATCCGGCACGTCTTTTCGAAGAACGGCGGTAACCTGGGCGAGCAGGGCAGCGTAGCCTGGATGTTCGAGCGCAAAAGCCAGATTCTGATTGCGGGCGACAAGGCGAACGAGGACCAGTTGATGGGCATCGTGCTGGACGCCGGCGCGGACGACCTTCGCCAGGACGGCGAAAACTGGGAGGTGCTTTCGGCTCCGGAAGCCCACGACCGGTTATTGGAGGCTATCCACAAGGCCGGCATCGAGACTCTCTCGGCGCAGGTGGCCATGGTGCCCAAAAACCTGGTGCGGCTGGAGGGCAAAAACGCCGGCGCGATGCTGCGCCTGAGCGAAGCGCTGGAAGAGCACGACGACGTGCAGAACGTGTACTCCAATTTCGATATCGACGAAAAGGAACTGGAGGCTCTGGCGCAGTAACGTGCGGGTGCTGGGCATCGACTGCGGCACGGAGCGCACCGGCTACGGTGTCATCGAAAGCGATGGCCAGCGGCATCGGATTTTGACGGCAGGGGTTGTGCGGACGAGCGCGAAGTCGCCCATGGAGGCGCGCCTGCTGGAGATCTTCCGGAAGTTGCGGGAAGTGATCCGGGAGTACGGACCGGCGGCGGGCGCGGTAGAGGAGGTCTTCTCCGCGGCGAACGCGAAAACGGCGTTGAAGCTGGCGCAGGTCAGGGGGGTGGCGCTGTTGGCCATCGCGGAGGCCGGGCTGGATTGCGGCGCGTATTCTCCCCTGGAAGTGAAAATGAGTGTGGTGGGCTACGGGCGTGCCGAAAAGTCGCAGGTGCAGTTGATGGTGCACTCGCTGCTGCGGCCGGAGCCGGCGATCCGTTCCGAGGACGCCTGTGACGCGCTGGCGGTGGCCATCTGCCACGCCACCCGGATGGCCGCGGCGCGAAGGTGGGAGAACGCAGAGTGAGGGGTCGAGAAAGACAGCCGGTGCGGCGCCGGCCGAAGATCGCCGTGTGGGGGCTGGCAGCCGGCTGCCTGGCGGCTTGCGGCGCGGCGGCGTGGGGTGCGGACGTCCCGCGCGTTTGTTACTCCAAGTCCTTCCCCGGCAGCAAGCCCGCCTTTGTGGCCATCACCCTGGAGAAGACCGGCGCCGGCGACTACAAAGAAGCGCCGGACGACGACAATCCCCTGCGGTTTCAACTTTCCGCCCCGGAGACTGGCGAGATTTTCTCCCTGGTGGAGAAACTGGGGTATTTTAACCGCCCGCTGGAATCCCCGCTGAAGGTGGCCTTCATGGGGATGAAGACCTTCCGTTTCGAGAACGGGGCGGAAAAGCGCGAGGTCAAGTTCAACTACTCCGACGATCCGGACGCGCGCGCGCTGGCGGACTGGTTTGAGCGCATCTCCGAGAGCGAGCAGCACCTGATCAACCTGGAGCGCGCCGCCAAGTACGACAAGCTGGGCGTGCTGAACGCCCTGCTGTTGCTCGAAACCTCGTGGGACAAAAAGCGGCTGGTGGCGCCCGGGCAGTTTTTGCCCATGCTGGACCGCATCGCCAAAAACGAGACCTATATGCACACGGCGCGCCTGCGGGCCGCGGCCATCGCCGACGCCATTCGCGCCAACAAATGAAGCGTCTGCTGCCGGTTCTGCTTTGGGGTACGCTGTGCCTGGCGCAGGCCGGCCCTCCCGCGCCGGCCAAGGCCTCCGAAGCCGAGGAGCGCGAACTCAACACGGCGCTGGCCGAGGCAGGCTCCAGCCCCATCGAGTTCATCCGCGCACTCGAAAAGCACCTGGAAAAGTACCCCGATTCGCCGCGCCGCCTCGAACTGGAGCGCGCCCTGGTGCGGGCGGCCATGGAAAACAAGGACGACCGGCGCATTATCCTGTACGGTGAGCGGGTGCTGGCGCGCGACCAGGACGACCTGCAGATCCTGGAGCGGGTGGCGCGGGCACTGCTCGCGAGCGACGCGCGCGACACCTCCGAGCGGGCCCTGCAATATGCGCACCGGTATGAAGAACTGGTGCGGCGCATGCGTTCGCAACCGGCGCCGGCACGTGTCGGGCCGGGCCAGTGGCAGGAAGAACTGGACCGCGGCCTCAACCGCGCGCTGGTGCTGGAGGCGCGCGCGGCGGGCAATCTGGGCCGCCTCGACGAGGCCATCGCGCTGGCCGGGAAGAGCTACCAGGCCTATCCGACCGCCGAAGCCGCGCGGGAGATCGCGCGCTGGGAGTCGCGGGCAGGCCGGGACCAGGACGCCGTCGAGCACCTGGCCGATGCCTTCACTATTCCCGACGCGCGCGCCACCGACGAAATGCGGGCCAAGGACCGCGCGCGCATGGGAGAACTTTACCGCAAGCTCAAAGGCTCGGAAGCCGGGCTGGGCGACTTGGTCTTGCAGGCCTATGACCGCACCTCGGCGCTGGTGGCCGCCCGGCAGCAGCGCTTGCGCAGCGAGGACCCCAACGCCCAAGCCAGCCGCGTGGCGGATTTCACGCTTTCCTCGCTGGATGGCGCGAAGTTGCCCCTGGCATCGCTCAAGGGCAAAACCGTGGTGTTCGATTTCTGGGCCACCTGGTGCGGTCCCTGCCGCCAGCAGCACCCCCTGTACGAAGAAGTGAAGCAGCGCTTCCGCGACTCCCCGGACGTGGTGTTCCTCTCGGTGAATACCGATGAGGACCGCACTTTGGTTGGACCGTTCCTCAAAACGCAGAAGTGGGACCAGAAGGTCTACTTCGAAGACGGCCTCTCCCGCGCCTTGCAGATCTCGTCCATTCCCACCACCGTCATTCTGGACAAGCACGGGGCGGTGGTGGCGCGCATGAACGGCTTTCTCCCGGACCGCTTCGTGGACATGCTCAGCGAGCGCATCCACGACGCGCTGAAGGATTAACAACCGCTCCCGGTTTTTCCGGCCCCTACAGCTTCAACAGGCGGATACCGCCGTTGTTGGTGGATATGTCGATCGAGGGACCTCCGCTGCCGATGGTTCCTTCCAGGTGATGCTTGCTCACCGTGCCCTGAGTCTTCACTTCGAACTCGCTGTTGATGGAGTTGTTCGTGGTGCTGGCGATCAGCCGGGCGTTGATGCTCTGGGGCAGGCGCACGGTGATGCCGCCGTTGCTGGTGGAAACGCGCACGTCGCTCTGAAGCGGGCCATCCAGGGTCAGGTCCACGCCGCCATTGGAGGTTTCGATTTTAACCGGCCGGGCGCCGCTCGAGTGCGCCACCCGCACATTGACACCGCCGTTGGAGGTGGAGGCGTCCACCGAGCCCCGGACGTCTTCTGCGTGAATATGCCCGTTGGAAGTGTGCAGCGTCGCGGCGCCCTCCAGGCCTTGGAGGTCGATGGCCCCGTTGGAGGTCTGTACGTCGAGATTGCCGTGAAGATCGGCCGCGCGGACCGCGGCGTTGGAGGTCTTCAGGCGTCCATCGCCCTCTATGCCGTTGACCCGCAGGGACCCGTTGGAGCTGACGATGCGCTCCAACTGCGTCCGCCGGGGCACCTTGACCACGTACCGGGCGCCCATGTTGCCGCGGCGGTCGGACGGCCGCACGGTGCGGATGCTGACGGCGTCGGGAGAGTGGGAAATGTCGATCTGGATGGCGTCGCGCAGTTCGGATGTGGGAGCATACTTGGCGCCGCTGATGTCCACGGTCTCCTGGTCCCAACCGGTGATCTCGACCGAGCCGTTGAAGTTCTCGAGCGATAGCCGCCCGCCGGACTTCAGGGCGTAGCTGTAGTGGAAATCCGTGGTGGAGCGTTCGGACGCGGCGAAATCTTCGATGTCGCAGCCCGCCAGCGCCAGCAGGCCGGGGAGCAGCGGCCAAAGCAGCATGGACCTTCGCATAGTCACCTCGAATCAGGGAGTACGAGGGATGGGGGCGTTTTGTTCCGGCGAAATGAGCCGCAGCATGGAGAGGTTGACTGTCAGGGTGCGGGGGTCCGGCGGCGCCTGCCAGGAGGGGGAGGCGCAGATCTCGATACGGTACTCCGCCGCCTCGGGGAGGTCAGCTTCCAGGACGAAGAGGCCCGGGCGTCTCAACACGGCCTGGCAGACCTTACACCCGTTGGCGGAGATCTCCACACGGACCGGCTGCCCTTGGGCGAAGGAGTTTTCGTGGGCGTGGCCGCGCAGGCGCAGCCGCTGGGGTTCGGGACGCAGGCGCGCCAGCCGGACGGTCGCCCGCGGGCCAATCCAGCGGAACTTGTTGCCGAAGACGCCCTCCACCTCGTACCAGCCTTCGCCCAGGCGGGCGGCGTGGCCCGCAAACGAGAAGTCGATCAGGTCTTCGCGGTCGCCGGGATACAGTTCGGCGCGCTCGGCGGCCGGCAGAAGGGTATAGACGCCCCCCTGATTGGGAAAGTGTCCGCCGCATTTTCGGCAAGCCAGCGTGCCGGCAGCATCCCGCGCGAGTGCAGCGCGGCAATCCGGGCAGCGCAGGCAGGCTTCGAACGGGAGTGGCGGGGAATCCGCAGGCGGCGCGCCTGCCTTGCGGCAGAAGGCCGCCAGAGTGCCGCCCAGCAGGCGGGCGGCACGCCACGCCGAGCCGTACGGGTCCAGGCGGATGGCCAGCTTCTTTACCATCCGCTCGGCCCATCCGCGTTCGGAGACGAAGATCTCGTACTCGTGCGCCGCAAAGTGTTTTTGGACCAGGCGATGCCAGTCCTTCAGGCTCAGGCGGTAATTCTGGCGGATGCCAAAGCTCTCCTCCTGGGCGGCGCCGATCACGTCGCGCACCAGGAAGCCCAGCAGGCCCCAGGCGTCCAGCTTGCGCTCCCAGGCCCGCATGCGCCGGGGATATGGCGCGCGGTAGAGGCGCAGCGAAAGCAGGCGCCGCAGCGGCTCCTCGGCGAACAAGAAGACGCCGCCGGGCACGAGCACGCGCTTCACTTCCACAAAGATGCTCTCGATATCCGCGAACTGGGTGAGCATCTGGAAGGCCGCCACCAGGCGCAGAGAGCCGTCGCGGAAGGGCAGGTTGGCGGCGTCGCCCGCGATGCGCACCGGCGCGCGGGAGAGGTTCCACCGGTCCATCAGGGCCGTGCCGTGCCGCAGAGCGCCCGCGGACAGGTCCAGCGCGAATCCGTCGGCCCCGAACTCGTTGGCCAGCAGGTAGCTGGTGTGGCCGGCGTTGGCCCCGATTTCCAGGAACGGCGAAAGCAGTCCCAGGAAAGGCGCGTGCTTACGAAGGAGATATCCGCGTCGCTCGTTTTCTTCGGCATAGGCGGCGATGGCGCGCTCGGGCTCGCCCAGCGAGGCGAAGTCGTGGAACTCGACCGAGGCCCGCTTGACGGAAAGGGACTGCGCTTCCGGCACGGCTAGTGCAGCTTCAGACCGTCGCGGTCCACCCACTCGCCGTCCAGCATGATCCGGTCGATCTTGCGCAGGTTGCGGACGTCCTCGGTCGGGTTGGCGTCGAGCAGCAGCAGGTCGGCGCGCTTGCCTGGCTCGACGGTGCCGAGTTCGTCCAGCCGGCGCAGGGCCAGCGCTCCGGTGCGCGTGGCGGCCACGATGACCTGCATGGGCGAGAGCCCGGCCTCCACCAGCAGTTCCAGCTCGCGGTGAGTCATCAGGCCAGGGAAGTCGATCGCCGAGCCGCCGTCCGAGCCGACCCCGATCGGAACTCCGGCGTCGGCCATCCGGCGGGTGTTGCGCAGGTCGGTCTGGAATTCCGGGGGCACCCCCTGGAAAGGATGCGCGGCGAGATAGGAGCGCACCGCCGACAGGATATCGCCATCCACCGACCGCTTCAGGTCGGGGTCCGAGAGCAGTTCGGGGTGCTGCTGGAAAAGCCAGCCCAGCTCCTTGCGCACCAGCGTGGGGGCGAACACCAGTTGCAGGTTGCGCAGCTCGGCCAGAAAATCCGGGTCCAGGTTTTCGGTGTCCGAGATCATGTGCAGAAATCCGGCCGCGCCGTTCTTGACCAGGAACTGCACGTCCTCCAGCGTGGCGATGTGGCAGGTGACCGGGATGTTGAACTTGCGGGCTTCCTCCAGGATGGCTTCCATCACCGCGGGCTTGATTTTGGGCTGCTTGCCGTGCAGATCGTCCACCCAGATTTTGATGGCGTCCACCTGCTGGGAGGCGAGTTCGTCCACCTGGCGGCGGGCTTCCTCGGGCGTGGCCACCTGCCGTGCGATATCGCCCACCTCCTGCGAAGGATGGCCGCCCGGCGCGGTGAATCCCCGGCCGGCAGTGAACATCCGGGCCGTGAACAGCTTGCCGGAGCGCTCGGCATTGCGCACGGCGAAGCCGGCCTCCCGGTCGGTGCCGATGCTGCGCACGGTGGTGACGCCGAAATAGAGATACGTGTTCAGGTTCTCTTCGATACGCTCACGGGTGTAGTCCGCCGGCTTGTATTCCGGACCGGCGAGCGTGCCGAGATGCACGTGCAGGTCAATGAGGCCGGGCACCAGGAACTTGCCCGCGCCGTTCACCTTCTCGGCAGCCTGCGGAATGGGGACGTCGGCGCGGGAACCGGCGGCACGGATGCGGTTACCGGCCACCACCACCACGGAGTCGGAGATCGGCGGGCCGCCCGTGCCGTTGATCAGCACCGCTCCGATGATGGCTTTCAGTTCGTTGGATTCGGTGGGCTTACAGCCGGCCAGCGCCACAAGCAGCGCGGCGCCGGCCACCAACGCGGGAGTCGAGCGCGGCATGAGCCTTTATGATACTGAAAAGCCGCCGTGCCGCCACGTGCCTTCCCGCACCCTCGCGGAAAGCCGCCAGGCAGGACTTGACTTTTTTTCCGGACTGAGCTTGCAAATTCCCGGGCCGGGTGTAATATATCGAGTGGACAAACTCGGACGGCCGGGGATGCGATGCTGATCAGGACCGGGAGGGGTAGAGTAAGGCTCTTTCAGGGCGACATTTTATAGGGCCCCAATTACTAGTAAGGCAGGCTTTCCATCCTCTATATCCGGGAGCCTGGGTACGCCTCTGGGTTCGTAACAGCCGTGTTGCCGGGTCTGATCTGTCCTGAATCACTCAGAGAGACGGATGACCGGACGACCGGTCCATGGGGGGAACCATGCCGAACCCTACGCTCGAGAGCTCCAGCGCGAAGACGGAGACCTCCGCTCACGCCAAGCCCACGCTGCTCGACGCGATTCGCAAAATCTTCTCGAAAACCCAGGATGCCGATGAGCAAAAAGTAGTAGCCCGCCGGCGGCGTTTCGTAATGGCGGCGGTGCTGGGCACCCTGGGTGTGAACTTCCTCATGTTCCTGAGGTTCTTTTTCCCGCGGGCGCTTTACGAGCCGAAGACCACTTTCAAGATCGGCTACCCTTCGGACTTCGGCTTCGGAGTGGATACCAAGTTCCAGAACCAATTCCGCATCTGGGTGGTGCGCAACACGGAAGGGATCTTCGTGATCTACGCGGTGTGCACCCACCTGGGCTGCACGCCGGACTGGAAGCCCAGCGAGCACAAGTTCAAGTGCCCGTGCCACGGCAGCGGCTACGATTCGGAGGGCATCAACTTCGAAGGCCCCGCGCCGCGGCCCATGGACCGGGCGCGCGTCGAACTCGATCCCGAAGGGGAAATCGTGGTGGACCTGAGCCATCTCTACCGATGGCCCAAGGGCGAGCGGTCCCAGTTTAACGACCCGGGCGCCATCCTCCGGGTGTGAGGGCGAATCATGGCTGATATCGAGGGGAAGAACGGGTCTCCCGCATCCACGGGCACGCCCGCGGGCGGCGCGGGTAACGGCAACGGGAAGGGAAAGCTCACGGCGCTGATCGAGGACTCCAAGGCGGTACGCGACCGCGCACTGGAGGAATTGCAGGCACTGAAGCAGCCGGAGAAGACGGACCTCTGGAAGTCCGTGCTGCGCGTGAAGCACGACGAAACCCCGCGCAGTCGCGCGCTGGGCGTGCTGAGCAACGTATTTCTGCACCTGCACCCGGCCAAAATCAACCGCGACGCGGTGGCCTACAACTACACCTGGGGCATGGGCGGCATGACCTTCTACGTGTACATCACGCTGGTGTTCACCGGGGCGCTACTGATGTTCTACTACCATCCCTCCAAGGTAGTGGCCTTCCGCGACATCCTGTACCTGGAGCACGATGTCCCGTTCGGCAAGCTCCTGCGGAACATGCACCGCTGGGGAGCCCACCTGATGGTCATCATGGTGGAAGTGCACATGTTCCGCGTGTACCTCACGGGCTCCTATAAAAAACCGCGGGAATTCAACTGGGTGGTGGGCGTGCTGCTGCTGGTGCTCACGCTGCTGCTGAGCTTCACCGGTTACCTGCTGCCGGACGACCAGTTGGGATTCTGGGCCGTCACCGTGGGGACCAACATGGCGCGCGCGACGCCGCTGCTGGGGCACGACGGGCCGTTCGGGCCGCAATTGGGCATGACGCCCTTCAACGACGTGCGCTTCGGCCTGCTGGGCGGTTCCATCGTGGACGCCAACGCGCTGCTGCGCGCCTATATCTGGCACTGCGTGGCCATCCCGATCATCGCCTCCGCGTTCATGGTGGTGCACTTCTGGCGCGTGCGGAAAGACGGCGGTATTTCCGGCCCGTCGCCGGTGATGCTGGAATCGGAGATCAAGGAGCCGCGGAAGATCTGAGGTCGCGAGGGTTCGCCTTATGGATTTCCATCAGCTTTGGACCATCGTCAGCACCCCGGACAACATTCCCATCGTGCTGCTGTTGTTCGTGGTGCCGTTCTATACCTGGTACGGTCTGCGGCAGGCCTTCGCCAACGACCGCCTGATCGCGCAACTGGAGGCCGACCCCGCCCTGGCCAAGACCCACCACCGCAAGACCCAGCCCTACAAGTCCGGCTGGGCCAAGGAAGTGCATGTCTGGCCGTATCTGCTGCGCATCGAGTTCCTGGCGGCCATTATCGTGACCGTGATCCTGCTGGTGTGGTCCATCACGTTGAACGCGCCGCTGGAGGAACCGGCCAATCCCACGCTGACCATGAACCCGGCCAAGGCGCCCTGGTACTTCCTGGGGCTCCAGGAAATGCTGGTGTACTTCGATCCCTGGATCGCCGGCGTGGTGATGCCCAGCCTGATCATCGTGGGGCTGATGGTGATCCCCTATATCGACGCCAATCCCCTGGGCAGCGGCTACTACACCTTCAAGCAGCGCAAGTTCGCCATCTGGACCTTCATTTTCGGGTTCATTATCCTGTGGGTCAGCATGATCGTGATCGGCACGCTGATCCGCGGGCCGGGATGGATGTGGTTCTGGCCGGGCACCACCTGGGACCATAACCGGCTGATCTTCGAGGTGAACCGCGATTTGCCGGATATTTTCGGCATCAAGGGACGCGTCAGCAAGATCCTGTTCGGCGCCGTGGTGGTGGGTATCTACTTCGTGCTGGCCTGGATGGGTCTGCACAAGGTGATCACCGGCCAGGAGGTCCGCGCGGGCGGGCGCACGCTGCTCAAGGCGCGGCCGTTCAACAAGAAAATCTATTCCCGTATGAGCCTGCTGCAATACGCGGTGATGCAGGTGTTTCTGATACTGATGCTGGCCCTGCCGGTGAAGATGCTGCTCCGGCACCTGTTCCGCATTAAGTACGTCTGGGTGACCCCCTGGTTTAACGTATGAGCGACCTCGACAAGGATCCCGTAGTTCATTCCTCCCTGAGCCGGCCTCTGTTCATCGCCTCAATGGCGCTGCTGGTGTGTCTCGGCTGGGCGCTGTACGACGAGGTCTACGGCATCCGGCCATGGAAACGGTACGAGGCGCAGTTCGTGCGGCTATACCGGCGCTTCCTGCATAGTGCCCGGCCGGGCGAACTGGCCCTGGAGAAGCAGATCCGCTCTTCGCCCGAGTACCAGAAGCTGGACCGCGAGATGCAGGCCGCCGAAAAAGCGGTGGCCGCCCAGGCCGGCTCCATCGACCGCGAAGTGAACCAGATGCTGGTGCCGCAGATCATGGCCCTGAACGAGCCGTTTCAGGAGGTGCGCAGCCACATCGGGGCCCTGACCTACGAGATCGAGACCAGCCACAGCCAGAGCCACAAAGAATCGCTGCGCCGCGAGATCGAGGAGATCAAGAAAGAAGTCAAAACCGTCAAGCTGCCCATGCCGGACGGCTCGACCAAGACCGTGCAGCACGATTTCGGCGCCATGGACCGCCAGTTGCAGGACTGGAAGAACCGCAAGGCGGAGCTATTGCAGCAGCGCGTCGAGCTGATGAAGCCGGCCACGCAATTGCGCGCGCAGCGCGACAAGTATCTCTCCGACCGCATTCCGGATGTGAGCGCCGAGACCATCGCCGGGCTCGAGCGCAAGCTGGACACCTTTGACATCAGCATCAGGCAGATCCACATCAAGGATGTGGACCTGGTGGACCGCTGTGAATCCTGCCACCTGGGCACGCGCGAGCCGGTGACCATCACCAAGGCGGCCATGGGAGGCCGCGAGGTCTTTGTCAGCCATCCGGAGAAGGAACTGCTGAAGGTGCACGATCCGGAGCGCTTCGGCTGCACCCCCTGCCACGGCGGCAACGGAGTGGCCCTCACCAGCGTCGAGAAAGCGCACGGCTACAACGAGCACTGGTTGTGGCCCATGCACGCCCGGGAGAACTTCGAAGCGGGCTGCCAGCAGTGCCACAACAAAGAGATCGTCACCGAAATGGCTCCCACGCTGGACGCCGGGCGGGAGATTTTCCGCCTGCGCGGCTGCATCGGCTGCCACCGCTACGAGGGCTTTGATCCCGATAACGACGAACTGGCCGACGTCAACCAGCAGATCCGCATGCTGGAGCAGCAGAAGGCGGAAATGCTCCGGGAAGTGGGCTTCAGCGTCCAGAAAGGCGACCGGACGCGGGACAACGCGGAGGCGCAGCGCCTCTACCAGCACGCCAACGACCTGCGCGTGCGCGCCAGCGGGCTGGACGCTAAGATGGAGCAGTTCGACATGCGCTCGCGCGAGTTGGTGCGCGAAATTAAAAAAGTCGGCCCGGATCTCAAAGAGGCCCGCGTGAAGCTGCGCAAGGAATGGATCCCGGTGTGGCTCAAGGATCCCCACCAGTGGCGCGAGGGCACCAAGATGCCTACGTTCCGCCTGGACGACGAGGAGATCCACGCCATCGCGGCATTTATCTGGCAATCGGGACTGGAGGGCGATCTGCCCAAGAATCCTCCGGGCGACGCCGAGAAGGGCAAGGAAGCCTTTGAGACCCGCGGCTGCATGGCCTGCCACTCCATGGGCGAGGGCGCCCAGAAGCTGGGCGGCACCTTCGCCGCCAACCTCACCCGGGAAGGCGAGAAGGCCAACTACGATTACCTGGTGCGCTGGATCCACAACCCGCGGCAGCGCACGGCGCCCTTCTGCCCGCTTGAAAAGCGCGACTTGACGGCGGCCGACTATCAGCGCCACAACCTGCCTTTCGTCTTCGATCAGGACCACACCAAGTGTCCCAACGACGGGCACGAGATCGAGTGGATGCAGCCCACTCCCATGCCCAGCTTGCGCCTCACTATCGAAGAGGCGCGCGACATCGCCACTTACCTGATGACCCGCAAACACGCGAACGCGAGTTATGCGAACGCGGACTACATGGACGACCCGAAGCTCAAGGCGCGCGGGGAATACCTGGTGCGCTTTTACGGCTGCGCCGGCTGCCATGAGATCAAGGGCCTGGAGGAAGAGCAGCGCATCGGCACGGAGCTGACCAAGGAAGGTTCCAAGCCCATCGAGCGCCTGGATTTCGCGCTGCTGGGGCACGAGGCCGAGCGGGAAGGCTGGTACACTCACAAGGGCTTCTTCGAGCACAAGCTCAAGAATCCGGCCATCTACGACCAGGGCAAGGAGAAAGCCAAGCAGGACCGGCTGAAGATGCCCAACTTCAACCTGTCCAAGGCGGAGATCGACCAGGTGACTACCCTCCTGTTGGGCTCGGTAGATTCCACCGTGCCGGCGCGCTATTACTACAATCCCGGCGACGCGCGGCAGGATATCATCCAGGGCTGGTGGGTCATCCGAAAGTACAACTGCATGGGCTGCCATCCCGTGCACGTCGGCCAGACCACCGTCTTCATGACGCTGCCGCGCTACCAGGATCCGGACTGGAAGGACCAGCGCCCGCCTACGCTCATCGGCGAGGGAGCGCGTGTCAATCCGGAGTGGCTGGAGCGCTTCCTGGCCAACCCCGCGCTCAGCGACACCGACACCAACCGGGATGGCGTGCGACAATACCTCAAAGCGCGCATGCCCACGTTCTATTTCTCGGACGGGGAAATTCGGAAACTGGTGCGGTTCTTCGAGGCCATGTCCTCGCAGGCTGAACCGTACATCGCGCAGAAACTGGATCCGCTGACGGACCAGGAGCGCACCATGGCGCGGCAACTGTTCACCAGCGAAGGGGCGCCCTGCCTGAAGTGCCACATCACCGGCGATCCCAAGCACGATGCGCGGGCCACGGCACCCAGTTTCCTGGTCGCCAAGGATCGCCTGAAGCCTGGCTGGACGCGGCGCTGGATGCTGGATCCGGCCATGATGGCGCCGGGCACGGCCATGCCCTCCGGCCTGTTCCGCCAGGAGGGCGACCGCTATGTTTTCGCCGGTCCCACGCCGGCCAGTTTTCAGGGCTATCCGAAGGATCACGCCCAGTTGCTGGTGCGGTATATGTTCCAGTTCACCCCGGATGAGCTGAACCGCCTGCGCGCCAGCGCCGGTTCGAGCGCCGGGCGCTAGCGAAAGAACAAGTAGAGATTAAGGAGATCCATTTACATGAAGAGATTCTGGATAGCTTGTGGAGCGCTTTCCGTATTGCTTCTGGCGGGGTGCGGTGGAGGCAAGGAGGAGAGCGCCAAGAAGGAGGAGGCGGCTCCAGCCCCGGCGGCCGCCCCTATCGACGAGGCCAATGCCGCCACCGTCACGGGCAAGGTGTCGTTCGAGGGGACGGCGCCGAAAATGGCCACCATCGATATGTCGGCCAACCCGGCCTGCGCCCGGGAGCACAGCACCGCCCAGAAGTCCGAAGAAGTGGTGGTGAACGGAAATGGCACCCTGCGCTATGTCTTCGTCTGGGTGAAGCAGGGCGTGCCTGACCGCCAGTGGCCCGCCGGCGCGCCGGTGGAACTTGACCAGAAAGGCTGCATGTACGCGCCGCACGTGATTGGCGTAATGACCGGCCAGAACATCGAAATCAAGAACAACGATCCCACCAACCACAACATTCATCCGCTGCCCCGCATCAACCAGGAGTGGAACCAGTCCCAGCCACCCAAGGGCGAAGCGTTGATCAAGAGCTTCCCCCGCGAAGAGGTCATGATTCCGGTGAAGTGCAACGTGCATCCCTGGATGCGCTCCTATATCGGGGTGGTCTCGCATCCGTTCTTCGCCGTGACAGGAGAAGACGGGACGTTTACAATAAAAGGGCTGCCTCCTGGGAACTACACCATAGAAGCCTGGCACGAAAAGTACGGCACTCAGGACTTGCCGGTGACCGTGGCGCCCAAGGAGAGCAAGACGGTCGATTTCAGCTTTAAAGGCTGACCGCCAGGCGGGTCGAGAGCCCGCCTGGACAATGGGTTCTGGGCAGGCCTCCGAACCTGCCCGCCGCTGGGATGCATCTGTAGGATATGGAGAATTTGCGCCTGCACCGCTTCAGTGTGGTGTTGGCTTTCTGCACGCTCATCCTCGTCGTCGCCGGTGGACTGGTCACCAGCAACGATGCCGGACTGTCGGTCCCGGACTGGCCGCTTTCCTATGGCAAGCTGATGCCGAAGATGGAAGGCGGCATCTTCTACGAGCACGGGCATCGCATGGTGGCCACCACGGTGGGATTCCTCACCATTATCCTGGCCGTGTGGCTCTGGCGGGGGGAGCGCCGGGCGTGGCTCCGCTGGCTGGGTGTGGCGGCCCTCGGCGCGGTGGTGGCGCAAGGCGTGCTGGGCGGGCTGACGGTTCTTTTCCTGCTGCCCAAGCCGGTGAGCATCGCGCATGCCTGCCTGGCGGAATTGTTCTTTTCCACCACTGCGGCGATCGCCCTGTTTACTTCCGCGGGTTGGCGCAAAGGGCCCCTGCCGGTGGATGACGCCGGCACGCCCGGACTCCGCCTGTTGGCGGTAGCGGCGGCTGCCGTGACGCTGGCGCAGGTGGCTTTGGGGGCGGCAGCCCGCCATCAGGCGCTCAACATCATCCCGCACGTCTGCGGAGCCCTGGCGGTGACCGGCATGGTGCTGTGGGTGACGTTGCGGGTGCTCGTCGGCCATCCGCGGCACGCTCCGCTAAGGCGCGCGGCGCTTTTTCTGCTGTCGCTCGCCTGCTTCCAGGTGTTTCTGGGAATCGCCGCCTACATGAGCCGCGTCGCCACCGCCGACGCGCCGCAGCCGATGCCGGTAATGGTCGGTTTCACCGTGGCACACGTGGCCGTGGGAGCGCTGACCATGGCGGCCAGCGTGCTTCTCGCGATTCAGGTGTTCCGGCACGTACGGCGGCCGGCGCGGGAGCTGGCCGTGGGAGGGGTAACCGTCACTTCATGAAGGATTATATCGAGCTCACGAAGCCGCGGATTACGTGGCTCATCCTGATGAGCACCGGGATCGGCTACTATTTCGGCCTGCGCGGAGGATCGAGCTGGTGGTCGTTCATCGTGAGCCTGAACTGGTGGTCGCTGTTTCACACGATTTTGGGCACGGGGCTGATCGCTTCGGGCACCGCGGCGCTGAACCAGTGGTACGAGCGGGAAGCCGACCGCCGCATGCGGCGGACGGCGCACCGCCCCATTCCCTCCGGCAGGCTCTCGGCCGGCCGGGCCCTGGCCTTCGGCACCGCTCTCTCGATCGCGGGCTTCCTGGAGTTGTGGCTGGGCTGCAACTTGCTGAGCGGCTTGCTGGGCCTGTTCACGCTAGTGAGCTATCTGTTCCTGTACACGCCTATGAAGCGGCGCTCCTGGCTTTCCACCACCATCGGCGCTTTCCCGGGCGCCATGCCGCCCATGATCGGCTACGCCGCCGCGTGCGGCGCCATCCGCCCGGAAGCCTGGGTGCTCTTCGCCATTCTCTTCTTGTGGCAGTTTCCGCATTTTTATTCCATCGCCTGGATGTACCGGGAAGACTACGCGCGCGCCGGCATCGTCATGCTGCCGGTGGTGGAGCCGGACGGCCGCTCCACGGCGCGCCAGATCGTGCTTTACGGTCTGATGCTGATTCCCGTCAGCCTGGCGCCCAGCCTGTTGGGCATGTCCGGCAGGCTCTACCTGGCGGGCGCCCTGCTGCTGGGATTGTGGTTCCTGTACTCGGGTGTGCGGGTGGCCTTCGATCGCACCGTTCTGCGGGCCCGCTCCGTGCTGGTGACCTCCGTGTTCTACCTTCCGCTGATATACGGGCTGCTGCTCCTGGACCGGCCTGGGCTGTGATTTCCGTCGAGAAGATTACCCACCGTTACGGAGAGCGGGTGGCGCTCTCCGATGTCAGTTTTGAAGTGAAGCCGGGCGAGATCTTCGGGCTGCTGGGCCCCAACGGCGGCGGAAAGTCTTCGCTCTTCCGCATCCTCTCCACCATGATGGTGCCCACCGGGGGCCGCGCCGTGGTGGCCGGCTATGACGTGGAGCGCTCCCCCGCCGAAGTGCGCAAGCGCATCGGTGTAGTCTTTCAGACGCAGAGCCTGGATAAGGCCCTCACCGTGGAAGAGAATCTGCGCGGCCAGGGCCATCTGCACGGCCTTTCCGGCGGCACCCTGCGGCGGCGCATGGAACATGTGATGGCGCGCCTGGGGCTGGAGGACCGGCGCAAGGACCTGGTCGAGACACTTTCGGGCGGCTTGAAGCGGCGTGTGGAGATCGCCAAAGGGCTGTTGCATCGCCCGGTGGTGCTGCTGATGGACGAGGCTTCCACGGGCCTGGACCCCGGCGCGCGCCGGGAGTTGTGGCAATATGTGGAAGAACTGCGCAGCCGCGAAGGCGTTACCATATTACTGACGACGCATATTCTGGACGAGGCGGACCGCTGCGACCGCCTGGTGTTGCTGCACCAGGGGCGCATTGTGGCGGAGGGCAGTCCGGCGCAGCTTCGCTCCCGCATCGGCGGCGACGTGGTGGTGCTGGAAGCCACCGAGCCCGAATTGCTGGGCCAAAAAATTGAAGCTAAGTTCGGGGTGCGAGCGTCGATAACGGAGGGAGTCCTGCGCGTCGAGATCGCCAACGGGCACCGTTTCATCACCGAGGCGGTGGAGGCCTTTCCGGGCGCGATCGAGTCCGTGCGGCTGCAAAAACCTACACTGGAAGACGTATTCGTGCACGAAACGGGGGCAAGGATTGAGTAGGGCAACCATGGTCGCTCCGGCCGCCGCCGAAACGCGGCCGCGCGAAGAGGCCGCGGGCGCCATCGGGCGGATCAACGCCTTCTGGCTGCCGGCGGCCACGCTGTGGCAGCGCGAACTGGTGCGCTTCTGGCGGCAGAAGAGCCGGGTGCTGGGCGTGGTGGCATCCCCGCTGGTCTTCTGGCTGCTGATCGGCTACGGCTCCGGCAACCTGGCGCAGTTCTTTCCCGGCGCCTTGGTCCTCACCGTGCTGTTTTCCGCGATTTTTTCCACCATCTCGATCATCGAGGACCGCCGGGAAGGCTTCCTGCTCTCCATGCTGGTCTCGCCGGCGTCGCGCACCAGCCTGGTGCTGGGCAAGATTCTGGGCGCCGCCACGCTGGCCTGGCTCCAGGGCCTGATCTTCCTGGCCTTCGCGCCGCTGGCCCGCATTCCCCTGACCCTCGAAAGCGTCCTGGCGCTGGCCGGGGTGGTCTTTCTGGTCTCGTTCACGCTCACCGGCCTGGGCTTCGTGATCGCCTGGAAAATGAATTCTTCGCAGGGATTCCACGCCATCATGAACCTGCTGCTGGTGCCCATGTGGATGGTCTCGGGCTCGCTGTTCCCCATGTCTACCGCGCACGGCTGGGTGCGGGCCTTGATGTGGGTCAACCCGCTGACCTATTCCATCGCCGCGATGAATCACCTGATGGGTCTCGAACGGCTCACCGGCGGGCCGGGGCTGTGGCCCAGCCTGGCCGTCACCATCGGCTTCGGCCTGGCGCTGCTGGTGGCTTCCGGTTTGCTCGCCGCGCAGAAGAGCGAACGCAGTTCGGCATGAAATCGTCCTGGGTATTGGCGGCGCTTCTGGCGCTGCCGGGATGCGCCCGCCGCGAACCGCCGCTCCCGGTGCTGGGCCAGGTTCCGGATTTTCAGTTGACCGCGCACACCGGCCAGCCGTTCGACCGCAAGCTGCTGGAAGGCCGCGTCTGGGTGGCGGATTTCATCTTCACCTCGTGCGGCAGTTCCTGCCCCATGATGAGCGCCAAAATGCGCCAGGTGCAGAGCAAAGTTTCCCCGGAGGTGGATCTGGTTTCCTTCACCGTGGATCCGGAGCACGACACACCGCCGGTGCTGGCCGATTATGCGAAGCGATTCGGCGCCCAGCCCGGCCGCTGGTATTTCCTGACCGGCGACCGCGCGCGGCTCAACGCGCTCTCTTTCGACACCTTCAAGCTGAACAGCGTGGATGGCAGTCTGACGCACAGCACGCGCTTCGTGCTGGTGGACCGCCGCGGCCGCATCCGCGGTTACTACGGAACCGTAGATGACCAGGGCCTGGGCGACCTGCTGCGCGATATCGGGCGGCTGGAGCGCGAGCCGGCGTGATCCCGCTGCGCGCGCTGCCGTCGGTGAACGCCGTGCTGAACGCTACGGCCGCGGTGCTGCTGGTCACCGGCTACATTCTCATCCGCAGCCGCCGCAAGGACGCGCACCGCAAAGTAATGCTCGCGGCGTTCGCCACATCCTGCGCCTTCCTGGTCTGCTACCTGATCTATCACTTCCAGGTGGGCTCCGTGCGCTTCGCCCGCACCGGAACCGTGCGTACCGTGTACCTCAGCATTCTGGCCACCCACACGCTGCTGGCGGCGGTGGTTCCTCCGCTGGCCATCGTGACCCTCAGCCGGGGCCTCGCGGCGCGTTTTGACAAGCACCGCCGCATCGCCCGCTGGACCCTGCCTATCTGGCTCTATGTGAGCGTCACCGGAGTGGTAGTCTACGTGATGCTGTACCACCTGTAAGGACCGTTACCGGGCCGCGGCCTGTAACACCCTATCCTGTTCACTTAGGCCTTGAGGAGGCTGAGGCGGTCTGCGCCAGCCGACGGAGCGGAGAGGCCAGCTTCCGCGTGGCGCGTGAGAACTAAGCCGCTGGCGCGGCGGACGCACCTTGGGTGCGTGTTTGTAGGCTTGAACAGCGGTAGCGTCGGTCGCAGAAAGGAGTTTTTCTGTGACCGAGCTACGACAACGCATGCTGGAGGAACTCCAGCGGCGGAATTTTGCTCCGAGCAGCATTCGCTACTACATACGGCCGTTCGCGACTTCGCTGCGTACTTCCATCAGCCACCTGACCAACTGGGAGCCGAACAGCTTCGGCAGTTCCAACTGCACATGTTGCGCGACCAGAAGCTGGCGACCGGCACCGTCGAGAACCGCATGACCTCTCTTCATTTCTTTTTCAAGAAAGTCCTCAAGCGGTACGATCCCGAGCTATACGACATTCAGCTGACCAGAGTGCCGAAGAAGCTTCCCGTAGTGCTGAGCGCGGAAGAGGTCGAGAAGTTGATCGCGGCCGCACCGGAAGCCGATGTTGTTGTTCCGGTTCTCCGGTTCATTCCTGTTCCGGTTTGACAGGCGGACCTTCCTCGGATTGTTGTTCCAGGAGCCGCCCCGCAACACGTTCAGACCTCGCTCCCCTCACGAACGCGAACTGGCCAAACAACTGCTCACGCAGCTTCCAGGTATCCCCGTGCTGCGCGTGACCGATCCACGCGTGAACTCTTGGCCGGATCTCATCCCAGCCCATCTTACCTTCTCCGAACGCCCCCTGCATCGCCCGCATGCGCCGGCGAAAGCGGACGACATTCTCCCGGAGCAGGCGTCTGTGGCCGGAGAAGATTCTCCAGCCGAGAAATGTCACGCCGTCCGAACAGCGATAGATTTGGCTCTTGCCCTCGTGAATACGTAGCCGAAACCTGCCGAGAAAAGCCTCGATACATGCCCTCATCTCGGTCAACGCCTCCCTGGTCTCCCCGAACAACAGAAAGTCGTCCACGTAGCGGATATATGATGGTGGGCGGAGCTCCCGGTTCACCATCTGGTCGAGCGGGCGGCACGTCCTGGCAGAACGCGGAGCAATGTGCCCAGGGGAGCGCCGTGGCGGACTCTCTGGCGCAGGCGGCAGCTCGTTTCCGAAAAGTGAAGCCCAACAGGGAGCCCGGCGCGGTCAGCGCAACCGCACCCAAACTGGTATGATGTGACGTTTCGCGGCACGCCAGAGGCTCTGAGTGCTTAAAACCACGTGGAAGACCGAGTATAAAGGACATGTCATCGAGTTGGAGAATCGGCCAAGGCTGGAGCGGCTGATTGTCGATGGAAAGGAAATCGCTAGGGAGCCAGGCGCCACTTGGGAACCGCGAAGCTTTCAGGCGACCATTCCCGACGGGAACCGGTCTATGAAGGTGGACGCCAACACTCGTTTTTCAAAAAGTCCGCGGGGACTCCGATTCACCGTGTCGGTGGATGGCAAGGAGATTTATAGCGAGGTGAAATGGCCGCCCCGGTGGTATCTCCCGTTCGCGGCTGTGGGCCTGATTCTGGCGAGCGTGGTCCTTCGGCTGGTAAGTTAATGAGTCTATCCCACTCCTTGGCCGCGGACGTCTTATCGCGAACATCGTCGAACGTGCTAATAATACGACAGAATCATCGCGGGCCTGTGGTCGCGCCGGAGTGATTCCACCGTTTCTCTGGTTCCGAGCGCGACCAAAGCCTCCACGATCCGGCGTTCTTGATCAGGCAACGCTGGCGCTCGTTCCGCTCAACCTTGTCCGGTACCCGACGCCGCAAGACCCCGTTCAGCGGCTGGTCTCGATCGATGTCAAATCCGGCGTCGAGAAGCAACTCGCCACGTGGATCCGCCGCGGGACTCCATCGTTGGCCGGGCGCATCCGCCTTCCTCCGGACGGCAACCGACTCGCCGTCTCGTTTGTCCGCCAGCACGGCAAGATCTACATGCTCGAAGGCTTCGACGAATCCACATCCTGGTTCGACCGACTGATGCCGCGATTCTAGCAGGCCGGAACGGCAGTGGTCCGGATTGTCGGCGACTCGGAAGCGGCCTCACGGCCGGAAAGCGTCACATGCAGGCACTAAGCCAAACCAAGCCAAACCAACCACAATTGCCGTAGAACCCGACTTTCGCACCTGGCCCGCCCATCTTGTCAAGTCGATCGCCGTGAATGCCGGTAGCCGCGCTGAATCAATAAGACATTTTGGGCAAGGCTTGTAGTGTCGCCCGCCCTCACACTGAAGCAGACGGGCCGTCCACCTCGCCTCACAGCGACCGCAGGTGGAATCCCCCGTCTACGTTGAGCACCTGTCCCGTGGAGTAGTCCAGCAGGCCGTCGGCGATGGCGCGCACGGCGCGCGCCACGTCCGCGCCTTCGCCCATGCGGCCCTGCGGCAACAGGCCGCCCGCGATGCGCTCCTCGTAGCCCTTTTCCACTTGGGCGATCATGTCTGTGCGAATGACCCCCGGCCGCAGTTCGAAAACCTGGATCCCGGAGGCCGCCAGGCGCTGCGCGTAGAGCGCCACGGACATGCTCAGGCCGGCTTTCGAAATGCAGTATTCGGCCCGGTTGACCGAGGCCGTATAGGCCGAAATCGAGGTCACGAAAACGATACGCCCGGCGCCCTGCTCCAGCATCCACCGGGCCGCCAGTTGGGTGAGAAAATGCGGACCTTTCAGATTCGTCGCGATCAGCTCGTCGAAGCTTTCCGCGCTGGCTTCCAGGATGTCGCGGCGCTCGCGCGGCGCGATGCCGGCGTTGTTCACCAGCAGGTCCAGCCGGGCGAACCGCTCGCGCGCGAAAACCATCAGGGCCTCGCGGTCCGCTGCCGAAGAGATGTCACAGGGAAAAATCTCGCAGCCGGTCTCCGCGCGCAGGCTCTCGGCGGCGTCGCGCCGCCCGCGGTAGGTGGCAATCACATCGTGAGTCCTGGCCAGTTCCAGGGCGATAGCCCGCCCGATGCCGCGGCTGGCCCCGGTGACGACGCTACTGGGTCTCGGCAAGCGCCTGGTCGATTCCTTTCGCGATCTCTTCGAAGCTGAAATGCTCGATGAAGGGCGTGCCGTTAACGAAGACCGTGGGCGTTTTGGCCACCCCGCGCGCCACGCCGTCCTGATAATCCTGCTCCACCAGAGCCGCCAGGCGCTCATCCTTGAGCGCGGCTACCGCCTCCTGAGGATTCACCCCGTGCTCCCGCGCGAAGCGCGCCAGCCGGTCTTCGAAATTGCCTTCGTCGGTGTCCAGAATGCCGGCCATGGTGTACCGGCGGTATTCCAGACCCAACTCCGGCTTGCGCCCGGCGAAGAAGCGCGCGGCGATGGCGGCGCGCCGCGCCCAGCGGTGTTTGGCCAGCGGAAAGTCGCGATGCACGAACTCGACCTTCTCCGCGTACCGCGGCAGGATCTTCTCGTCCATCATGCGCCGGAACGCGGCGCAGTCGGAGCACTGCAAGTCTTCGTAAATCAAAACGTGCACCGGGCTTCCGGCGCGCCCCTCGGTGAGGGCCGGCTGCGCCGCGAAACTAGCGGTCGTGGCAACCAGGGACATGACCAGCCTTCCCGTCATATCCGGACAGGTGTTTCCAGCGTGAAGGTCAGGCGGGTTTCCGAAGGAATGTGCACGCGCTGGCCCTTGGTCACCACCTCGCCGGCCGCGCCTGCGCCTGCTCCGGCGCCGGCTCCAATCGCCGCGCCCCGGCCGCCGCCCGCAATCGCGCCGATGATGGCTCCCAGCGCCGCGCCGCCCGTCGCCAGCTTGGCCGTTCGCGCGCCGCGCGAAGAACTGGACCGGCTCACCGACTGCGTGTTCACGTCCACCACCTGCCCGTTCACTTTCACCGAAACCAGGTCCAGGGTCAACACGGTGGTCCCGGTCAGCTTGCCGGACTCCTTATCGTCCACCAGTTTCACCACTACGTCCGCGCCGCGCGGGATCACGGAATTGCCGTCCACTATGACCGGCTCATCCATACTGGCCGCGAAGGTCTGGCCTATCCGGTTCTTCTCCGAATCCACGCTGTCGATCAGGCGCACCACGAAGTTGGTCCCCGCCGGCAGCGTGATCCCCTGGCCCCCGCTCGCCGGCGCGCTGGCCGGCTGCACGTCGGGCCGGAGCACATTGCTCTGCGCAGCCGGGGCGCTCTGCGGAGCCGGAGCCGATGTAACCGGCGCGGAGGTGGCCGCCGTGGAACCCGAGGACCCCGAAAATTGCAGCGTGGCCGCGTCCGAAACGTCGAACGATTGAATCTGGTTGCCCACCTCCATGCGGATCTGCCTGGGGGATCCGCCCAGATAAGTGCCGTTCACCACCTGGCCGCTCTTCAACGTCAGCGTGTCGGCCCATCCGGCGCTCAGGAACCCGATGGTCAGCAGGGCATAAGCAAAGCGCATACGTCCTCCTCGGTTCATAACCTCAATTGTACGACGCTGGTTGCGGCGGTTTGGGGTACGCGGCGGCGCTCAGCCCGCCCGCGGTACGTTTTCTTCCACTGCGCCGCCCTTGGAGATCAGCGCCTTGGCGACCCGCTTGCCCTTCTCGTAGGCCGTCTCGTAGAGCGCGCGGCGTTCCCTGCGGCTGTACCCGCGGCCGCGCGTGTGCAGCCGCTCGATGCCCCGCCCAATGACGTAGGTGGCCGCAAACGCGATGGCGCCTTTGGGGATCAAACCGCCGCCCATGGGGATCTTGCCTGCCAGTTCCCGCGCCAGGGCGCGCCAGCCGAAGGCCCCCGCCGCGATCGAGGCGATTTCGGTGGTCTGTTCCGTCAGGCCGACCTTCCTGCCGCACGCCGCGGCAATCAGGAAAGCCATCCGGACCTGATTCAGCGTGATGAAGGTGGTGTCGGAAGCGAACTCGCCCACCGCCCAGGGCAGATCCAGAACTGTGGGTACCACGTTGGGCAGCGCGCTGAGCACCGCAAACAGGGCGTTCTCCTTGGAGATATCCTGCACGATGCGATCCACCACCGGCTTGCGGAATGGCCGGAAGGAGCGCGCCAGCGGCAGGTGTAGTTCTTCGCGGGCCTCCAGAATCTCATCGATGGTGGCCTCCGGATGCTCGCGGCGGAACGTGAACGCCTCCGCGGGGCAGGCAAGGCCCTCCTCGTAAAGGCGCAAGTCGGCCGCGGCGGGCGCGCCCTGATCCCCGTTCCGGAAAATCCGCTCCATCAGGCGCACGCGTTCCTGGTGCGAGACCTCCCGCGGCGCCAGGAAGTCCTCCATGTCCGCATAGCCGGAGCTGGTGGAAGCCACCAGGACAATCGACAGGGGACGGCCTGCGGTGCGCCGCACCTCTTCCGGGTTCATCAGTGAAAGCGCGGAGCGCAGTTTCTTCAGGGTCGAGAACATGGCGTCAGGGCCGCTCGGCGCCGCGGAGGCGGAACATCAATTCGAGCTCCTTTCGCCATTCTACCCCCAGCCCCAGGCGCTCCACATCGATAGCCGGGGAGAAAAAGCTCAGGATGGTCTCCGTGGTGGGGTGGAATTCCAGGGCGGGCGAGATCAGCAGCAGCCGCGGGGGCTCAGGCCGCAGCGCGATCCCCGGAAAATATCCGTACTCGCCGAACTCGCCGCGGTCCAGGTGCCATTTGACGCGCAGCCAGTAGTCCAACGCTTGCACGGGCAGATGTGGGTCCGCCGAAGCCTTCAGCTCCAGAACGGCCAGGCGGCCGGAGCGGTCCACCGCCAGCAGGTCCAGCACGTCGCGCTCGCCTCCCGCGAAAGCCGGCACCTGTCCATAGACCGGCTCGGCCCGCAGCGTGGGATCCACCTTCTCCAGGTGCGCGCGCACCTGCGACTCCAGCCAGGCCTCCGGATTCTGCCGGTAGAGCGGATGTTCACGGTCGGCCGAAGCCGCCCGGCGCGCCGCCAATTCGCGCGCCAGCAGCCGCGCTTCGGCCAGGTTGTGCGGTCCGGCGGGTTGCCGCTCGCGCAGGCCGAACCGCATGCCGCCCTCCGTGGCCCGCGCGAATTCCAGCCCGCGCACCCGCAGGCTCCGGGAGCCGTCCTGCATCGGGACCGGCTGCACGTCCGGCAGGCGCGCCAGTTCCTCGAATCCAGGAACGCCAGCGCCATCCGCGGGCGGACGGCAGGGTTCCAGGCGCGTGTCCACATTGCCCGCGTCCCGCGGATCGACGCGCGCCGCGTAACCGTCCGGCGAGTAGACGAACATTTCCACGCGCGCCGCGGCGGAGTCCAGGTAGGGCAACCGCAGGCAGGTGGTGCGCTCCCGTCCGGCGGGTAAATACAGTAGCAGACCTCCCACCACTATGCGGTCCTGCATTCGCCTCCGCAGGTAATCCAGCCAGATCAGGCCGAAGGTGAGAAGGCCCGTGGGATCGGCCGCCCCCGGGGGTGCGCCGATGGCCGCCCAGCCATGCCGGCCCTGGCGCAGCAAGGCCCGCGCGTAAATCCCGGAAAGACTGTGCTCCAGGTCGGGCTCGGCGGAGAGTTCCGCCACCTCCCACCCCGGAAACTCGCGGCAGAGCAGCAGGCGCAGTTGCTCGCGGAAAACCAGGCGGCTGCTGCGGCGAGCCAGATCCTGGCCCGTGGGCCGCGCCAGGTCTACCAGGAACAGACGGCCCTCCTTGCCGCCGAAACGCTCCGCCACCAGTTCCATCCGGCTCGCGGTGTGCTCCCGGATGCCGATCACGCGCCGCACCAGGTTGCGGTTCTGGTCCCAGGCCTGCAGGCTCAGGCGTGCGTTGCGGGAATGCAGCGCGACGTTATCGCCGGCGAGCGGCAGGATCTCCTCTCCGGGTTCGAGCAGGGCGGGCTTGCGGGCGCCTGCCAGAAAGCCTTCCACGGCGCACCGGATCTCCTCGGCGTTCCAGCCGGACCCCCGCCGGGCGGGCCGGGGCATGCGAAGCGCCATTGTAGCCCCATTTGCGCCCGTCCCGGCAGGCTCTAAGGGTTCACGTGAGGTGCGCGGCCCTCCCTCCCCGGCGCGAGCACGCTAAGCGCGCTCGCGGCCAGCACCGCGATCAGGATCCAGCCTTGCAGCCGCAGGGCAGACTGTTGCAGCAGGCTGAAAGCCGCCTGGCCCAGCGCCAGGCTCCAGGCCGCCAGCCCGTACGCCAGGTAGTTGCGCCGCGCGGCCCAGCGGCAGAATGCCAGCACCACAGCCAGACCCAGCAGCAGCGGGAAATATTGCAGGGCGAATTCGGGGGCACTATGTGCCTGCTGCGACACCAGCGCCGCCGCGCCGGCCAGCCCCGCGGGAACCAGCAGGCGTGGATACTTCTCCGCCAGGTACGCGGCCAGGGCGAGCGCGGCCAGCGCCACCAGGGTCTGCATCGACGCCGCCGAGACAGCCGAAAGCGCCGGGAGAGGAACCGCAAAAAACGTGGGCGCATTTACGAAGAGCAGCGCCGCGCCCGGAAACCTGTCCGCCAGCAGCCAATGCGCCTGGCTCAGCGCCGCCGCCAGGCCCAGGGCCAGCGCCGCCGCGCAAACGGCATCCGCGCCAAGCTGCCGCCGGCCCGCGCGACTCAGCGCCGCGAGGGCCTCCGGCCGCAAGGCGCTCAGCAAACCGGCGGCGCCCGCCAGGCCCAGAAACAGACTGATGGCCGAAATCAGCATGCTGGTCGCCACGCTGGCGGTAAAGGTGCCCGGCGGTACGGCGGTGTCGTAGACGCGAAAGACCAGGTGGAAGCGCGCGAGCGAGTCCGCCAGGCTCAGCCCCGCCAGGGCCGCGGCGATCCACAGGGCCGGCCGCCAGCGCAGTTGGCGCCTCCGCGTGCGCTGGATCAGCAGCCAGATCGCGGCGATGGCGCCGCCCACCAGCACGGCTACGCGCAGCACGGCCAGCAGGTTCGAAAGCGCGTTGCGCCGCGAGCGCTCCCGCACGAACGCCTCCGGCAGCTTCCAGAAGGTGCGCAGCGCGGCCACCCGGTCGCCCGCGACCTCTACACTGACGCGGTAGCGCGCTTCTTCCAGGTTCCGCGCATCGCCGGGCTTGGCCTCCCACACCAGCGCGTGATCGCGGCGGGCTTTCTTCTTCTCCGAGGAGGCCTCCTTCAACTCCAGGCGCGACAGGTCGAAGCCTGCGCCGGCCAGGTAGGCGGCGGCGATGCGCCGTGCTTCCTCCGCGGAGACGTCCGCTCCCGGGCGGTCTTCCGGCAAGGTGTGGTCGAACCCGAAGACTTGCCCGGTGTCCGGACGCAGGGCCACGCGCAGTTCTTCCTGGTCCAGCGGCTTGTAATAGCGCACCACCCAGCCGTAGAGCGGCACGTCCCGCTGGTACGCTCCGGCGAGGTACGAGACCGGCCGCCGGGCCAGGAAATACTTGCCCGTATCTGCGTCCCAGGTGCTGATTACGTACGTCACTGCCTGGAAGCCCTGGCCCGCCAGCCCTTGCCCCGCCAGGAAGCGGTCCCCGGCGGCCTGTGCCTGGGCTGCCGTCACGGCAAAACGCGGCTGGTCTCCGAATCGCTCCACCGGCACAGCCAGACTGGCCAACCCCGCAGCGGCCAGCGCCAGGACCGTTATGCGGCGGCGCTGCGTCCAGGGGCGGGCGAAGGCCGCCCCCGCCGGCGCCTCTTCCGCCTTCTCTTCGGCCGCCGGCTCCGGCCCACAGGCGTCCGCGTTGGTCAGCCCTTCTTCCGGTTCGAAGCCCCGCCCCCGCAGGTAGGCGATCCAGGCGGCCAGCACGGGCAGCACCATGATCCCCGCGCTGGCGGCCCCGGAGAGCACGAAGTAGAGGTTGTGCGAGCGCATCAGCAGCAGGGCGCTGTACATGGCGTCCACCGAGTAGTGCCAGACCAGCGTGGGCAGGATGCCCCACCGCAGCATGATCCAGCCCAGCGCCACGCCCCCTATGCCCACCTCCACGCCGCGGATATAGAAGGGTTGCTGCGGATAGCCCGCGTGGCCGAATCCCCAGATGAAGCCTGCCAGCACTACCGCCGCCGGCGCCGAGCGGAGCAGCTTCCGCAAGAAGGGAATCGAGAACATGCGGAACATGAATTCTTCGGACACCGCGGGCAGAAAGCCTCCCAGCAGCACGAACAGCCAGGGCAGGCGCGTGTTCAGCAGGTCGTCGTAAGGCACGTCCGCCGGCGACCACGCGCCCCAGCGGTAGGCCAGCAGGTAGAACGCCGTCTGGTACGCCACGAAGACGCCCGTCAGGGTCAGGCCCAGAATGGCCCCCTTGAAGAAGCGCTTGGTGCGCAGGCCCCGCAGGCGGAACAGGTTGCCCAGGGCGACTGGTTTCGGATAAGCGCGCCGGTAGAGCGGCTCCGCGCCCGCGGTGAGCAGGAACAGCAGGCCGCCGCCGGCCAGAGCGCTGAGCAGGCTTTGCAGCAACTGGCGCGCCACGAAGCTGCCGTAGGAATCCGTGGTGGGATACGCGAACTCCGCCAGCGGCCGCGAGTTCCAGTTGGAGAGAAAGATCAGCACTGCGCCGGTGACGCCCACCACGCCGGCCTGCCGCCAGGGCACGTCGCGGCGGCGCACGTTCCGCAGCAGCATCACCAGCAGGCCCACTCCCAGCAGCATCATCAGCGCGGTGTCCATGGTCTGCGCCGCCAGGTTCCGCGAGCGCAGCCGCTCGTAGTCGCGCTGCCAGGTCTCCGGAATCTTCAGATACTCGCGGTAGCCCCCGATCTCGCTGCCCAACACCGTCACTTCCACCCGGTAGGTGGCGCCCTTGACGTCGAAATCGTGCTCCTTCCAGGCGAAGATGTGGTCCGTGCGCGCCGGGCGGCTGACGCTCGATCCTTCGACAAAATCCAGCCCCGCCGGGTCGCGATGCATCACCTCGCGCAGAAAGCCCTCGGCCAGCGCGCGCGCCTGCTCGGGGGAAACGCTCGGCCGCGCCGCCGCCTCCGGAATCAGGTGCGCGAAGCCCACGGTTTCCCCGCGCGGCGTGACGTCCACCCGGAACTCTTCCTTCTCAAGCGGGCGGAACCAGCGCCGGGACCATTGCCAGAGCCGCACCCGCGCCCCCATGATCCGGTTGGCCCGCTCCAGTCCCAGTTCCCGCTCCAGGAAGGTCTTGGCGTCGTCGTCGTAGCGGAAACGCGCGGCTTCCCGGTAGCCTGCCGGATTGAGGCCTCGCGACCGCAGGAAAGCGCCGGCCAGGCGGCCGGCTTCCTCGCGCGTCACCCGGAAGTCGATGGACGCTTCGGGAAACGCGCGGTAGAAGAAGCGCGCCGAAAACCAGACCGTGGCCAGCAGAACCAGAAAGCAGAGGCTCAGGAAGCGGAGGTCTTTGCCGTCCAGGCGTGAGCGCATGCGGTCCCCGGTTCAGGATACACGATGCGCCGGCACATGGTCGCTCCCGCGGGAGCTTTGGTACAGTGAGGTGTGATCCGCGCACCCCAGCCCGGGCGAGTGGCTGCCCGCCAGTCGGAAGCCGTCCCCGAAAGCGAGAAACAAGCCGTCGAGCAGCCGCAGCCGCCTAAGCTCTCCGCCATCGTCGTCTCGCACAACCGCGTGGACCTGCTGCGCCGCTGCCTGGAGGCGTTGGAGCGCAGCGCCGCGCGCGAGACCATGGAAGTGCTGGTGGTGGATAACGGCTCTACCGACGGCAGCGCGGGCCTGGAATCGGAATTCCCCAACGTCCGCTTCGTGCGCCTGCCGAAAAATTTCGGCCTGACGAAAGCCCTGAATATCGGCGTGCGAGCCGCCGAAGCGGAATCGCTTTTTCTGCTGCATGAGGATACCGAGGTGTCGCCGGAAACCGTGGGGGCGCTCGCCGCCGTGCTGGATTCCCGCCCGGAAGCCGGCGCCGTCTGCCCCCTGCTGGTGACTCCCGAAGGGCAGGCCGCCCCGCAGCTTGGCACGCTGCCGCCGGATGATACCTATCAGCCGGCCGAGGCGCGTTCCGAGCCCTATGCGGTGGAGTACCCGCGCGGCGCGGCGCTGCTGGTGCGCGCGTTTTTTCTGAAAGCTCTGGGCAAACTGGACGAGCGCTACGGGCAGTACGGCGGCGACGCGGAACTGGCCTTCCAGATCCGCCGCGCCGGCAAGCAGATCCTGCTCGTGCCGGACGTGCGCGTGGTGCATCACGGGCGCGAGACGGAGTCGGCGCTGCGCCTGGCGGACCGCAAACTCGGCTCCGCCCTCTTCATCGCCAAGCACATGGGCTTTCTCGCGGGCCTGCAGGCGCGCATCGGCGGCGTCTTCGGCGCGCTGGGCGCCTTCCAGTTCGGGCAGTTCTCCTACCTGCTCTCCGGCCAAAAGCTCGATGGGACTCAATCCTGACGGCGGCTCTGGTCCGTTATGCTAGGGAATATGGACCTGGTGCTCTGGTTTCTGGCGCCCGGCCTGCTGGCCGTCGGCTCGGGGGTGCTGACCTACTTCATCATGCAATCGCGCATGGAGGTGGCCCTGGCACGGGAGCGCGAGGCCACCGCCGAAGCGCGCGGCGCTCTGGAAGCCGAGCGGAAAGCCATGGCGGCTGCACTGGCCAACGCCGAAGAATCCGGGCGGCGCGGCGCCCTGGATGATTTTCTGGCGGATCTCCGCGTGGAGCAGCGCCACTACACGCGTGAGCAGAAGCTCCTGTTCCTGCACCGCCGCAGCCTGGTGCTGCAGGAGCGCATCTTCTTCCGCAATATCCCGCTCTCCAATTGGATCGAGCACGAGGTGGTTCTGGAGGATGGCGCGGACGTGGAGAAGCTCACCCGCAGCCTCACCGTCTTCGACAACCCGGCCCTCGCCCTGGACCCGCCGCCCCCGCGCCGGCTGCTGCGCTAACGATTAGCCCAGCCGGTTCACGGCGTGCACCAGCGCGTTCATGTAGCCGTGCGAATAGGTGCGCCCGATGATGCCCCACGGCGTATCGCCTTCCACGCGCGGCGTATGGTCGGAGACGAACGGGCCGCTGTAGCCGGATTCTTTAAACGTCCGCATGGCGTCCAGCATGTCGATGTCGCCTTCGTCGATGAACACTTCGGTGTAATGCGGGAAGCGGCCGCGCACCGCCCGGAAGTGCACCAGGTTGATCTTCCCGCGGGTGGCGAAATAGCGGATCTCTTCCAGCACGTTCACGCCCATCTCCGTGATGGTGCCCTGGCAGAAGGTGATGCCGCTGGCCGGGCTGGGCACCTCCTGGAGGAACCGCCGCAGGCCGTCGGTGCTGTGAAAAATGCGCGCCACCCCGCGCATCACCGGCGCCGGGGGATCGCAGGGATGCATGGAGAGACGCACGTGGGCCTGCTCGGCTGCCTCCACGATGGGCTTGGTGAAGTACAAAAAGCGGTCCCACATCTCCTGCTCGCTCACCACGCCGATTTCCGGAAACGGCGGGGCGTCCTTCACCCGGCTGTAGTCCATCGAGCGGTACACGGAGTGGCCGCGGCCCTCCGTGTTGTAGTACCCCACGCGCGCGTCCCAGTAAAAATCCGGCCAGAAGCGCCATTCCATCATCGGCACGCCGGCTTCACCGGCCGCCCGGATGGTGCGGCGCACATTCTCGATTTCCTGGTCCCGGCCGGGCTTCCCTAACCGCGCCTGCCGGTAGAAGTCGATCGGAATCATCATCGACTCCAGAATCAAACCGGCGTCCTCGCAGTTCTTCTTGGCCCGCAGCACATCCGCCGCCGTCCAGTAGCCCTTCTTTTCCCGGTCCACCGAATCGGTCCCTTGGAAGATCACGTACTTGCAGCCGACCTGCGCCAGCCAGTTCAGCGCGGCCGGCTCCACGTCATTCAGATTCTCCGAAATCTTGGGCGTCCAGGCGTCCGCGCGCCGGGGCGTGGCGCCCTCCGGCCCGGCCATAGCCAGCCCCGCGCCGGCGGAAAGCAACAGATCACGTCGCGACGTCTTCATGTGGCGGAATTATATCAATGAAACCTGCCGTGCCGGAGCCGCGTCTCACAGGCTTGCTATAATCGAAGAGCTAAGCCCGAAGTGCAGCGTGTCCGTACCTCATCGACATGAAGTGTATTTTCGTCTTAATCTTGACCGCAGCGGCGATCAGCGCCGCCGATTTCAATACCGGGCAGGCCGCGCGGGCGGTAGTCGGCCAAATCACGTTTACGCAAGGGGATGACGGCGCTAGCGACGTTTTGTTGGGGGCCGCCGGCGGTGTCGCCTATGCGAACAATACCCTGTTTGTAGCCGATGGCAGCCGCTCCGGCGCCACCCCGGTAAATAACCGCGTCCTCATTTATCAGAACGTCGCTGGCTGGCTGCCAAGTCCCAGCCAGCCGTTGAACTACGACCGCAAGTGCCCCGTGTGCGTAGGCGACGCAGATGTGGTGGTAGGCCAGCCGGATTTCACGCACACCGATATTGCACTCTCCCAGACCGGCATGCGCACGCCCACGGCCGTGGCCTCCGATGGCATCCACCTGGTGGTGGCGGACACGGACAACAACCGCGTGCTCATCTGGAACTCCATCCCCACTGTGAACGGCGCCCCCGCCGACGTGGTGGTGGGCCAGCCGGATTTCAAGACGGGTTCCATCCCCCCCGGCAACGTGCCCACGGCCCAGTCCATGCGCGGCCCGCAGGGAGTCTGGATCCAAAACGGCAAGCTCTTCGTGGCGGATACGCAGAACCACCGCGTCCTGATCTACAACTCGATTCCCACTTCCAACGGAGCCGCCGCCGACTTGGTGCTGGGCCAACCCAACCTCACCACCTTCGTGGAGCCGGACCTGACCCAGGCCAAGCAGGATGCCGAAGCCAACAACCTGCTGAACCCGGTGTCGGTCACCTCCGACGGGCAGCGGCTCTACGTCACCGACCTCGGCCACCATCGCGTGCTCATCTGGAACACAATCCCGACGGCCAACCAGGCCCCGGCGGACGTGGTGATCGGGCAGCCCGACATGACCAGTTCGCTGTCCAACAACTCTTATTCCGTGGCCGCTGATGGCACCGAGTCCCAGGTGCTGTGCGCCTCCAACGGCACCGACAGCAACGGCAAACCCACCTTCCCGCAGCAGTGCAACGCCACGCTGAGCTTTCCCCGTTTCGCGCTCTCCGACGGGCAGCGCCTCTTCATCGCGGACGGCGGCAATGACCGCGTGCTGGTCTTCGAACACATTCCCACGCAGAACGGCGCCAGCGCGGATTATGTGATCGGCCAGTTGGGCGGCCAGATCAACCAGGCTTCCGACGCCGTCGATTCCCTGCGCACGCCGAGCGCCCTGGCCTGGGACGGCACCAACCTGTACGTGGCGGACGCCTACAACCGGCGTGTGAACGTCTATTCTCCGGCGGCCAATAACGTGCCCTACACTGGCGTGCGCAACGCCGCCAGCTTCGACATCTTTGCGGTCGGCGAGGTCACCCTGGGCGGCAACATTCAGGCCGACGACACCGTCACCATCACCATCAACAGCAAGGACTACACCTACAAAGTGCTGAAGACCGATGACCTCACCGCGGTGGTGAACGGCCTGGTGAAAGCCATCAATGCCGACTCCGGCGACCCAAATGTCCTGGCGACGGGCGATCCCACCGTCTACGGCGTGATCCTCACTTCGCGTGTCCCTGGCTCGGACGGCAACAAGATCACGCTGGCCGCCAGTACCTCCGCCAATGCGTTGATCACGGCTACCGCCAGCGGCGCCAATCTTTCCGGTGGGCAGGACGCCGCCAAGATCGGTCCCGGTACGGTGGTCTCCGTGCTGGGCTCCAACCTGAGCGATGCCAGCGCCCAGGCCGATTCCAATGCCGACACGCTGCCGGACACGCTGGCGAACACCCAGGTGTATTTCAACGGCATTCGCGCCCCGCTGTTCTTCGTCTCGCCTAACCAGATCAACGCTCAGATTCCCTTCGAATTTACCGACACCACCAGCGTGAACGCCTACGTGCGCACCGTGCACGCCGATGGCAGCGTCACCGTGACCACGCCCGTGGCCGTGAGCATCGTGCAGCAAAACCCGGGCATCTTCACCTCTTCGGGCGGCAACGATCCGCGGCCCGCGGTGGCGCTGCATAGCTCCAGCAACGCCACCGGCACCATCTCCGTGGATGGCTCGGTGAAGGCCGGCGACGTGGCTACCGTCACCATCGGCGATCCCAACAACAATCCCCGCACGTACAGCTACACAGTGCAAAGCAGCGACACTTTGGCCACGATCCGCGACGCGCTGATCAGCCAGATCAATCAGGATCCCCAGGTGGAGGCGTCTCCCGCTGGAGTGTTCACCCGCATCCGGCTGAAAGCGCGCGTCTCGGGGCCGGATGGCAACGGCATCCCCTACACCGGCAGCGCCAGTTCCAATGCGCAGGTGATCCTTACCGCCACCACTCCGGCGCTCTGCTGCGCCAACACTGCGGGCGCTCCGATCACCGACGACAACCCGGCTCTTGCCGGCGAAACCATCGTCGTGTACGCTACCGGCCTGGGCGTTCCCAATCCGCCCGATGGCGCTTCCACTGGCCAGAAGTTTTATGGCCCGGTGGATCAGCCCCAGAACTTCGTTTCCTCTCTGGCCGGCGGCAAAACCGCCAACGTGCTGGCCGCCCAGTTGAAGACCGGTATGATCGGCGTTTGGGAGGTGGACCTGGAGTTGAACTCCTCGCTCCCCAGCGACCCGCTTACGCAGTTGACCATTGCCCAGGACGTGTACGTCAGCAACATCGTCACCGTCCCGGTTTACAATCCCAACCCCAGCAGTCCCTGAAACAGCCCCGGGCGGCGCTCCGCCGGGCCGCCCGCTGAGTCTATAATCCAAAGGTGCGGCGGCCGGATCTGGACAATCTCTCCCTGCGGACCAAGGGCCTGTTCATGGTCGCGGCCCCCGTCGTCGCGTTGCTCGCGGCCGGTGGTGCGCTGCTCGTCCTCGAGTATCAGCAACAGGAGGCCGACGCTTGGGTACAGCACACTTTTGAAGTGCGCTCGGACATCCAGGCTGTCCACCTGCTGCTGGCGGATGCCGGCTCGGCGGTCCGCGGCTACCTGGTGACGCGGCACCGGGACATGCTGGCCCCCTATCAGGCTTGCATTGCCGGGGTGCCGCAACTGTTTCGGGGCCTGGATGCCTTGACTCAGGACAACCCGGTGCAGGCGGCTCGCGTGCGGCGCTTGCGGGGGCTGGCGAGAGCCCGCTTGGACGCCCTCGCCGCCGTCCTGCGCGCCTTCGACGAGTCCGCCGGCCCCGCTGAGCTGGAAACCAGCCTGCTGCGCAGCAACCTGGTCATGCAACAGCTCCGCGCGGAGCTCTCCTCCATGCAAGCGGAAGAAGATCTGCTCCTGGCTCGGCGCCGGGGGGAAGCCGAACGGGCGCGCACCCGCATGTATCTCCTGATCGGTTTCGGCACCCTGTTCGGCCTCCTGGGCGGAGTCCTGGTCCCGATGCTGGCCGCTACCGGCGTCGTGCGCCGCATGACCGCGCTGCAGCGCGAAGCGGAGATGCTCGCCCGCCGCGATCCGCTGCCCGTCCGCCCCTTGGGCGGCGACGAGATCGGCAAGCTGGGGGAGTCCCTGCGCCAGGCCGACCGCCTGCTCGCCGAGCGCGAGACCCAATTGCAGGAGACCGAGCACTTTCTCCAGCGCCTCATCGAAACCAGCCCCACGGCCATTTTCCGACAGGACCCCGCCACCATGGCGGTCACCTACGTCAGCCCCAACTCTGTTCGCATTCTGGGGTACACGCCCGAGGAAATCACCGCCTCACCCAGTTTCTGGCTCGATCACATCCATCCCGAGGACCGCGAGCGCGTGCTGGCGGAAGATCGCCAGGCCATCGAGCGCCACGCCTCCGGGCTCGTCATCGAGTACCGCATGCGCCACAAGAACGGCGAGTACCTCTGGCTGCGCAGCTTTGTCTCTCTGGAATATGACGCCCATGGTGCCCCCCGGATGCTGCTGGGGCACCGCCTGGATATCACGGGGCGGAAGCAAGCCGAGTTCCAGTTACTGGAGCGGCAAGTGGCGCTGGATGCCACCAACAAGGAACTGGAAGCCTTCAGCTACTCCGTCTCCCATGACTTGCGCGCGCCCTTGCGCGCCGTGGACGGCTTCAGCCGGATTCTACTCGAAGAGCACGCCGCCGGCCTCGGTGCGGAGGCCCGGGGCCATCTCCAGCGCGTGCGCGACGCCACCCAGCGCATGGCCGCCCTCATTGACGATCTGCTGAAGCTCTCCCGCGTGACGCGCGCCCAGATGTCCCGCGAAATCGTCGATCTCAGCCGCCTGGCCGGCTCCATTTCCCAGGAACTGCGTCAGTCCGACCCGAACCGCCTCGTGGAATTCCTGATCCGGCCGGGCTTGGCGGCAATCGGCGATCCGGGCCTGCTGCGCGTGCTGTTGCAGAACCTGCTGGGCAATTCCTGGAAGTTCACCTCCGGCCACCCCACTGCCCGCATCGAGTTCGGACTCGCCACAGCCGAGAATGGCCAGGCAATCTATTTCGTGCGCGACGACGGCGCCGGTTTCGACCCGGCGTACGGCCGCAAGCTGTTCGGCGCCTTCCAGCGCCTGCACAGCATGCATGAGTTCCCGGGCACCGGAATCGGCCTGGCCACTGTGCAGCGCATCGTGCAACGCCACGGCGGAACAGTGTGGGGCGACGGCGCCGTAGGGCAAGGCGCCACCTTCTATTTCACCCTCCAGCCCGGCCCCGTCGATTCCAGCCGGTACTCACACGTGTCATGACCCGGAAGGACTTTCTCCTCCTGGCGCCGGCCGCCGCGGGAATCGCCCGCCCGCCCTCCGCCTTTGCCCAGGCGCCTGCGCGTCCCCCCAATGTGCTCCTGTTGATGTCTGACCAGCACCGGCCGCGCGCGCTCTCCATCGACGGCCACCCGGTGGCCCGCACCCCCCGCCTGGATGAGCTGGCGCACTCCGGAGTGCGCTTCGACAGCGCCTATTGCAGCAACCCCGTTTGCGTGCCCTCGCGCGCGTCCCTGCTCACCGGCCTCTACACGCATCACCACCGCGCCTACAACAACACCACCCCGTGGCCCTTCGAGAAGAAGACCATGGCCCACTATTTCGGCCGCGCCGGCTACATGACCGCCCTGATCGGCAAGATGCACTTTGTGGACGCGCAGACCCACGGCTTCGACTACCGCCTGGACTTTAACGACTGGTATCAGTACCTGGGCCCCCGGACCCGGCTCTACGCGGATGAACTGGGCTTCCCAAACTCGGGCTCCGGCTTGCCCCAGATCGATGACCTCTGGCGCGATTTCGGCGACCCGTGGAAGGGCACCCGCGAGTCCGACGGCCGCCAGGGTCCGGTGGCCGTGGGCCGCGTCTCGCGCATTCCCGAGCGCGACCAGTTCGAAAGCTTCGTGGCCCGCGAATCGGTGCGTTTTCTGCGCACTCATGGCCGCCGGCAGCCTTTCCTGCTGGTCTGCTCGTTCCTCAAGCCGCACGATCCCTTCATGCCCTCCGCGCGCTTCGCGGCGATGTTCCGCGCCGAGGACATGCGGCTGCCCGATACCTGGGGCCGGGTGGACCTGTCGCGCGTCCCGCGGGAGATCCGCGAATCCATCGAGCACAACCGGCCTACCCCCGAGTTGCGCGACCCGCTCGCAGCCCGCCGGCGCATCGCCCTGTACTACGCCTCCCTGGCGCAGATGGACGAAAACGCCGGCCTGGTGCTCGACGCCCTGCGGGAATTGGATCTCGACCGGAACACCGTGGTGCTTTACACCTCCGACCACGGCGAGATGCTGGGCGAGCATGGGCTGTGGCAGAAATTCGTCTTCTACGAGCCCTCCGTGGGCGTGCCGCTGATTGTGCGCGCGCCTGGCGTCGCTCCGCCGGGCGCGCGCTCAGCCACGCCCGTTAGCCTGGTGCAGGTGCTCCCCACCCTGGCCGAGCTGTGCGGCTTGCCGGCGCCCGCGGGACTGGACGGCGAAAGCCTGGTTCCGGATCTGCGCCAGCCCGGCCTCCGCCGCCAGACCACCGTCTACGCCGAGTACAACCTGCAAACGCCCCGCGCCAAATACATGATCCGGCGCGGCGACTTCAAGTATTGCCACTACACCAGCGACACGCCGGAACTCTACAACTTGAGCGAAGATCCGCAGGAGATGCGCAACCTGGCGGGGCTCTCCGCCTACCAGCCGCGCGAGGAAGAGTTGAAAGCAGACCTCCTCCACTGGATCGCGCAGTAGTTACCGGGCCGCGACCGTCAGGGAGCGGTTCTCACTTCTTACACCAGCCCCCGCAGCAAATTCACCGCCAGCCGCAGATCGTGCACCCACTGATCGTGATCGGTGCCCTCCCGTTCGATGCACAGCGGCCCGCGGTAGCCCACTTCCCGCAGCTTTTTCACGAAGCGGTCCATGCCCACGGAGCCCTGTCCCAGCGGCTTTTCCCCGCCCAGCGCGCCGGGCTTGTCTTTGGGCGGCCAGTCGCCGTCCTTGCAGTGCACCGAGACCACGTGCCGGCCCAGCGTGCCCAGGGCCTCGACCGGGTCGCCCGTGCCATAAAGGATCATGTTGGCCGGGTCGAAGTTGATGCGCAGATTGTCGCGCTGCACATCTTCGAAGAACCGCAGCAGTGTCGCGGCCGCCTCCTGCCCGGTTTCGAGAGCGAACGTCTGCCCGTGCCCCGCCGCGTGGTCGCAGATCCTGCGCACCACTCCCCGCACGGCCACGTAATCCGGGTCTGCATGGTCCTCCGGCACGAAGCCGATGTGGGCGCCGATGCTCGGGACCCCCACTTGCGCGGCGAAATCGCTGGCCGCCAGCGTGCGCGCCACGCGCTCGTCCCGCGTGCGCCGCGGGATGAAGCCCACGGTGTCTTTCACCGTCGGAATGTCCGCGTAGTCCTCGCCTATGTAGGCGCAAAACACCGTCACCAGGGTGAAGCCTTCCTCCTCCAGCGCCTTCCGCCACGCCGGCGCGTCCAGGTTCCAGTCGCCGGGCGTTCCCAACTGGCCGCAATGAATCCCCAGGGACTTCAACTCCCGCAGCGTTTCCACCGGGTCTCGCCCGGCCCAAAACATGGCTCCGATTTCCAGCTCTTTCACAGGCATGCGAGTTTCTCTCCGTTCTTGCTTCTGGATTCCACCATCAACCGCGTCCACTTCACCGCCGCCGCGGATTCCTCCGGCGGGCATATCTCCGGCTTTCGCCCCTGCCCGGCGCACTCCACGAAATACTTGAGTTCCGCCCAATACCCGTCCACATCGCCCGTGGCCACCGCTTGTTCTTCCCCATCGGCACGGTACAGCGTCAGCGGCCGGCCGGCGGAGCTGTAGTCCAGCGTGCCCGCGTCGCCCACGATGGTGAACTCCATCGAAAACGGGTAGGCCTTGGGATGGTGCCATCCGCCCGTGACGGTCACCGAGACGGCCTGCGGATACCACAACTGCGCGCTGATCTGGTCGATCCCCCGCGGCATGTCCTCGTATCCGGCGGCGCTCACCGCGGCGGGCGCGCCCAGCAGGTGCAGCGCGAAGTCCACGTCGTGAATCAGCAGGTCGAAAACGCCCCCGCCGCTTCGTGCGGAGTCCTGCATCCACTTGCTCCAGCCGGGTGCGGCGCACCGCCGGCGAAACAGCGCCGAGCGGATCGGCCCCAGTTTCCCGGCATGCACCATCTCCGCAGCGGCGCGATATGCCGGGAAGAAGCGCAGCACCTGCGCCACCATCAGCACCCGCCCGTTGCGCTCGGCCTCGGCCACCATCTCATCCGCCGCGGCGCCGTCGAGCGCCATGGGTTTTTCCACCAGCACGTGCTTGCCTGCCCGCAGCGCGGCGATGGCGATGGGTGCGTGCTGGTCGGTGGGAAGGCAGATATCCACCGCGTCCACGTCCGGATCCCGCGCCGCTTCCGCGGCGTCCCGGTACTTTTTCACGCCCGAGAAATCCATCTTCTCGCCGGGCCCCCCGATGTTGCCCTGGATGTCACTCAGATCGCCGGAAAGGCGCTGTTCGTCCTGGCTGGCTACCGCGGCCACCTCCACGCCAGGGATGTTCTTGAGGGCCTTCAAGTGGGTGCTCCCCATGAAGCCCAACCCTAGGATTCCAATTCTCATCAGAGGCAATATACCATCCCGCCACCGCTCCGTTACCTTCGCGGCTCGGTAACATCCTGCAAATACGAGCACTTAGCTGCTGAGCCGCGACCGCAAGGAGCGGTTGCTAGGCGCGCTTGGCCACTACCAGCGTGAGGTCGTCCGCGGCCGGCGCTCCCGCCTCCCAGGCGCTTACGGCCTGGTTCACCGCCTCCACGATCTCCCCCGCCGGCCGTGTGCGGTTCTCTTCCAGCACCGCCGCGAAGCGTTCTTCGCCGAACTCCTCCTCGTGCGGATTCGTGGCGTCGGTGACCCCATCGCTGTAGATCACCAGCGCATCGCCTGGGTCCAGCCGCGCCTGGTATTCCTCGTAGCGGGCCGAGGCTAGGATCCCCAGCGGCGGGCCCCCGCCATCGAGCGTCTCCACGGCGCCCCGCCGGCGCACCAGGAAGGGCGGGTTGTGCCCCGCGCTGCAATAGGCCAGGTTGCCCGTCTCCGGCTCGAAGACGCAAAAGAAGAACGTGATGAACCGGTTGGTGGGGCAGTGCGCGCAAGTCGTCTGGTTGAGCCGGTTCATCACCGCCGCCAGGTCTTGCGGCTCGGCGGCCAGCACCTGCACGCGGGCTTGCAGCCCCATCATCATCAGCGACGCCGGCATGCCCTTGCCCGAAACGTCTCCCAGCGCCAGGGCCACCCGCCCGTTGGGATACGGAAAGAAATCGTAGTAGTCGCCGCCCACCGTGCGGCAGGGCGCGTTGTAGCCCGCCAGGTCCGCGCCCGCGATCACGGGCGCGCGCTCCGGAAGGTACAGCCGCTGGATCTCGGCCGCCTGCTCCAGTTCGCGCGCCAGCCGCCGCTCCATCTCCTCCACCTCGGCCAGGCGCGCGTGTTCGATGCGGATAGCGGCGGTGTTGGCCATCACCGTCAGCAGGCTCAGGTCCTCCTTGCTGAACTCCCGCATCAAGGTCGGCGAGTCCACGTAGATCAGGCCCAAAACCCGGTCCTCGGTCTGCAGCGGAACGGCCATCAGCGTGCGCACCTTCTGCTCCACGATGCTGTGGCGCGCCCGAAACGCCTCGTCCATCTGCGTGTCTTCGATCAGCATGGACTCGCCGCCGTTCAGCACGCGGTCGCGCACCGCCGAACTGATGCGAAATCCATCACCCTGGTTGGCCCGCACCGTCAGCCGCCCGCCCTCGAGCACCATCACCACCCCGCGCTGCGCGCCTACCGCCTCGATGGCCAGGTCCAGGATCTCGCCGAACAACGCCGCCAGCGGGCGGTTGCCCGCCAGCAATTGGCCCGCGCGAATCAGCGCCTGTACCCGTGTCGAGCCATGTGGTCCGGCGGGCGCCAGCATGGTTTGGTTGGAAATGGCGCCCTCCAGGTTCATCACCGTGGAGGCCGCCGTGGAGTCCCGTTCCGCCCCTTCGTAGAACACCACGCTGTCGCCGGCCCCGCCGCTGGTGTAGACCAGGGTGAGATGCCCGGCGCTGATGCGGTCGCCCGGCCGCAGCAACAGGCGTGCCTTCAGCGGAATGTTGTTGACCAACGTCCCGTTCTTGCTGCCCAGGTCCTGGATGCACCATTCCTCGCCTTCCCGCTCCAGCGCCAGGTGCTGCCGCGAAAGGCCGGCGTCGTCCGGAAAACACAGCTCGGCCGCGCTCGACCGTCCGAGTGTCATGCGTTCGCCCGTGAGTTCCACGGTCCTCGTTTGGCCGTCCGGCAGTTGGATCAGTAACTCCCGCATGTGCCCGCCCGCACGATTATCATAACGAAACGCTGTCGCGCGGTCCCGGTACGGGCCTAGTACGAAAAAATACGTGCTTTAGTATGCGTGCGCGCCATGGCAGGGTGATGATCATAACAAGGGGCTCTCGTCAGGCGGGCCCCCGATCGTTATCTGAATCCAGGCGGGCTATGCCTTCGCACCCATCCAAGGACGCGCTCGAACAGTATTCTCTCGGCCGCATGACACCCTCCGACGCCGCCGCGCTCGAAGAACACCTGCTGCTCTGTGAGTCCTGCCGCACACAACTCGCCCAATTCGATCTGTTTCGCGACGCCCTGCGTTCCGCCCTCCAGGTGGCTTCCTCCTTTCCTTCCGACCGGTCGCTCGATGTGGTGCATCACACCGCCGACGGCCCGGTATATTCCCGCAGCGTGAAGTTGAAGAAGGGGCGCTGGCTGGCGGTACACGAGGGCCCCAACCTGCAAGGCGGCCGCACCTGCAAAACTCTGCGCGAAGCCAATGAATACCTGTTCCGTTCTTTTGTCGAAATGTTTCCCGAGCATCGCTGCACCGCCGAGTGCGGTCCGGTGAAACACTCCGCCAACCAAGCCAGAGAGTAAAATAAAAACCGGGAGAAGGTGGTATGAGATTTGCTCCCGCGTGGTTGCTGCTGTTCTGCGGCATTCCGTTCGCCTGGCCCCAGGAGACCCGCCCGGAGAACGCGGTCGTCGCGGAGCGCGCCGCCGCCCAGCAGTGGCAGGGAACCCTGAAGCTCCCACCTCCCGTCTGGCCGCGCCCGCTTCCCCGGACCTTCCGCCCCGAGCGATTCCCGCGGCGTGACGTTTGCTCCGTGCCGCTGACCCCCGTTCTCCCGCCCGCCGGCAGCACGGCGCCCATGCCCAGAATCCCGCCCCGCCCCACGGCCCGCATGCCCGAGGTGCGTTTGCCGGCCCCGCCCTGCTCGTATGCCGTGAGGTAGACCCGGGAGTAGCACCGGCACGCCGGATTAGGATAGACTAGCGCCCAGCGATCGCTGTCTATGCTACGCCACTGGGTGTTGCTGGCGGTTCCGGCGCTGGCTCTCTCTGCTCCTCCGGATTTTGAGGGGAATATCCGTCCCATCCTCGCCGCGAATTGCGCGCAGTGCCACTCCGCAAAGCTCAAAACCAGCGGCTTCTCCATCGAGACCATGGAATCGGTGATTCGCGGAGGCAACAAGTACGGCCAGGCCGTGCTCGCCGGAGACCCCGCCGCCAGCCCGCTGGTCAAAGTCCTCAAGGGCCAGTTGACCCCCCGCATGCCCTTCGGTAAAACACTGGCCGAGGCTGATCTCGCCGCCATCGAAGACTGGATCCACACGCTCAAGCCCGCCGAGACCGCGCACCTGAAAGGCGAGCCCTGGCTCTGGCCTTTCCGCAAGCCTGCGCCGCACCAGCCCCCGGCGATCAAAGACGCGAACTGGGTCTCCAACCCCATCGACGCCTTCATCCTCGCCAGGCTCGAGGAAAAAGACCTGCACCCCGCGCCTCCCGCCTCCAAGCGCGTGCTCGCGCGCCGCGTCTACTTCGACCTGATCGGCATGCCTCCCACCCCTACCGAGATGGACGCTTTTTTGAGCGACACCTCGCCGGACGCCTATCCTCGCCTGGTCGACAAACTCCTCGCCGACCCGCGCTACGGCGAGCGCTGGGGACGCCACTGGCTCGATCTGGTCCGCTACGGCGAAACCAGCGGACTCGAAGGCGACGGCGCCATCGGCAACGCCTGGCGCTACCGCGACTGGGTCGTCGACGCCTTTAACGCCGACATGCCCTACGATGAATTCGTCATCAAGCAGTTGGCCGGCGGCGACGAGCACAGCAAAACCCGCAATAATTACCAGCCCGATATTCAGGGCAACATCCCCGTGGCCTTCCTGCGCCTGGCCCCCTGGGATCGTTCCAACCTGGTGGCCGACGAAGTCCGCCAGAACTATCTCGCCGAAGTCACCAGCGCCACCGGCTCCGTCTTCCTCGGCCTCACTCTGGGCTGCGCCCGCTGCCACGATCATAAGTACGACCCCATCCCCACCCGCGACTTCTACCGCATGGAAGCGTTCTTCAACGCCATCAAAGTGCAGGATGTGGACGTCCCGTACAAGGACAAGGCCTTCGCGAAATACGCCGGGGAGAAGATCAAGGCATACGAAGAGCAGCTCAAGTCCGGCCCGGACAAGAAAGCGCTGGATGCCCTCGAAAAGATTCTGCTCGAGCGTCTGATCCAAAAACGCACCGAAGAAGCCAGGACCCGCCCCGCCAACACGCAGGACTTGCGCCTGGAACTGCGCCGCAAGGATCAGAAGCTCTTTACGGAAGCCGAAGTCCAGAAGCACGCCGATCTGCTCGAGGACGCCAATCGCACGCTGGACCTCGCCGAGAAGCAGCGTTTGGAAGCCTACGAATCCGAGTTGCTCAAGCGGCTGGCCGGCGCCTCCGACAATATCTCCCGCTACAAAGAGCTCACCGTCGAAGACCTGCGCGCCGAACTGGCCAGGAGCACCCAGAAACTCTTCACACCGGAGGACGTGGAGCGTCACCGCGAGCTCACCGGACGGCTCGATCTGTTGAAGCGCCGCATCGCCCGCCTCCAGCCACGCACGCTCTCCGTGGTGAACGTGCCCGGCCCGCCCACCGGTCCCGGCCTGCCGTTGACCCATGTGCTCATTCGCGGCGATTACCGCCAGCCCGGCGAAGCCGTCCAGCCCGGCTTCCTCAGCGCGATCACCGGAAATTCCCAGCCTGCCGTGCTGGAGACCGACCGCTACCGCCAGTTCCCCACGCGCGGCCTGCGCATGACGCTCGCCCGCTGGATCGCCAGCCCGGACAATCCTCTCACCGCCCGCGTCATGGTGAACCGCATCTGGCAGTATCACTTCGGCCGCGGCATCGTCGAGACTGCCAGCGACTTCGGCAAGAACGGCTCGCGCCCCACGCACCCCGAACTGCTCGATTGGCTGGCCCTCAGATTTATCGAGCAGGGCTGGAGCGTCAAGGCCGTGCACCGCCTGATTCTCACTTCCAGCACCTATCGGCAGGCTTCCGAGAACCCCGCCTGCCAGGGCAACACCGCCGACCCCGACAACCACCTGCTCTGGCGCTTCCTGCGCCAGCGCCTCGAGGCCGAACAGATCCGCGATAGCGTCCTGTGGGTCAGCGGCCGGTTGAACCTGGCCCGCGGCGGCCCCAGCGTGTTTCCGCCCTTGCCCGCCGACCTGGCCGATTTCGCGCGCTACGGCCGCACCGGCGGCGAAATGTGGGAGCCCAACGAAAACGAGGCCGACAACCGCCGCCGCTCCATCTACACCTTCCAGCGCCGCTCCCTGCCCCAGCCCATGATGCTGGCCTTCGATGCGCCCGTGTTCAGCGAGTCCTGCGAGCGGCGCAGCGTCACCACCACCCCGCTCCAGGCGCTTTCCATGATGAACGGCGACCTGGTCAACGAAGAGGCCGCCCACCTGGCCGAGCGCGTTGCCACGGAAGCCGGCGCCGATCCGCGCGCCCGCGTGGCCCGCGCCTTCCAACTGGTTCTCAACCGGCAGCCCGAAGCAGACGAACTGGCGAAGTTCCAATCCTTCTCCCTGGTGAGCGTCTGCCGCGTGCTGCTCAACTCCAACGAGTTTCTGTATGTCGACTAGCCGGGAGACCGCATGACCCGCCGCGATTTTCTCACGCAATCCTATCTTGGCTTGGGAGGCCTGGCCCTCGGCCACCTGATGGCTGCCGAGACCGTCAATCCCATGCTCCCCAAGCTGCAGCACCTGCCCGCCAAAGCCAAGCGCTGTATCTTCCTGTTCCTGGAAGGCGGCGTCAGCCAGGTGGATCTGTTCGAGTACCGCCCCGCCCTCCAGAAATTCGCCGGCCAGCAGATCCCCAAGCCCCAGGGCACCGTGGGCGAGATCGCCACCTTCTCGGCCGCGCCCAATCGCCTCATCCCCGCGCCCTACAAGTTCTCGCGCCATGGCCAGTCGGGGCGCTGGATCACCGAACTGCTGCCCAACCTGGCGGAGCACGTGGACGATCTGGCCTTCGTCCACGGCGTCAAGGTCGATAACAACAACCACGGCCCCGCCGTTTACCACACCCTCACCGGCAACATGTTCCCGGGCAGCGCCTCGGTCGGCGCCTGGGTCACCTACGGGCTGGGCAGCGAAAACCAGGATCTGCCCGGCTTCATCGTGCTGGGCGACCACCGCGGCGCGCCCATCGGCGGCGCGGGCGTCTGGGGCAACGGCTTCCTGCCGGCCGCCTACCAGGGCACCATCTTCCGCCCCGGCGACACCCCCATCGTGGATCTCAAGCCCCGGCCGGATATGACCCCCCAGCGGCAGCGCGCCGAGCTGGATCTGCTGCGCTGGTTCGATCAAAAGCACGCCGCCCAGCGCTCCGATGCCGGCGAGCTCGAGGCTCGCATCGCCGCCTACGAGCTGGCCTTCCGCATGCAGATCAAGGCCCCCGAGTTGGTGAACATCCAGTCCGAATCCGAAGCCACCCGCAAGCTCTACGGGCTGGACGATCCCGTCTCCGAACCCTTCGGCCGCCAGTGTCTGCTGGCCCGCCGCATGGTCGAGCGCGGCGTGCGCTTCGTGCTGGCCCTGCACGGCGCGGGCGGGGATCGCTGGGACGACCACGGCGATATCAAGGGCCGTCTCCCCAAGCACTGCAAGGAAGTCGATAAGCCCGTCGCCGGCCTGTTGCAGGATCTCAAGGCCCGCGGCCTGCTCGAAGACACTCTGGTCGTCTGGGCCTCCGAAATGGGCCGCACGCCTTTCGATAACAACCTGGTCACCGACAAGCCCGGCCGCGATCACAACCAGTACGGCCTGGTGGTCTGGATGGCCGGCGGGGACGTCAAGCCCGGCGCCACCTTCGGCCAGACCGATGACTTCGGCCTGAAAAGCGTGGACCAGCCCATCCCCCTGCGCGACGTCCACGCCACCATCCTGCGCCTCCTGGGTCTGGACCAGAATCGCCTCACCTACCTCAGCGCCGGCCGCTTCAAGAAACTCACCGATATCGGCGGCCGGGTCATCACCGAAATGGTGGCCTGATCACACCCGCAGAGAAAATTTATTCGCCTGCTTTTTCAACCGCTTGCCGCCGGCCGGGCGGCTTGACCGCGCATCCCTGCGGTTACTCTGAAATCGAAAGAGCTGCTCGTCGCCGAAGCAGCCACGATAGAACGCAGTAGTCGGTGGGCCCACCCGAGTTTTCAACGTCACAGGCGTGACTGCGCTCCCCGTCCGCGAAGGCGGGGAGCAGGGATCGATCCCGCAAGCAGAAAACCAGCAGAAACCAGCCGCGCCGGCGGAAAATTCCGCCGGTCCGGCCTTCTGTCTCCGAAATCCCGCCGTTTGACTCCCCTCTCTCGGCCGACGTGTCTCTGTTCGCATCCGTGAAATCCGCTATTCTACTCTGCAAAGGAGTCTGGAATGCGGAACTCGTCAATCGGCCGCAGAATGTTTGTGGGCATGCCGGCAGTCCTGCTGGCCTCGCGCGCCGCGGGCGCGAATGAGCGCATCCGCGTGGGCGCCATCGGCACCGGCGGGCAAGGGCGCTTCAATCTCAAGGTCTTTCTCAAGAATCCCGAAGTGGAAGTTCCCGTGGTTTGCGACGTCAACCAGCTCAACGCCCGCAAGGCCAACCAGGAACTGCTGGCCGGCTAGGCCGAGATCGTCGAGGACTACCGGCGCGTCCTGGACCGCAAAGACATCGACGCCGTCATGATCGCCACGCCCGATCACTGGCACGCCATCCCCACGATTCATGCCTGCCAGGCCGGCAAAGACGTCTACGTGGAAAAGCCCGTCACTTACTGCATCGCCGAAGGCCGCTGCATGGTCCAGGCCGCGCGCAAGTACAGCCGCGTGGTGCAGTGCGGCACGCAGCAGCTCAGCGGCCCGCACTACATCGAGGCCGCCCAACTGGTGCAGTCCGGCAAGCTCGGCAAGGTCACCCACGTGCGCATCTGGAACATCCACAACCGCTGGCCGGGCGTGGGCTTTCCGCCCGACGAGCCGTCGCCCGAAACCCTCAATTGGGACTTCTGGCTCGGCCCCGCGCCCGTCATCCCTTACAACCGCGTCAAAGCTTCGGGCGCCTTCCGCTCCTTCTGGAACTTCGCCGGCGGCACCATGACCGATTGGGGCACGCACCACGTCGCCACCGTGCATCACGTCATGGGCCAGGACCGCCCGCGCTCGGCGGTGGCCGCGGGCGGCAAGTTCGCCATCCGCGACCTTTACGAAACCCCGGACACGATGAGCGCCCTGTGGGAGTATCCGCGTGAGTGGACCTTGGAGTACACCCTCCGCCAGGCTAACGCCTACACCGCCGATCGCAGCGACTACGGCATCGTGTTCCACGGCGTCAACGGCACCCTCTATCTGGACCGCTCCGGCTACGAGCTGATCCCTGAGAAAGACCGCGCCATGCCGCGCACCGTGGGCCAGCCGCGGGTCTCCAACTTCATGCCCGAATCGCTCAGCGACTACCACATCCGCAACTTCCTGGATTGCGTCAAGTCCCGGCAGCGCCCCAACGCCGACATCGAAATCGGCCACCGCGCCACCGCCGTGCCCCACCTGGGCAACCTCGCGCTCCGCACCGGCCGCAAACTGGTCTGGGACGCCGAGCGCGAGGCTATCGTGGGCGACGCCCAGGCTTCCGAGCTTCTGACCCGCTCTTATCGCGCCCCCTACCTCCTGCCCGAGGTCTGATGCATGCACCGCCGCCGCTTTTTTCAATGCGCCGGAAGCCCTCTGGCCGCCGCGCTGCTCGATGGCGCCGCCGCGCCGCCCGCGATCGATTTCCGCTACGCACCGCGGTCCTGGCAGACCGCCTTCTGCTTCCCCGACGATCCGTATAAGAGCCTTGCCGGCCAGCGCGGGGAACTGCGCTACGGTCATCCCGGCCCAGGTAAGCCCATCGACTACTTCCCCCTGACCGTATCTTTTTCGCTGCGCGGCATGGAGCCCGATCGTGTCTCCGGGCAAAGTCTCGAAGCCCCCGGCGTCCCCCTCCTGCACACGCGCATCGATCGCCCCGAAGCCTTCCTGGAACTCATCACGTTCGCCACCAACAATCCCGCCGAAGGCCGCGTGGATAACGTCATCCTGGAGGTGCGTCCTCGCCAAGAAGCGGCCGTGCACGCCGTCCCGCAGGTTTGCCTGCACACCCGCCGCGAGATCAGCGTGCGGGATCGCGCCGTTTTCTCGGAGGGCCGCCTGCTGCTCGCCGCGGACGTGCCCTTGCGCGCCGGCGACACCGGCGCCGGCTACACCCTCACCGCTCCCGAAAGCGTCGCCCAGGACGGCCGTCCGCTTCGCTGCCTCTTCCGATTTCCGCAGCAGGGCCAGGACCTGGCCCGCCTCGAACCGGGCTTGCGCGACCCCGATAGCCTCCTGGCGCAGGCCCGCGCATACTGGCGCGGCTGGCGGCCCTTCTCCGGCCCGGTCGCCTGGAAAATGCCTGGCCGCCAGGACGAGTTCCTGGTTGCCTGCGCGCGCAATATCGTGCAAGCCCGGGAGGTGCGCGGCGGCAAGCTGACCTTTCAGGTCGGCCCCACCGTCTACCGCGGCCTGTGGGTGGTGGACGGCCATTTCATCCTGGAAGCCGCCCGCTACCTGGGCTATGACGCCGAAGTCCAGCAGGGCCTGGAAGCCACCTGGGCCCGCCAGCAGGAAGACGGCGGCATCTTCGCCGGCGGGGGTAAGGAACACTGGAAGGATACCGGCATCGCGCTGTTCTCGCTCGTGCGCCAGGCCGAACTGTCCCAGGATTGGACGTACTTCCGCGCCCTCCAGCCGCAGGTCCTGCGCGCCATCGCGTTTCTCCAGAGCATGCGCGACCGCGCCCGCGGCCAAGCCAACGCCAACGCGCGCTACGGCCTGCTGGCGCAGGGCTTCGGCGATGGCGGCCTGGGCGGCATTCGCTCCGAGTTCACCAACACCCTCTGGTCTCTGGCCGGGCTGCGCGCCGCCACCGAAGCGGCCGCGCGCCTGGGCCTGTCGGGCTTCGATTCCGCCCACCGCTTCTACCGCGAGCTGCGCTCCGCCTGCTTCGCCGCCGCCCGCCAGGAGATGCGCCGCCATCCCGCCGGCTTCGACTACCTGCCCATGCTCATGAGGGAAGACCCGCAGTGGTCCGCACCCTCCGAGTGGGACCGCCCGCGCCCCCAAACCGCCCAGTGGGCTCTCTCCCACGCCATCTACCCAGGCCTGGTCTTCGAGAAGCAGGATCCCGTGGTGCGCGGCCACATCGCCCTGATGCAGGCCTGCACGCGCGAAGATGTCCCCGTCGAAACCGGCTGGCTGCCGCACGAGGGCCTTTGGAACTACAACGCGCCTTTCGTCTCCCACGTCCACCTGTGGGCGGGGCTGGCGGATTGGGCGCGGCTCACCTTCACCGGCTTTCTGAACCACGCCACGCCGCTCTACTGCTGGCGGGAAGAACAGCCCCTGCGCGGCTCCGTGCTGGCGGGCTATGTCGGCGATATGCCGCACAACTGGGCCAGCGCCGAATGCATCCTGTATCTGCGCCACCTGCTGGCTCTCGAAGACGGCCCGGCGCTCCGGCTCCTCCCCGGCATCGGCAATCCCGAACTCGCGTCCCGCGAGCCGTACCTGCTCACCGCCTCGCCCACCCGCTTCGGGAAGCTGGATCTCCGCCTGGAACCGGACGGCCGCGGTTGGCGCCTGCGTTTCGCGCGCCCCGCCGGACCCTCGCCCGCCGCTGTCGAGCTACCTGCTATGCTGGGCGGCCTCGCGTTCCGGGACGCCACCGCCGCGGTGCGCCGCGAAGGAACCTCCCTCTTCGTAGATCCCGCCGCCGCCCGGTGGGAGGCACGCTGGCAGCCGGTCTAGTCAAAAATACAGCTTCATGGCGAACTGCAGGATACGCGGGTCGCCCGCGCCCTGAATCACGCCGAACTTCGAGTTGCTCAGGTTCGTCGTGGGGGCGTTAAAGTTTGCGTGGTTGATGGCGTTGAAAGCCTCCGCGCGCGCCTCCACCTGCCACCGCTCGCGGTAGTGGAACAGGCGGCTTAGCGCGAAATCCACGTTGACCGCTCCCGGCGCGATCAGCACGTCCCTCCCCAGGTTCCCAAACGTCCCCGGCGCCTGGTTCTGAAAAGCCGCGCGGTTCAGATAGTAGCGCGGATCCGAGGCCGCGAGATAGGCGTCGGACAGGGTCAGGTTCGGGCGGTCCGCGTTGATGCCGGTCTGCGAAATATCCGTGCCTGTGGTGATGTTCATGGGCAGGCCCGAGTGCACGGAAATGATGGGCGAAAGCCGCCACTCGCCCAGAATGCGCCCCGCCAGCCCGTTGCCCTTCACCGGGCTGGTCACGATCAGAGATGTGTTCGACTGGTGGCGCAGGTCGAAGTTGCAGTTTCCATAATCCGCCGCCCGGTTGTACGGGTTCATGTACTGCGAACCCGCCAGTTCCCCGGTGAAGTCCGAGTCGCTCAGGCAGTGCGACCAGGTGTAATTGGTCAGCAGCGTGAAGCCCTGGCTGAAGCGGTGCTGGAGAGAAAGCAGCAGCGCGTTGTAGTGCGCGTTGGCGTTCTGGTCGGAAGCCGTGATGCTCGAGTAGGCGGCGCCCAGCTTCGGGTTCTGCAAATACAGCGGCCGGCGCAGGTTGGTGCTGGCCGAGTTGCCCGGAATGTACTGCGCCGGGTTGATGTCCTCGCCCACCCAGACGTGCGTGGTCTTGTTTCCCAGATAGCTCACCGACGCCAGCCAGTCGGGCGCGATCTGTCTTTGGTAGCTCACGTTCCACTGCGCCATGTAGGTCGGCGTCAGGTCCATGGGCAGCGTCACGTACACGCCCGCATTGGGGAAATTGAAGGTGGAGGGCAGCGGCGAGGGCAGCGGGAAGGGCGTGCCGCCTGGATACGCGGCCCAGGGATTGGTGAGGGTCCCGCCCGAAGGAAACGGATAGGGCAGATCCACCTGCGTCCCGTACGGCGAGTTGGTGGTCAGCCGCTCGTTGTAAAACATCTCCTCGGTGTCGCGCAGAATCGCGCCCGATACCCGAATCGTCTGCCGCCCGCTTCCGCTCGGGTCCCACACGATTCCCGCGCGCGGCGAAAGGTTCGCCAGGCGGTTATGCTGGAAGCCCGGTGGAATCCCCGGGTCACCGTAGAACAGCAGCCCGGCGGGCGCGTTGGTGAACACTTTGCTCCGCTGGCCGGCCTCGAAAGCCGCTAGAGAAAAGCTGTTCCCCCGGTGGAAGTAGTCGTAGGGCACCAGCGTCGGGTCCCACCGCAGACCCAGGTTCACCGTCAGGTGCGGCGTCAGCCGGATGCTGTCCTGCGCGTACAGCGCGAAGACCGTCCCCCGCGTGGCGTTTTGCAGGTTGGCGCTCTGGGTGAAGTCGTTCATCGCCCCCAGCATGTACGCCGCCAGCGCGTCGCCCATGTTCTTGCCGCTGGCGTACAGCCCGTTGAAGCTGAAGCTGCCGTTCGAAATCCAGGCGTTGAGGGAATTGAACTGGTCGCGGATGTAATCCACGCCGAAGGCCATCTGGTGCTTGCCGCGGATCACGTCCAAATCGTCGGCCAGGTGCAGCGAGTTAACGTTGAAAAACGCGTTGGCGCACGTGCCGCAGCCCACGCTGAAATACCCGCTTACCGACGCCTGAATGAAGTTGGGGACCGGCGCGGGCACGTCGATCCCCACCGTGTGTGGGTTGATGTCGTTGCCTGGCGCGCCGCGGTCGTCCCGGCGGCGCGTGGCCGTGGCGTGGAACGCATTCAGCGTGTTGCTGCTGATGGTGTAGTTGTCCCCCAGCGTCAGAGTCTGCGCGCGCTCCAGGTTGCCCGCCTGCGTGGTGGTCAGCAGGTTCTTGCCGTCAAATACCGACGGGTTGCGGTAATCCGCGATATAGTACCGGCCGTACAGGGTGTGCTTCGCGTTTTGCACCCAGTCGATGCGCAGCACCCCCTGGTCCTCGTCCCCCGTGGTGGGAATCCCGTAGGTCACCTTGCCGCAGTCGTTCTGCGCCGCCGGCAGGTATTTCGCCAGGTTGACCGACTGCGGGTTCAACCGGCTGGCGGGGATCTGGTTGTTCGCGAACGGCTGGCCGGTGGTGGGGTCCAGAATGGTTTTCCCCTTGCCCCCCGAAACGCAGGCCCCCGAGTCGATCACGCTGAAGTCCCCGCCGAGCGCCGCCGCCGTGGGCACGTAGCTGATGGACTGGGGCGGGTCCTGGCGGTTGAAGGTGCCCTGGAACCCGCCGAAGAAAAACAGCTTGTCACGGATGATCCGGCCCCCCAGTGTGCCTCCGAACTGGTTCCGCTTCAGGCTGTCGTGCACGGGGGCGAAAAAGTTGCGCGCGTTCACGTCGCCGTTGCGCAGAAACTCGAACAGGTCGCCGTGCAGGCTGTTGGTCCCGGATTTTGTCACCGCGTTGACCACCGCGCCCGGGTGCAAGCCATAGCGCGCCGGCAGGCTGCTGGTTTCCACGCTGAACTCCTGCAAGGCGTCCGGGAAGGGAATCGGCAGGTTTACATTCGTAAACGAATCGTTGTTGTCCCCACCGTCCAGCAGGTAGTTCACCCCATTGCCTTGCCCGCCGGCCACGGAGATAGTGGTCGAACTCCAGAAGTTCTTGCTGCCCCGCATATCACCGCCCGGCGTCGTCAGGGCTGCCCCGGAGAGCAAAATAAGCTGTGTGGGCTGCCGCCCGTTCAGCGGCAGATCCACGATCCGGCGCTCGTCGATGACCTGCGAGACCGTGTTCTCCCGGGTCTCCACCATGGTCGTGCCCGCGGTCACCTCCACGCTTTCGGAAAGCGACCCAAGCTGCATGGGCACGTTGACTTCGACGTTGTTGCCCACCTGGAGCACAATGCCCGACTGCAAGTAGCTCTTGAAGCCGCTGGCCGTAACTTCGAGCTGATACGGCCCCACCGGCAGGTTCGGAAGCGCATAGCGCCCCTGGCCATCGGTGAGCGTGCTGCGCACCAGCCCCTTGCTGGTCTCCGTCATGCGCACCTGCGCTCCCGCGATGGGCGCTCCGCTCGGATCGGAAACCACCCCGCCGACCTGCGCCACGGCCACCTCCTGGGCGCGCAGGCGCGGCCCCGGAACACCCAACACCATGGCCGCGACTAGCGCGGACACATGGACTCGGCGATCGACATGGATCATGAGGAAATCCCCTTTTTGGCGTCACTGTAATGTGACGCCCAGCGGATTTCCATACGGCAAGGACAGTAGAAAAGTCGCCTGAATCACAGTAACGAGAGCTCCAACATGGCAAAATCGGCTGCTTGCTGACGCGCCCATGCTAGATTGAGAGCAAGGAAAGGAGGGCGCCGGATGCAAGGTCCGCTGAGCAGCCTGGACCAGTGGGATGATTTCGTCCAGTCGCGCTACGACCGCGAACGCAAGCCGGAGGAGTTCCGGCAGCACACCGACGACTCCCCCGGTGTCGTGCGCGAGTTCTATCGCCTGAACCACACGCATCAGACTTACTCCTTCGTCCAGCAAAAGAAGCGCGAATATCTGTCTCTTGGAAAGCGCCGCATGGGCGTCTGGGAAGCCATGGAGTTCCTGAATACCCTGGTGGACGACAGCGATCCGGATACGGACCTCTCCCAGATCGAGCACCTCCTCCAGACCGCCGAAGCCATCCGCCGCGATGGCGGCCCGCGCTGGTTCATCCTCACCGGCCTGGTTCACGACCTGGGCAAGATCCTCTGCCTGTTCGGCGAGCCGCAGTGGGCCGTGGTCGGCGATACCTTCCCGGTGGGCTGCGCCTGGTCAGACCGGATCGTGTACCCGGAGTTCTTCGCCCAAAATCCGGACGCGCGCGTGCCCGAATATCAAACGCGGCTGGGCGTCTACTCCGAAGGCTGCGGCCTGGACCGCGTGCATCTCTCCTGGGGCCACGACGAATATCTGTATCACGTCGTGAAAAGCTATCTGCCGGAGGAAGGGCTCTACATGATCCGCTACCACTCGTTCTATCCGTGCCACCACGAGGGCGCTTACGAGTACCTCATGAACGAACGGGATAAGCGGATGTTCGAATGGGTGCGCAGGTTTAGCCCTTACGATCTCTACTCGAAAAGCGCCGAACGTCCGGATGTGGAAACACTGAAGCCTTTCTACCAGGAACTCATCGCCGAGTATTTCCCGCCGGTGCTCGCCTGGTAGCCCGGCCTTATTGCGAGGCCACCCAGTAGCCCGGCCGGGTGCGGATCTTCACGTCCCGGCGGCCTTCTACGTTCACCTCGATTTCGTGCCAGCCGCCTTCTTCGCGGTTCGAAGGAGTGTAGCTGATCATGTACTGGCTGTGGAGTTCGTCGCCGATCTCGCCGATGGCGCGCTCCAGCGCCCTCTCCTTCACGAACCCATACTCGGCGCCGCCGGTGCCCTTGGTGTACACTTCCACCGGGTTGTCTACGAAGATGGCCTTTACGTCCTTGAAGATTTCCACCAGCAGCGGCACGAACTCCGCCCGTCCGCCTTCGGTGCCGTAGGTCTGCATCACCGTGGTCGGTGTGGCCGGAACACCTGAAGGCAGGGGATGCGCGGCCGGCGGCCGGTTGTCCGGGCGCGGCGGCTGCCCGCGGCCCATTACCGTGGTCACCACGCGCGAGACGTCCACCGCATAGACATTCACATTCGCCAGTTCCAGCGCCAGCATGGTGTCCTTCACGCGGCCTTCACTTGCGCCGTCGCGCGTCTCGCTGATCAGCAGCAGGATCCGCCGGCGGTTGGCCGGCCGCGTGCGCAGCATGCGCGCCGCGGTCATCACCGCGTCGTTCATGCGGTGGCTGCTCGATCCGGCGTGGATCTCCTTGATTTTCGCGGCCACCAGGTTCTGGTCGGAGGTGAAATCCTGCATCACCCGGATGCGGCTGTCGAATGCGATGACCGCCACCTCGCCCTGGTCGCCCACCATCAGCGGCTGAATCAGGGAGCCGACCTTGTAGATCTGCGGCAGCACCGGCTCCATGCGGTCGCTGCATTGAATCGCCACCACCAGGGAGATGGGCTGGTAGGCCACGTCCACTTTGATATTCTGCTCTTTGTCGTTGTCGTACAGATGAAAGACTTCAGGCCCCAGCCCGTTGACGTAACCGCCATCGCGGTCCAGCACCGTCACCGGCGCCACCACCACCTGCACGGAGGTCCGAAACGAGGGGGTGGTGTCGGTGGGCTGCGGCGGCTGCTGAGGCGGTTGCGAGGGCTGCTGGGCCACGGCGGCCAGGCAAACCAAACCCGTGAGAAAAAATCGAAAGAGGCCCATGCCACTCCTGACGTTAGAGGTTTCGACTACGTTCCGGGACCGGCGGGTGTTCGGTGTTCCCACCTAACAAGTCCAGCACGTGTGGTACCAATTCCACGATAGCACTCAAGGACTCCACCGCGCCCTTAGGCGAGCCCGGCAGGTTGACGATCAGCACCCTGCCGCGCGTGCCGGCCAGGGCCCGCGAGAGGCTGGCCAGCGGGGTCGCTTCGCGCCCCCGCGTCCGCATCAGTTCGCCGAATCCGGGGATCTCTTTCTCCACCACCCGGCGCGTAGCCTCGGGGGTGACGTCCCGCGCCGCCACGCCCGTCCCGCCGGTGGTAAAGATGGCCGAAACGGCGCCGGAATCCGCCAGTTCCGCCAGCCGCGCGCTGATCCGCGCGGCATCGTCCGGCAGCACCTCCCGTAGCGGCACCTGCCAGCCAAGCCGCTCCAGGTACTCGCGCACCGCCGGGCCGGAGCGGTCCTCGCGGGTGCCGGCATGCGTCGAATCGCTGATGGTCACCACCGCCGCAGTCATGCTTTTCCCTTCGCGCGGCGAAAATCCCCGCTCTTGCCGCCGGTTTTCTCCAGCAGGTACACGTCCTGGATTTCGATGGACTTGTCCAGCGCCTTGGTCATGTCGTAGACGGTCAGCGCCGCCACCGCGGCGGCCGTGAGGGCCTCCATTTCGACGCCCGTCTGCGCGGTGGTCGCGGCGCTGGCCAGGATGCGCACCCCCCGCGCCTCCATTCGTACCTCCACATCGGCGTGGGAGAGCATCAGCGGATGGCACAGCGGAATCAACTCCGCGGTTTTCTTCGCCGCGCCGATGCCCGCAATGCGCGCGATCTCCAGGGGGTTGCCCTTGGGGTTCTCCGGCAGTTTGCGCAGCACCGCGGGGCGGATACGCACAAAGGCGTGCGCGCGGGCCGTGCGCCGCGTTTCCGCCTTGCCGGAAACATCCACCATGCGCGGGCTTCCGGCCGCGTCGAAGTGCGAAAGCTTCTTCATTTCAGCAGCACGCGGATGAGATCTCCGGCTTTCCACTCCGCCCGGTCCGGCTCCGTCACCAGAAAAGCGTTGGCGCGCGTGAGGGCCGGCACGTCGCCGGAGCCCTGCCAGGTCACCGGCGAGACGTCGGCGCCGTCCGGGCTCAGGCTGGCCGGCAGGAAGCGCGTCAGCCCGGGGCGGTGCCGGAAGTCGCGCGTGAGTTGGGCGAGCGGCATGGGCAGCCTCACCTCCGCCTGCCCGCCCAGCAGTTCCACCGCCGCCCGCGCGAAGATCTCGAAGGTCACCATGGTGGAAGAGGGATTGCCCGGCAGCCCGAAAAAGAACTTGCCCGCCGCCCGCCCGAATACCAGCGGCTGGCCCGGCTGGATCAGCACGCGGTCGAAGAAGAACTCCGCCCCGAACTCCGCCAGCACCTGCTCCACCAGGTCGTACTTACCGGCCGAAACTCCCCCGGAGAGCAGCAGCAGGTCTGCTTCCAGCCCCTGTGCCACCAATTCACGGGTGTGGTCGAATTCATCCCGGGCGACAGGCAAAATCCGCGGCGTCCCGCCCGCGCGCTCCACCTGCGCGGCCAGCGAATAGACGTTGGAATTGCGAATCTGGTACTCGCGCGGCGTCTCGGTAACCGGCACGATCTCGTCACCGGTGGCCAGGACGGCCACGCACGGCCTGGCGTATACCGGAACCGTAGCGCGCCCGGCCGCCGCCAGCAGGGCGATGTCTGTATAGTCCAGGCGTTTGCCCGCCGCGAGCAGCCGCGTTCCGGCGCGCGCTTCCGCGCCCTGCGGGTTGATGAACTGGCCAGGCTCGGCGGTCTGGTCCACACGCACCCGATCTCCCTCGCGGCGCACGTGCTCCACCATCACCACCGCGTCCGCGCCCCGCGGCACCGGCGCACCGGTCATGATCTCCACCGCCTCGCCGGGACCTACCGAGGCCGAAAAATGTTCGCCGGCGCGCACCTCGCCGATGACGCGCAGTTCCCCCGGCAGGTCGGCGGAGCGTACGGCAAAGCCGTCGCGCACCGAGCGCGCTACGGCGGGGTAGTCGCGGTCCGCAGCGACATCTTCCGCCAGCACGCGCCCCGCCGCGCAGGTGAGTGCCGCCTCCTCGCGGCGCGGTACACCGCGCGCGGCGCACACCTTCTCCAGCACGCACTGGCGCGCTTCGGGAAAGCCCAATGTCGGCACAAAGCTATTCTACCGTGCGCTCCGGGGAAGCACGTCCCGTTCCCATTGCCTTCCCGGGGGAGCCGGCGTACGATCGGGGTGGATGTTTCGCGTCCTTGCGCTGGACACTCTGGCTCAGGACGTGCGCTACGGGCTGCGCATGCTCCGCAAATCGCCCGGCCTCGCCGCTCTGGTGGCGGGCACACTAGCCTTGGGCGTCGGCGCCAATACGGCCATCTTCAGCGTGCTGAATGGTTGGTTGCTCCGCCCATTGCCGGTGCCGGCGCCGGAACAAATCATGGTCCTGGCGCCGCAATACGGGGAACGGAGCTTCCCGAAGTTCTCCTATCTCGCCCTACAGGATTTCCGGAAGCAGGCGGACACCTTCTCCGATCTGTTCGCCTATGTCCTCATCGCGTGGGGCGGGCTCACCGCCGACGGCAAGGCCGGCCAGTTCGCATATAGCGCGGTCACAGGCAACTATTTCTCGGCCCTGGGGGTGAAACCGGTGCTCGGCCGTCTGCTCGCGCCTGGAGAAGGCGAACAGGCGCGCGGGGAACTTCTGGTGGTCCTGGGCCACGCCTATTGGCAAAAGCGATTTGGGGGCGAGCGCGGCGTCGTGGGCAAGCAGGTTCGCGTGGATGGCCGCCCGGCTACCGTGATTGGCGTGACGCCGCCGGAATTTCACGGCAGCTTGTTCTCGATCGATATGGACGGGTACGTGTCCCTGAACGCGGCTTCGCCGGAATCCACGGGCGCCTTTTGGACCGATCGCCAGGACCGGGAACTGAATGCCTTCGGAAGGTTGAAGCCCGGTGTCGGCCTCCGGCAGGCGCAGAGTTCCGTGGATGTGATTGCCGCCCGCCTGGCGGAGCAATATCCGGCCACCGAGAAAGGCGTGCGGGTGCGCGTAATCCCGGAGTGGTTGACGCGCCCGGCGCCCTTTGTGGCCAGTTTTGTCCCTATCATCGCCATTCTGTTTCTGGCGCTGGCCGGGCTGGTGCTCCTGCTGGCCTGCATGAACGTGGCGAATCTGCTGCTGGTGCGAGCGTTGGCTCGCCAGCGCGAGATGGCTATCCGTGCGGCCCTGGGCGCCGGCCGCGGCCGGCTCATCCGGCAACTACTGACCGAGGGGCTCCTCCTGGCGCTCGTGGGCGGCATCGCGGGCGTGCTGTTCGGGGAGTGGGTGCTTGACGCCGGTGGCTCCTTTCTCCATCCGGTGACCACTAATACCGCGGGTTACGGCTTCCGCCTGGATTGCCGGCTGGACTGGCGGGTCTTCACGTATTCCCTAGCCGCCGCTCTCCTTACCGGCCTCTTCGTGGGCGTGTGGCCCGCCTTTCGCTCTGGCCGGGCGGACCTGAACCAGATGCTCAAGGCCGCCCGCTATGATTCCCCGCCTGGCGCGCGCCACGGCCCTCGCGGCCTGCTTCTGGCGGCGCAGGTGGCCGGCTCGCTGATGCTGCTGGTGGTGGCCGGGCTGTTCGTGCGCAGCCTCGGCCACGCCGAGCGCATGTATCTGGGGTTCGATCCCGACCAGGTGCTGACCGTGATGCTCGATACCCACATCGCCGGGCTGGACGAAACCCGCAGCCGGACATTCTATCGGGAGTTGGAGGAGCGGGTCCGTGCCCTGCCCGGGGTCCGGTCCGCCAGCCTGGCTCTGACCGTGCCGCTGACCTATCTCAGTCACGGTGGAGCAGTTTACGTGGAAGGCAGGTCCCTCCCGGCCGGTCACCAGGCGCCGGCGATCTCCTTCAACAGCGTCGATCCGGCCTACTTCGCCACCATGCGGGTTCCGCTGCTCAGCGGGCGTCCGTTCCGGGAGTCCGATAACGAGGCCGCGCCGCCGGTAGCGATTGTGAATCAAACGATGGCCAGGCGGTTCTGGCCCGGCCAAGATCCCGTGGGCCGGCGCTTCCGCCTGCGAAGCTCCTCCGCGCCCCTCACTGAAGTGGTAGGCGTGGCCCGGGACGGGCAATACCTGTTCCTGTCCCCCGAAGCGCTGCCGTACTTCTACGTTCCCCTGGCGCAGCACCCCAGTTCCCTGCGAACCCTGCAGGTGCGGAGCTCCGTTCCGCCCGAATCGCTGATTCCCGCGGTCGAGGAGAAGATCCGGGAACTCGCTCCCGACCTGCCGATTCTGGACGCGCGCTCGATGCGGCAAGTGGTGCGCGGGCTGGCGGGCTTGTTCCTCTTCCGCCTGGGAGCTTCTCTCGCCGCAGCCATGGGAACGCTCGGCCTGCTGCTGGCCATCATGGGCGTCTATGGGGTGGTTTCCTTCTCCGTGAGCCGGCGCACACAGGAGATCGGCATCCGCATGGCGCTGGGCGCCGGGCGGGGCGACATTCTGAGGCTGGTGTCACGGCAGGCGCTCGGGCGGGTAATCGCCGGCCTCCTGGCGGGCCTGGCGGCGGCCTGGGGACTGACCCGCGCCATGACCCGTCTGTTGATCGGCGTCAGCCCGGCGGACCCGCCGACCTACCTGACAGTAGCCGCTCTCCTCGCGCTTGTGGCCGTGCTGGCGTGTTGGCTTCCGGCGCGCCGGGCACTGCGCGTGGATCCCCTAACTGCCTTGCGCTGGGAATAGGCCGGGCCTGCGGCAGGGTTACACTGAAGGCAAGCATGCCCTACCGCTCCTCGCTCTGCCTGATGGCCTCCCTGGTGCGCGAGCGCGCCATCTCCCCGGTGGAACTGGTGGAGGCCCATCTGCGCCAGATCGAAAGCCGGAATCCCGAGATCAACGCGTTCGTGGTGGTGCTGGCGGAGGAGGCGCGCGCGGCCGCCCGGTGCGCCGAGGAGGCGGTCACCCACGGGGAGCCGCTGGGGCTGCTGCACGGCGTTCCGGTGACTGTCAAAGACAGCTTCGACATGGCCGGCCTGCCCACGCTCTGCGGCAGTAGCTTCCGCCTGGATCACCGCGCCGCCGCGGACGCCACCGCCGTGGCCCGCCTGCGCGCGGCCGGCGCCATTATCCTGGGCAAAACCAACTGCCCGGAGTTTCTTTCCAACTACGAAACCGATAATCACCTCACCGGCCGCACCAACAACCCGTGGAACCTGGAATACACCCCCGGCGGTTCGAGCGGCGGGGAGGCGGCGGCCATCGCGGCTTTCTGTTCGGCCGGCGGCATCGGCAGCGACGGGGGCGGCTCCGTACGCATTCCCGCCGCCTTTTGCGGCATCGCCGGGCTCAAGCCCACGCCCGGCCGCATTTCGGCCGCCGGACACTTTCCGTTGATTTGCCACCCCGCAGGATTGCTGGGGGTCGCCGGGCCCATGGCGCGCACGGCGGAGGACTTGCGGCTGCTCTTCGCCGCGCTGGCCGGTTACGACAACCAGGATCCTTTTTCCGCGCCCGTCCCCCTGCGCGCGCCCGACCTCCAGGGCCTGCGGGTGGGCGTGGCCGAGCAGTTCTACCAGGTGCCGGTGGCGCCGGCCGTGCGCGAGACCGTGCGCCGGGCCGCCGGCACTCTGGAACAAATCGGCATTCCGGCCGAAGAGTTCCAGCCCGAGGGCCTGGAACGCGCGCCCAACCTGTGGTGGTTTTTCTTCGGCCAACTGCCCGCGCCGCTGACCCGCCAGTTGATCGGCGGCCGGGAAAACGAAGCGCACTGGACCGGAACGGAATTTCTGAACCAGGCGCTCGAGCAGCCCGAGCCCACCGCGGCGCAGCTTCTGCTCAATCTGGCCACCCGCGACCGCATGCGCGCCAGCCTACTGCGCCAGATGGAGCAATACCCTGTGCTGCTGCTGGCCGCCTGCGGCGTGACCGCCTTCCCGCACCGCCTGCGCCGCTTCGACGTCGGCGGACGGGAAATCGGGCTCTTCCAGGCGATGATGCCGGCCACGCCTTTCAACCTGCTGGGCCTGCCGGCCCTGGTGATTCCCTTCGGCCTCTCCCCGGAAGGGCTGCCGGTGGCCATCCAACTTGTGGGCCGGCCCTACGAAGAGGAACTGTTGCTGGAGCTGGCCGTGAAGCTGGAACAGGCCCGCGGCGTCTTTCCCGGACCGTTCGAGCCGAGGCCGCAGTCTCAACCCTGATCTACGATCCTCCGCGCGCGGCGGAACACCTGGAGCAGCATCTTTTCGGTGAGCTTGCCGGTGGACGTGTTTTGCTGGCTGGGGTGGTAGGAGCTAATCAGGACCGGCTGGCCGGGCGCCGTGCGGAACTCGCGGTTGTGCCCGAAGACGAACGGGGCGCGGCTCGCGATCACGCCGCGGTCGCGCAGAATGCCCAGGTAGCCGTCGAAGGCGATCTTGCCTAGGGCCACCACCACGCGCAGCGGGAACAGATCCAGTTCCCTCTCCAGGTAGCTGCGGCAGTTGCGCAGCTCTTCGGGGGCGGGCTTGTTGCCGGGCGGCGCGCAGCGCGCCACGGCGGTGATGTAGGCGCCGCGAAGCTGCATGCCGTCGTCGCGCGAGACGCTCTCCGGCTGAGAGGCGAACCCAGTCTGGTAAAGCGCGCGGAACAGGAAGTCTCCGGAACGGTCGCCGGTGAAGATGCGGCCTGTGCGATTGCCGCCGTGCGCCGCCGGGGCCAAGCCCACCACCAGCAGCCGGGCTTGCGGATCGCCGAAAGGCGGCACCGGCTTACCCCAGTATTCCCACTCCCGGTAAGCCCTCCGCTTCACGCGCGCCACTTCCGCGATGTACTCCACCAGCCGCGGGCATCGCCGGCAGTGCACCACTTCGTCAGCCAGAAGGTGCAGGGCGCTACAATTCAACCGATGACTCCTTTTCGTTTAGATGGACGCGCTGCGCTGATCACCGGCGGAGCCAGCGGAATCGGCGAGGCCACCAGCCGGGTGTTGGCCCAGGCCGGGGCTTCCGTGATCATTGTGGACATCGACCAGGCGCGCGCGGAAGCGCTCGCCCGGGAACTGCCCGGCGCCTCCGTGCTCATTTTCGATATTACCGATGAACCCGCGGTGCGGCGGGCATTCTTGCAGATTCCTAGGCTGGACATCCTGGTCAACAACGCCGGCATCGGCCTGGTGGGAGGGATCGAACAGACCGAGCTGGCCGATTTCCAGCGCCTGTTCCGCGTCAACGTCGAGGGCAGCTTCCTGGTGACCCAGGCGGCCATGCCGCTGCTCAAACAATCCAAAGGCTCTATCGTCAACATCGGTTCGGTTGCCGGCCTGGTGGGCATCAAGAAGCGCTTCGCCTACTGCGCCACCAAAGGCGCCGTAGTGGCCATGACCCGCCAATTGGCCGTGGAGTATGCCGGCGAGCTGCGTGTCAACTGCATCTGCCCCGGGACCGTGGACACCCCCTTCGTCGAGGCCTACCTGGAAAAGTACCACAAGCACGAGAAGGAAAAAGTGCGAGCCGAACTGAACTTGCGCCAGCCCGTCGGCAGGCTGGGGAAGCCGGAAGAGATCGCCCACATGGTGCTGTACCTGTGTTCTCCCGAAGCCGAGTTCGTGACTGGCTCGGTGATGACGATCGACGGCGGCTGGACGGCTGCCTGACGCCTACCCGAATTTCCTGCGGCGACGCTAAAATAGACTGGAGGGTATTGACGCGGCGTGGAGGGAAAGTCCACAATGGAGGGGTCCGGCTGCTCCACCGGCACCCCAGGTTCCACGCTCTGGCTATCAGACTCCCCGGTTCACCGGCGAAGGCGCTCTGTATCCCGATTCATGAACAACCGATCTATTCATCGCATGTTCCTGCGCTATTTGAGCCTGCTGCTTCTGCTGGCTCTTGCTGGAAGTCCGAGCTTCGGGGCCACCTCCCGGAAGCGTCACCACCACCGCCGCCACTACACTGCGGCCAGGACGGCTCCCACCAAGAAACCCGCCGCTTATGTCAAGCGGGTGTCCTACACGCGGGCCGTGGTGGAGAGCAGTTCCGCAACTCGCCGCCGGTCCGCCCGGCTAACCTCTGCGGCGCCCATCATCCGCGGCGGCCCCTGGACCGAGCCGACTTTTGCCGATTCCACCCTGGGAGACAACGTGGATGGCGAGGATCTGGAAGTCCGCCGCGCAGCCGTGGAAGCCCTGGGACCGTATAACGGTTCGGTGGTGGTGGTGGATCCCAATAACGGCCGCATCCTCACCATGGTCAACCAGAAGCTGGCCTTGAGCAGCGGCTTTCAACCGTGTTCGACCATCAAGGTGAGCGTGGCTCTGGCGGCTCTCAGCGAGGGGCTGCTGAGGTCGGCCAACCAGTACCGGCTCTTCGGCAAGCCCGGGATGACGCTGACATACGCGCTGGCCCACTCGAACAACTACTTCTTCGCTACGCTGGGCACCAAGCTGGGCTTCGAAACGGTGAGCCGTTACGCGCACGAGTTCGGCTATGGGGAAAAGGCTGGTTGGGAAATCCCTGATGAGCAACTGGGGCGCTTTCCGCTCGAGCCTCCCAAAAACGGCGGCGTGGGCATGCTCACCAGCTTTGGCGAGGAGATTTCCCAGACCCCGCTGCAACTGGCCGCCCTCATGACGGCCTTGGCCAACGGCGGCACGCTGTACTATCTCCAGTATCCGCGCAGCGCCGGGGAAATCGCGCACTTCGAGCCCCGGCTGAAGCGCCACCTGGAGATCGGCGAATTCATTCCTGCCGTCAAGCCGGGCATGCGCGGCGCCGTGGAGTTCGGCACCGCGCGGCGCGCCCAACAGGATGAGCCCATCGCCGGAAAGACCGGCACCTGCACGGACCTGCACACCCACTTGGGCTGGTTCGGTTCCTTCAACGACGACAACCATGGACGCAAGTTGGTGGTAGTCGTTCTGCTTACTGGGGGCCGGCCCTCCGTTGGTCCCAAAGCCGCCGAAGTGGCCGGCGAGGTCTACAAGAACCTGGGGGCAAAGAACTATTTCGCCCGTGTGAATGCCTCCGGCCGGCCGGACCTGGTGGCCACCGAGATCTGCTGCGCCCGGTAGCCGCGCCTCATTCCGGTTGCGGCTCGGGCTCCAGGATTCGTTCGGCCATGGCGTAACGCAATTCGTCCAACCCCTGACCCGTTACGCTGGAGATCTCGAGGAACGGTAACTTTCGCTTTTTGGCCAGCTTGCGCAGGGCGGCCACCCGCTTGGGGTCCTGCGCGGCATCCATCTTGGTGGCCACCACCAACATAGGCTTGGCGGCCAGGTCTTCGCTGAAGCTGGCCAGTTCCCGCATCACCGTCTCGAAGTCCGAGACCGGGTCACGCCCGCTGGCTTCGGAGACGTCCACCAGGTGCGCCAGCAGGCGGGTGCGCTCAATGTGGCGCAGAAACTGGATCCCCAAGCCGTGGCCCAGGTGGGCACCCTCGATCAGGCCCGGAATATCCGCCACGACGAAGCTGCGGTAATTGTCTACGGTGACCACGCCCAAGTGGGGCTCGATGGTGGTAAAGGGATAGTCCGCAATCTTAGGCCGCGCGGCGGAGATGCGAGAAATCAGTGTGGATTTGCCGGCATTTGGAAAGCCCACCAGCCCCACATCGGCGAGCAGTTTCAGTTCCAGGCGCAGGCGGCGCTCTTCGCCCGGACGGCCGAGTTCGAACTCCGTGGGCGCCTGGTGGGTGGAGGTGGCGAAGCGGGCGTTGCCGCGTCCGCCGCGCCCGCCGCGGGCTGCGGTCCAGCGCTCCCCGGGCTTGGTGAAGTCGTAAAGGCGCTCGCCGGTCTCAGCGTCGAACACCATAGTGCCGACCGGCACCTGGACCTCCACCGGGCGCCCGTCGTGGCCGGTCCGGTTGCTGCCTTCGCCGTGGCGTCCCCGCTCGCCCTGGTGTTCTGGATTGTAACGCAGATGGAGGAGGGTATTCTGATGCTCAGTGGCCACCAGAATGACGTCCCCGCCGCGCCCGCCATCGCCGCCCGAGGGGCCGCCGCGGGGTACGTACTTCTCCCGGCGGAAGGCCAGGCAGCCATTACCTCCGTCGCCGGCCTTTACCAGAATTCTGACTTCATCGATGAACATAGAAAAGCCGCCGGTATGGATCAAACCGGCGGCCTGATTTCCTTGCCGGGCAGGCCCTGAGGCCCCCGGCTACGCGACGGCGTTGACGCTAACGAACCGACCCATCCGGCCGCGGTCGCGAAATTCCACGACGCCGGTGACCTTGGCGAACAGGGTGTCGTCCTTGCCTCTGCCCACATTCAGGCCGGGCTTCACCTTCGTGCCGCGCTGGCGGACGATAATCGAACCGCCGGGCACCAACTGGCCGCTGAAGACCTTCACCCCGAGACGCTGCGCATTGGAGTCGCGCCCGTTCTTGGAACTGCCTAAACCCTTTTTATGAGCCATGCTTCACACCTAAATGATGATGTCGCCGACCTTGACTTCCGTGAACGCCTGGCGGTGCCCGATAGTCCGCTTGTATTGCTTCTTGCGCTTGAACTTGAAGACCAGAACTTTCTTGCCGCGCCCGCTATCGACGATGGTCCCTTTCACGGTCGCTTCACCCAGGTCCGCACCGGCCACCACCTGGCCTTCATCCTTGATGACCGCGCGCAGGCGCAGGGCTACTTCCGTGCCGGCCTCGCCAGGCAATTTTTCCACGCGGACCACATCCCCCGGGGCCACCCGGTATTGTTTCCCGCCGGTTTCGATAATGGCTTGCATCACACCCTCGTTTTGAGCCGGAACACACTGAGAACTCAGTGCCGTCAGGTCTAAGATCCAATTCTACAACACGCGCGCCGGATCTGCAAAACCGCTTCGCGGTCGCTTTGTAGACGCACACATCCCGGCAACCTGGATCGCCGGGAAATTCATTCGGACAAAAAGCCACGGCTGCGCTTCCGGAAACGACCCGGTCATTTGATTCCAAGGGACTTACATGCCATCGTCGATTTGGTGCGTGAACTGCACGCAGTGGTACAAATTTCCAGGGGTAAATGTGTGCCATCGCCCCGATGTTCCGAAAGGAGCTGTTTGCATGCGCTGGGTCGGCCGCCTGGTCCTTTATCTGAGTCTGATCGCTCCTGCCATATGGGCTGCCACGTCCATCAGTTCGCTGTCAGCCACACCGGCCCATGTTCAAGCGAACACTCGCACTTCGGTGACCATCACGGCGACGGTGTCCGGCGGAACCGTGATCACTGACACCGTCGTGGTGCTGGTGTTGAATGCCCAGGGTGTGCCGGTTAAGAAACTGGGCACGTTGTCGCCCGTTCAGGCTGGGTCCACCACCTATGCTGGCCGGTTCCAGATCACCTCGCCCCGGACCGGGGCTATCCCTCTCGTCGTGACGGCAGCCTCTCAGGGCAGTGTCACGCTGGCCCAATCTCCGGTTTTTTCCCTGCGCGTCCGGCCGGCTCCGGTGTATCCGCTCAAGCTGAGTTCTACGGGCCGGTATCTGGTGGACCAGCAGAATACCCCGTTTTTTATGGTCGGAGAGGACGCCTGGTCGCTGATCACCCAGCTTTCCAACGGGCAGGTGGAGCGCTACCTCTCCGATCGGGCGTCCCGGGGCTTCAACACGATCTGGGTAGGTGCGGCGGACAATATCTACCAGGCGAACCCGCCCTACAACTACTACGGAAACGCTCCGTTTGACGGCCCGGATTTTACCAACGAAGATTCTGCCTATTGGTCGCACGTGGATTATGTACTCCAGCGGGCCGCGGCTTACGGCATCACGGTTATGCTGGACCCGGGCTTTGTGGGGATAGACGCCTCGGGTGGATACTACAACAGCTATCAAAACAGCTCCGACGCCGTGATGACCGCCTACGGCACCTGGTTGGGAACCCGCTATCGAAACCAGCCGAATCTGATCTGGGTGTTGGGCGGTGATTGGGACCCCAGCAATTCGAACATCTCCGGGAAAATTGCGGACCTGGGGGTGGCCTTACAGGCTGCGGATCCCAACCACCTGATCACCGCAGAGGCCATCCGCGGGGAATCCAGCCTGGATGCCCTGGCCGGGCCTCCCTCCTGGTTGGGCCTGAACTGGGTCTACCTGGTTCCGACCAGTATTCCGACCGGGGCGGCCAGTAACTATTCCCGGTTTCCGTGGCTGCCGCCGCTGATGGGAGAAGACTGGTACGAGGGCGAGCACTCCATGACGGACTTCCAGGTCCGCCAAGAGGGCTATTGGGCGATTCTGTCCGGAACCTACCTCGGAAGGATCTTTGGAAATTACGCCATCTGGGCATTTTCCGCACCCCAGATCACGACGGATCCGTGGCAGAACCAGCTCGGGTCGCCGGGCTCGGTTTCCCAGTCGATTCTGGGAGACCTCTTCTATTCCCGGGAACACTGGCTGCTGGTGCCGGACATCAATCACACGGTGCTGACTGGCGGATACGAGTGGGGGCCGACCCTGTCGGTAGCGGCCCGCACCTCCGACGGGCAGAGCGTCATCGCGTATTTGTCGGACGGCAACGCCACGGCGAAGACCGTGGACATGAGCCAGGTCACGGACCCGGGATCGCAGGCGAAGTGCTGGTGGTATAACCCGCAAACCGGCGCGGCGACCTTGATCGGCGTGTTCCCCACGCAGGGCGCCCGGACGTTTACGGCGCCTGACGGCAACGATTGGGTACTGATCATCGACAGCCTGGCGGCCAATCTGCCTGCGCCTGGAGCCGCCGCACTGCGCTAGAAGCCCGTTTGAGATCGTGGAAACGCGAAACTCCCGAGCCCGGTCCAAGAGCGGTGCGGATCAGGGTCCAACCCTGCGGCGTCTGCCACAGTGACATCTTTCCAGGAACCTCCATCGGTTCGCCGGAGCCGCTGGCCTTGCGGGCGTACGCTCCCGAAACGAACTTTTCCGGCTGGAGCGCGTTTCGCGTCGTGCTTACGATGGATCGCTAGCCAGTTGCTCCAGCGCCCAGCGGGCGTGTTCGGCGACCAGGGGATCCGGCGAGGCGGCCAGGCGCTCGAGGGCGGGACGGAACTTCTCCATGCGCGCGTTGCCCATGGCCACCGCGACGTTGCGCAGGAAGCCGCGGTAGCGCGCCCGCTCGACCGGGCTGTTCCGGAACAAGGCGCGAAAGTCTTCCTCCGAGAGGGCTGCCAGGCGCTCGAGCGGCGGCGCGGACAGGCGCACGGCGAAGGCGGGATCGGAGGTGACCGGCGCGCGGCGGTTCCAGGGGCAGACGTCCTGGCAGATATCGCACCCGAAGACCTGCGCGCCCACGCCGGCGCGGATCTCCGCGGGGATGGTGCCGCGCAACTCGATGGTGAAATACGAAATGCAGCGGCCTGAATCGAGCGCATAGGGGGGACCTCCGGGCCGGCCGGTGGGCACCAGGGCCTGGGTGGGGCAGGCGTCGATGCAGTGCGTGCAGGAACCGCAGCGGTCCGGCGGCGGCCGGTCCGGTTCGGCCGCGAACGAAACCAGCAGTTCCCCCAGGAAGAACCAGGAGCCCATGCCCTGGTGAATCAGGCAGGTGTTCTTACCGATCCAGCCCAGGCCGGCGTGCCGCGCGTAGGCCCGCTCGAGCAGGGGCGCTGTGTCCACGCAGATTTTCCACTCGAAGGGCTCGGCGGAAGCCTCCATGAGGCGCACGGCCAGCCGCCGCAGCCCCTCGCGTAGCACATCGTGGTAGTCGTCGCCCCAGGCGTAGCGCGAAATCCAGCCCAATTCCGCGTCCGTGAACGCGGTGGAATACGGCAGCGGAGTGTTGTACAGCTTGCCCACGCAAATGACCGATTGCGCGGAGGCCATCAGGCGGCGGGGATCGCCGCGCACCTCCGCGCGCCGGCCGGTGAGGTAGCCCATTTCGGCGGCATAGCCGGCGGCTACCCATGCGGGATAGTACGCGCTTTCGGGGAGGGGTGTGGCGGGGGCCACTCCGGCCAGATCAAAACCGCACTCGCGGGCCAGCCGTTTGATGCTCTCCGAATCCGGAAACGCGCCGATGGTCCCAGTGTACCCGAACCGCGCGGCGGGGAAATCTGTTCGAAACCGGACTTCTGCTTCGTAAGTGACTGTGTTTCAACGGGCTAGAACCGAGCCACCGCTCAGCCCGGGAAAACTGCCGTTCAACCCCCGATGTCGCCATACAACCAAAGAAATCAACAGTTTAATTCCTATTCATGGCACCCGTCCGCGGAGATTCACTATACTGACTCATCACACCGGTTGCGAAGGTCCGCAAAGGTGTGAGGCTGTCGTTCCCGTTCACTCGGAGAGATTGCTGGGGAAGCTGCGCAACCCACGAGGAGTCACAGAAGAGATGCACAAGCCGATCAAATACGTAGAAAAAGCGATGACCTATGTCGCGCAGGCGGCCTGGACCGTCTTCGACAAGGCGAACCAGATCCGTCAGAATCCTTCGTTTACTCCGCAATGGTCGGATAAGCCGCTGCTGAAGTCCTATCAGAAAACGAAGCCTCCCCTGGGGTGGCCGCGCGAGACCGACTCGCTGTGCCCGCGCTGCGTGCCGGAGATCCGGAAAGAGATCCTGGACGGCAAGAAACCGCTCTCGGTGCTGCTGAACGAAAAGGCCGGCGAGATCAAGGCCAAGATCATCGAACGCGACGGCAAGATCCTGATGGTGAAGGACTGCCCGGTGCACGGCCACTTCGAGGACGTGATGTCCATCGACACGGCTTTCTTCAAGCACCTGGAGTCCGTGTTTCCGGGGCGCGACATCCGTGCGCACAACGACGAAAAGCTGCACAACCACGGCTCCAGCACCATCACCCACGGGCGCGGTTCGGTGCTCACGGTGGACCTGACCAACCGTTGCAACATGATGTGTGACCCGTGCTTCATGGACGCCAACCAGGTGGGCTTCGTGCACGAGTTGACCTGGGACGACATCAAGACGCTGCTGGACAACGCCATTTCGATCAAGCCGCGGCGGCAGATGTCGGTGCAGTTTTCGGGCGGCGAGCCGACCATTTCGCCGTACTTCCTGGATGCGGTGCGCTACTCGCGGAAGGTGGGCTACACCAGCGTGCAGGCGGCCACCAACGGCATCGAGTTCGCCAAGAGCCCGGAATTCTGCCGGGAGGCGGCGGAAGCCGGCCTGCGGTACGCCTACCTCCAGTTTGACGGCATCGGCAACGCCGCCAACGCGCACCGCAAGGTGGGCAACCTGTTCGACGTGAAGCTGCGGGCCATCGAGAACCTGCACACGCACGGCGTGGACATCATCCCGGTGATCACCATCATCAACGGCATCAACAACGAGCAGGTGGGCCGCATTGTCCAGTTCGCGCTGGACAACCCCAAGAAGATCCCGTTCCTGTCGTTCCAGCCGGTGTCCTTCACGGGCCGGGACGAGGCCATCACCGACGAACGGCGCACGGCGCAGCGCTACACCCTCTCGCACCTGGCCCACGACGTGAAGAAGCAGACCGGGCTGGGCGAGCCGGCGCGCGACTGGTTCCCGATTTCGTTCATCAGCACCTTCTCCGACTGGAGCGACCTGGTGCACGGCCCGCAGGCGACCTGGGGCCAGTTGAGCTGCGGGTGCCATCCCAACTGCGGCGTGGGCATGGCCGTAATGGTGGACAAGGAGACCAGGGAATCCGCCCCGGTGACTGCGTTCCTGAATGCCGACCGGCTGGCGCGGGACGTGGCGCGGGTGAACGACGCCGCCCGCGGCAAGTGGCTCTCCATCCTGGGCATGGCCCTGTCGCTGGCGCGCAACTACGATCCCTTCCAGGCGCCCACGCACTTCAAGCTCACCGACCTGCTGAGGAAGTTCGACAAGACCTTCGGCGCCACCGGCAAGAGCTACGGCAAGGTGGGCGCGGACCGCAGCCTGGAAGACATTGAGATCCGCCGCCGCGACCGCTGGAACTTCCTGTTCATCGCGGGCATGTGGTTCCAGGACTTGTTCAACTACGATTTCCGGCGCACCGAGCAGTGCATTATCCCGTACGCCACGCAGCAGGGAGAGATTTCCTTCTGCGCCTACAACACGGGCATAGGCTGGCGGAACATCGTGGAGAAGATGCACATGACCGCCACGCTCACGAAGTGGTACGAAGAGCACGGGCGGCATGAGATCTTCGCCGGGGGCAAGAAGGTGCAGTTGGCCAGCACGGAACACCGCCTGCTGCTGCGCGACGAGATCGTGACCAAAGAGGTACAGCACGACCTGGACGAGCTGGGCATCGCCAAGACGGCGCGCGAGGAAAAGCTGCGCGCCCGGGCCCTGAAGCAGAAGCAGGCCGAGGAGGACGCGCGCATGGCAAAGCTGTACCGCGAACACGTTTTGAAAGAGGCTCCCGCTCCGGCCCTGGTGCAGTTACAGCCCGCGGCTCCCAAGGCCGAGGAGCGCACCGAAGTCCGGGAAGAGGTCGGTTCTTTCGGAGATTAAGCAAGTCTCAAAGCCACAAACAACCTAGGGCCGCCGGGAAAGCAAGCCGGCGGCCCATTTTTTTGCTTTCTCCTTTCATCCCCCAAACGGCGCCGTACAACTCTCAATTTTCACCGTTCGGCACCTGATTGTACTGTTCTTGGGACGGCGGCGCCTAGAATGGACACCATGGCCGGCGTCTTTCAGATATTACAGCCTGAAACTACCTATACGGGAGCGCCCATCACACCGATCGCGAAGGGTCTCCCCCGGACCACCGAGTCGCTGTGCCCGGAGTGCACGCAGTTGATTGCCGCCCGCCTGTTCGAGGAGGACGGCCGCGTGGTTATGGAGAAAAGCTGCCCGCTCCACGGCGCCTTCCGCGACATCGTCTTCTCGGATGCCCGGCTGTATCGCAAGATGGAGGAATGGACCTTCGGCGACAGCCGCGGGCTGGAGAATCCGGCGGTCGCGGATGCGCGGCGTTGCCCGCACGACTGCGGCCTGTGCTCCCTGCACACCAGCCACACAGGGCTGGCCAATATCGACCTGACTAACCGCTGCAACCTGACCTGTCCGGTATGCTTCGCCAACGCCAACGCCGCGGGCTACCTCTACGAGCCGGACTTCGAGCAGGTGCGCGGCATGCTGCAAGCGCTGCGCGACGAGCGGCCGGTGGCCGGGCGGATCGTGCAGTTCTCCGGCGGCGAGCCGACCATCTATCCGCGATTTCTGGACGTGCTGCGGCTGGCCCGGGAGATGGGCTTCTCGCACCTGCAGGCGGCCACCAACGGCATCAAATTCACCAACCTGGAGTTCGCCTGCCAGGCCAAAGAGGCGGGACTGCACACCTTGTACCTGCAATTCGACGGGGTGTGCGACGAGGTGTACCGGCGCACGCGCGGCGAGCCCCTGTGGGAGAAGAAGTTGAAGTGCATCGAAAACGTGCGCCGCGCGGGGCTGAAGATCGTGTTCGTGCCCACCATCGTGAAGGGCGTGAACGACCACCAGGTAGGGGACATGCTGCGGCTGGCGCTGGAGAATATCGACTGCGTGAGCGGCATCAGCTTCCAGCCGGTGGCCTTCACGGGGCGCATCGCGCGCCGGGAACTGGAGGCCAAGCGCTTCACGCTTTCCGATTTCGCGCACGCCGTCGAGGATCAGACCGGGATCTGCAACGTCTACGAAGACTGGTTTCCGCTTTCCTGCGTGACGCCGTTTTCCAAGCTGCTGAGCGCGCTGCGCGGGGAACTGACCACACACCTGACGCCGCACCCGCACTGCTCGCTGGGGACTTACCTGTTCGTGGACCAGCAGCGCCGGGCCGTGCCGGTGACGCGTTTTGTGGACGTGGGACCCATGCTCCAGGAAATGGATCTGATGGCCCGCAAGGCCGGCCGGCAGCGGGTGAAGTTTTTCACCAAGATCCAGACCTGGAACCTGCTGCGCAAGCATTTTCACCAGGAGAAGGCGCCCGAGGGGCTGACCTTCACCAAGTTTCTGCAGACTCTGCAAGGTTTCACCGACAAGCGTTACGGCCGCGGGGAGAAGGAACGGCAGGGCTTCACCTACCGCACCCTGATGGTAGCCGGCATGCATTTCATGGACGCCTACAACTACGACGTGGAACGGGTGAAGCGCTGCGTGATCCACTACGCCGCGCCCGACGGCAGGATCTATCCGTTCTGCACGTACAACTCCGGCCCCGTGTATCGCGAAAGGATCGAGCGCGCGTTTTCGGTTCCGCTGGAAGAGCAGCCGGAGCTGGTGGACGTGGACGCGCGGTCCGAGGCGCTGGTGGGGTAGCCGCGGCTACGCCAGCGGGCTGCGCTTGAGCGCGTAGTCGATGGCCGCCTGGGGGACGCTGAAGTGCGACATGGCGCCGTTACCCATGAAGCCCAGGTAGTCCATGCCGATCTTGCTGGTGAAGTAGGCGTCCACCACCATGTTGCGCACCCAGGCGAAGAAGCGGATTCCCGGCCCCAGCTCCGGCGACTCGTTCTTGCGGTAGGCGATCAGGTCCAGCATGGCCGTCTGCTGCTCCGGCGCGGCGGCGAGGAAAGTGCTGCCGTGGCGCCGCTCGATCTCCTGGTCCAGCCAGGCCAGCCCCCCGGTGTAGATGTGCGCCAGTTCGTCGTTGCGGCTGGCCAGCAGGTCGATAAACTCCGGCGCGCCGGCCTCGATCGCGCTCTTGGAGTGCTCGTCGGCCGGCATAATCAGCTCGCTCAGGCGGCGCAGAGTGGCGTATTCGTGCGGGTTGAAGCACTTGGGCTGGTACGGCCCGGCGGTCTTTTCCTGCGTCACCAGGTGGTGCACGTGGGCGGCGTCCTGCGCCGAAACCACGCCCGCCCCCGCGGTGGTCAAGGTCAGGGTGATCCCGAGGTTGCGCAGCGCGTCGCGCCGGGAAAGGTCCAGGTTCTCGTCAGACATTGCCTTTTCTCATCTCCTCGGCCAGGTGTTCCGACATGCGCCACGAGAACGCGATGATGCTCAGCGTCACGTTCTTGTCCGGCTGGCTGACGAAGGGAGCCGCGTCCGCCACGAACAGGTTCCGCACGTCGTGCGTCTGGCTGTACTTGTTGAGCGCCGATTTCCTGGGGTCGTCTCCCATGCGGATGGTGCCGGCTTCGTGGATGATGGTGCCGCCGGTGGAGATGCCTTCGCTCTCCCGCTCCGGGTTGGCCAGGCCCAGCACCCTGCCGCCCATGGTCTCGATGATCTGGGTAAAGGTCTCCCGCATGTGCCGCGCCTGCCTGATCTCGTGCTCGCTCCAGCGGAAATGGAAGCGCAGCACCGGGATGCCGTAGGCGTCCACGCGGTCCGGGTCGATCTCGCAGTAGGAGTGCTCGTTGGGGATCATCTCGCCGCGTCCGGCGAAACCCACCGTGCAGCCGTAGCCTTTGAGCACGGCTTCCTTCAACACCTGGCCGTAGCCTTCGTGCTTGCGGCAGACGCCGTGGAAGCTGCCCAGTTGCGGCATGTGGAAGCCGCCGCCGATCTCGACGTGGTAGCCGCGCGGGAATTCCTTGTCCTTTTTGTCGAAGAGCCACCAGGGGATATAGACGTGCATCCCGCCGATGCCGTCGGAATTATGCCGCGGCAGGCCTTCCAGGGCCGGAATGTAACCGCTCAGCCCGAACCCCACGCTGTCGGTCAGGTAGCGGCCCACCACGCCGGAGGAATTCGCCAGCCCGTTGGGATGCCGGGACGATTTCGAATTCAGCAGCAGCCGCGCCGATTCGCAGGCGCTGGCCCCCAGCACCACCGCCCGGCAGCGGATCTGCTGGTCCGTGCGCGTGGCCTTGTCCACGTAGTTCACCGCGGTCACCTTGCCCGTGTTGGGGTCGGTCACCAGTTCGCGCGCCATGGCGCCGGTGAACACTTCCAGCCTGCCGGTCTTCATGGCGGGGAAGATCTGCGCCTGGCTGGAGGAATATGCCGAAGCCGTACGGCAGCCGCGCCCGCACTGCCCGCAGTAGTGGCAGGCGGCACGGCCGTGAATGGACTTGGTGAGCATGGCCATGCGCGACGGAATGCACGGAATGTTCAGCCGCTGGCAAGCCTTCTGCACCAGCACCTCGTGCACCCGCGGGGCGATGGGCGGCAGGAATTTTCCGTCTGGGGCCGTGCGCAGGCCTTCTTTGGTGCCCGTCACGCCGATGAATTCTTCGGCCTTGTCGTAGTAAGGCGCGATCTCGTCGTAGGTCACGGGCCAATCGTCGCCCAGCCCGTCGGTCGAGTAGGGTTTGAAGTCGTAGTCGGAAAAGCGCAGCGAGATACGCCCGTAGTGATTCGTCCTGCCGCCCAGAATGCGGGACCGAAACCAGCGGAATTCGTTGCCGGGCGCCACCGTGTATGGTTCGCCGTTGATATCCCAATAGCCGTTGGGCGCGCTGAAATAGCCCCACTGCTGCCGCCCGAAATACAGTTCGGCGTGTTCGCCCGCGCCGCGGTGATCCACCTCGTAGGGCAGCACGTGCTCCTTGAAGTCCTTCTGCGGGTGGAGCATCGGGCCGGCCTCCAGCAGGGCCACGTTCATTCCCATGCTGGTGAGCACGTGGACGGCGGTGCCGCCGCCGGCTCCGGAACCAATGACCACTACGTCGTAGACTTTCGGACTGCGGATGATTTGCAGCATGGCAATGACAGCATCCCTGCGGACTATTTCGACTATATCACCGCCAAACAGCGGCGGCGGGAGGCGCGTGGTAGAATGAAGGTGGCTTTCACCACGTGTGGTTGTGTCGTCCTTCGCCGTGGGGGCGTAACGGATTCGACGGGATTGGATCGTGGTGGGGAGGCGTGCCGGGTTCCGAGCTCCCGTAAAACGATCGGAAAACCATAACTGCCAACCAGCAGTTTGCTTACGCTGCTTAATTAATTAAGCAGCCGCTCCAGCCGTTGAGCCCGCGCGGCGGCCAGTGAGCGTCATGTTGCGGGATAGGCCGAGGGCTTCGGTCCGGAGCCGCAGGCCGAGATCAATCGGGCTAGGAGGCCATCCCTCTTGCCGGCTCTGAGGTGGCCGCCGAAATTTTCGAACCGGCTACGCACGTAGGCTCTTCATGACGGACTTTCTCGGACGCGGGTTCGACTCCCGCCGCCTCCACCACCCTCATTCTTCCGGGGGCGAATCCTGCGGGTCTTCCTTCTTCGGGCGGGGCTTCTTGCCCTTGACCGCCGAGCCGAGCAGCACGGCCACCGGCAGGGCCCAGAGCGCGTAGGTCATTTTCTTCTTCCGCGCCATGGGCATCCCGGGCGGGAGGACCCCCGCCTCGTGCGAGCTTTCAATCGCCTTGCCGATGCGCATTTCCTGCGTGTCGTAGGCGAACTGCTTGCCGCAATCCAGGCAAACCACGTAAGTCGCGCCGTGGGGCACACCCTCTTTGCTCACCGGAGTCACGGGACGAGTCAATCGGCGGTGGGGACAACGGAAGAGCAGGTTGACGAGACTGTCGATCATCTCACCCCCATGCGGCCGCGGGCCGGCCAACTTCCATTGTGACAGAGCCCCGAGCCGCAGGGTATCCTGGAGTCTGACAGGGAGGCCCATGTCTGAAATTGCTCCCCCGCACGTTTTCACATCCCCGGCCATCGCCGATCCGCAGAACCTGATTTTCGGCCGCGCTCCCAAGCCGGTGCGCTGCGGGTTTGACCTGGTCATCGGCGCCGGCGAGGTCTTCCCCGAAGTGAACTTTACGCTGCCCGCCATCGGCATCGAAACCGCCACCTGGCCGCAGGTGCGGGAACACTACCGGGAAATTGCACAGGCGGTGGTGCGCCGCGCGCTGGCTCTCGGCGTGCCGGGCCTGGTGCTCGAGTTCGAGCTGCTGCCCGCCATGACGGAAACCCCGGAATGGGGCGCGGAGATCACCGCCCTGCTGCACGCGCACCTGCGCGAGGCCCACCAGAAGCACGGGTTGAAGAGCGCACTCCGGGTGACGCCCACCGACATCCGCGATCAGACCCGGCCTCCGCGTCTGCGCGGCGGAGAGGCCTGGGAGCGGCTGCGGCGCTCCTTCGATCTGTGCCTCGAAGCGGGCGCCGATATCCTCTCCATCGAGTCCGTGGGCGGCAAGGAAGTGCACGACGAAGCCCTGGTCTATGGCGACGTGCGCGGACTGGTCTTCGCCCTTGGCGTGCTGGCCATGCGGGACATGCACTGGCTGTGGGAGCGCATGGCCGCTGCCTGCGCCGCGCACGCGCCCGCGGTGCCGGGCGGCGATTCGGCCTGCGGCTTCGCCAATACCGCCATGCAGTTGGCCCACCAGCGCATGCTCCCGGAGGTGCTGGCCGCGGTGGTGCGGGCCATGAGCGCCGCGCGCAGCCTGGCCGCCTTCGAGGCCGGGGCGATCGGCCCCTCCAAGGACTGCGCCTATGAAGGCCCCATCCTCAAGGCCATTACGGGCTGCCCCATTTCCATGGAAGGAAAATCCGCCACCTGCGCACACTTCAGCCCCCTGGGCAATATTGCCGGCGCCATGTGCGACCTGTGGAGCAACGAATCGGTGCAGAACATCCGTCTGCTCTCCGGCAGCGCTCCGGAGGCCTACACCGAACTGCTGGCCTACGACTGCCGGCTCATGAACACGGCCGCCGCGCGGGGCGGGGCCCTGACGCTGCGCGATTGGCTGGTGGCCTCCGACGAGCACCTGAGCCCACAGGCGGCCGTGCTGTCCCCCGCGGCGGTCTCGCGCATCGCCGCCGCCATCGTAGCCGAAGCGAATCCTTACCGGCGCACGGTCGGCGCCGGGCAGACGGCGGTCAGCATTCTGAACGAACATCGGGAGGCCGGAACCCTGCGGCTCTCGGCCAAGGAGACGCAGTGGCTGGCGCGCATCGAGCGCGAGTTCGCGGCCCTTCCCGCCCGCGAAGACGGCTTGGCCGAAGAGATGGCCGGCCGGTACGGCCGCCTGTTCGACCCAGCCAGCTATGGCCTGGCCTCCGCTCCCACTCATGCCGGAGTGCCCTCCCACGGCCGGTAGTACAATGGGCGCGTGACTCGCCGATCCGCGTACCTGGCCATTTTGCTCTGCTGCGGCGCCTTGGCCGCTGGTCCGGAAACCCACAACCTCCTGACTCCTGCGGAACAGGCGGCGGGCTGGGAACTGCTCTTCGATGGGCGCACCATGAACGGCTGGGAGGACCCGCGTGTCAAGAACCCGCCGGGCGATGCCTGGAGCATCGAGGACGGCTGCCTGAAAGCTACCCCGCACCCGCGCATCACTGAAGATCTGTTCAGCCGTGAGAAATTCCGGGATTTCGAACTGCTCTTCGACTGGCGCCTGGCTCGCGGCAGCAACACCGGCGTCAAGTATCGCATTCAGGACCGCATCTTCCTGGCCGCCGCGCCCGTGCATCCTTTTGAAGCCCTGGTGAACTTTTCGCTGGCGCACCGCCCCCCGCGGCGCGCCAGCGGGCAGGAGTACGTCATCGGCTTCGAATACCAGTTGATCGACCAGCAGCGCTATGCCGGCGCTTTGCACGGCGAGGTGCAGTACACCGGCGCGTTGTACGACATGGTGGCGCCCTTGCGGGAGGCGGCCAAACCAGTGGGGGAATTCAATCACTCCCGCCTGGTAGTTCGCGGCAGCCACGTGGAGCACTGGCTGAACGGCGTCAAGGTGGTGGACGCCGGCCTGGATTCTAAGGCCGTCGCCGAAAGTTGCGCCAAGCGCTGGGGTGCGGGCACTCCCGCCTACGAACTGCTGGTCAAGCAGCCGCGTAGGGAATGCCCTATCTCCCTCCAGAACCATGGGGATGCCGCCTGGTTCCGGAATATCAAGATCCGCCGCTTGCCATAGACGCCGCACCGTCCCCACTCACCTGTGGGATGATGAAGCTATCCGCAGATTTTCAGAGGGAGTTTTCCATTTGACCTGGATCCCCAACCGGATTTTTGTGTTTGCGCTGGCCCTGGGCGGTCTTCCGCTGGCTGCGGAGACACCAGCAGCCGCCATCCAGCGCGGGCGTGCGCAGTATGTGCAGGCGTGCGGCTTCTGTCACGGCGAAGATGCCACTGGCAACCGCGCGCCGGACCTGGTCCGCTCGCCCCTGGTGAATCACGACGTCAACGGCGACTTGATCGCGCCGGTCATTCGCAACGGCCGCCCCGATAAAGGCATGCCGGCCTTCCCTCTCTCCGCGGCGGCGGTATCCGATATCGTAGCCTTCCTGCACGCGCGGGTGGACGAGTCGCTGCACAGCGCGCACGTCTCCAACGATTACCCTGCCGCGCGGCTGCTCACGGGCAGCGTGCAAGCCGGCAGAGCCTTCTTCGACGGTGCAGGCGGGTGCCGCGCGTGCCACTCGCCCGCCGGCGACCTGGCGGGAGTGGCGGCGAAATTCACCCCGCTCGACCTCGAGGTTCGCTTCCTGTACCCCCGCGGGGCTCCGAGGACCGCGGCGGTCACCACGCCCGGCGGCCAGACGTTCGAGGGCCGGGTTGTGCACCTGGACGAGTTCACGGTGGCCATTCGCGACAGCGGCGGCTGGTATCACTCCTGGCCGCGCAGCCAGGTGCGGGTAACCGTGCACGACCCGCTGGCGGGGCACCGCGAACTGCTCGCGAAATACACCGACGCGGACATTCATGATCTGTTTGCGTACCTGGAGACCCTGAAGTGAAGACCGCCGTACTGGCTCTTGCGCTGGCCGCCTGCGCCTGGCCCCAGGGGCTGAACCCCTCGGCTTTGCTGAAGCTGCCCACGGATACCTGGCCCACTTACAATGGCGACTACTCGGGACGGCGCTACAGCCCCTTGAAGCAGATCAACGCCTCCAACGCCGGCTACCTGACGCTGGCCTGGGCCTTTCAGCCCCGCTCGGTGGCCATCAAATCCACGCCCCTGCTGATCAACGGCATCCTCTACTTGACGGTGCCGGACCGTGTATGGGCCGTGGACGCGCGCACCGGCCGCGAGGTCTGGCACTACCACTATGAGTCCGCCGGCGGCGACCACATAGGCCACCGCGGGGTGGCCATGTGGGGTAACTGGCTCTACTTCACCACGCCCGATGCGCACCTGGTCTGCCTCAACGCCCGCGACGGCAGCGTCCGCTGGACCATCGAACTGGCCGACTGGAAGCTGGGTTATTTCTCCACGATGGCGCCGCTGGTGGTGCGCAATCACATCATCGTAGGCGTCTCGGGCGACGTCACCGACATCCCCGGGTATCTCGAGTCCGTGGATCCGGAAACCGGCAGCCTGCAATGGCGCTGGTACACGGAACCCAAACCCGGCCAGCCCGGTTCGGAGAGCTGGCCGCAGGGCACTGACGCCATCACCCACGGCGGCGGCATGACCTGGATGACGGGCACTTACGATCCGCAACTGAATCTTCTCTACTGGGGCACCGGGAATCCCAACCCCGTGCTTGCCGGCGACATCCGCAAGGGCGACAACCTCTACACCTGCTCCATCGTGGCCCTGCACCCGGACACCGGAAAACTGGCGTGGTATTTCCAGCCCTCCCCGCACGACACTCACGACTGGGACGCCGTGCAGACGCCGGTCCTGCTGGACGCTTCCTACCAGGGCAGGCCGCGCAAACTGCTGGCCCAGGCCAGCCGCAACGGGTACTTTTTCCTGCTGGACCGCACCGACGGGCAGCACCTGCTGACCTCCCGCTTTATCGAGACCAACTGGGCCAAGGGCATCGATTCGCGGGGCCGGCCTATCCCAAATCCGGAGAAGGAACCGCGCCCCGACGGTACGCTGGTCGAGCCCGGTTCGGACGGCGCCACCAACTGGATGTCTCCCAGTTTCAGCCCGGAGACGGGCCTGTTCTACGTGGTCGCCCGCCGGGTGTTCAGTATCTTTTACTACACCGCCACCGGCAAGCCCGAAGGCTGGGCCGGCCGCGACCGTAATCTTTACTCCGACTCCACGCTCCGCGCCATCGACTATCGGACCGGCCAGATCCGCTGGAACCACGAGCTCGGCCCGGGCGAGAGCGTGGCCGGGATTCTCAGCACTGCCGGAGGGCTCCTATTCACCGGCGATTCCCAGGGCAACCTGCTGGTGCTGGACGCGCGTACCGGAAAGACGCTCTGGCACGCCAGCGCCGGAGGGAACATGGTGAGCTCTCCGATGACCTATGAGCTAGACGGGCGTCAATATGTCGTCGAGGGTGTCCAGGGGGTCCTGTACGCCTGGGCTTTGCCCGAGAGCCTGAGTCAGGCAAAATAGACACCTGTCGTGCCGAACCGCCGTCACCTGCCGGCATGTTGGCGCCCAGCGGGATCCCATGGCGGCTCCGGCGGCTCCCGGGAAGCTGGCGATCTGCTTTGCATTGTGTAAAATGGGAGAAATCGACCAACTGCTGTAACAGTTTGGGCGGTTCCGTGCTCTACATGGGTGTGATGCGTTTCGTCCAGTCCAAGGCGATGAGGATTATGGGTTTCGGGGCCGCCCTGATGCTCCCTCTGGGAGCCGGCAGCCTGCCCACTTCTGTGCCTCCCCTTCCTTCCGAAATCGTGGCCCGTTATCTCCAGGCGGTGGATGCTGAAAAACAGCAGCCCCAAGACCTGAGCATGGACGTGAATATCGATGCGCGCCTGCCGAAGCTCAAGAAGCGCGGCACACTGCACGCGCTGCGCTTCGTCTCTCGTCTGGGCCGGACGGTTTACCGCGGCTTACGCTTCGAGGGCGACGACACCATTAAGCGCGAGGTCATCGCCCGGTACCTGGCGGCCGAACGGGACGCGGAAGCTCGTGCCCAAGGGACGTTGTCCGTTACTCCGCAGAACTACAAGTTCTCCTACAAGGGCATCCAGGACTACGCCGGCAAGCAGGCGTATGTCTTCCAGGTTTCCCCCCGGCAGAAGCGGGCCGGGCTGTTCGCCGGAGAGCTCTGGATCGACTCCGCCAGCTACCTGCCCCTGCGCGAATGGGGCGAGTTCGTGAAGAATCCCTCCCTGTTCGTAAAGGACGTGTACTTTGTCCGGGACTACTATCTCTACCAGGGCCGCGCCGTTCCCCGCCGCATTATCAGCGCGGTGGACACGCGCCTGGTGGGCAAGGCGGAACTGACCATCTGGTTTGACCACTTCTCTCTGGGCAAGCCCGCCGACGTGGACGCCAGAGAGGTCGATTAGTCAACCCACTCCCAGCGCTTCCCTTACCAGCCAGCAGTTTTCCCGCACTTGCTCCCGGTGTTTCGGGAACATGCCGATGACCACGCAGTCCGTGGGCTTGGCATAGCGGAACACCAGGCCCAGGGCGGCCCGCATGCGGGCCGGCGAGTCGCATTGCCGGCTGGCGGCGTATACCTTGAAGATGAGGCAGGGCTTCGACGTCCGGCGGACGCGCGCCAGCATCTTCTCGCGGTCTTCGTCCCGGAACAGCTCCGGGGGGCGTGCCAGGTTGTACACCGCCGTCATATAGAAATCCAGGTCCCAACCCTCGGATTCCACGTGGTCCACCACCTCGGGGATATGGGTTCCCAGACCCACCTGCACCCCGGTCTGCCGCATCACCTTCAGCATCTCGCGTACCTGACCGATCCGCCCATCGGCCCATAGGGCATCGGTTTTGGAGCCGTGGTGGTAGATGCCGATAGCGCCTGCCGCAGCCATCTCGCGAATGTTGCGCGGAATGTCCGCCAGTTCCGAGGCGGTTTGCCCGATCCACTGGATGGCGCCTCCCTCCAGGCGGTACTCGTTGAGCAGTCGCAGGATGTGCCGGTCTCCGCGGGACTGCCAGGTGTTGATGCCCGCCTTTTCGCAATCCCTCAGTAGTTTCTTCACGTTAGCGGCCGTGAAGTAATCTCGCATCTCGGCGCTGAGGGCGGCAGAAACGTGCGAGTTCCCGCTCACCGGGTTGCCTCCCACGATCAGGCGCGAGACGCTGTAGCGGCCGAACGGTACGAGCGGCATGTCCTCCGTGGTCACGGCCGGGGCGGCCAGCGGCGCCATCAGGATCCCGCGGCGGGTGAGTTGCATAAGGGCAATCTCCTACAGGTGATGTATTTTCCACTATCAGTTTAAGGCCTTTTTATATAGAATTGAGACATGGCGAAGATCAATCGGCGCGAATTCCTGGCAGCCGCGGCGCAAGCCGCGTCGGCGGCGGCTCTTTCTGGGTCGGCCCCCGGCAAACGGCGGATCGGCCTGGTGCACTCCACGCACGCACGCCTGGCGCGGCCGGCCTCCCCGGAGGATCCGCTGGACGACGGGCGCGTCCGCGACATGGTGTGGAAGGCCATCGAGTACGCCGGCGGCTTCGAGGACCGCATCCGGCCAGGCTCCTGGGTGGTGATCAAGCCGAACATCGTGTTTCTGCGGCCGCAGTCGGGCTACACGTCCGGCGACGTCACTGACTTGCGGGTGACCCGCGCGGTGCTGGAGTACGTAGCACGCAAGGCGCCTGCTGCCCGTGTCACCATCGCCGAGGGCGGCAGCTACCGCAGCCTGCGCGATCCCGCCGAAGATAACGTCGTCTCGCAGAACAGCGCGCGCGTGGACGCCACGACCTTTGACTGGGGGGACAAGGAATTCCCCGGCGCGGGCGGCACTCTGAACAGCCTGCTCAGGGACATGGCCACGCGCTTCCCTGGCAAGACTTATGACTACGTGGACCTGAACTACGACGGCGTGAAAGACGCCTCCGGCCGGCTGCGGCGCGTCGAGGTGCCGGTCTCGCGCACGGGAGTCAAAGCGTTCGGCGCCCGCCCCGATTACTTCGTCACCAATACCATCCGCAAGTGCGATTTCCTGATCACCGTGCCGGTCATGAAGGTGCACGAACAGTGCGGCATCACTGCCTCGATGAAGAGCTACGTGGGCACCGCACCGCGCCTGGGTTACGCCGTGCCAGGCAAGTTCTGGAACGTCAACCTGCACGAGCAGCACTCGGTAGAAAACCGCATCGATCCGTTCATCATCGACTTGGCCTCCTTCCACCCTCCGGATTTCACGGTGGTGGACGGGATCCGCGGCCTGCAATACACCGAGCACAACAACGACCGGCCGGACCAGATGATCCGCAGCAACCTGGTGATGGCCAGCGTGGATCCAGTGGGCGCCGATGCGCTGGCCGCGCAGTTGATGGGCTTCAATCCCTGGGACATCGACTTTCTGCACCTGGCCCAGATGCGCGAGATGGGCCGCCGGGACCTGGCGGAGTTCGACATCCTGGGGGACGATCCCGGGAAACTGCGCCGCCGGTGGGCCAAGCCCCGCCGCTGGTACGGGCGCAATAACCGCGAGTGGCGCGTCACCAAGAATCCCGAGGCCCCCATGGAGACCTGGGAGCGCTACACTGCCCCGACCGACGTGCTGCGCTTCGCCCGCTGGGCGCCGGGGACCAGTTTCGCCGCCGCGGTGCGCGTGCAGGCGGAAGGCCACCGCAAGGCGTTTCTGTGGGTGGGCGCCCGGGGGCGCTTTACCGCGCTGCTCAACGGCGCCCGGGTGATGGAGCAGGAAAACCTCACGCAGTTCCGCGTCGGGCAGTTCCAGCAAGCTGTGGAACTCCGCCCCGGCGAGAACCTGCTGGTTTTCCGCGTGCAGGCCGAAGCCGTCCCGGCGCAGATCAGCGCGCTGCTGGTAGGTCCGCGCAACGACGGCGACACGGTCGAGGGCATCCGCTGGGTGGCGTAAGAACCGCTCCCAGCGGTCGCAGCTCGGTTACGCCGGTGCTACGGCATGGTGACTGATATGGTGGCGCTGAGCGCCGAGGTGTTGCCCGAAGGATCATAGGCGCAGACCGCATAGTAATACGTCTTCTTGGATACGGTGCGCGTGTCAGTATTGGCGGTAGTTGCCGATCCCGCAAGCAGCGTCAGGCTGGTGGCAGAGGTTCCCCGGTAGACCTTGTAGCCGGCCACCTTGACGTTGTCCGTGGAGGGAGTCCAGGTCAGACTCACCTTCGAGCCCGAAGCCACCGTGGCCGTCAACCCTGCCGGAACCGAGGGGGCAACCGTATCGGGGAGCGTCTGCACGGCAACTGCCGGACTCTGCGGCGAGAGATTTCCCGACAAGTCCACGGCTGCTACGGCGAAGTAGTAGGTGGTGCCCGCCTGAAGTGAAGCACTCGTGAATGACGTGGTCGTGCTGGAACCGATGAGAGTCAGGGAAGAGGCACTTGCGCCCCGGTAGATGCGATAGCCCACGACCTTGTAGTTGTCCGTCGAAGCCGACCAGGCGAGCGAAACCTGGGTCAACGAGGTGGACGTGGCTTGCAGGCCAGCGGGTGTGGAGGGCGGAACCAGGTCGGCCGGTGTGGTCACGGTTACCGCGGGAGACTGCGCGGAAAGATTTCCCGCGACGTCCACGGCTGCTACGGTGTAATAGTAGGTAGTCTTGGGAGCCGCGAGGGTATCGCTGTAGGACGTGCTGGTGATCACCGCCAGTAGCGTCAAGGCCGAGGGCGACGTGCCGCGATATACCTTGTAGCCGGCCAGCATGAAATTGTCCGTGGAGGCGGCCCACGCCAGGTTCACCTGGGTCATGGAGACAGCCTGCGCGGTCAGGTGCTGGGGCACGGTGGGAGGGGTAGTGTCCGCCAGTGACGTCACCATCACCACGGCCGACTTCGACGAGAAATTACCCGCCGCGTCATACGCCGCCACGGCGTAATAGTAGGTGGTGCTTGGCGCCACCAGGGTATCGGTGTAGCCCGGCGTGGTAGAGCCGCCCAGGGGAGCCAGGCTGGTGGCTGAGCTGCCCCGGAATATCTGGTAGCCTGCCACCCCTACGTTGTCCGTCGAAGCGACCCAGGTCAGGTTGATCTGGTTCCAGGCCACGGCCACGCCGGTCAGCCCCACGGGATAGGACGGCGGAGTGGTATCGGGGGGCGATAGCGTGGTCACCGTGACCGTCACCACCGGCGAAGCGTTTCCGGCCGCGTCGTAGGCCGCCACCCCGTAGGTGTTGGTCATATTGGAGGGCAGGCCCAGGTCCTGATAGTAGGTGAACGCGGTGGTCGCCACCAGGGTGCCGTTCTTGTAAATCCGGTACCCGGCCACGCCGATGTTATCCGTGGAGGCGGTCCAGGTCAGGCCGACCTGCGAAGTGGAAGCCTGTCCGGCGAGGCTGCCGGGCGCGCCGGGCGGCGTGGTATCGGGCGGCGAGATGATGGCGGCCGCGTAACTCAGGCCGGTGGCGTTGTACTGTCCGGCCGTCTGCGCGGCCACCTCGGCGCTCTGCGCCAGGTTCATCATCTGCAGATCCGTCATCCCGACAGTGGAGTTGTAATCCACGTAAGCCTGGAAATACGGCGACCAGTACGGCGCGAAGAACAGAAGGCGCTTGTATTGGGCGAAGTTGACCATCGCTTGCAGGAATTCCGTGTCGATGGGCTGCCAGAAGCTCCACACGTTGCGCGCCGCCAGGTCTCCGGTGCTCAGGGTGCCGTACTCGCTGTCGCGCTCCTTGTACTCCCAAGCCTCGCTGATTGCCACCGGCTTACCGTAGCTGGCCGCCGTATCGGCGTAGGAGAGGGCGTTCATCAGGTAATTGTTGCCGGAGGGGTACACGTGCATGTCGATGTACTGGACCGGATACGCCGCGAAGCTCTGGATGAACTGCTGGTAGTTGGAGAGCCAGGTTCCGCAGCCCGCGCCGATCGGAATCCCCTGCACTCCGTTCTGCGTGAGGGTGGTGAGAATGGTATTGAGCAGATTGGTGGCGCCGCCGGTGGTGCCCAGGTCGCCGAATCCGCTCTCGGTGGCCTCGGTGTCCGGTTCCGTAAGCACCGAGAGATAATCGGGCTTCAACTGTTGCGCGATCGTGAGAATGTTTGCGGCGCGGCCCGCCATGTATTGGGCTTCGGAGAGGGTGGCATAGTAGCCGCTCAGATCCCACGAGCCAATGCCGTCCAGCGGGAACACCAGCGTGCTCTCGACGATCAGCTTCAAACCGCGCGCCCGGATGTCGGTGGCCAGTTGTTTGTAAAAGTTGAGGTAATTCTGAAAGTCGGCCGGATTCTGATAAAACGCCGGATCGAGAATGGGGAAGTCGATGTGGACAGTGATGGCTTTGACGCCCAGCGCTTTGAGCGAGTCCACCTGTTGCAACACGCCGATATAGTAGTTCGTCCCCAGCAGCGCCGGGCCCTGTTCCGCGGACGCCGAGGTCAACTGCGCGCTGAAGGCTACGGGGTAGGAGATGTGATTCCAGGAGGAGTTCACGGTGGAGGCGAAAGTCTGAAGCTCACCGTTGAGCTGCGTATACAAGTCCTGGTAGGCGGTAGGTATCGAAGCGGTTTGCGCGTGCATCAGGCCCGCCAGGCAGGCAGCCGCGCAGAGCATGTGTCGAATAGGCATAGTCATGTCCAGGTATTTGCGGGAAGCTCACGAAATCGTGAGCAAGAGATCCGTCAAGCTCGATGGTACGGGGAACGCGGATGGGGGTCTATCCTGAAAAAAGTTATGACCCCGGAAAACCGCAGGCGCCGAGGGGATATCATAGGGCATCATGCGCGTATCCCTGCTGTTCCTCTTCGCCGCGGCGGTATGTGCGGACGGGCCGCACGGGCCGGTTCGCTTCCAGGAGCACGTCATCGAGCCGAACATCCCCGGCGGCTACTCGGTGATGGTGACCGATATCAACCACGACGGCAAACCCGATGTAGTGGGACTGACCCAGCGGCTCACCGAGCTGGCCTGGTACGAAAACCCCTCCTGGGAGCGGCACGTGCTCATCCGGGACATGCAGGGCCTGGTCAACATGGCGGCGGAAGACATCGACGGCGACGGCATTCCGGAGATCGCGCTTGAAAACGGCTTCAGCATGGTGGCCGCCAAGAGCCCCGGATTTGTCTGGCTGCTGCACCACGACGGCGATCCCCGGGGACTGTGGAAGGCCACGCGCATTGACGAGCTGACCACTTCACACCATATCGGCTGGGCCGACGTGGATGGCGACGGCAAAAAGGAGCTGATCAACGCGCCGCTGATCGGCGCCCGCGCGCTGGCGCCCAAGTACGAAGACCATGTCTCGCTGGTGTACTACCGCCAGGAGGACTGGAAGCGCCGACTGATCGACGATCAGCTCACCGGCGTGCTACATCGGCTGCGGGTGGTTCATTGGGATGGAACGAAGCGCGAACAGATCCTGACCGCCGGCTTCGACGGCATCGTATTGCACTCGGCCAGCGGCCGGGGCGAGAACCTGCAATGGAAAAACGAGCGGCTGGCCAAAGGGCACGAAGAAGAACCCCCGCGCAAAGGCACGAGCGATGTGCGCCTGGGCCACTGGCAGAAGCGCCGCTTCCTGGCCGCCGTGGAGCCCTGGCACGGCAACGAGGTGGTGGTCTACACGGAGGGCCCGGCGCACCAGTGGCAGCGCCACGTGATCTTCTCCGAACTGGCGGAGGGCCATGAGGTCGTGGTAGCGGATTTCAATGGCGACGGCCTGGACGACATCGCCGCCGGCGATCGCGGCAAGGGCCGCAGCGTGCACGTCTTTTACGCGCAGGACGCCCGCGGCGAAAACTGGCGCCACGAGGTGATCGACAACGGCGGCATGGCCGGCTCCGGCTGCGTCAGCGCCGATCTTAACGGAGACCGCCGCCCGGATATCGTGTGCATCGGAGCCTCCACCGGAAACCTCAAGTGGTACGAGAACCTGGGGCAGTGAGCCGGACGCGCCGTGGCCTACAATTGGCGTGATGAAGACCGAAATCCGGCATCCCGACAAGAAGGCGCACACAGGATCCTATTCCGCCGCCGTGCTGATCGACGGCTGGCTGTACATCAGCGGCCAAGGCCCGCTGGACATGGCTACCGGCGAGGTGGTGTGCGGCAGTATCGAAGAGGAAACCCGGCTCACCATGCAGCACATCAGCACGTTGCTGGCGGAGGCAGGCTGCTCGTTCGACGACGTGGTGAAGTGCACCTGCCACCTCGAGGACATTCACGATTTCGAGCGATTCGACCGCGTGTACGCCAGCTTTTTCCCTGGTGTCCGGCCGGCGCGCACCACGGTGCAATCGGTGCTCAGCGGCATCAAGGTCGAAATTGACGCGATCGCCCGGGTTCCGCAGCGCTAAACCGTTATGCGAGGAGACAGGAGTCAGGAGACAGGAGTCAGGAGACAGGAGTCAGGAGTCAGGAGTCAGGAGACAGGAGTCAGAAGGGATACTAAGGGCGAAGCCTTTGACTGGCTAGCGGCCGGCCCCTTCGGGCGCGGTGATATTGCCGACTGCCCGGACTACGGAGCGTGCCACGCCCGCGCCGTAGATCACGGGTTCCGTCACACGAGACCAGTCATTTGCGAGCAGGTTCACGCGATTGCTTTGGGCTCCGCTCACGCGCAGGAAATGCTGTGCCGGTCCCATGGAGGAGCCGCGCACCAGGCCGTCCACTACGTTGTGGAGCCACACCGCGGGTTCCGAACCGGCGGCGCTTTCCGCGCGGAAGCCATCCAGTTCCAGACTTCGGACGTCATCGAAGATCAGCGCGGGCCGCAGGTCTTCGCCGGCCCAGCGCGACTCGAATCCGCGCACGGCGAGTCCCTCCACATGCCGGGCATACAGCGCGTAGGCCGGCAGCGGTCCGAACATGGCGGATTCGGGATACTTGGCTTCGGCCTCCGGCACATCCAGCCCTCGCACCTCGCGGCTGCCGCCCTCGGCGGTGACGCGGATGCCGTCCAGCTCCACGCGCCGCACCGGATGACCGGGAATCCCGGTGACCGAGGAGGCCAGGGTGGCGCCGGTAGCGGTGACGTTCTGCATCGAGACGTTCTCGATGGAGCCCGGCACAGCGGGATCGAGACCGCGCCCGCGGTTCCCCAGCCGGATGAAGATGGGCGCCATGACATCGCGCATGGTCACGTTCGAGACGACCACGCCGTCGATCTGCGCGCCGTCCACCGACTCAATCGAAATCCCCGAGTGCGCATGGCGGCCCGTGGCGCGCGCGAACATGGCGCTGTTGCTGAAGGCGATATTCCGGAAGCCGCCGCTCGATTCCGTCCCGAACTTGAAGTTGTTGGCGTTGGTGCTGAGCACGCAATTGGTCACCGTGAGATGCTCGGTGGGGCGAACCTGGTCCATGCCCATCGAGGGGCTGGCTTTCGGGCAGATGGCGTCGTCGGCGGAATCGACGAAGCAGTTGGCGATCCGCACATAGCGCGAGGAATCGGGATCGATGCCGTCGGCATAGCCGTTCAGGACCGTGACGCCGTCCACGTCCACGTACTCGCAGCCCCAGAAGCTGACGGAGTAGTTCGGGGAATTCTTCACGGTGATGCCACGCACGGCCACGTGCCGGCACAGTTTCAGCGCAATGGTCTTGGGACCGTGGCGCCGTGAGCGGTTGCCATCGATGACGCCCTGGCCGAGGATGGCGATGTTCTCAGCGCCGTCGGCGGCCACCAGGGCGTAGTGGAAGTACGTGGTTTCGTCGTCGGATACAGATTTGAAGGGCAGCGTTTCGTAGGGATCGAAGTCGGCGTTGTCGGGACTGGCGGCCAGGGTGGCGCCGGCGGAGAGATACAGGGTCACGTTGCTTTTGAGATGGATGGTGCCGCAGAGGTAGCGCCCCGGCGGCAGGACCACCACCCCGCCACCCGCGTTGGCCGCCGCGTCGATGGCCGCCTGCACGGCCGCCGTGTCCTTGGCGGCGCCGTCGCCCTTCGCGCCGTAGGAGCGGACATCCTGAAAGGCCACCGCCTGGAGGATAGGCAGCGCCAGCGCCAGAACGGGGATCGGAATGGCTCGTCTCATCAGAATTCGATCTTGGCGGAAAGCTGAAGGATGCGCGGGTCCGCCGAGGTGGCGGTGATGACCCCGAACGTCTTGTTGCCGATCTTGTTGCCCGGGTTCGCCAGTTCCGGACGGTTGAACAGGTTGAAAGCCTCGCCGCGCAGGGTCGCGCGGCCGGCTTCCCCGAGCTTGTGGAGCGGGAAGATGCGGAACAGCGCGAAATCCACATTGGCGTAGCCCGGGCCGATCAGGATGTTGCGCCCCAGGGTGCCGAACGTTCCGGGAGCCGCCTGCGCGACCGCTGAGGTATTGAAGTAGGAGGCAATCTGCTGGCCACGGCTGCGAGAACCGGAAAGCGCCAGCGCGCCCGTGAGGTCGCCCATGGGGCTGCCCGCTCCCGCCGAGGGGTCGTTGGTGCTCACGATGCTGAACGGCGTGCCCGATTGCAGGGTTACGATGCCGCTGGCCTGCCAGTTGCCCAGCAAGGCGCTGGCGAATCGCGATTGCATGGCCTTGCCCGCGTCCGGCAAAGCCCACACCAGCGAATCCACCAGCCGGTGCCTCCGGTCGTAGTCCGAGAGTCCCCGGAACCGGAAAAAGTTGAACGGGTCCTGCACCAGGTTGGTGGTGATTTCGGAATTGCCCGACAGGTCGTCGATGTTTTTCGACCAGGTGTAACTCAACTGGTTGCTGATGCCGTGACTGTAAGTCTTGTTCACCGACACCTGAAGCGAGTTGTAAGACTGGTTCAAACCGGCGAATAAGAGGGTGATGTTCTGGTATTGCTGGCGCGGCCGGCGCTGGTTGATTGTCTTTTGATTCTGGCTCAGGCTCTGGCTGAAGTCATACAGGGACGCGTTGGCATCGTAGTTGCCGGAAAGGTGCGTGGACTTTGTGCCCACGTAGCTGGCCCGCACGATCCAGGATTTCCGGAACTGGTGTTCCAGCGAGAGATTCCAGTTCTGCGTGTACGGCATGGGCAAGGTGGATTGCAGTGCCGACGCGCTCATGGGCAGGGCAAACGGCGAATTGGGGGAGAAGTCGCCGGTGTACGGGAAGATGTTGAGCTGCGTGCGGCCGGCGTACGGATCGTCGAACTTTCCGTTGAGGAACTGCACCGTGAAGCTGAACGGCGACTGGTCGTTCATGTTATTCAGGAAAAACAACTCCGGCGTATCGAAAAAGATCCCGTATCCGCCGCGCAGGCTGGTCCTCCCGTCGCCCACTACGTCCCAGGCGAAGCCCAGCCGCGGGCTGATCTCGCGCAGGTTGCCGGCGGTGCCGCCCCCCGGGATCGTGTCGCCCTCCTTGGTCCGGTCGCCGGGATAAAGCAGGCCGGCAGGAGAATTGACATATCGCGGCGAGACATAGCCGGCCAGGTAATCCTGCTGGCGAAACTGCACGATGCGGTTGCGCAGATCGGTCATGGGCAGGTAGGGCTCCCAGCGCAGCCCGAAGCTCAACGTCAGGCGGGAGGTGGCGCGGAACGTGTCGCCGCCGTAAAAGCCGAAATAGTGGTAGCGCTTGGCCTCGATCTCCCCGTTGCCCTGCTGGAAATTCGAGAGATCGCCGATCAGGTAGTCCGCCTGGTCGAAACCCGTGAACCGCCCGTTGAAGCCGAACGTTCCGGAACCGAGGAAGGCGTTGGTTTCGTTGTAGCGCGAATCCTCGATATCCGCTCCCCAGACCAGGCTGTGGCGGCCCTTGATCCAGCGCCAGGAATGCGCCAGCTCGAAATTGCTGCGGGCGAAGACGGCCGGGCGCGTGGTGGACATGCTGATGCCGCTGGTGCCGTTGATGCTCACCGCCACTTCGTTCGATGCCGGGTTCACGTTCACGCCCAGCGCCTTGATGCTGCCGGGGAACGGGCTGACGCGGTTGCCGCTGTAGCGGTTCGCGGTGAAGTGCGTGTCCACAATGACGTCCGGCGTGAGCACGTAGGTATCGCTGACGGTGCCGTTTTCCGCGACGCCGGTTACGCCCTGGCGGCTGGAGAAAATATTGTTCGGCTGCATCTGCGCGGGCACCACGTCGGTCAACCGGTACAGCCGCAGGTACAGGCTGTTCTTGTCGGACATGCGGTAGTCCACGCGCGAGATCCACTCCTTATCGTCCTGCTGGGAGGGATACGAAAAGTGCACCAGCCCGTCGGGGCCCGGCACGGGCGCGTAGGCCAGCAGATTTTGGGCCGCCGGCGAGAATTGCGCCTTGGGGATGATGTTGCCGGGGTACGGCACGCCCGTCCCGGGATCCGTGATCGCCACCGGCTTGGATCCGCCGAGCAGGTCCGAGAAGTCGCCCGACCGATGGCTGGCCGGCATGCTGATGGCGCTGCCACTGCCGCTCAGGGCGCGCACCCAGGTCTGCTGATACCCGCCGAAGAAGAACAGCTTGTCTTTGATGGCCGGCCCGCCGAAGGTAAATCCGCCCTGGTTGCGTTTCAACTGGTCCGGCGAGTGCGAAAAGAAGTTGTTGGCGTTCAGATCCGTGTTCCGGACGAACCAGAAGGCGTCGCCGTGGAAGGAGTTCGTGCCGCTCTTGGTGACGATGTTGACGGAGCCGCCGGAACTTTTCCCGAACTCCACATCCTCGTTGGAGGTCTGCACGCTAAATTCCTGCACGGCGTCCGGAAAAGGAAAGGGCATCCCGGCATTCTGGAGGGTGTCTTCGTTGTCGCCGCCATCCAGCGTGTACTTCACGTTATTCTGGCGGGAGCCGTTGACAGAGAATTGCCGCGCGGCGCGCGGAACCTTGGCGCCGTCGCCGCTCCCTCCCGCCACGCCGTTGGCCGATGTGACGCCCGGCACCAGGAACGTCAGGTCCGCCAGGTTGCGGCCGTTGAGGGGCAGATCCACGACGCGCTGGCTGTCCACCGTGTCTTTGAGGGTGGCGCTGGAGGTCTCTACCGCGGCGGCGGAGGCTTCCACGCGCACGGTGGCGGTGACCTCGCCGACCTCCAGGGTCACGTCCAGGCGCCGGTTGTCATTCACCTGTAACACGATCCCGCTTTGCAGCACTTTCTTGAACCCGGGCTTCTCCACGGAAACCTGATATTCGCCCACGGGCACGAGCGAAAATTGAAACTGGCCCAGATCATCGGTGGCGTCTGTGTTCGTGATGCCGGTCTGCACGTTGCGCAAACGGACCACGGCGCCGGGCATCGAGGCATTCTGCTGATCGGTAACCCGGCCGAACAACCCGGCCGTGTTGCGCTGTTGCGCGTAAACCAGGGCCGCAGCCATGGCGAGCGGCGCAACCGTGCAGAAGACCCGGCGCAACATTCGGCCCGCCTGCGGGGAAACAGCCTCCGCCTTATCCAGCGCGACCGGACAATCCGGCGGCAGAGAGGATGCGATCGCTTTCATTCTGGCCCCCTCCCAGTTCGGTGGAACGATTCTATGCTGCCGGGGGAGCCGGACGCAAGGGGCGTGTGCGAGTGGCCGGCGAGTTTACGAGCGCAGCGATGCCGCGGTGATCTGCGCGATGTCCAGCAGTTTCGGGGGCGGGGAGGGCAGCGTGCCGAAGGCGTCGCGGAACATGGTCTGGCAGAAGGGGCAGGCTGTGCCCACCACCGCGGCTCCAGTGGCGGCGAGTTCTTCGGCGCGCGCCACGTTGACCCGCTTGCCCTTCTCCTCGCCCAGAAACATCTGCCCGCCGCCCGCGCCGCAGCAGAAGGAGCGCTCCCGGGCGCGCGGCGGGTTCACCACCTCCGCGGCGCGCGCCAGCACTTCCCGCGGCGGGTCATAAATGTTCCGGTAGCGCCCCAGGTAGCAGGGGTCGTGAAAGACCACCCGCTCTCCGCCGGCAGGCGCCGCCGGCAGCTTGTCCCGGTAGCGCGCCAGCAGTTCGCTGTGATGCTCGATCTGGAAGCTGGCACCGCACTCCTTCCAGTCCTCGCTGATGGTGCGCACGCAGTGCGGACAGATGGAGACCATCTTGCGCACCTGGCTGCCGCGGATCTGCTCGATATTGAACTCGGCCATCTGCGAGAACAGGTAGTCGTTGCCCAGGCGGCGCGTGGGATCGCCGTTGCACTTCTCGCGGCGCAGCACGCCGAAGGAGATGCCCAGGTAGCGCAGCACCTCCACCAGCGCCAGCACGATTTCGCGCCCCTGCGGATCGTAGGCGCCCATGCAGCCCAGCCACAGGCAGTATTCCTGGCTGCCGTCGTAGTAGGGCAGCGCGTGCTTCTCGATAAACTTCTGGCGCTCGCTGGAGGCGAAGCCCAGGGAGTTTCCGTTACGTTCGAGATTCAGGAACAGCTTGGTGCCGTAGTCGTCCTCCCATTTACCGGTATTCACGGCTCCACGGCGCAGTCCGATGATCACGGGCAGGTGCTGTATGCCCACCGGGCACTGATATTCGCAGCCGCCGCAGGTGGTGCACTGAAATACGGCTTCGCTGGAGAGGTGCGCGCCCAGCAGCGGCGCTTCGCTGCGCGGGCCTTCGGCATTCAGATAGGCGCGCAGTCCCAGGATGATTTCCTTGGGGTTGAGTACCTTGCCCGTGTTGTAGGCGGGGCAGTGTTCGGTGCAGCGGCCGCACTCCACGCAGGTATAGGCTTGCAGGGCCTCGATCCGGGTCACGTCTTTGCCTGTATCCAGGCCGAAGTCCTCGTCGCCGGCCAGCGGCGGAATCTGGCTGAACCGCGGCCGCTTCAAAAACACGGTGAGCGGGCTGAGCGCCAGGTGCAGGTGCTTGGTATGCGGGATCAGCGGCAGAAAGGCCAGCAGCGTCAGGGTGTGCAGCCACCAGTTCACGCGGGCCGCAGGGCTGCCCTCCGCCAAGCCATAATCCGGCAAGCCGGCCAGGTAGGTGGCCATCAGGAAAAAAATCAGAAATGCGATCACGCCCGATTCCGCCGAGACCTTGCCCAGCCACTCCGGACGCGCCACAAACCGTCGGATCGCCAGCCCGGTGATGGAAACCGCCACAGCCAGTGCGAACACACCCACAAAATCGAAATAAACCAGGCCGAAGCCTTCCTCGCGGGAAAGCAGATGCAGGCCGAATCCCTCGGCCAGATGGTTGATGCTGATCAGCGCGAAGGCGCAAAAGCCCCAAAATACCAAGGCGTGCGCCACGCCGGGCAGCGGGCGTTCGCGGATCACTTTCCCTTGCAGGAGCACTTCCCAGGCGAATCCGCGGAGACGCGGGCCCAGCGTCCCGAGTTGGAAATCCGGGTCTTTGCGCGCATCGAGCGTGGCGCCCACTGCCTTGCGCAACCGCAGCCAGAACAGCGCCAGAGACGTGCCGAGCAGCAGCAACAGGATGAGAACTTCAAGCCACGACGGTTGAACCATGGAAATCTGTTCTGAATGTAGCACGGTACTTTGTGGAGTCTGGCTACAATAGAAAGTTTACGGAGGAGGACCCCCTGCGCATCGTAATATCCGGGGCGGCCGGCTTCATCGGCTCCCATATGTGTGACCGGCTGGCCGCCGAAAACCACCATATCGTGGCGATGGATAATCTGTTGACCGGCAGCGAACGGAACCTGGCCCAGTTGGAAGGCCACCCTCTCGTCCGGTTTGTCCGCCACGACGTGACCGAACCGGTGGTCATCGAAGGCTCCGTGGACGCGGTGCTGCACATGGCCTCTCTAGCCAGCCCGAAAGATTACCTGGGGCATCCCGTCGAAACGCTGGAAGTGGGCTCTACCGGCACGCGCAACATGCTGGAACTGGCGCGCGAGAAGGGCGCCCGCTTTCTGTTCACATCCACCTCGGAGTGCTACGGGGACCCGCTGGTGCACCCGCAGGTGGAAACCTACTGGGGCAACGTGAACCCGGTGGGACCGCGCTCCTGCTACGACGAAAGCAAGCGTTACGGCGAGGCCCTGACCATGGCCTATCACCGGACCTTCGGGGTGCGCACGAACATCGCGCGTATCTTTAATACTTACGGGCCGCGCATGAAGCTGGACGACGGCCGGGTGGTGCCCTCCTTCGTGGACCAAGCCCTGCGCGGGGCCCCGCTCACGGTCTTCGGGGACGGCTCGCAAACCCGCAGCTTCTGCTACGTCAGCGACCTGGTGGAAGGACTCCGCCTCCTGATGGAGTCCGAGGAACGCTACCCGGTCAACCTCGGAAATCCCGCCGAGATCACTATCCTGGAGTTCGCCGAGCGCATCCGCCGGCTGACGGGCACGGGATCGGAGACCGTCTTCCGGCCGCTGCCCGAGGACGATCCGAAGCTGCGCCGCCCGGATATTTCCAAGGCCCGGCGGCTGCTTGGCTGGGAGCCTCGCGTTTCCCTCGAGGAAGGCCTGGCCAGCACGATCGCGTATTTCCGCAGCCTGGGCGCCGCCTCCGCCTGAAGCTAGGGCGTTTTCAGCCAGCGGTCCAGAAAGCGATAGGCATCCTGGCGCACGGCCGGAGGAAAATCGTGCCCGCCTTCGGGATAGTCCACCGCCAACCGGTCCGCGGCGTGGAACAGGCTGGCATAAACCGGCTGCGCGGCAGCGATGCAGTCGCGAACGCCGGAGACTTCGAAATTCGTGTCCCCCAGCGGGGCATTAATGAACACGGGGCGGGGCGCCAGCGCGGCCAGCACTTCCGTGAAATCGAACGGCATCCGGGAGGCCGATTTCCCGTACTCGCTGGCGATGCGCGGCATGTATCCGCGGTGGCTCCAGCCGGTGAGGTCGCCGCCCATGTACTTGGCGAAAGAATTGAAGCCGCAACTGGTGACCATGACCCGCACGCGCCGGTCGAAGACGCCCAGAAACAGGGTGTTGTGGCCGCCCAGCGAGTGCCCGATGGCGCCGATGCGGCGGGCGTCCACCTCCGGCAGCGAGGCCAGCAGATCGATGGCCCGCATGTGGTTGAAGATGCCTTTCATGGTGGCGCTGGCGTAGCCGTGAGCGTAGGGGTCGAAGGTGTAGTCGCCGAAATTCGGGTAGTCCGGAGCCAGGGTTACATAGCCCCGTTCCGCCAGTTCCGCCGCGTAATGCAGGTTCGGCTTGCCGCCCAGGCCAGCCGGTTCGTCCTTCCCGATGCGGGTAGTCTGGTGCAGGCACAGCATGGCGGGCAATTTGCGCCGCGTGCCGTCCGCGGCCTGATTGGGGATCAATAGCCAGGCGGGCACGCGGTCGCCAGCCTCCGGCACGTAGGTGATCTTGCGGCGCACGTATTTGGGCAGGCGCACTTCTTCGATCACCTGCATCTCGAGCGGTACGTGCCGGTCTTCCGGCAGCGGACCCATGACCTGCTGCATGGCGGCCAGAATCTGCCGGCGCCGCTGTTCCCAGTCCCGGGGCGTCCGCACCGTGTGCGGCTGGCCCTGGAGATCCCGGTAGACCAGCAGGTTGGGCTGCCCTGCGAGGGCCAGGGCGGATGTCAGCAGCACCGCCAGCTGCCCGGCGCGGCCGCTCAAGCCGGGTAATCCCCTGCGATGTAATTGCTCAACTGGTGAATGGTGTGCGCCTGCGCCGAGATGATTGCCTTAATGAGGTCCCCAACCGAGATCATGCCCGCCACGCGCTCGCCTTCCATCACCGGCAGGTGCCGCACGCGGCGCTCGGTGACAATTTCCATGCACTGTTCCACGGTGTGCCCGGGCGTCACGGTCACCACCGGACTGGTCATAATCTCCCGCACTTGAGTTTCTTTGGAGTGCTTCCCCAGCAGGATCACCTTGCGCGCGTAGTCGCGCTCGGAGACAATCCCCACCAGCTTGCCCTCCGCCATTACGACCAGGGCCCCCACGCCCTTGTCGGCCATCAGCGCAATCGCATCGAAAACGGTAGTTTCCGGACCGGCCGACCAGATCTCTCCGCTCTTTGAGGCCAGCACCGTGCGCACGGTTTCCACCAGCGCCATGGATTGCCGGCGGGTCCAGTCGGCGGCCGCCTGAGTACCACTCGACATACAAGCCCCTCCCTGAGGCAATTTATCATGCGCCGGGCCCGCCGTCACCCCGCCTAGGTCAGAAACAGGATCATGGCGGGGCTGCCGACGGGGGTGTACTGGCCGGTGAAGGCGAGACGGCGGCCGCCCTCCTCCACCCGGAACGCCGTGACGGCGTCGCTTCTCTGGTTGCACGAGAACAGGAAGCCGCCGGCGGGATCCAGGCTGAAGCTGCGCGGGTAGTCCCCCCGGGTCAGCGCCTCGTCCACCAGGGCCAGATCGCCGCTCTGCGGGTCCACTGCGAATATGGCGATGCTGTCGTGCAGCCGGTTGGCCGCATAGATGAAGCCGCCGTCGCGGGAAATGCGGACGTCCGAAATGAAACTGGTGCCAGCGAATCCCTGGGGAAGAGTGGAGAGCGTCTGCCGGAGGCTGAGTGTGCCGCTACCCGGATCCCAGTCGAACCGCGCGATGGTGGAGGCCTCCTCCTGCACCGAATAGAACCACTTGCCGTTGGGGTGGAACACGAAATGTCGCGGGCCGTCCCCCGGCGGGAGGGAGACGTAAGGGGGCGTGTGAGGCGCGAGTTTGCCGGCGCTCAGTCCGATGGTCCAGACGAAGATCCGGTCCGTCCCCAGATCGGTGTGCAGTACGTAGCGCCCGCTGGGATCGCTCTGGATCATGTGCGGATGCGGCCCGTCGTGACCGCTGATGGCGAAGCTGCCCGGCGGCGCACTGGCGGCTTGGGTGGGTCCCGGAGACCCGGTGCCTATGTGAACATCGGTTGCGTCGCCCACGGACCCGCCTGCCAGGATGGGCAGCACTGCGATGCTCCCCCCGAAGTAGTTGGCCACCAACAAATACTTGCCGGACGGGTGTACGCTGACGTACGCCGGGCCGGCGCCCTGAGAACTCACCACGTTCAGCGGCGTCAGCGCGCCGCTGGCCCGGTCGATCGAGAAGGCGCTCACCGACCCGCTGCCGCTGCTGGAGCCCGAGAGATCGCTTGCCGCGTACAGCCAATGGCCGTTCGGGTGGATCGCCATCCAGGAGGGCGAGGGGATGCGGGCGGCCACCGAGACCTGCGCCAGCATGCCGCTGGAGGGGTCCATGCGGTACAGGTAGATGCCGTCGCCGTTGCCGCCCGCGCCCGTCGCGCCGGTATAGGTGCCCACGTACGCCAGAATGGGCTCTTGAGGCTGCCACATTTCTTCAGTAAATCACGCGGGAGAACCGGCTGAAAACCGGCGTACCAGAGAGAGGAGTTCGTCCACCGACCACTGATCGCCGGCGTGGACGCCGTATTTGCGTTCCAGGATGCGGCCGTCTCTTGCCACCAGGAAGTCGGCGGGCAAACCCAAGTGGCCGCCTTCGCCGGCGTTCCGGTTGAAGGGATGTTTCGCACGGCCCCCGCGCCAACCGGCCAGCCAGGCCCGCGGATCCAGAATAGCTCTCACAGAAGCTCCCACGCCGAACTCCGCGTACAGCGCGCGTGCGGGATCCGCGATCACCGCGAAGGGGAGATCGCCCTGGTAGGGCAGCATAGTCTCCCGCGAAGAGTGAAACACTGCGATTTCCTTGACGCCCGCGCCGGAGATCTCATCGATGCGCCGGGCGATGGAGCGCAGGTGCAGGTTGCAGATGGGGCATCCCGCGAACCGGCGGAATTGCAGGTGCACCAGCCGGCCGGGATCGGGGAGGTCCACCTGGCCGCCAAGAATCGTCACCAGTTTCCGCGGCTGGAGCATTTCTCCGACATTCCGTTTTGCCATAGTGTGCGAGTGGCTTCCTCCTCGAAGGTTCGGCGGAACCGGCTCTATGCTACATTTTGAGAGGACGGCCAGCCCTCCGAAACGCGCCCGGCCCGGGTGGCGAAATCGGCAGACGCAAAGGACTTAAAATCCTTTTCACCGCAAGGTGAGTGCGGGTTCAAGTCCCGCCCCGGGCACCAGGTATCAATAACAATGTGCGACTTGATTATAGCGAGCTGTGAGGTCTGAAACCCGGAGGATCAACCCTGGCCCGGCCAACGAACCGATCCTTCGGCGTTCCGTTTACGCCTCCCACGCCAGGACTACTCCGCACAGTCCGCGGCATTACACGGTGACACAATGACACCGAGTGGGCTCCCCTCCATTGGGGGACGTTATGCGCGTGGACCACGGTCATCGCGCGTCGTAACGATTGGCGCAGAACCCGAGCCAACGCAGGTCGTCCCTGCCAGGGGAACCGCGGCGCTGCCCGGTGCGTATATCTCCGGCATGCTGATGAAATCCCAGTTGTCCAATGTGCTTTGGCCTCTGCTCACCGCACTGCCCCTGATCGCGCAGACGAGTAATCCTGCGAGTAGCGCCGCTTTCCTTGGAACCTGGTTTGGTTCGTTTAACGTCCGCACGTCCGATGGCAGGCTGAAACGCGACACCGCCGTGCTTGTTCTGACAGGCGAGGGCGGGATCCTGACGGGCACGATGGGCGCGAGCATCGACCAGCAGATGCCGATCAGCGCCGTTCAGCTCGCCGGCGGTGAGATCCGATTCCACATGGAGGCGGCCGGGGGGCTCGATTTTACGTTGAGGCCAGTGGCGGACCATCTGGTGGGCGCCGCAAGCGGAAAAATGCGGGCCGCGGTTGACGTGCGGCCAGCGCCCGGTCTGCTTCCCCGCAACAAGCTGTTAAAGGAAATCAGCGAGGTGGATCGCCAGCTGTTTGAAGCGTTCGACACCTGCAATGTTGAGGCCTACGCAAATTACCTAAGCCCCGATTTGGAGTTTTATCATGACCGTGGTGGTAAAACGGGGTATCAGGAGCAACTGGATTCCCTCCGCCAACGTTGCGGTGAGGGTCTCGTGCTGCGCAGAGAACTCGTCCAAAATTCACTCGTGGTGAACGCCGCTCCAGGATTTGGGGCCATCGAGGCCGGCACCCATCGGTTCTATGCGAAGCCGAAGGACGGAAGCGAACACCTGGACGCGATTGCCCGGTTCACAGAGATCTGGACAAAGGCGAGCGGAAGCTGGAAATTGGTCCGTGTCATCAGCTACGATCACCAGTGAGCCTTCTGCTCGAATCCGCTCAGCGATCATAAAATGCTATTCGCTCAACGGGGCAGATCGGCGCCGGGCGAAGCCGGGCTATTCCTGTGGAAATGAAACAGCTCGTCAGCCCGCGGCCGCCCGCATGAGCGCGGCCACATCGAACTTCTTCATTTTGAGAAACGCCTGGGTCACGCGCTCGATGCGCTTCTGGTCGCCGCCGCCCATGAGTTCCCGCATCACGGCGGGAGTGATCTGCCAGGACACGCCGTATCTGTCCTTCAGCCAGCCGCACTGTTCCGCTTTCGGGTCCGCCGAGAGCTTCCCCCAGAGATCATCGATCTCTTCCTGCGTGTCGCACGGCACCATGAAGGATATCGCTTCATTGAACGCGAATCGGTGCTCGTGCGCGGAATCCATGGCGACGAACTCCTGGCCGAGCAATGAGAAGCGCGCATACCGCAGGGTCCCTTCGTTGTCCGGCTCCTCGCCCTTGCCGTAGCGCGCCAGAACGTCTGCTTTCGTCTCCCCAGTCCCCGCGGCACCGGGCGCGCTCTGGAACACTGATGCGTAGAAGTGGATCGCTTCTTCGGCCTTGCCGCACACGTTGCCCACGAACATGAGTGCGGGAGTGAGTTTCTGAACTACGGGGTTTCCGCCGACATGAATCACCTGCCAGGAGAGACCGTACCTGTCTTCGAGCCAGCCGTACCGCGCGCTGAAGGGGTACGTGTCAAGAGGCATGAGGACCTTCCCGCCCGGGGCCAGTTGTTCCCATGTCGCGTCGACCTCTTCTTTCGTGCTGCACTTCACGTGGAAGGACACGGACGGATTGAACTTAAAGAAGGGCCCGGCGCTGATCGCCAGGAACGGCAGGCCCGCAAGCTCGAAGGACACGAGGTCGCAGTCACCCGACGGCGTGCCGGATAGCGTGGTCACGCTGTTGATCCTGGAACCCGGAAATACACCCACGTAGAACTCAGCCGCTTCCCGGGCCTGCTTGTCGAACCACAGATGGGGGGTGATCTTCTGCATACGGTTCTGGTCGTGCGCAATAAAGCGCGAATCGCAGAAATTATACTCCGGCAGGATGCGACAACGCCGCCGCGCCCGCACGGCTACTGAGCCCGCAGCCAGTCCGCATAGACCTTCGAGAACGCCCACCCTTCGGGCCGTTCCAGTACCCGCAGGCCCGCGTGATGCCCGAATTCGGCCGCGGCTTCTTTCACCGGCTCTGCCGCGCCGGCGGGCGTGCGTGGCTCCACGATCCACACCGACCGCGGCGCGATCGACGCCGCGACGTCCGGCAGGTCGAAATCCTTCAACACCCCCGGCGCCACGATATCCACGATGCCCGCATGCAGCTTGGCCCGCGCGATATCCAGGTAGGACACGACCGCGTGCTCGCAGGCCACTTTGCGGATGCGCGGTTCGAGCGCCGCCGCGAAAAGCGCCAGCACTCCGCCGTTGCCCTTGCCCAGGACGGAAATGCGCGCCGGGTCCACGTCCGGGCGGGCGGCCAGGTACTCGAAGGCCGCCAGAGCGTCGCTCACCTGCATGCCGGCCAGCGTCCTACCCACCAGGATGGCGCGCATGGCCCGCGGGAACGAAGCACGGTATCCCGCCTCCCGCCCCAGTCCGCTTTCGCCCCAGCCGCGCGCATCCACCGCCAGCACCAGGTATCCGGCGCGAACCAGGGCCTCGAGATCCCCGCCGGGGGCGGCGTCCGCCGCCTTTCCGGCGTCGTTCAGGTAGAGCACCGCCGGCATGCGCGGCTCCCCGGCAGCGCCGACGAATGCCAGCGCCGGCACGGTGATGCCGGGCTCGGTGGTGAGCGCGATCTTCTCGATGTGGTAGCTGTCCCGCCCCACTTCGCCGCGCTTCTCGGCGGCTGGCCGCAGGCGCTCCACGCCCAGCCGCGCGCGGATCAACTCCCGCACCTGGGCGGCGCCCGCATGCGCCGCCGCCCGCGCCACGTAGAGTTTCTCCGCCATAGCGCGGTTCAGCGACTGCACCGTCTCGCTCTTCATGGAGGTGGCCACCTGCCCGGTGGGCGTGCACCACAGGTTCTCCTCCGGCTCCGTATCGAACTCCGGCTCCACCCCCGCGTCCGCTTTGTGCTGGAGCCACTGCGCCAGCCAGCGGTAGGTGGCCTCCCGCCGCGGTTTCGACCAGCCGTGCGGATCGTCATACTCGAAAAAGTCGATGCGGTCCGCCGCCCCCATCACCTCAAACACCCGCCGCGCTTCCGCAAAGGTGGCCCGGGCGCCCTCGATGGGGAAGAAGTCGCGGATGGCCGTCAGCATCTTGATGGGGCGCGGCGCAAAGGCGATCAGGAAATCGCCGAAATCCAGGCCGTCTTTGAGGAAGTTCACCGAGTCCTGCTCGGCATCCTGCGGCCCCGGCCCGCTCCACAGTTTTTCCCACGAGGTCAGGTAGCAGGAAGGCACCGCCGCGGCCAAGCGCGGTTCCACCGCCGCCAGGTACGCCGATTGCGTACCGCCTCCGGAATTGCCCACCACGGCGATGCGTTTCGGATCCACCTCGCTCCGGCTCAGCAGGTAATCCACCCCGCGGATGTCGTCCCACAGTTCGTAGCGCCCGAAGCTGGTTCCGGCCAGCAGGCATTGAATGCCCGCCATGGTGTGCTCGCCCGTGCCGCCGGCTCCCAGGCGCGACTGGCCGGTCTCCGCGTCGAAGTACTCCAGGCGCTCGCCCTGTCCTGGCGGATCCACGGCCAGCACCACGAATCCGCGCCGCGCCAGCGTGATCCACACCCGCTGGTAGAGTGTGTACGCCTTCCCCCCGGCGCTGTGTCCCGCAGTGCCCAGCACCGCCGGAAACGGGCCAGCGCCGCCCGCCGGCACGTACAGGTTGGCCGTCACCAGGTACCCGGGCTGACTCTCGTAGATCACCTTTTCCACGCGATAGCCCTCCCGCGCGAGCGTACCGGTTGTGCGCGCGTGGAGCGGGGTCTTCGGAGGAAAGCCGCCCAACTCCTCCACGACCTTTTCCCGGATATACGCCTGCCGCGCGGCTGCCTCCGCCGGCGTGCGGATGGCCGCCACGCGCGCTGCCCGCTGTTCCCAGGCTGCCTTCGCAAGGCTCGTCAAATGACGCTCCAGCATACCGCCGAGCCCGGCGGTCACCTGCAACGACTCCTGCGCCTGGGCCGCGGCGCAGAGGCAGATCACCAAGAGGATTCGCATGTCAGAAGCCCAGTGTACTCCCCAGGTGGGTGCACAGGCTTCGGCCGGTTCGCTATAAAGATAGAGATGGAGCAAGCCATGTCCAACGTCGGGGATGCAGCTGGCCAAGCGCTCAACCCGGAGCTGGCGCAATACCAACGCCAGTTCGAGCGCATCAAGCAGGAAGTTCGTGAATTGACAAAGGGCCTGGCGGAGTCGCAGTTCCAATGGCGCCAGGAACCCGCCCGCTGGTCCATGTCCGAGCATCTGATGCATCTGAACATGAGCGCGGAAGTCTGGCGCAAGCCGCTCGAAACGGCGATCGAAGAAGCCCGGCGGAGCGGGCCCTTTAGCCAGGGGCCGTTCCATTACGGCTTCTTAGGCTCGCTGGCGATTCGCAATATGGAGCCTCCGCCCAAACGGAAATTCCGGGCCGGAAGCAAATTCGCGCCGGTGAACGGCAACCCGATCACCGCCCTGCTGCCCACTTTCCTGCACTATCAGGAGGAATTGATCCTGCGGCTCGGGCAGGCCAACGGGCTGGACCTGGCGCGCATCAAGCTCGTCCTTCCCGGGCACCGCTTCCTGCGCCTGAGCCTGGGGCAATGCTTCGGCTTCCTGGCCGCCCACGAACGCCGCCACCTCTGGCACATGCGCGAGGTGCGCAATCACCCGCAGTTTCCGCCGGAAGGCGAGCATCGCGGGCGTCCGAATAAGGATTGAAGAAACCCGCAGTTCCCCACATGCCTACCCCGCTGTTTCGCCCGCGGGCACGTGTGCTTCGATCAGCTCGAACAGCGCCTGCGGGCGGATAGGTTTGGAGATGTAGCCGTCCATGCCCGCCGCCAGGCAGCGCTCTTCGTCCCCCGCCATGGCGCCCGCGGTCATGGCGATGATCGGCAGGTGCCCGCCGCCGGCGCGCTCCTTCCTCCGGATGGCCGCGGCGGCTTCCAGGCCGTCCAGTTCCGGCATCTGCACGTCCATGAGCACCACGTCGAAGGATTCCTGTTCCAGCGCCGCCAGCGCCTCCCGCCCGTTGCCCGCCACCACCACCTGGTGCCCGCGCTTCTCAAGCAGGCGCGCGGCCAGCGTCTGGTTCACGATGTTGTCCTCCGCCAGCAGGATGCGCAGGCTGCGCATGTTCGCCCGCGCGGCCGGTGCGCCTGCCTGCCGGCGCTCCGCCCGGGCGCCCCGCGCGCGTTGAATGGCGGCTAGAAGTTCCGCGCGCGCCACCGGCTTGGTGAGGTAGGCGGCCACGCCCAATTCCTTGCAGCGGGCGGCGTCGCCGCGATGCGCGCCGGAGGTCAGCATCATCACCGTGGCGTCCGCCAGCGAGGGGTTTTGCCGGATCCTTTCGGCCAGCATGAAGCCGTCCATTTCCGGCATGTGCACGTCGGTCAGCACCACGGCGAAGGGACTCCCCGCCTCGCCGGCCTCTTCGAGGACCCGGATGGCCTCGGCTCCGCCCGCGGCGAAGCGCGCCTCCACGCCCCAGCGCGCCAGCGTGTCCCCCAGGATGCGCCGGTTGGTGGCGTTGTCGTCCACCACGAGCACCCGCAGCCCGCGCAGCCCCTCGGCCTCCGCCGGCTGCGGCGGCTCGGGCGCATGCTCTCCCACCTCAAACTCCGCCGTGAAGTGGAAGGTGCTGCCGTGGCCCGGTTCGCTCTCCATCCACATCCGCCCGCCCATCATAGCCACCAGCCGCGAGCAAATGGTCAGCCCCAGACCGGTGCCGCCGTAGCGGCGCGTGGTCGAGCCATCCGCCTGTGCGAACGGTTCGAAAATCAGCTTCTGCTTTTGCAGCGGGATCCCCACGCCGGTGTCCCGCACCAGGAAATGCAGCTCCGCGCGCCCGCCCCGCAGGCGCTCGACGGCCACACGCACGGCCACCTCGCCGCGCTCGGTGAACTTGATTGCGTTGCCGACCAGGTTCACCACCACCTGCCGCACCCGGTTGGGATCGCCCACGATCACCTCGGGCACATCCGGCAACACTTCGCAGGTCAGTTCCAGCCCCTTCTGGTGCGCCCGCACGGCCAGAGCCCGGGTGGTGATTTCGAGCAGCGCGCGCGGGTCGAACTCCACCGGATCGAAATCCAGCCTCCCGGCTTCGATCTTCGAGAGGTCCAGAATGTCGTTGAGAATCCCCAGGAGGGATTCGGCGGCGTCTTTGGCCATGCTCAGGTGCTCGCGCTGCTCGGTGTTCAACTCTGTGTCCAGCACCAGGTCCAGCATGCCCAGAATGCCGTTCATGGGAGTGCGGATCTCGTGGCTCATGTTGGCCAGGAACATGCTCTTGGATTGGCTGGCCGCCTCGGCGGCCTCCTGCGCCTGCCTGCGCTCGGTGATGTCCACCATGACGCCCGCCAACTCCCGGGCCTGCTCCCGGCTGGGCACCAGGCGCACCGAGGTTCGCATCCACACCACCCGGCCGTCCGCCGCCGTCATGCGGTGCTCGAACTGCTGCGGCCGGCCCTCCTCCGCCATCCGCAGGTGCTCGTCGGCCGCGGGGCGATCCTCCGCGGGTATGTGCTCCGTCCAGAACTCCGGCTCGCTCACCCACTGCTCCAGCGGATAGCCCAGCAGCGACTCAGCCTCGCGATTGACGAAGGTGAACCGGCCCGCGCGGACGTCCCGGCGCCACAGAATCACTTGCACGGATTGCACCAGGGCCCGGAAGCGCCGCTCGCTTTGCTCCAGTTCCCGAGCCTGCCCCTCGAAACGCCGGTCCACCACCGAGGTCAGCACTGCCAGGCCCAGCACCATCAGGGTCACCGCCACGATGCCCGCCGTGCCCAGCGAGGAAATGCTCAGCGCGCGGGCCAGGTCCGCGTCCATGGGAGCGGGGAAGAAGGTCGCCGCCGCCATGCCCGTGTAGTGCATCACGGGGATCGCGGCTCCCATCACCACCGCGCTCGCCAGTTTCTTCGTGAGCCGCCCGTGCGCCTCCTCCCGGAAAGAGAAAGTCAGCCACAAGGCCGCCAGTGAGATCCCGATGGCCAGCAGCACCGAAATGGTCACCAGCACGGCTGAATAGCGGCACACCGCGGCCAGGCGCATGGCTTCCATGCCGATGTAATGCATGGCGGCGATGCCGCTGCCCATCATCACGCTGCCGCAGCCTAGTTGCACCGCCCCCATGCGCGGGCGGCTCACCACGAACAGCGCCACCGCCGAGGCCAGCACCGCGGCCAGCAGCGAGACCAGCACGGTGGGCAGGTCGTAATACACCGACACCGGGAGGTGGAACGCCAGCATGCCGATGTAGTGCATGGACCAGATGCCCGTGCCCATGGCGATGGCGCCGCCGGTCAGCCAGGCCGTGCGCCACCCGCCGCGCGCGGCTGTGACCCGTCCGGCCAGGTCCAGCGCCGCGTAGGACGCCAGCATAGCGATCACCACCGAGAGGGCCACCAGATAATAGTCGTAATATCCCGCGAGCGCGCCCGTCACATCACTCCTCCGCCGGCGGCTCGACTGCGATGCCGCCGGCCGTGATTTCCTGCGGCGGGTCTCCGCCCGCCAGTTGCTGCGCCACGATCAACCTCCGCGCGGCAATCCGGATGGCCGGCAGTTGCATCCAGAAGATCCCGGCCGCCGCAGCACAGATCACCCCGCCCCCCGCCACTGTCAGGGGCGCGCCGAATTTGCCCGCGCACACGCCCGCCAGCAGCGCCCCCAGTGGGGACATCCCCATGAACACCATCGAATACACCGACATCACGCGCCCGCGCAGGTGGTCCGGCGACATGGTCTGGATCAGCGTGTTCGACGAGCCCATTTCAATCATCATGGCAAAGCCCACAGGGATCAGGATGGCGAACGAGAGCCAGAAGGAGCGCGAAACGGCGAACAGCACCAGGGTCCCGCCGAAGGCGCCCGCCGAGAGGGCTACCCAGCGCCCCAGCCCGCGCACGCTCTTACGCGTGGCCAGCACCAGCGCCCCAGCCAGCGCGCCCACCCCGGAGGCGCCCATCAGCAGCCCCAGGCCGCGCGCCCCGCCGTGCAGGATCTGGTCCGCGAAAATCGGCATCAGCACCGCGAACGGCATTCCCGTTACGCTCAGAATCCCCAGCAGGATCAGCAGCGCATGGATGGGCGCGTGGTGCACCACGAATCGGAACCCCTCGATCACGTGGCCCAGCGGCGAGCCGTCCAGGGGAGCCTGCGCATGGGGCTTCACGCGCATCAGCAGCAGCCCTGCGATCACCGCAATGTAACTCACCGCGTTGGCGAAAAAGCACCAGCCTTCGCCGATGCTGGCTACCAGGATGCCCGCCACCGCCGGTCCCACGATACGCGCCCCGTTGAACATGGAGGAATTCAACGCGATGGCGTTCATCAGGTCCTCCCGCCCCACCATGTCCACCAGGAAAGCCTGCCGCGCCGGGATATCGAAGGCGTTCACCACGCCCAACATCGCGGAAAGCACGAATATGTGCCACACCTGGACCACTCCGGTGAGGGTCAAGAGCGACAGTGCGAACGCCAGCAGCATGGACGCCGTCTGCGTGCCGATCACCACCTTGTGCCGGCTCCACCGGTCCGCCACAATGCCGCCCGCCGGCGAAAACAGGAACACCGGAATCTGGCTCGCAAACCCCACCATCCCCAGGAGCACCGACGAGCCCGTCAGGCGGTAGACCAGCCACGCCTGCGCCACGTTCTGCATCCAGGTGCCCACCAGCGAGATCAACTGGCCGCTGAAGAAAAGCTGGAAGTTGCGGTAGCGCAGAGAACGCAGGGTGGCTGGCAGCCGCGAAGCCCCGGCCGTTGGAGTCTCTGAGCTCACGTACCTATTAGATGCGCATCCCGCAGGGCGCCGTCAAACCATCTGTTTGGCCCCGGCGGGGATGTTTCGTTTCGCACGAAATCGCGCCGCTCACATCTTCCCGCCGGTTGGCGCATCATATCCTTTAACATGGCGAAAAACTTCAAGGACCTGACCGAGCGCGAGATCCTGGCCCTGGCGATCGCTCTCGAGGAAGAGGATGGCCGCGTCTATGCGGATTTCGCCGAGGGGCTGCGCGAGACCTATCCGGCCACCGCGAAAATGTTTGAGGAGATGCAGGCGGATGAGTCCGAGCACCGCCGCAGCCTCATCGAGACTTACCGCCAGCGCTTCGGCGAACACATCCCTCTGATTCGCCGCCAGGATGTCAAGGGCTTCATCACCCGAAAGCCTGTCTGGCTGGTGCGCCCCCTGGGTATCCACGTGGTGCGCAAGCAGGCCGAGATCATGGAACTGGAGACCCGCCGTTTCTACGAGACCGCTTTGCAGCGGGTCTCCGACGCCTCCGTCCGCAAGCTGCTCGGGGACCTCGCCGAAGTCGAGCGCAGGCACTCCGCAAAGGCCGAATCGCTGGAAGAAACCCACCTCACCGCGGATGTTCGCGAACTGGAGGAAAAAGCCCACCGCCGCCTGTTCGTTCTGCAAATCGTGCAGCCGGGCCTGGCGGGCCTGATGGACGGCTCAGTCTCCACCCTGGCGCCCCTGTTCGCCGCCGCTGGCGCCACCGGCAAAAGCTGGGACGCCTTCCTGGTGGGCCTCGCCGCGTCGGTCGGCGCGGGCATCTCCATGGGCTTCGCCGAAGCCCTCTCCGACGACGGTTCGCTCACCGGCCGCGGCCTGCCCTGGGTGCGCGGCGTGGTCTGCGGCCTCATGACCACCGCCGGCGGCATCGGCCACACTCTGCCGTTTCTGATCCCGGTCTTCCGGCTGGCCATGTCCGTGGCCATCGCCGTGGTGGCCGTGGAACTTGCCGTCATCAGCTTCATCCGCCACCGCTATATGGATACGCCCTTCCTGAGCGCCGCGATGCAAGTGGTGGTAGGCGGCGTCCTGGTCTTCTTGGCTGGCATCCTCATCGGCAGTTCGTGAGATCGCCTGTCGCGCCGCCGAACGAGACTGTCCCATAAGCGGACACCGGCGCCTGGCTACCTGCCCGGCTCTCAAGCAGTTAGCCCTGGCATCCGGCTTGCCCCCAGAGACCCTGTCATGGAGACCCTGCTGCACGACATCCGTTACGCGCTTCGCATCCTGCGCAAAAGCCCGGGCTTCACCCTGGTGGCGGTGCTGGCGCTGGCGCTGGGCATCGGCGCCAATACGGCCATCTTCAGCGTGGTGAATTCCGTGCTCCTCCGCCCCCTGCCCTACGAGCATCCCGAGCGCCTGGTCCTCGTATGGGAGAATAGCCGCGGCCAGGGCTGGAACCGCATCGGCCCCTCCGGCCCGGATTTCGTGGATTTCAGGCAGCAGAACCACTCTTTCGAGGACATGACGCTCGTTGAGCCCGGCACCGGGACCCTCACCGGTTTCGGCGAGCCGCAGCAGTTTCCGGGCCTGCGGGTCTCCAACAATTTCCTGCGGTTCCTGGGCGTGAAAGTCGCCGTGGGCCGCGATTTCGAACCCGGCGAAGGCTGGCAGAACCGCGTCGCCATCATCTCCCACGCCATGTGGCTCAAGTATTTCGGCGGCGACCCCAAGGCTATCGGGCGGCGCATCATCGCTGATGGCCTGCCCTACACCCTGATCGGTGTACTGCCTGCCAACTTCTGGAGCCCCGTGCCCGCCGAAGCCCTGGTGCCCTGGGTGGATCAGGACCTCCTGCGGCAGTATCCCATGGATCACCGCTTCGGCCTGTTCGCGCGCCTGCGCCCCGGGGTTAGCGTGCGCGAGGCCAACGACGAACTGGCGGCCCTGGTCCGGCGGCGCGCGGAAAAAGTGCCCGCCATGCAAGGCTGGTCCGCGGCGGCTGTGCCCATGCAGGAGGCCCTGGTGGAATACGTACGCCCGGCCCTGTGGATTCTGCTGGGCGCCGTAGCGCTGGTCCTGCTGATCGCTTGCGCCAACCTGGCCAACCTGCTGCTGGCCCGCGCGGCGGCGCGGGAGCGGGAAATCGCGGTGCGCACGGCCCTGGGCGCCCGCAGCCGCCGCCTGGTTCGCCAGTTCCTCACCGAAAGCGCCGTGCTTGGCCTGCTGGGCGGCGTCCTGGGTCTGTTGCTGGCCCTCTGGGGCGTGGACTTTTTAGACAGCTTGGTCCCGCACACTATCAAGGTGCCGGACGTAGCCGCCGAAATTGTCCGCCCGCGCATCGCCATGGACCTGCGCGCGCTCCTGTTCACGGGAATTATCTCCCTGCTCACGGGCCTGTTCTTCGGCCTCGCCCCGGCCTTCGCTGCCGCGCGCACCAATGTCAACGAAACGCTGAAGGAAGGCGGCCGCACGGCTTCGCGCGGGACACGGCGCCTGCGCCTGGGATTCGTGGTCTCGGAAGTGGCTCTGGCCCTGGTGCTGCTGGTGTGCGCCGCCCTCACCCTGAAGAGCTTCTGGCGCATTCAGCAGGTGCGGCCGGGCTTTCAGGCCGAACGCGTGCTTTCCATGGAGATGGAACTGCCCACGGATTCCAAGTACCGCACCGAACGCGAGCAGGCCGAGTTCTTCCGCCGCGTGCTGGAGAACGCCGCAGCCCTGCCGGGCGTGCGCTCCGCCGCGCTTACGTCCGTGCTGCCGCTGGATGCGAGCGAGAACCAGCAGGTGGAATTTCTCATCGAGGGGCAGCCGCCGCTGCCCTCCGGCCAGCGCCTGCCCGCGGACTACCGCGCCGTCAGCCCGGGCTTCTTCGCCGCGCTGGGCATCCCGCTGCGCGACGGGCGCGATTTCACCGCCCGGGACAAGGAAGGCGCGCCCCTGGTGGCCATCATCGACGAGACCCTGGCCCGCCGCTATTTCACGGCCGGCGGTCAGGTCCGCAACCCCATTGGGCAGCGCCTGCGCTTCTCGCGCACCACCTGGGAGATTGTCGGCGTGGTGGGCAACGTCAAGCATGCCGGCCTCGACAAGCAGCCCGTGCCCACCATCTACCTGCCCTATCTGCAAAGTCCGGAGATGCGCATGAGCCTGGTGCTGCGCACGGCCGCCGACCCGCGCGGCATGATCCACGCGGCGAAAAATGCCATCTACGCCGTGGACAGGGACCAGCCGGTGTACAAGATCCGCACCCTGCGGGACGTGCTCTCCGGCTCGCAGGCTTCGCCGCGCTTCACGCTGCTGTTGCTGGGAGTCTTCGCCGGCGTGGCCCTGCTGCTGGCTTCCGTGGGCATCTATGGCGTCATCTCTTACACCATCGCCCAGCGCACGCATGAAATCGGCATCCGTATCGCGCTGGGCGCCCGCACCGGCCACGTGCTGGGCATGGTGGTGGGCCAGGGCATGCTGCTCGCCGGCCTGGGAGTGGCGCTCGGGCTGGCCACGGCCCTGGCGGTCACCCGCCTGCTCGCATCCCTGCTTTATGGCGTCAGCGCGCGCGACCCGCTGGTCTTCGCCGCCACCGCCGCGGCCCTGGCCGCCGTGGCCCTGCTGGCCAGCTATCTTCCCGCGCGCCGCGCCGCCAAACTGGACCCCATCGCCGCGTTGCGCTATGAATAGGGAGGGCCGGCCCGCGCTGGCCCGCTTTTTGTATGAAGTCTTCCGATGTGCCGCGTATTCTGATCGCCGACGACCAGCCGGATGTGCTGGAGGCCCTGCGCTTCCTGATCAAGGGCGAGGGCTACCAATGCGAGGCGGCCGCCTCGCCCGCCGGCATCCTCGAGGCCGTCGAATCGCGCGATTTCGATGCCGTCCTCATGGACCTCAACTACACGCGCGACACCACGTCGGGCCAGGAGGGCCTGGACCTGCTGAGCCGGGTCCAGCGCATGGACGGCACTCTGCCGGTGATCGTCATGACCGCTTGGGGAAGCGTGGACCTGGCCGTAGAGGCCATGCGCCGCGGCGCCCGCGACTTCATTCAGAAGCCCTGGGAGAATGCGCGTCTCTCGGCCATCCTGAAAACCCAGATCGAGCTCGGCCGCGCGCTGCGCAAGGGGCAGATCCTGGAAGAGGAGAACCGCCTGCTGCGCAGCGAGGGCGCCCCGCGGCTCATCGCCGAGTCCGCCGCCATGCAGCCCGTGCTCCAGGTAATCTCCCGCGTGGGCCCCTCCGACGCCAACGTGCTCATCACGGGCGAGAACGGCACCGGCAAGGGCCTGGTGGCCCAGACCCTGCACGCCGTCTCCGCGCGCGCCGCCCGCCCGCTGGTCACGGTCAACGCCGGCGGGCTTTCCGAGGGGATCTTCGAAAGCGAGCTGTTCGGCCACGTGAAAGGCGCGTTCACCGACGCCAAGACCGACCGCGTGGGCCGCTTCGAGATGGCCGAAGGCGGCACGCTCTTCCTGGACGAGATCGCCAACATTTCCCTCAACCTCCAGGCCAAGCTGCTGCGCGCCATCGAGACCGGCGAGTTCGAGCGCGTGGGTTCCTCGAAGACCCGCAAGGTGGATGTACGCCTGCTTTCCGCCACCAACGCCGACCTGAACGACGAGGTGGCCGGCGGGCGGTTCCGGCAGGATCTGCTGTTCCGCCTCAACACCATCGAGGTCCGCGTGCCGCCGCTGCGCGACCGCCGCGAAGACATCCCCCTGCTGGCCGCGCATTTTCTGCGCCAGCACGCCGGCCACTATCGCAAAAACCTTTCCGGCTTCGACGATGCCGCCATCCGCGCTCTGCTGGCGCACCCCTGGCCGGGCAATGTACGCGAGCTGGATCACGCCATCGAACGCGCCGTTCTGATGGCCCAGGGCGAAACCGTGCGCGCCGCGGACCTGGGCCTGCGCACCGGCCGCGACGGCTCGCCGCGCCTGGACGAAATGAGCCTGGAAGAGGTGGAGTGCCTGCTCATCAAGAAGGCCTTGCAGCGCTTCAACGGCAACGTCAGCCACGCCGCCAGCGCCCTGGGCCTCAGCCGCAGCGCGCTCTACCGCCGCCTGCAGCGCTATGGCTTGTGAAGACCGATTCGCGCACCGAGCCGCGACCGTCAGGGAGCGGTCCACCGCGAGCACTCTGAGACCGCATGTCCTCCAAATCGCCGCGTGAGAGCCGCCTGAGCTTCGAAGGCCGCGTGGTGCTCATGGCCCTGGCTGCCGGCCTGCCCGGCTCCATCGCGGCCCTGGTGCTGCTGTGGGTGGGCGACTTCACTCCGAAGGTGCAATGGACCCTCACGGTGCTGATCCTGGCGCTCTGGTGGGGCTTCTCCATCGCCCTCCGTGAGCGCGTGGTCTTCCCCCTACAAACCCTTTCCAACCTGCTGGCCGCCCTGCGCGAAGGCGATTTTTCCGTGCGCGGCCGCGCGCCCCGCTCGGACGACGCCCTGGGCGAGGTGATGCGCGAAGTGAACATCCTGGGCGGCACCTTGCGCGAGCAGCGCCTGGGCGCGCTGGAGGCTACCAACCTGTTGCGCATCGTCATGGCCGAGATCGATGTGGCGGTCTTCGCCTTCGACGACCAGCAGAAACTGCGCTTGCTCAACCGGGCCGGCGAGCGCCTGCTGGGCGGCCCGGCCGAGCGTCTCCTGGGCTCCAGCGCCGCCGAGCTGGGCCTGGCAACCTGCCTGTCCGCCGATGCACCCGCAGTCTTCCAGATGACTTTCCCGGGCGGCGCCGGCCGCTGGGGGCTGCGCCGCAACTCCGTGCGCGAGCACGGACTGCCCCTGCAACTGCTGGTCATCTCCGACCTGACCCAGCCGCTGCGCGAGCAGGAATTGCAGGCCTGGCAGCGCCTGGTGCGCGTGCTGGGCCACGAACTCAACAACTCGCTGACGCCCATCAAGTCGATCGCCGGCAGCCTGGCCAGCCTGCTGGCGCGCCGCCCCCTGCCCGAGGATTGGGAGGAAGACACGCGCCGCGGCCTGGCGGTCATCTCGACGCGCTCGGAGGCCCTCAGCCGCTTCATCGGCGCCTACGCCCGCCTGGCCAAGCTACCCCGCCCGCAGTTTCAGCCCCTGGAGATCGGCGCCTGGGTGGAGCGCGTGGTGCGCCTGGAAACCCGCCTGCGCGTGGGCATCGAACCCGGACCCGAGACCACCGTGCACGGTGACCCGGACCAGCTCGAGCAGGTGCTCATCAACCTGCTGCGCAACGCGGCGGACGCCTCGCTCCCCACCGGAGGCGCGGTCGAAGTGGGCTGGTCGCGCAACGGAGCCCACCTGGAAGTCTGGGTGCGAGACGAAGGCCCAGGCCTCTCCAACACTGCCAACCTCTTCGTCCCCTTCTTCACCACCAAGCCCGGCGGCTCGGGCATCGGCCTGGTTCTCAGCCGCCAGATCGCCGAAGCGCACGGCGGCACCCTCACGCTGGAGAACCGCCCCCACCCGCCCGGCTGCATCGCCCGCCTGCGCCTGCCGCTGTAAAGTATCGTTTGGGCGAACTTGCGTGGCCCGCCGTCCGGCAGCGTTTCCTATTGCTTTTCTATAGATCTCGTGGCATGCTTCTATTTAATGGCAATAGGAGCTATGAGTCATCAGGAAAAGACTGAAATCCGGCAGGGCACGCTGGCCCTCATGATCCTCAAAACCCTTGAGACCATGGGCCCCATGCACGGCTATGGCATCGCCCGGCGGATCGAGCAGACCAGCGGTGATGCACTCACAGTGCCCTACGGCACGATCTACCCTTCCCTCATCAAGCTGGAACAGGAGGGCTTCATCGCCTCCACATGGGATGTTTCGGCCAACAATCGCAAGGCGAAATACTACGAACTCACACGCGCCGGCAAGAAGCACGTCCACGATGAAGTGCGCCTGTGGGAACAGACGGTCAAGATCATGGCGCGCTTCTTCAACCCGGAAAAGGAGCCGGTGTGAGACAAATCCGCTCGCTTCTGCTTCGTCTGGGGGGATTGTTCCAACGTTCGCGTCAGGAGCAAGATCTCACGGACGAATTCGAAAGCAATATCGCGTTTCACGTGGAAGACAACCTTAGGGCGGGTATGACCCCTGAAGAAGCCCGCCGCCAGGCGCTCCTCAAGTTCGGCAACATCGAGTACACGAAGCAAGAATGTCGCGACCGCCTCGGCCTCCCGTTCCTGGAGACATTTTTCTACGACCTCCGCTACGCCGCCCGATCGCTGGGTAAAAGCCGCATGTTCACGGCGGTCGCGGGCGTAACTCTGGCGTTCGGTATCGGCGCCACTACAACCATGTTCACCGTCGCGCAGGGGGTTCTGCTGCGGCCTCTACCGTATGCCCAGCCCGACCGCCTTGTCGCGATCTCCGAGGTTGACCGTCTGAAACCCTCCACGGGCGCAAATGTCGCCTCTGCGGATTTTGCCGACTGGCAGCGCCTGAACACGGTCTTTGCCGGCATGGCCAGCTACGGGGGCATCGACGAAAGAGGTTTGACCTCCACCTCACCGGAATCGGGGAGACGCGTATTCTGAAAGGCCTGGTCGTTACCAGCAACCTCTTCGACGTGCTCGGCGTCGCTCCGATGCTCGGCCGCAGCTTTGCCGGCGAGGATCACGTTGCCGTTCTCAGCTACGACTGCTGGCAGGCCGAGTTTGGGGCCGACTCACAGATTGTTGGCCGGTCCATCACCCTGGGAGGTGTGCGCCGCGATGTGATCGGCGTCATGCCTCGCGGGTTTTTCTTCCCCAACAAGGAAGTGCAGGTTTTCATCCCCCCAGGGGATTTTACGCCAGACCGTGTGTTTTATGACGAGGGTGTCATCGCGCGCCTCCGGCCCGGTGTTTCTCTCCAACAGGCACGTGCTCAAATGGCCGCGATCGGTATGAGGCTCCAGCAGGCATATCCGAAGACAAACGCCACCTTGGAGCCGCGGGTAGAGATTTTCCATTCCGCCCTCGCCGCCACTGCCCGGCCGGCACTACTAATGCTATTTTCGGCCGTTGGCATCCTCTTCCTGATCGTCTGCTCGAACGTCGCCCATCTCCAGCTCGGCCGCGCTGCTTCCCGGCTCCAGGAATTCAGCATTCGCAAGGCGCTCGGAGCGGGTCGTGGCCGCCTGGTCCGTCAACTGTTCACGGAAAGCCTTTTGCTTTCCGGACTCGGGGGTTTCCTTGGGTTAATCTTAGCCAGCGCCGCCCGCACCGCGACGCAGCGGTTCGCACGCGAGGCCATCCCGCCATATGCCGACTTGCGAATCGACACATGGGTGATTCTCTTTAACCTGGGCATCACGCTGTTGGCGCCGTTCCTGTTCGGAATCGGACCAGCTCTGTCGACCGCGGGGCAGGAGAACCTCCGCGATCGCAGCCCCTCCTCGCCGTCTTTCAAGCGGAGTACGCGTGGGCTGCTGGTCGGCGCGGAAGTGGCGCTCTCCGTAGTACTGGTGGTGGGCGCGGGACTCCTGATCCACAGCTTTGTTCGTCTGGAAAACGTGGACCTTGGATTCCGTCCCGAGCACACCCTCAGCTTTCGCCTCGATTTGGGTGATTTCGTTCCCTCCGAGGAGCAGAGGGCCCGGCAGTACGCGGAGATCGAGAGCGGCCTCCTGGAACAGCCCGGAATTGAGGCGACCGGAGCCAGCGTCGGGCCGGTATTGGGTGGCGGCTCCGGCGGAGAGGCTACCGTTACCATCCAAGGACGCGAGAGCCGCCTCCGCCTCGAGCTCGTAACTCCCGGCTACTTCCTCGCGATGCGAACGCCCCTGCTCCGCGGGCGCTTTCCGAACCAGTCCGACACGAAGAAGAGCGGCCTCATCGCCGTGGTGAATTCAACTTTCGAGAAGGTCTACTTTCCGGACAAAAACACTGTCGGTAAACAGATTGTGCTCGGCCGCCGAGGGGCAGCAACGATCGTAGGGGTTGTCGCCGACCTGAAACAGGAGGCAATCGACCGGCCTGTCGAGCCCGCAGCTTTTATTCCGTCGACTCAAATCATCCCCAATGCGGTTACCTTCTTCGTGCGCGGGCGTGGCGATCGGCACGCGTTGATGGCGGCCGCGCGCCTCGCTGTACACTCGGTGAACCCGGTTGTCCCTCTTGCGAATGTCGCCACGGTCGGCGAATTGGTTCAAGCTTCCGTGAGCGGCCAGCGTATCCGCACCACGTTGCTGTGTTTGGTAGCCGGCGCCGCGTTGTTCCTTGCCGCCCTGGGGCTGTACGGCGTGTTGGCCTTTTCCGTTGTCCAGCGTTCTACCGAGATCGGCATCCGCATGGCGCTCGGGGCGTCCGCGCCGCGGCTGTTCCGCATGATCCTTCTCGACGGAATGCGCCCCGTCATCATCGGTGCGGTCTTGGGTTTCGTTGCGGCCTACGCTGCCAGCGGCCTGATCCGGTCATTTCTGTTTGGTACTGTTCCGGCAGACCCCCCGACGTATCTGCTGACGGCTTTGATCCTCGTGGCAGTTTCCCTATTTGCCTGTGCCATTCCTGCTATGAAGGCGATTCGCGTGGACCCCATGGTCTCGCTCCGCCGACAGTAAATTGCTCGCCAGACTGCACTTCGAGAACAACGGCATCCACGCATCCGACGATCCCCAACGGGTGGTGCGGGGGGCTGGAGCGCCGCCATCTACCGCGAGAAGCGCCGGCGAATTTTACAGTTTTGACCTAGCGCTATCTTTCGGCAAGGTGTATCCTGCTCCTACCGTTTGCACGAGGGCTCGGGAGGAAACGATGAGAAAGGTGTGGATGCCGGCTGCCGCGTTCATGTTTTTCGCGGCGGCAAGCGCTCAGACGAACAGCTATACGGTGACGAGCATCATCGACAATACCCAGGATCGCTTTCTGATCAATCCCTGGGGCCTGTCACGGCCCGTGAGTTCGGCCTTGAAAGAAAACGAGTGGTGGGTCTCGGACAACGTCACCGGGTTCTCGACGTTGTACTACGCCAATAAAACCGGCGCCGCATCCCTGGCCGGTTTGGTGATCACGATCCCTTCCGCCGGCACCACCGGGCCGGGCTCCCCAACGGGCACCGCCTATAACGCGGCGACCGGACCGGGCCCGGGAGCCAACAATTTCGCGTTCGCCACCCTGGACGGAACCATCTCCAACTGGAACGCGGGAGCCAAGCCCAGCGGAACCTTCACCGGCTGCGCGCAATGCCATGTAACCACCGCCACTATCGTGGTCCGCTCCACGCAGGGCGCTTCCTACCAGGGACTGACCATCGCCAAAAACGCCACCAGCGAAGCGCCAACGTACTATGCGGCCAACAGCAACGGCGGGGTGGAGGCGTATGACGCAGCTTCGTTCACCCAGGTGACGTTCGCGCCGGGAGCATTCATGGACCCCAAGATACCGGGTGCCTATTCGCCCGCCGGAATCCAGGCCATCGGCGGGAAAATCTTCGTGTTGTACAACGCGATTGCCGGCGGCGGCACTGGCTTCGTGACCGTGTACGACACCAATGGCAATCTGCTGATGCGGTTGCAGCCGGGCAAGTTCAATCAACCGTGGGGCATCGCGCTGGCGCCGGCCAATTTCGGCGTATTCAGCAAGATGTTGCTGGTGGGCAATACAGGCAGCGGTTGGATTGGGGCATACTCTCCCAGGACGGGCAGTTTCCTGGGCTTCCTGCAGGATGCCAGCGGGCAGACCATCACCATTCCCGGACTCTGGGGGCTTTCCTTCGGAAACGGCAACGCCGAGTCCGGTCCCACCAACGTGCTCTATTTCACCGCCGGCGGCGCGAACCTCGCCACCGGCGTGTTTGGATCGATCGCGGCAAACTAGGCCCGGACCAACCTGGTCCGCGGGCGCCGTGTGAATCTGCGGCCAGCCACGGTTGTCGTCCGTCCAGAAGTCCGGCGCTCTGCGAGCCGTCTTCTTCTTTCATAACACTCCGGCGGATCTGTTAAGAACGATATCGTTCAGATTGTCAACTCTCCCACGCAAGCGCGTAAGAGGTTCCGGTCTACTAACGGACGACAGTTGCATCAAATGTACGTTTCATTCCATAATTCACTAAGAGAGTACGCCTCACTGCACGCTATCGCGCTTTTGTAGCACTGCTACCCAAATGCGGATATTCTTGGGTTCGATAGCGGCCTGCAGCATTGAGATAAAGAGACCGTTTCCACATGTATGTAACTGTCCAGCCTGATAATACTCTCCTGCGCGCCATTCCCGAGGCGCGCTGGCGGCGATTGGGAGGCAAGCTGGCCTGGCACAAGTATGAGCGTGGCCAGGCGCTTCAAGGGCCGGAAGATCCCTTGGACAACATCATCTTTCCCCTGCGCGGCGTGGTTTCGCTGCTGTTTTCGCCGCACTCGGGCAAGCATACCGAAGTGGCCATGGTGGGCAACGAGGGCTTCGTGGGAGTCCCGCTGCTCATCCACAGCGAACGCACGTTGATGCTGGCTGTGGCGCAGACTGAAGGTGAAGCGGTCAGCATGGACGCGGACACGTTTCTGCGGTGCCTCAGCCGCCTGCCCAACTTCGCCTCGCTGGCCCGGCGCTATGCGCAGGCGCTCCTGATCATGCTGGGGCAAGGCAGCGCCTGCAACAGCACGCACATCATCGATCGGCGCTGCGCGCGATGGATTCTGGCCATACACGACCGGGCGAACGGTTACCCTCTGCGTATCACGCAAGAGGCTCTGTCACGGGCCATGGGCGTGCGCCGGGCCAGCGTGGGGAGGGCCTGCCGGCAACTGGAGCGCCAGGGTCTGATCGCCTACGGGCGGGCCCGCCTGACGGTCGTGAATCGCGCGGCGCTGGAGAACTTCGCCTGCCCCTGTTACCGGATCGTGAAGTCCGAATTCGAGCGCCTTCTGCCGGAACACGTCTCGCGCGGGTAGCCGCCAGCCCGCCGGCTCAGATCCGCAACGCGATCCAGCGCAGCACTTCCTCGCTCAGCGTGTTGACGCTGTTGGTGATGCGGTCGGTCTCCACGTTAACCAGCGCGTAGCGCTCGGTGAGTGAATCTCCCGAATGCGACAGGGCGTGGTGGTCCTCGCGCAGATCCGGCAGCACGTCGCGCGTGAGCGGGGATCCGCGCAAGGCCGCCGCCAGCGAGTACAGCGTCACTTCCAGGTCGTTGGCAAACGGCCGGAAGGCCTCGCGCGCGGGCACGGGATGGCTGCTGGCCAGTCCGGCTTCGAGGGCCATGAGCGCGTGCACCAGGCGATGCGAATTGGCCAGCATGCCGCCGAGCAGGCGCACGCTCTCGGGCGAGGCGCCCGGCTCCGCCAGCAGGCGCTCGATGGAGGACTCCAGGTTGGAGCGCGCCAGGCGCGCGGCCACGCGCGTGCGGTCCAGATCCAGCGCCAGGGATTCCTCCGGCCGCGTGTAGCTTTCCCGAATCGCGCGGAAGTACTCCCGGTAGGCGTCCAGCAGGCGGGCCATCAGCTCGCCCACCTGGCTGCGCTCCCAGGTGGGCCAGAGCCAGTACGCCAGCAGGGCGATGGCGCCGCCGGCGACTGTGTTGATACCGCGCGCCGCGATCACCTCGGCCGGAGCCGACATGCGCGTCATCGCGATCAGGAAAACCACCAGGCCGGTGACCGCCGTCACCAGGATGCCGTAGTTGGCCGGCCCGTACCAGCGCATCAGCAGCATCATGGCGGCGACCACGGCTACCTCCCAGCCCAGCCCGCCCGGCAGCACGTGGAACAGCAGCGTGGCGAAGACCAGGCCCGCGAAGGTGCCGATGAGGCGCAGCAGGCCGCGGCTGAAGGTGGCGGTGAAGTCCGGCTTGAGCACGATGGCGATGGTCATGGGCAACCAGTAGGAGCGGCGCAACTCCAGCCCGCGGCCCAGGGCGTCGCCCAAGGCGATGCAGGCCGCCAGGCGCACGGCGTGGCGGCAGGCGGCCGAGCGCAGGCTCAAGTTGGCGCGCAGGGTGGCAAACGTGCCCGCGGGGCGCAGGCCCCAGGGTTTGCGGGACTCGCGGCGCGCCAGGGCGCTCAGCCCGGCGGGCGTGGCGTAGGCCGCCAAGTCGATCGCCGAGCGAAGCTGCCCGGCCAGCGCGTCCATCTGGAAGCGCGCGTCGCGCAGCAAGGCAGGCAGAGCGGCGTCGGCAACCGCACGCGGTTCGCGCAGCTTCTCCGCCAAAGCCTGGAGCTCGGAGAGCGGCTCGGGCGCCAGGTTCGCCGGACCGCCGGCCTCGAGCGAACGGGCGACGGCCTCAAGCACACCCGCGCACACACCGAAGTAGCGGTCCAGGATGGCGGCTTCGCTGCGCGCGCCGGTCTGGCCCTCCAGCCGGCCGCGCAGACGCCCCAGGGCCAGCAGGCTGAGCCGCATGCGCTCGGCCTGGCTCAGCAGCAGACGATAGCACTCGCCCTCGATGGAGTGGTCCCGGTCCAGGCCGGCCAGGGTTTGCTGCGCCTGCGTGCTTTGGGCGCTGGCCGGCGGCGCCGTGGAAGCGCGCGCCGGGGTGGCGGCGCCGCGCGCCAATTCGCGGAACAGATCGGCCAGCGCGCGCCTCTCCGGAACGTAGCGGCGCAGGGGCCACAGCAGCAGCGCCAGCGCGGTCTCCAGCAGGCCCCCGGCAAAGGCCAGCAGCCCGGCGTACACAGCCCGCTCAGGCGGCAAGGGCACGGCGGCATAGACCACCAGTACCACCAGGCTCAAGGCTCCTAGGTCCGCCGCTGTCGGGCTCAGCGCCACCAGCATGCCGGCGCCGAAAGCCCATCCCCCGGCGATGGCCACCGCCAGCAGATTGTTGCGCCCGCATAAGCCGCCGGCGCACACCGCCACCGCCACCAGCACGCTGGCCGCCAGCATCTTCCAGGCGCGCTGAATGTAGGGTTCGTGGCTGTCGGAGAAGGCGACGTTCAGGGCCCCGGTGGCCACCGCCAGCGCCGCCGGCACGTGCCCGAAGGCCACGCCCAGGGCCAGCGGCACGGCCACGCCAATGGTGTTGCGCAAGGCCAGCCAGGGCGTGGCCTTCTCGGCCTGGAAGCGCACCACGTTCTGCCAGAACGCCGGCCACGCGCCAGGCCTGGTGGAGAGATCGGGAGAAGATTCCGGGGGACGGCTCGCCGTGAGCTCCGGCCGGGACGCCATACCCGCTAGGATAGCGGAGCCCCGCGGATCACACCAAAATGTCCTCGAAAGCACGCACCAGCCGCACGCGCCGGCCTCCGGGCGCGGCCACCTCGAGCGTGCCGGGCGGGCCGCCCTGCGCAAAGTGGTCGTGGTCCTTCAGCGCGCCGAAATCCAGGCCGGTGCGCGCTTCGAGATCCGCCAGGGTAATCTGCGCCAGCTTGACGTCGAACAGGGCGGCTTCCTCGAAGCCCGGCAGGCTGCCGATATCGTCCTGGTTCAGCACGAACGCGGTGGCCGAAGGCTGCTGGTCGGAATCGCGGATGAGCACGCACACCTTCCAGAAATTCAGCGGGCAGCGCACTGTGTAGTCCATGTTGGCGTTGCGGTACGGCGGGTCATTGGGAGCGAACACCGGCCCGGTGATCACTACCATGCGGCGCTTGTCTTTTTTTGCGTGCTGCTCGAGCAGAAACTGCTCCAGCCCCTGCCAGCGGTCCCTTCCGCGGTTGAAGGCTGAAGCCTGGAGGGAGCAGTTGGTGAAATGAAACGTATCGTTGTTGGCGTTGCGGGCGTCGTCGATGGTGGCGCCCCAGGCCACGTCGTCCCGCCGCGTGATGTGCCCGCGGTCGATGCCTGATTCGAAGGCTTTCTGAGTGAGTTGTGCATCCGGCGCGACACGGGGGTCGGGCGACCAACTGTCGGCGCGCGGTCCCAGGCTGAAGCGGTGATCACCGTCGATGTTGGCGGCCGAAAACCAGGCCGTGCGCCGCTGCCGGTTCATAACCACGCTGTAGTGGTAATACTTCAATTCATACCGATTGCCGCCCTGCTGGAAGTCCGGCAGCAGTTCCGCGGTCTGCTCGAGAAGGGCGGGCGCGAGCGCCGGCAGGGGCACCGGGAAGGTCTCGAGGAAACCGGCATCGTAACCCGGACGGGAGGCGTAATCCGGGTCGATGACGACCTTCTCCTCCACCACCGCGGGCGGTTCCGCGGGCGGGGGCGTGGGCGGCGCGCCGCCACCGGAAATCCCACCCACGCAGACAGTGATCTGGAGGGGGATCGTCCAGGTGTGGCCCGGAGAAACGGAAGCGGGGGGCGCCTGGCCTGCGTCTCCGGCGCGCGCCAGTTCGATGGGGTTGGGCGGACGCAGCGAGAGCATCTGCGCGATCGAGTCGCGCCACTCGGAGCGCCGCGGCGCGGCGGCGTTCAGAAAGGCCACGATGGCCGACACCCGCACGCCTTCGTTGGCGATCCAGTCGAGCAGTTCGGGATCTTCGCCCTCGCGCCACGGAGTCTTGTCTTTCTTCAGCAGGCGGCCTTGCGCGTCGGTGGCGGGGACGCCGGAGTGGTGCAGGGCCACCAGTTCCCACTGGTCGTTGAAGCAGGGGGATCCGGAGGAGCCGGGCTCCGTATCGGTGGTGTAGTACAGGAAGCCGGCCACGGCCTGCGGGAGGGCGATCACCTCGTTGCGGCGGAAGGCGATCTGTTTGAGTCCGCCGCGCGGATGCTGGATGATATTCACGCTGTCGCCGGGATTGGCCTTGCCGATGTCCCCGATGAGCTTCACCCAGGGATAGGTATCCAGGGGCCGGCCGTGGCGGGAGACCGGCTGGAGGCCGGCGATGGTGAAGTCCAGTGCCTGGTCGGAGAGGAAAAACGTTCCCGGGTCGAGGGGATAGGCCTGGATGGGCAGCAATTGCCCGCTGGCATTGTCCTGATAATCGAGTTCGAGGAACGACTGCGAGGCCTCGCCAGGGCTGCCTATGACATGGTGGTTGGTCATGACCAGGCCCGGGCCGACCAGGAAGCCGGTGCCGAAGGCGTTGCCGGCGCGGATGCGGCCGACGGCGCGCGACATGGCGATGGCCAATTCCAGAAAATTGATGTCCGCCAGATCGCTGGAGCCGATGACGCGCTCCTGGCCGATGCTTTCGATGACCTCGTGCTGGGATCGCCGGCCGCGCGGGGAAGCGGCGGCTTCGAAGACCAGGGCGCGGGCCTTCTCGGCAGCGGCAGTGCGGTTCAGGCGGGCCAGCCGCCGCGGATCCCGGCCGGGTTCCACGGTGAACGACGCCGGCGCCGCCGCGGCACGCTCGGGACTCTCAGGCCGGAAGATCCGCCAGCGGCGGGCGGCGGCCTGAGCGAGATCGATACTCCACATAGACGTCAAGCCGAGTGTGCGCTCAGGCCTGACGGATGTCAATCGGGGAAACCGCCCGCCGCCCGGGACGCATCTGACGGCGGCCGGCGGGGGGATCCCACGCAGAGGAAAAGTGGACGATGCCTATTGCTGCGTCTTGGCGTTGTGCTTGTCTCTGTAAATGCTGCGGCTGACGCGGTTCTGCTGGCGGTTGACCTGCGCTTTCTCCTTGTTCGTGAGGTTACCGCCGTTGGCCACGCGGTCGCGCCGGACCTCTTTATTGATGTTGCTTTCCCTCTTTTCCAGGCGGGTGGTTTCGCCCGGCGTCAATTGGCCGGAGGCCACGCCCTGGGCAATGCGCCCCTGCTGGCGCTCTTTGCGGTTATGGATTTTTGCCGGATCATCCGCGCCAAAGCCCGCGGGGATCAGCAACGAGGCGGAAAGTACGGTCGCGAACAAAAAGCGTTTCATGTGTTGGTTCCCTCCGTTTTGGCTGCTTCAGTCAGCCAATGTCAACATTGTAAGCGCAGTGGAGGGCAGGAAGTTTTGAAAATGGAGGAAGTTTCACATTAAAGCGGGTTTAACAACACCTTGCGGCTGAAGGAAGGGGAATAAGTGCTTTACGGTCGTTGCTGGGAGGGAGCAGGGCTAGGTGTGTGCGGTTCCTCACCCGACCGGGAAATTAGCAGGAAGAGCGAGAACCTCCGCTTGGCTGCCCATCTCATCAATCTGCTGAAAACGAGGAAGTTGTCGATTCCAGATAGACCCACCAGCAAGCAGAATCAGGTTCTTTCCCGCAGTGTTCCTGATGGCAGTTCATCCGATCTTTTGTTACATTTTGTAGCGATTTCATCCAGCTTGGCCAGAGCGCCCTGGAAATCGAATTCGCTCACGGACTTGCGGAGTCCCGCAAGCAGCTCAGCGTCTACTCTTCCACGGAGGGCGTTATCCACTTCCTGGGCCGCGTCGGCGGCATCGCCGTCTCTGGCTTCAAGCAGCGACTTGAGCCGCGCCACCAGGGGCGTGGCGGTTTCTGTTTGAAACGCGCCAGCCGGCTCTCCCGGTGGGGCAACCGTGCGAAGGACGGTCTCAATGAGCTGCTCGTATGCCTCCCGCAATTTGAGGTGAGCATCCAGGCGGGCCAGCAACACGGGGGGTGAAAATGGCTTGTGGATGTAATCGACTGCGCCCACAGCGAACCCCCTGGTTTCGTCTACGGTTTCGGTCATCGCGGTCACAAAGATGACAGGGATTTTGCGGGTGGTAGGATCAGCCTTCAGTCTGGTGCAAACCTCGAAGCCATCCATCTCCGGCATCATTACGTCCAGCAGGATCAAGTCCGGAGGAGGCGTGGCTTTCACAGCTTCCAGAGCCATAGCACCGCTGGTGGCGACGCGAGTCTTGTAGAGGTGCTTCAGAATTTCGTGCGCCACTCGAATGTTGGCCGGCACGTCATCAACAAGCAGAATCAGCTTCTTTTGCCCGGCATTCGTCATCTAGAGCCAGACCTGCCGCCCAGATGATGGTCAGAACCCTCGCGGATGGAATAAATTTTTGGTTTGTTTGTGCGGCTGCGGCTCAGGGCTCCAGAGTTAACCCTCAAAGGCCTTCGTAATCAACTGATCCCGGGAGATTTATGCCAGTCCGGGCGGCAGCCCGTAATGCACCTGAAGCAGAGCCATCGGGGCAGAGCATCGTTGACCTCCGAGAGCGGAGAGAACCTGGAAGCCGGGACGTCGGCATCCAGCGGACGATTGGAGTTCCTCCGGCTGCCCCCGGGTTCTCCACGAGGCATTGCGCGGCCAGCGGCGTGGCGAGGTAGGAGAGTGCCACCCCCGCGAGAAGCAATCCGAGAAATCGCCGTAGCCAGCGCTCCGGCAGGTGCTTCTGCAGGCGAGCGCCGCAATAGCTTCCAACCAGCCCGCCTGCACCGAACAACAGGCCGAGTTCCCAGTCGGGCCGGGCGGGGGCTCCGCCCATGCCGAGGGTGGCCAGAACCTGGAAAAACAGGGCTCCGGTGAGTGACGTGACCAGCGTGGCGGCCAGCGTGGCGCCCGCCACCGCTCTGGCCGGAAGCCGCAGAACGCCCATGGCGAAAGGTGCGATCATGGCGCCGCCGCCGACGCCGTAGATCCCGCCGGCGATGCCCGTCAGCAGGGCAACCGCCGCCAGCGGCGCAGGCCGAAAGGCGAACTGCTCGCCCCGCAGTTCGAACCGGATGCCGCCGCCCAAATGGTCCTCGCTCGAAGCTGGCTGGCTGGCGCGCAGCAGGCGGACCGCCAGGTACAGCAGAACCACGCCGACGAACAGCTTCCAATGGCGCGGGTCCGGGAGGTAGCGCAGCCGGATAATGGCACCCAGGCAAACCCCCGGCAGGGTGCCCGCGATCACGATTCGCGCCAGCGGCCACGCCAGCCGCCCTTCCCGGGCATAGCGATACACACCGCCCGGGATAGCCACGGTATTGTAGATCAGATTGGTGGGGGTGACGCCCGGGCTCACGAAGCCCAGAACGCTCATCTGGAAGGGCAGGAGAAGAAAGGCTCCCGAAATCCCCGTGGGCGCCGCGAGCAGGGCAATCACAAAGGCCACTGCCGGCGGCAGCCAGAATGGGCAATGGACCCCGGAGACGGGAAACGTCATGGCAAAGCCCCACCCTTCAACTGACACAAACTCCCGGCTCTCGACCGATATAGGCTCTTCGCTTGGCTTAGACTTGACCCTGGCGGATCAGATTCAGGCTAGCACGAATCCCTGGAACGAACCGAAGCGCGGCGCTGGGAGCTACTGCCGGCTCCCGGGAGTCGCCCTGTTGTGCCCAGCCTTCGCCGCGCTGGCTTGCTGGCGCGTGTTGAAGCCGATATCGACCACGGCGTTCTTCTCGAAACGCACCTCGGCGCCACGGGAGATGACCGTGGAGTACACCGACCAGGCCATTCCGTAGTAACCGAAGGCCGCGCCCACCCACCGCGAGCTCTGGGCGATGCCGGCGCCCAGCAAGCCAAAACCGAATCCGCCGCCCACGGTCCGGCCCGCCACGTTCGACTGTTGGCCCACCACGGTGTGCGTGCCTTTGGCGCGCACCGGATCGTTGTCTCCCGCGCGGCGGGCGATCATGACCGCCGCTGCCGTGCCCAGAAAGCGCGTCTTGGATTCCTTCGCTTCCACGCCGCCTTCCCCGTCCACCTTGAGCGGCGCCTTGCCGCGCTCTATCGCCTTGAGAGTCGCTTCTGTGCGGAACCGGAGTTTTTCCTGCCTTTGGGAGGGCGCGGCAGCCGGGGGCGCCGCTTCCTCGAGTTGCACCACCTCAGGCGGCAGTTCGACTCTCTGGAACGTGAAGCGGAGCTGGCCGCCGCGGTGGAAGCGGCGTGCCTTCTTGGCGAGCACCACGGATCCCTCCAGGCGCGTCCCTTCCGGCAGAATTAGTCTGTGGTCGGTCGAAAACAGCGGCTCCCCTAGCACGGCCTCTACCGGTGTCCCCAGTTTCGAACTGCCGGAGTCCAAGGCGGTGAGCAGCCTGGCATGCGCCAGGCTATCGCCGGGCGGCTGCGTTCCCAGGAGCGCCAACGCGCCGCGGTTCACCGTCTCCTTGCCGAAGTCCAGCGGGGCTCGCAATTCGGCGTCGAATCGCGTGCCCTTGCGCACATATTGCGGGTGATAGGGCAGCTTCGACATCAGAAAATCGGCCACCCGCTCCTTTTTGTCCGGACCGCGCACGACATCGGGAATGCTTTTGGCGCGCGCGATCTGCGCGTGAATCTGGTCCTCGACTTTCTGCTTGCCTGTTCCCAGGACACCGCCGTTAGCGCCCTGCGGGTTTTGTGGCTGGCTCTTTGGCGGAGTTCGGGACACGATGGAGTCCAGCCCGGTGCTTTCGTCCGTGTGGATGAGGAGCCGCCGTCCATCCGGGAGCCGCAACTCGGTGAACTCAAAGTACGCGCGATGCAGCGGTGTAAAATCGCCGTTGAGCACGGCCTGCGCGCGCTCCGATTTTGTTACCGGCGCCACCCGGCTCACGCGTCCGATTACCTGACACCCGGCGGGAACCACCTCCCGGTCGAATGCGTACAGAGGTTCCAGGAGTCTGGCCTCCACGGGCGCGCCGGCACGCTTCGAAATGCGCCGCGTCAGGTAGAGCCGGAGCGGCGTGCCGGGCGGAATGAGCAGCGGAATTGTGGGTGGTTGTCCCGCGCCGCCGGGTTGGCCGAAGGCAAATGGGACAAAACACACCAATACGAGCAGCGGAGCCCCTCTGGTGCGCATACGAGCTTGGACGCCCAGGGGTCGCTTCCGGGTACACCCCGCCTGCCTATCCGGCTCTGTCTGCCCCTGCTCGCGACCGGTGGGCACGCAAGGCCGCGGCCCGGTCGTAGATCTCCTCGCGGGTGACGCCGGCTTCCGCGTACATGGCGAAGATATTTTCCTCCGGCGTTTCCGGCGGAATCGTGTGCGAGGCCGCCAGAATGTACCCGCCGCCGCCGGCTGTCATTCCTTCGATCAGCCGCGCCGTGGCGCGGCGCACTTCCGCGGCGGGGCCGTGCGGCAGCAGGTGCTGCGTATCCACGCCCCCCATGAAGGTCAGCTCTTTACCGAACTCCCGCTTCAATTCCAGCGGATCCATCCCCGGACAATTGCACTGCACGGGATTCAGCACCGTCATGCCCGTCTCGATCAGGTCCGGGATGATCGGGCGCAGCGCCCCGCAGCAGTGGTAGGCCACCGGCAGCCCCTTGTCCCGTCCGGTGGCGAACACCCGGGCCAGTTCGGGCTTGATGAGGGAGCGCCAGTGCGCCGGGCTCATCATCATCGCCAGTTGTCCGGCGATGTCGTCTCCCGTCCAGTACCAGTCCAGCCGGAAGCGCTCGCAGGCCTGCTCCCCCAACCGGATCGCGAAGTCCGCGCAGCGGCGGAACATGGCGCGGGCCAGTTCCGGACGCGCCGCGATGTCTACCAGCGCGTCTTCCATGCCCCGCAGCCGCCAGTACATCTCGAAGACGCAGGGCGAAACATCGCAGCCGATGAAAAAGTCGCGCCGGTCCTCGACCACCGGCCGCATCCGGGCAAGCAGGTCCTGAAAGCGTTCCTCGGGAAAGTGGTACGCCAGCACCTCCTCGGGGCTCTGTCCGGCCAAGGGATGAAGGGCGATCTGGTTGAAGTGAAACTGCTTGACCCAGCGAATGCCCCAATCGTCCACGTGCCCTTCGCCGTCACGCTCGTGCACGATTCCTTCCATGGCGTAATTGTTATTCACCCAGGTCTGGCGGACGTCGTTGCCCATGGCCTCGGGCACGTCCGCGGCGCCGATCTCCAGCAGCCCGGAAAGCTGCACGGAGGTTTCCGGGTGGAACCACATGAAGATAGGGACCCGGTCCGCCGGCTGCCGGGTGAGAGCGGCGTACATACGTTCCCGGGAGGTCATGCGGCGCCTTCGGCCGCCGGCGCGTCCGCGCTGCTCACGCCGGCAGGTTCCATTTCTCGTCCCAGGTCACGCGCGCTTTCGTACGGTACGCCTGGCTGCCCATGAAACAGGCCATAGCGGAGTAGTAGCCCTCCTCCTCGTTGGCCACCGTCTTCTGCCGCGTGCGGATGCACTCCAGCCAGTTCTCGATCAGCCACCTGGCGTTGGACGGATCTCCTGGCGCCCGCGCGGCCGGCGTCTGGCTGTTCTTGGGATGCGGCACATACTCGTAACCCAGCTTGCGGTCGTAGCGCAGCACCGTGAGCACTCCCCCCGTGCCTTTGAACTGTACTCCGGCGTTCGATCCCATCCCCACGGTCATGATTTCGGCTTCGAAGGTGACGTTGAGGTCTTGCGGGTATTCCAGAATCAGGTTCACCGTGTCGGGAGTATCGCGCCCGTCCCGGAACTGGTACACGCCGCCTCCCGCCACCGCGGCTTTCGCCTTGGAGAGCCTCAGAAACTGGTGCGCCGAGTCAATCACGTGGATGCCGATGCCCATGATCATGCCGCCGTCGTAGTGCAGCCACTTGTACGGGCTGAAATAGATGCCCGGATTCCAGGCCACCTTGGGCCCCGGGCCGCACCAGCGCTCCCAGTCCAGTCCCTCCGGCTTGCGCTCCATCCCCGGGGGCGCCTGCTTCACGTACCCGTCGTTAGCGTCGTACCAGGTGCGCGCCAGCCCGATCTTGCCCATCACGCCGGATTCCACGTACTTCTTGCGCGCCTCCTGAAAGTGGGGCACCGCGCGGGCCTGCATACCCACCTGGATGATCCGGCTGTACGCGCGCGCGGCCTTGACGATCGCCTGGCCGTCTTTCGGATTGTGCACCATGGGCTTTTCCACGTACACGTCCTTGCCGGCCTTGCAGGCATCCACCGTGATGGCGGAGTGCCAGTGGTCCGGCGTGGCCACGATCACCGCGTCCAGATCCTGGTGGTCCAGCAACTGGCGGTGGTCCTGGTAGGCCTTCACGCCGGCCCCGCCCAGGGTGGCTGCCTCATCCCGCCGCACGCTGTACACATCGCAAACCGCCACCCACTCGATCCCGCCGATCCTGTTTAGCTCCTTCATCAGGTACTGGCCGCGCGGGCCTGTCCCGATCGCACCCATGCGGATGCGGTCGTTGGCGCCGAGAACCCGCCGGTAAGACGCCGCCGTCGGCGCGAGCGCCGCCGATTGCAGGAACGCTCTGCGCGTAGAATCTGTGGTCATGCTGCAAGCCTCCGCCATTTCAGTTAATCAGATCATATTGACTGGAAGCAAGCAGGCCTGACGCCAACACGTAAGCGCCGGGGCCGGGTGCGGTGTTACAGTGAACGGTTCGTGTATGACCCGCCGCACCTTGTTCGCATTGGCCGGAGCGCAGGGGGCCCGCCTGGCGGGGCAGATGGCCACCCGCGGGATTAAACCGCAGCCGCGCGGCAAGCCATCCGGCCTGCCGTTTGACGCCTCGTTCACGGATGTGGCGGCCCAGGCCGGCCTGGTCCACCCCACCATCTACGGCGGTCTGAACTCCATGGCCTACATCCTGGAAACCATCGCCTGCGGCGTTGCTTTTCTGGACTACGATAACGACGGCTGGATCGATCTCTTCGTCCCTTCCGGCGCGCGGGTCGAGGGCGTCCCGGCGGGCAGCACCAACCGCCTGTACCGCAACAACCGCGACGGCACCTTCACCGACGTTACCGAAAAGGCCGGACTCGTGCGTAGCGGGTGGGTGTGCGGCATCACCGTCGGCGACTACAACAACGACGGGTATGAAGACCTTTTCCTCACCTACTGGGGCCAGAACGTGCTCTATCGCAACAATGGGGACGGCACCTTCACCGACGTTACGCGGCAGGCGGGTCTCCTGCATCCGCAACCCCGCTGGGGCACCGGTTGTGCCTGGGTGGACTACGACCGGGACGGCAAGCTCGATCTGTTCGTGTCCAATTACCTCAAGTTCGATTTCAAAGCCGTGCCCGCGGCGGGCGCCACGGCGCGCTGCAACTTTCACGGCGTACCTATCAACTGCGGCCCCCGCGGCCTGCCCCCGGAGCCCTTCGCTCTGTATCACAACAATGGCGATGGCACCTTTATCGACGTGAGCCGCTCGAGCGGCATCGGCGAACCGCGCGACAGCTACGGGTTGACCGCCGTCGCGGCCGATTTCGATAACGACGGCTGGCCCGATATCTACGTGGCCTGCGACTCCACCCCCAGCTTGCTGTTCCACAACAACGGCGACGGAACCTTCCGCGAGATGGGACTCGAGCGCGGCGTGGCCCTAGGTGACGACGGCCAGGAACAGGCCGGCATGGGAGTGGCCGTGGGCGATTACGACCTCGACGGCAATCTGGATCTTTGCAAAACCAATTTCGTAAACGACACGGTCGGCCTTTACCGCAACCGCGGAAACGGCAACTTCGTGGACGTCACCAGCCGCTGCGGCCTAGGCGTCGAGACCCGCTTCGTTAATTGGGGGGTAGCCATGGCGGACCTGGATAACGACGGGCTTCCCGACCTGGTGTGGGTCACTGGCAGCGTCTTCCCGGAGGTGGAGCGGGTCATTCCTGAATACGCCCATCGCACTCCCCGAATCCTGTTCCGCAACCTCGGCGGAGGGCGCTTTGAGGAACTTTTCGAGGAGGGCGGCGCCGGGCTCGCCACCCGGCATTGCAGCCGTGGCCTGGCCGTCGGGGACTTCGACAACGATGGAGATCTGGACCTCGCGGTCGTGAATCTCAATGCGCCGCCTTCGCTCCTGCGGAACGATTCCACTGGGCGCAACCACTGGTTGAAGGTCCGGCTTGTGGGCGTCAAATCCAATCGCAGCGCCATCGGGGCGCGCGTCACGGCACGTTACGGCGGCAGGGTGCAGGCGCAGGAGGTACTCAGCCAGTCCGGGTTCCTCTCGGTGAGCGACCGGCGCCTGCACTTCGGCCTGGGCGGTGCCTCGACCGCCGACCTGGAAATCCGCTGGCCTAGCGGCGCCCGGGAGACCATTCGTGGCGTGGATGCGGATGCCCTGGTAACCGTTCGGGAAGGCTCCGGAATTGTCGAGCGCACCCCCTTCCGGCCCCGCCGCCCCGGGGCGAATCAGGGATTCTCCGGGCAGCCCAAGCGCTGACTGGTATTGCAGGGTACAAAATCTTTCAATCGAAAGAAAATGGAAGAGTATTCAGAGCGTATACTCCTATAATCCGGCCAGAAGCGAGCGATAGTCAGCTTGGCGTCGGGGAACGACCCAGCGGCCGGTTCGCGCCATCGGGGGTCCATCCGGCCGCACGAGCGCTCTCGAAGTTGATCGGAAGCCGCCAGGCTGTAGGAGCACGTATGCATCCGGAAATTTCGCGCAGGGGGTTCCTGAAGGCTACCACGGCCGCATCCGCCGCCCCGGCCGCGCGGGTGCTGGGCGCCAACGATCAGGTCAACATCGGAATCATCGGCACCGGCGGCCGCGGCAAGTATCTGGGCCGCCGCCTGCAGGCGGTCGGCGGCGCGCGCATCCTCGCCGTTAGCGATGTCTACGACGTGCGCCGCAGCGAAGCCGCCGCTCAGCTCGGGTCCCAGGTGCGGCAGTTCGTCGATTACCGCGAACTGCTGGACCAGAAGGATATCGACGCGGTGGTGATCGCCACCCTCGATAACACGCACGCCCCCATCACCATCGACGCCTGCAACGCCGGCAAGGACGTATATATCGAGAAGCCCATGGTGCACAAGCCGGTGGACGGCGTGGCCGTGGTCCGGGCGGCGCGCGCCAATCGGCGCATCGTGCAGGTGGGCGTCAACCAACGTAGCGGCCCGCACTACGTGGAGGCCAAGCAGAAGATCATCGACACCGGCATGCTGGGCCACATCGGCCTCGTGCGCACTTGGATCGACGGCAACTCCGGATACACCTTCGCCGTTCCGCCCGGCATGGAGAACAAACCCGCGGGGCTGGACTGGGACCGCTATCTCGGTCCTCTGCCGCGCATTCCCTGGGACCCTAACAAGTACTTCAGCCCCTTCAAGTACTGGGATTTCGGCGGCGGCCAGATCATGGGCATCATGATCCACATGCTGGACAATGTCCACTGGTATCTGGGCCTGGAGAAGCCCGCGGCCGTGGTGGCCGCCGGCGGCATCTATCATTTCGACGACGGGCGCGATACCCCCGACGTGGTTACCGTCAGCCTCGAATACGCGCAGCGGCTGGTCATCACCTGGGAGAGCGAAATCCTGGTGACCGGCATCCGCGAGTTCCCCACCGCGGGCATGGAATTTCATGGCACCGGGGGCGTGCTCACCGTGTACCGGGAGCGCGGCCAGAATCTGTTCGGCTATATGTTCGTGCCTAACCCCAGGCAGAGCTCGCACGGGCAAATGGCCGGGCCTTTCTATCCCACTGAAGCGGACCCACACCTGCGGAACTGGCTGGATTGCATCCGCAGCCGCCAGAAGCCCGTGGCCGACGAGGTGAGCGGGCACTATACCTCGGTTGCCTGCTACATGGCCAATCAGGCATGGCGCGGGAAGACGAGGGTCCAGTGGAATCCGGCTTGGGACGTTTCTTGATGGCAGGTTTTGGCGCCGTCTGGCGAGGAGCCGGCGCCGGAAGTCGGCTACCCAGCGATGAACAGGAGCATTGACGGTCAGGAGTCCAGTATGAAAAGAAAATACGGTCTATGGAACGTCCTGCTCACGGCGTTCCTCCTGTTAGTTTTCCCTCTCGTTCTGAGCGCGCAATCCGAAACGGCTCAGGTTACCGGGCTCATCACAGATGCCACCGGAGCGGTGGTCCCCGGGGTTGAGGTCACGGTGACCAACGTCGCCACCGGTGAAAAGCGGACGTCCACCTCGAATGAGGCCGGATTGTATACCATCCCCTTGCTGGAGCCTGGCCGGTACGACCTTGCTGCCAGCAAGCAGGGTTTCCGCTCCGTCACCCGCGCGGGCGTCGAGTTGCACGTCAACCAGACCGTGCGCGTGGATCTGGCCCTGGAGATCGGCGCGGTGGCCGAATCCATTCAGGTGACCGGGTCCGTGGCGGCGCTGCAATCCGAAACCTCCGATCTCGGCCAGGTGGTCGAGAACAAGCAGGTGCGCGAACTGCCTCTCAACGGCCGCAACACCATCGCTCTGGCGGTGCTCGCCGCCGGGGTCCGCCCGCAAGGCACCTTCGGGAACAATCCGGCCACCGGGAACTACACGGGCTGGGGCAATTTCTCGGCCAACGGAGGGTTGGCGAATGCCAACGAGGTGCTGGTGGACGGCGTTCCGGTCAGCACGTCCGCCATCGGCGGCATTGCCATGATGCCCTCGGTGGACGCCACCGAAGAGTTCAAGGTGCAGACCAACAACTTCTCGGCCGAGTTCGACCGCACCGCCGGCGGCATTATCAACCTGAGCCTGAAGTCCGGCACCAACGCGTTTCACGGGACGGCCTACGAATTCCTGCGCAACGATAAGTTCGACGCCGCCGACTTCTTCACCAACCGCGCCGGGCGCTCCAAACCCGTCCTGCGGTTCAACCAGTTCGGCGTTTCGAGCGGCGGCCCCATCAAGAAAGACAAAACCTTCTTCTTTGCGCTCTACGAAGGATTCCGCCAAACCATGGGACGGGTCTACACCACCACCGTTCCCACATCCTTGGAACAGGCGGGCAACTTCTCACAGACGCTGGCGTCCTCCGGAGCCCTGCGGGTGATCTATGATCCGCTCACCACGCAGCGCGTCGGCAATGCCTATGTGCGCACCGCCTTCCCGGGCAACGTGGTTCCCGCGGCCCGCATCGACCCGGTGGCCGCCAAACTGGTCAAGTACCTCTGGCCTTCGGCCAACACGCAAGGGGCGGCCTTCACCAACGTGAACAACTTCGGCACGTCTTCCTCGCAGGCCACCAATCAGGACACCGTTACCGTTAAAATCGATCATCACTTCACCCAAAATCACCGGCTGTCCGGCGCGTACAACTACATGCAGCCCAGTCTTACTTTCTGGGATCCGCTCGGAAACAAGACCACTCCCGCCGACGATGGCGCCGAGGGAGCCGAGCGTTCCCAATATGTAAGCCTGGACGACAGCTACGTGATCAGCCCCACGACCATCCTGGACCTGCGCGCCGGCTTTGTGCGCTTTCGCGATGAACGCATTCCCGCCAGCTTCGGCATTGACCTCACGCAGTTCGGCTTTCCCAAGGCGTTTAACGACGCGGTGCTGTGGCGGCACATTCCCAACATCCACGTTGGCGGCATCTCGGATGTGAATGCCTCCACCGGCAGCACCATCTTCGGCATCCAGAACAACTACTCCTTCGCCGGGTCGCTGAGCCTGATCCGGGGCACCCATAACATGAAGGTGGGCGCCATTTACCGGGTGCTGCAACTGAACCGCACGCAGAGCAACAACGCCAGCGGCGATTTCACCTTCAACGCCGGATTTACGCAGGCCGACCCCCTCACCTCCTCGCTCACCGCGGGAGTCCCGCTGGCCTCCTTCATGCTGGGGTATCCCGCCAGTGGTTCCACGCTCACCGTGGCGCGCCTGGCGCTCCAGAGCAAGTATGGCGGCTGGTATTTCCAGGACGACTGGAGAATCAGCAAGAAACTGACGCTCAACCTCGGCATCCGGTACAACCTGGAAACGTTCTTCAACGAGCGCTACAACCATTACGCCAGGTTCGATTCCGATGTCGTGCCCACGCAGGCGGCCAAGTTCACCGGGCTGCCGTTGCGCGGTGGCATGGTCTTCATGAGTCCCGGCGACCGCACGCCGGCCGACACGTACAAGAAGGCCTTCGCGCCGCGATTCGGCCTGGCTTACGCCTTGACGGCGCGTACCGCGCTGCGCGGCGGCTACGGCATTTTCTGGCTGCCGAATAACCTTTCGGTGACCAACGGCAACGGCAACAATCCGGCGTACTCGGTGAGCACGCCGTTCAACAGCTCCCTGGATGGCGGGCTTACGCCCGCGGACCGTCTTGCCAATCCGTTCCCCGTCGGGCTGCTCCCGATTCCCGGAAGCGCCGCCGGCGCCGACACCCTGATCGGCCAGAGCTTGGGCATGTATGCCCGCGGAGTCCATCCGGGCTACATGCAGCAGTGGAATTTCGACATCCAGCGGGATTTCGGAAAGGGCCTGGTATTTGACGCGGCCTATGCCGGCAGCAAGGGGACGAAACTGCCGCATGGCCTGAGCATCAACCAGATCCCGGATTCGATCTGGATGACCCAGAAAGTGGCGTTGACGCAGCCGGTGCCGAATCCCTTCTACGGGTTTGTGACCACCGGGGCGCTCAGTGGCCCCACCATCACCCGCCAGCAGTCTCTGTTGCCGTTCCCGCAATTCACGGGTGTCAGCCTGGCGCAGTGGCCCATCGGCAACTCCACCTACCATTCCCTGCAAATGAAAGTGACCCAGCGGTTTTCCAATGCGGGGATCCTCACGGCTGCCTACACGCTGAGTAAGACCATTACCGACACGGAGAGCCTGACGGGGTGGCTCGAAGTCGGCGGGCAGGGCGGCGGTTACTATGACAACATGTACAATCGCCGGCTGGACAAGGCGCTCGCCAATTTCGATTCCACCCATCGCCTGATCATCAGCTACAACTACGAGCTTCCCTTCGGGCGCGGCAAGGCGGTGGCGCCGGATGTCAAAGGAGTTGCCGGCAAGGTCATCTCCGGGTGGCAGATCAACGGGTTGACCACGTACCAGACCGGCTACCCCGTGGTGCCGGGCCGCGCCATGCTGATCGGAGATCCGAATGCGCCCACGGGCGTGTCGGACCAACTCTACCGCTGGTTCAACACCTCCGCGTTCACCCCGGTGCCCGCTTACACCTACGGCACGGCTCCGCGCACGCTGCCCAGCACGCGCAGCGACGACATGTTCAACTTCGACTTCTCGGTATTCAAGAACACCGCGATCACCGAGCGCGTCAACCTGCAGTTCCGGTCGGAGTTCTTCAACATCTTCAACCACCCGTTGTTCGGACGTCCCGACAGTGGTTTCGGCAACCCCACTTACGGCACGGTCAACGCCGTGCTCATCAATCCCCGGCAAATCCAGTTCAGTCTGAAGTTAATTTACTGACAACCTGGCTCGCGGGGCGGTCTCTCGAGGCCGCCCCGCGACGGACGATCCTATGCAAAGACGCGACTTTTTGAAATCGGCCGGCGCCGGGGTGGCCGCCGCGCCCGCAATCCTGGCCCAAACGGGCACGGAGAAACGCATCGGCGTGGCCGTCATCGGAGTCGGCACGCGCGGCTTCTACCTCATGAAGGAATTCCAGGGCATCCCCGGAGTCGAGATCCGTGTCATCTGCGATCTCTACGACGGCAATATCAAGCGTGCCAAGGAATTCTGCGCCAACACGCGGGCCCGCGTGACCAAGCAGTGGGAGCAGGCCGTCTCCGACCCGGATGTCGACGTGGTGGTGATCGCCACGCCAGACTTCTGGCACGCCGCCATGACCATCGGGGCTGCCCAGCACAAAAAGGACATATACGTCGAAAAGGGCTGGTGCCTGACCCTCGAGCAGGCCAAGCGGATGCGCCAGGCTGTCCGCGAGAACAAGGTCATGATGCAGTTGGGGCACAACTACAACAGCATCCCGACCTTTCACAAGGCCCGCGCCATGTACCGCGGCGGGCAGATCGGCAAGGTCCCGCTGGTGCGGACGTACATCGACCGTTCGGCCGAGTTGCCCCAGTGGAAGTTTTACACCGATTACGACATCCACGAACTGCCCAAGGACGCCGGGCCGGACACTATCGATTGGGCGCGCTTCACCGCCAACGTCACCAAGCGTCCCATTGATGTGGAGCGCTTCTTCCGCTGGCGCAACTGGTGGGAATACGGCAACGGCATCGCCGGCGACCTGATGAGCCACCTCTGGGATTCCGTCAACATGGTGCTCGAGATGGGTATTCCCGAGGCCTGCTACACCCAGGGTAACCTCTATTACTGGACCGCGGACCAGGAAGTGCCGGACATGTGGCACGTGCTCATGGACTACCCGGGCCGCCAGCTTGCCATCACTTTCAACTGCAACTTCCATAACAACCACGTGGGCGAGGTCGCGCAGTACCTGGGACGCGACGGCACCATCGAGGTGTCTCCCCGTTTCTGCCGTTTCTACGGCGCCGAATGGAAGCCGGAGAACCAACAGCGCCTGCGCGAATTCTTCAAGACCAGCGGAGGAGTGGGCGCGCCGCCCCCGGATTACGCCATGAAACGCGGCGAGCTCGAAGTGACCAGCCACTGGCAGGACCTGATCGACTCGGTGCGCAGCCGGCAAAGGCCCCGCTGCCACGAAGACCGGGCCTTCGAGGAGGCAGCCACCGTCGTCATGTCCGTCGAGTCTCACCGCCGGCAGCAGCGAGTCCGCTGGGATCCCGTGAAGGAAGAGATTGTCTGAAAGCGGAGGGCTCTTGAGTACATTCACCAGACGAGCGTTCGGCTCCGTCCTGCTAGGCGGCGGAGCCTGGGCTTTCACACGCCCCGCAAGCAAAGGCTCAGGGGTGCTGATCGGCGTGCAGGGCTGGAGCTTTCGCGACCGGCCCCTCGAGGCGGCCATTCGCGCTACCAAAGATGCCGGCTTGAGCGCCATGGAGTTGGGTTGGAACCACATCGAGCCGCCCAAGCTTTCCCGTGCCGAGATGCGCGACTGGCGCCTCTCGGTGCCGCTCGAGACTTTCCATAAGATTCGCGCGCAGTTCAAGGCCGCCGGTGTGCGCATCGTGGGCTATTCCGCCACACTGCGCAAGGATTTCAGCGACGAGGAGATCGCGCGGACGTTCCAGTTCGCCTCCGCCTTGGGGGTGGACACCATCACCACGTCCACCAACGTCAGCATGGCGGAGCGGCTCGATGCTTATGCCGTCAAACACAAGATGCGGGTCGGCTTTCACAACCATTCCCGCATCCGCCCGGACGAGTTCGCCACTCCGGACGATTTCGCCGCAGCCCTCCGCGGCCGCTCTGCCTACATGGGCATCAACCTGGATGTGGGCCACTTCTGGGCCGCCGGCTTCGACCCGGCCGGGTTCATTCGTGAACACCACGCGCGCATCTGGAGCATCCACCTGAAAGACCGCAAGCGCGATCAGGGACCCGACTTTCCCTTCGGCGAGGGCGATACGCCTCTGCGCGAGATCCTGCTGCTGCTCCAGCGCGAGCGGTACGCGATTCCCTCGTTCATCGAGTGGGAGAACAAAGAAGGCGATCCGGTGGCCGCGGTGCGGCAGTGCGCCGAGTGGTGCCGGCGCGTGCTGGCCGCCTGAGAGCATGGAGCCGCGCATGCTTAACGGCTTCGAAACCACTCGCGGATCGTCCTGGATCACCCGCCGCAGCCTTCTGGCGTCGGCGGCGCCGGTGGCTGCCGCGGCGTCCCGCGCCGGGGCCGCGGAGCCCTGGCCTCTGCGTCTGGCCACCTCCTCCCTGTTGTTCTGGCAGTTCCCCGTCAAGGAGGCCTGCCGCCGGATCGCCGCATTGGGTTTCCAGGGCGTGGATGTCTGGTCCGCCTTCGCCCACTGCACGCACCTGGAGGACGCTAAGGCCAACCTGGGCGCCGCGGGCACGAAAAAACTACTGGCGGACACCCGTCTGGAGCTCTGCGCCATTACGGTCTACTGGTCCGGTTACCAGCCTTTTGCCGAAATGCTGGGCCAGATGGGCGGCGGCATCGTGGTGCGGAACAGCGAAGCCGTCCCCGGCGCCTCTGGCAGTTCGGGCGCCCGCATGAAGGCGTTCCTGGAGAGCCTGAAGCCGGAAATCGAGCTGGCGGAAAAGTACAACGGCCGCATCGCGGTCGAGAATCACAGCGGGCCAACCCGCCTGTTGAACCGCCTGGACTCGTTCAAAGCGTTCATGGACATGAACACGTCGCCGTACGTGGGCATCGCCCTGGCGCCCTACCACGTGCAGCGTAACCGCGAGTCCGTAGAGGAGGTCATCCGCACCTGCGGCAAGCAGTTGTGGTTCTTCTACGCGTGGCAGCTTGGTCAGGGCACCGAACAGCTTCCCGGGCATGGCCCCACCGACTGCCGGCCGTGGCTGGAGGCGCTGCGGGCCGTCGATTACCGCGGCTTCCTCACGGTCTTCATGCACGGCGAAATCGAGCCTGCGGAGATGGAGCGGGCGCTGGCCAAGTCCATCGATTACCTTAAGGGCTGCCACGCCGCGCTGTAACCGAGCCGCAACCGGAGGGAGCGGTCTTCTGCGAAACCGCCGTGAGCTACCATGAGAGTGCCATGCACGGCGGGCTGATTTCCCTCTTCTGCTGCGCCGCGCTCCTGTGCGCCGCGCAGCAGCCGCAGGCTTCCGACGAGCAGGTCGCCGCGCGGTTCCAGGAGGCCCGCGACGCCTTCCACGCGGGGCGCCTGGACGCCGCTGCTGCGGCGTATAAAGATGTCCTGCGCTGGCGGCCCGGCCTGCTCGAAGCCCGCATGAACCTCGGGCTCGTTCACTTCAGCGCGGGCGCTTACCAGAGCGCCGTGACGGAGATGACGAGCGTTATCCAGGCGCAGCCCTCCCTGGCTCCCGCGCACGTCATTCTGGGCTTGAGTTGGATGAAGCTGGCTTCCCCTGGCAAGGCGGCGGCTGCCCTCCGGCGCGGAGTGCGCCTCAACCCCTCGGACGCTGAAGCCCGCCGGGCGCTCGCCCTCTGCGACCAGGCCACCGGCAATTATGGCGAGGCCGTGGAGCAGTTCCGCGCGCTCTTCGCTCTCGAGCCCGATCCGGAGACGGCCTGGTTTCAGCTTGGACACAGCTATCTGGAGCTCTCCCGGCAGCTCACCGATGAGCTCCTCTCCCGGTACCCGAGCTCAGTGTGGCTCCAGCGCCTGAAAGGCGACCTGCTGTGCGACCGCTCCCTCTGGACCGCTGCCGAGCAGGAGTATCGCACGGCCCTGGCCCTCGATCCCGCGCAACCTGGGTTGCGCGCGGCGCTGATCGCCGCCCAGAAGCACGCTGATCCCGCGGTGGAGTCCATCCCCCGGGGCTGCACCACGGGCGATGACCAGGCATGTGCGGCCAGTCTCCGCGCCAGCCGTCCGCCGACTGCCGACGGCTACCTGCGGCTCGGCCGCACCTGGCTCCGGCTTCGCAACGACGAGAAGGCTTCCGACGCTCTATCCGCCGCGCTCCGCGAGCGCGGCGACGCCGAGACCATGTACTGGCTGGTCCGCGCTTACGCGCGCCTGAGTGAGCGCTGCTTCGGCCGGCTGCTCTCCGCGTTTCCCAAATCCGCCCGCACCCATCAATTGCGCGCGGAAACCAACCGCGTCCGCGGAGCGAACGACGAAGCCACCCGCGAATACCGGGCCGCCATCCGCCTGCGTCCGGACGACGCCGGGTTGCACGCCGCCCTGGGCGAGTTATACCTGCTCGTCCACTCGCCCGCCGAAGCGCGCGTCGAACTGGAAACCGCCGCGCGGCTCGACCCCGATGCGCGCACGCTGCATCTTCTGGGGCGCGCCTACTTGGGCCAGGATGAGTTCGCTCAGGCGGTCCCTTACCTGGAGCGGGCGGTTCACTCCGGTCCCGAGCTTCTGGAGGCGCACGCCGATCTCGGCCGGGCTTACCTGCGCACCGGCAAACCGGATCTGGCGGCCCCCGAACTCGAAAAAGCCCTGCCGCTGGATCGCTCCGGCGACCTGCATTACCTTCTGTTCCAGTGCTACTCCGCGCTCGGGAAGAGCGAATCGGCCTCCGCCGCGCTTGCCCGTTCCCGCGCCTTGCGGAAGGCCGCTTTCGCTGGAGATCGCGCCCGCTTCCCCGGCGCGATCACCCCTCCCTGACCTCTGCCAGGGCTGCCGGTCCGCCTCCGGTTGAGTGTGATCCCACTTACGGCCCCACGCGCGGCGGGCATCTGCCCGCCCACTCGTGATAAGATGCGCCCAAGTGGAGGGAAGATAAATGGCTCATTGCTCCAGACGCGATTTCCTGAAAACCGGGCTGGCCGCGGGCGCGCTCGTGGGCGCCGGAAACCTGCCGCTCCGCGCGGCGCGCGCCACGGCGACGGACTGGGTGACCCTCGGAAAGTCCGGCGTCAAAGTGACGCGTCTTGCATTTGGCACGGGCACCTTCAGCGGCCGGGTGCAGCGCGAACTGGGACAGGATCAGTTCACGAGGCTGGTGCGCCACGCCTACGACCGCGGCATTCGCTTCTTCGAAACCGCCGAGTCCTACGGCGAAATGCACCGGATGCTCGGCGTCGCGCTCAAGGGCATCCCGCGCGACAGTTACCGCCTCATGTCGAAGGTGACTACGCACGATGGAGTCGATCCGCAGGCGAAGATCGATGAACTGCGCGGGCTGGCCAATACCGAGTACTTCGACGTGCTGCTGCTGCACTGGCAGCACACGGCGACCTGGCCGTCGGACACCGTGCGGTGGCAGGACGGGATCCTGGAAGCCAAGGCGAAGCAGGCCGTGGTGGGCTATGGCGCTTCGGTGCACGGGCTCCCCGCGCTGCGCCGCTTCCCCGGAAACAAGTGGCTCGAGGTAGCCATGATCCGCATGAACCACAAGGGCGTGCGGATGGACGCGGAGGACTATAACACCAGCGGGCTTGGAAATGTGAGCGAGGTCGTCCAGCACGTGAAGCAGGTTCGCGGCGACGGTATGGGCGTGATCAGTATGAAACTCGTGGGCGAGGGCGCCTTCACCAGCCGCGAAGACCGCCAGGCGGCCATGCGCTATGCCTTCCGTAACGCGGGTGTCCATTGCGTGACGGTCGGCTACAAAAATACGGCCGAAATCGACGAAGCCATCGAGAACGTAAACCTGGCGCTCGCCTGACCGACTGGATTGGCCGCGCCGAGACGCTTGCACCCATCGATCCGCCCGTAGCGGTCGCGGCGGCACACCGCCAACGGAAAGCGGCCCCGTGCTTATTTTTGTGGAGCTGGTGAGCGCGGAAGGAATCGAACCTTCAACCTACTGATTAAGAGTCGCCCAAACCCCCGTGCTCACCGTTGCTCACGGCAACCCGTAATTGCTCTAAGTACGCGCTAACTAAGGGCTTCGTGGGTATGGATTTTGCTCACGGTTATCTGCTGATTAGCGCCGGATTGAACCATAGTCCCTGTGAAAGTCCCTGTAGTGGTCCCTGTACCCCAAGGCGGCTTGCGCCGGGCTGAATTTCACTAGGAATGCCCGTTGCTGGTGATTGCAGGCCCGTGGAGCGATTGCGGGGCAGCAGGGCACATTTGTCCCCTGATAGCATGGTAGAAGCCGCCTAGCCCGGCTTTCGCAGTTCAAGGCCGTTTTCGGCTCTAGCGCCAGAAAATTCCTTTTGCTTTCAACGTCGCCTCCGCCAAAATTGGCCGAAACAGGCCAGGTGAAGACCTTGCCTCTTTTCTGAGCAAT